>Ga0207693_10000527_pt1 | contig 34553 bp, 21 predicted proteins | sample LARL81metaG_FD_184347 | JGI IMG/M metagenome (GOLD analysis project Ga0207693, IMG submission 184347) | Corn, switchgrass and miscanthus rhizosphere microbial communities from Kellogg Biological Station, Michigan, USA - LAR L8-1 metaG... | ecosystem: Host-associated > Plants > Roots >... | reverse complement strand
CAAGAGGTGATTCCGCTAAACCCTTTGAAATGTGGTGGCCAGGGACGGAGTTGAACCGCCGACGCCAGCCTTTTCAGGGCTGCGCTCTACCACCTGAGCTACCTGGCCACTTTCCAGCGCCGCCGCTGGCGGCCTGCGAGGACTCTCCGCTTCAGCCCGGTTGTGGGCGGGACGAACGACTGAAGCCCGTCTAAAAGCGTGTGGATCGCCACTGATTATAGCAACCGCGTCGCTTTCGCTCAACGTACTCGTCAAAAACTCGAACTAATATACGCAGATCCGCCAGACGGTTCGGAAGTGTTTCTATCCGGTTTGCCTGATCTTTAAACCAATTCTTTACGCGGCGAATCCCTTTACGAACTCCACCAGACTACGCAACGCAATTCCTGACGGTCCCTTCGCGATCCACGGCTTTTGGTCTTCCATCCATGCCGTTCCGGCGATGTCCAGATGGATCCAAGGAGTCTCCTCAGCGAATTCTTTCAGGAACATCGCTGCCGTAATTGCGCCACCCCAACGCCCACCTGAGTTCATGATGTCAGCGATCGAACTGCGGATCTGTTCCTTGTACTCATCATCGAGCGGCAAGCGCCACATCTTCTCTCCGGCTTTGGCGTTGGCAGCCTGGAAACGGTTGTACATGTCGTCGTCGTTCGCGAAGATCCCCGCGTTCGCGAAACCGAGCGCCACCACCACCGCCCCCGTAAGCGTGGCAGCATCGACCAGATGCGTACAGCCAAGTTGACGCGCATAATGAAGGCCATCTGCCAAGACCAGCCGGCCTTCTGCGTCTGTGTTTATGATCTCGATCGATTTTCCGGACATCGCGATCTGCACATCTCCCGGCTTCTGTGCTTTTCCCGATGGCATGTTTTCCGTCGCGCACACAATGCCGATGACTTTCACCTTGGGCTTTAACAGCGCAATCGCTCGCATCGCTCCGATCATGGTCGCTCCGCCCGCCATGTCGTATTTCATCTTTTCCATTCCATCGGCAGGTTTGATCGAGATACCCCCCGTATCGAACGTGATACCCTTTCCCACCAGGCCGAGCACCGGCTTTGAGCGCGCACCGGCAGGCTCGTAGGTCATGACAATCAGCGCCGGAGGTTCGTCTGATCCCTGCGCCACACTCCAGAATGCACCCATCTTCATCTCTTTAATCTTGTCGGCACCGTAGACTTCACACTTCAAGCCAACTTCCGCAGACATCTTCTTTGCTCGATCAGCGAGAATCGTCGGCGTCATTCTGTTCGAAGGCTCATTGACCAAATCGCGGGTAAAATTCTGTGACTCGCCGATGATCCGCGCCTCATGCGCTGCGTTCTCGAGCGTCCTCGCATCTCCGCTGGCAACGACCGTCACCTCATCGATCTTCTGATCTTTCCGATCACTGCGGTAATAATCCGGATCGAAATTCCCGACATGGGCACCCTCAACGATTGCACGAACGGAGTCTTCCGCCGTTATGCCTGACGGTGCGATGAATGCAAAGCTTCGGATGCCGCGCGCCTTCAACGAGCGAACAGCCGTGCCGGCAACTCGACGCAGATCGTAGCTCGAGAATTTCTTGCCGTTTCCTCCTGAAATCAGCAACAGGCGCCTTGCCTTCAATCCAGCAGGCTTATGAAGGAGATTCGTCTCTAGAGGCTTGCCGCTCACTTCCCCGCTTGCCAACAAATCAGCAGCGGCGGCTTGCACTGCCGGATCCGAAGTGGCTACTTTCAGTTCAGGTTTCCTGTCTTTGTCCGTAGGTGTGGCGTCAGAGTGGTCAAGCACAACTGCGACCAGGGATTCGGTTTCGAGTGCAGCCGGAGTAGCGGTAGAAATTGTCGTTTTCATATTTAGATGGAAAATGGGTGAGTTACTCCAGTATCGTCGGCGAGCAGGCCATTGCGCAAGCGCGGCCAGGATAATTTTAGGTCTAACGTTGTTGGCGGGCGTCGTTAAGGCAACTACTGAGAATTCCCCCACACGCGAAGATTCGTTTCAAATCATCCTGCGAGCGCGCTAGGAAAACGAGTCTGAAAATCCAGCAATCCTACCCATTCTGGCGTCACAGTAATCCTCACCATCGACGACACCAGGGTGCGCAACTGTCCCAGCCAGCCTTTTGCCAATTCCGGATCGAAATATCGGTCAGCGCAGGCGACGTATTCCGGAACAATCCCCTCCACCGGTTCTAGGCGGGCTGTTCCACGAATCAGAAGCACCTTATGGGGAAAAGTATTTTCATCAATCGTGAGCGATACCTTGGGGTTCGCTGCCAACGCCTTGAGCTTTGGAGCTTTCGGAGGAGAAGCCATCACAATCTCGCGCCCGTTCCAATGAAACCATATCGGCACCACACGCGGCGTGTTATCCGTCCACACATACGCCAAGCGCGCCGGAATTTTCGACTGCAGCAGCGCTTGTGCTGCTGGGTGTTCGAGCAGGCTCAGATCTCCTTGTCTCACGGGCTGCATGGATTCTCTCCTTGCTTTTGCCACTCAGAATCAGCACGCATTGTACTCCCGCCGGCCTCGTGTGAGTGACTGCGCTCCCGCGCCTGCGATATGATTCAAGGCCGCATCTGTACCCCGTGAGGCAAACAATGATCGTTCGCTGGAAAGTGTCCGCCATCATTACTGTTGTGAACTTGATCCTGATTGCATCCATCCCTGGAAACAGGTTGAAGGCACAACAACCTCCGCCGGCTTCCAGGTCCGCGGCCACTTCCACTCCTACTGATGAATTACTCTCCATTCCTAACACAACCGTGGCGATCAATTCGCCGACTCCAATGTCGCAGCGAATTGTTCACTACGAAATTGATGCCAAGTACACCCCGCTGAATCATACCGTCGAGGCGACCGAGGTCCTGACCTATCACAATCTCACTGGACAACCCCTGGACCACTTCCCTTTTCATCTTTATCAAAACGCTTTTCAGCCGAATGCGACTTTCGTCCGTGACTCGAAGCTGATGGGCAGCCGCGACATCCACTACGAAAAGTGGGAATCGAAATACTACGGCTCAGAGAATATTAAGAGTATCGAGGTCGTGGGACAGGGTGACCTCACGAAGAATCTCCAGTTCGTCGCTCCCGACGACGGTAATAAAGAAGATAAGACTGTCGTCGACCTGCACCTTGTTAGGCCCATCCCCGCCGGGGCGTTCGCCCAATTCAAGATCGCATTCCAGACCAAGTTTCCTGAGACGCAAGCCCGGTCCGGCTGGAAACGTGATTTCCTGCTAGGCGGACAGTGGTTCCCCAAGGTTGGAGTCTGGTGGCACGGAGCCTGGAACTGCCATCAGTACCACAACACAACCGAGTTCTTTGCTGACTTCGGCGTCTACGATGTAAAGCTAACCGTGCCGCAAAACCAGGTCATTGGGGCGAGCGGCGTCGAGATTAGCAATGTTAATAACTCCGATGGAACGAAAACCGTCACGTATCACGGCGACGATATCCACGACTTTGCCTGGACCGTCAGTCCTCGTTATCGCGTCCAGGAGAGCATCTACCAATCTCAGATGGGGCCGATAAAGCTTCTCTTCCTCATGCAACCAGCCCATTGGGATCAGGTCGACCGCCACGAAAAGATCACGCGCGAGACTCTGGACCGCTTTGAGAGTTGGTACGGTCCCTATCCTTATAAGACACTCACTGTCGTCGATCCCGAACCCGGCTCCGCCGCAGGAGGCATGGAATATCCCACCTTCATTACGGGCGACACAGAGTGGTGGTTGCCTTCGGGTCTTCACGAAGTGGAAGGAGTAGTCGAACACGAGTTCGGACATCAGTACTGGTACGGCATGGTGGCGACGAACGAATTCGAGGATGCCTGGATGGATGAGGGCATTAACAGCTACACGGAAGCCAAGGTCCTGAGTTCGATCCTCGGGCCGAACACTTCGATTCTGAACCTGGCAGGGGCAACCTACGGTGACAACCAGGAGCAACGTGACTTCTACATGTCGGTAACCGATCGCGATCCGATGGCCCAAAATGCATATGTCTACCTCAATTCAAATTCCTACGCCGGCGTGACGTACGGAAAGACTGCCAGCGTGCTGCTGACGCTCGAAGGCATCATCGGCGAAGACACGATGAATAAAGCAATGCGCACATACTTCATGAAGTACCGATTCACTCACCCAACCAAAGAGGATTTCCTCAAGACGATTGAGGAGGTTTCGGGCAAAGACCTGCGCTGGTACTTCAATCAGGCCATCTATGGAACGCAAGTTCTGGACTATGAGGTTCTCAGCGCGAATTCGTTCCCGGTGAACTGGTTTGAAGAAGATAAAGATAAAGATAAAGATAAAGATAAAAAGAAAGACAAGAAGTCCGGCGAAGACGACACGTTGTATCAAACGTACGTGACCGTCCACCGCAAGGGCGACTTCGTCATGCCCATAGACATCGAAGTCAAGTTTGTCAACGGAGAAAAAGTTCGCGAGCACTGGGATGGCCAGGCGCGTTGGACCCGGTTGGGCTATCAGAAGAAGTCGAGAGTGGAATCGGTCGAGATCGATCCGGATCACAAGATTCACATCGACCGCGACAACTTCAACAACAGCTTTGTCCGGGAACCCAACTCAAAGCCGACACAAAAAATCTCGAACTACTGGCTATTCGTGACGCAGTGGTTCAGTCAGGCAATGGCCTGGTGGGCAGTCTGACGTATACAGTCAATCTTGATACAGATGCCTTATCGAAGCGACCTCAACCAACTTAAATCACGCGGCTCTGCCGCCCGATCGACGGCTAAGGAAACAGGGAACAAGCAATGAACAAGAAAGGTATCTTGAGCAGCGGCCTAGACCGCGCAATGCATAACAAGCGCTACATCTTCTGGTTCTGGCTTTTGAACTTGACCCTGGCGGAATTCGCTACCGCTGCATTCCGTCAGAACGCCCACGGAATTCTTGACCACACGTTGTATGCAAAAAGTCTGACGACCGGATTCGACGTTGGAGTTTTCGGAGAGATGCTCTTCAAGCCAGAATTCGGGAGCATGAATGCCGTGCAGTATCCCGCCGTCTATTTCGGCTTCCTCTTCTTCGTTGCCACAGCCCTTTTCCTGCCCGGAGTCTTCGCTGGATACGCTTCGACGTACCGCCTACCCCGTGAGGAATTCTTCCGCGCTTGCGGACGCAATCTGTGGCGCTTCATGCGGATTCTGATCATTGCCGGAATTGTAATGGGAGCCTCCGCTGGCCTGCTCTTCGCCGCGAATGGCGCGATCGCAGACAAGGCGAACGACAGCACAAACGAGAAACTCTCCTTCGAATTGCAGATCACCGGTCTCGCGGTGATCTTTGTGGTCATGACGATCCTACGCATCTGGTTCGACCTCGCCGAGGTCAACACGGTTCTCGACGATCAGCGCGTCGTCCGAAGATCGATTTCTTTGGCCTTCCGCCAGACGTTCCGCGGCCTGGCGCGGTTGCTCCCCAGCTACATCGTCGTCACAATCGTGGCCGCATTCTTCCTGGTGGCGGGACTGTGGATCTGGATGAAGTTCGTTTCCCCGGAGAGGGTCGTAGGTGCTTGGATCATTGGGCAGATAACGCTATTTCTGCTCCTGATCCCGCGTTTCTGGCAGCGCGGAATCGCAGTTGCCTACTGGCAGCAAAAGATGCTGACTCCAGTCGTGGTTTTGCAGCCCGTAGAACCTGTTTCCGCACCGGCCCTTCCCTTTCCAACTCCTCCAGTTCCGGAGCCGGCTCCGATCATTTCGAATCCAACTCCGCAGCAGGAGTCAAACTGAGACTTTTTTGGAAATTTGGTACGTAAGATCAGGCACCAGCCGTCAGCTTTGTCTATGATTCGCTCCAGATGAGGAACCGGACGCATGAATAAAGCGGATGGTCAGGACACGCGAGGCCGGCTCTCTGCGATCGTTGCGAACTCTCTGGACTCCCAGGCGAGAACGCAAGATCTGGCGCGCCAGGCGTACCAAAGCCGCACGCAATTCCACAGGCTGTTCCGGACGATGGTCGAAGAAACTCCTGGAGCTATGCGACGAAGGCTGTTGCTGGAGCGGGCCGCCTACCAACTGGCGAACACCGAATTGTCGGTCACGGACATCGCCCTCGATGCCAACTACGGTTCGCTCGAAGCGTTCACCCGTGCCTTCCGGAAGGCTTTTCGAATCTCGCCCAGCCTGTACCGCCGCATGCGCCTTCGGCATTTTTATCTGCCCGCGTGCAACAGAATCCACTTCCTTGCCCCGGGTTCCTCAACTCAAGGAGGAAAAGATATGGACCTATTCGATCGTTTTGCAGGCAACGACTCATGGCACACACGCCGTTTATTGGAGTACGCGGCTACTTTGACCGACGAACAACTGGATCGGCAGTTGCCCACGGTCGTAGAGCTACTTCCATGGCGCGAGGCAAATAAGTCTCTGAGGCAGCTTTTGGAAAATATAGTCTTCACCAAGGAAGTTTGGACCGCCGCACTGGCGGGAAGCACTACGGATATGAACCCTCCCAAATCCCAGCGCTCTCCAAAAGCGATGCTGCAAAGGCTCGAAAACACCGATGCCGAACTACATCGAATTTTCGCCGATGTCCGCAATCGTTCCGCGTGGGACGATACCTTCGTTGACGCCCTCTGCGAGCCAGCTGAGACCTTCACCTTCGGCGGCGTCTTCGCCCACATCATAACGTTCAATGCGCACCGCCGACTGATGGCGCTGGAAGGTTTGCGCCAACTCGGCGTTCAAACCGAAGGTTTCGGGGATCCTATGGAATATGAGGAAAGTGTTGCCCCTTGGAACAAGCAAGTCGCCGTCAAAGCGCCATGACAAAGAGGTCCCGTACTGACTCCAGAGACATCGCCCCGCTACCAACTCGAGCCACGCAGAGATCGCAAATCCTTCGCTTCGATGGCGCGGTCGAGCACGATCCCGCGATCGATGCGTGGTTCAGAGCTAACTCCGGTGAATTGGGCGACATCGCCCATCAATGGTGGGAACAAATGCGAAAGTCCGGGGACGAAGTCCGCGAACTCTTTCACGACGGCTTTCCGACTGCCTGTTTGGGAGATGCACCCTTCGCCTACGTTGGTGTATTTACCTCACATGTCAACGTCGGATTCTTCCACGGCGCTTCCCTGCCTGATCCCGTGCAGCTGTTACAGGGAACCGGCAAGTTTATGCGCCATGTGAAGCTAAGACCGGAAACGCCTACCAACGTTACGGCTCTAATGAGCCTCATCGATGCTGCCTACTCGGACATCAAGGCGCGCGTCGAACACGGCTAGCCCAGCGCATCGCCTGCGGCAAAGAGCAACAGATTCATTCACAAAAACGCCGGCACCATCTCTCCCCAGTATTGCCGTGTGATTGCGGTCACGTCTCTCGGTGACCATAATCTCGTTTTGCTGCAGCGCAAAGCCAGCTTCAACGCGATTCCCTTATACGTAGAAAACGCCGCGTGAAGCGTGCCCATGCGGTGGCGACACGATTGCGATGTCAGCAGGAAGTTGGTTCTTCGTCCCCCCGCGAAGTCTGACGATCGCAGTCTTCCCCTGGAAAACACGGATCGAAGATCTCTCGGAGATATCACATGAGTAAAATCGTGCGGTTAATAGTGAGCGGAATGATTGTTCTTTCGCTATTGCCTGCTCTAAATGCCCAGAACACGAGCAAAAAGGCTTCCCGAAAACCGATGACCACAGTTTCACCGGCTGATATGCCTCGTATGAGGCAGATCACCAATGCGCAGAGAAAGGCCGCTGCCGCAAGAGCAGCCCAACGGCGCGCACAACAAAAGAAGACTGCCCCAGCAGCGGTTCATCCGAATGCGCAAATAGGCGCAAAGACGAACGCGGGCGTGACCCCGAACTTGGCGGGGTCGGGTGTGAGCGCGCCCGCCGGTCCTGCTCTGACCCTGGACCAGATCTATTTCGGAACGTCACCGAACTATGCCAACAGTCCTCTGCCGCAAACTGACGACCTCGGCAACGTAATTGCCGGCACCGGCATTCGAAAGTTCGTGGATACGCTTCCCGGGCTGAACAGTCCGAACAATCTGCAGCAGCAGATTCCTGTGGCTGTACCCGACACCACGACTTTCCCGGGCTCCGACTACTACGAGATCGGGCTCGTCGAATATTTCGAGAAAATGCACTCCGATCTTCCTCCAACGCAATTGCGCGGATATGTGCAATTAAACGCACCCACGGCGATGGCTCCCCATTACCTCGGGCCCCTCATCGTTGCGCAGAAAGACCGCCCGGTGCGCGTCAAGTTTGTGAACCAGTTACCGAGTGGCACTGGCGGAAATCTCTTCATCCCGGTGGATAAGACCATCATGGGCGCCGGCGTGGGTGCGGATGGGTTGAGCCCCTATCTGGAAAACCGTGCCACTCTCCACTTGCACGGAGGCAATACTCCCTGGATCAGCGATGGCACTCCGCATCAGTGGACCGTTCCGGCTGGAGACTCAAACGCCACGATTTACCCCAAAGGCGTGAGTACCGCTTATGTACCCGACATGTTCTTCGACGCATCGGGAAACGTGGTTTCTGTTCCGAAGTGCGATGCCGCCGCAGTCCCAGCGGTGACCACAAACTGCTGGCCGACCGCCATTCCCCAAGGCCTGAGCAATGATCCAGGTCCTGGCGCCATGACCTTCTTCTACACCAACCAACAGAGCGCCCGCCTGATGTTCTACCACGATCACGCTTATGGCATCACTCGCCTGAATGTCTACGCTGGCGAAGCAGCAGGATACGTACTACAGGATCCGGCCGAAGCAGCCATGGTCGCGTCGGGTGCAATTCCCTCTGTTCAAATTCCTCTCGTTATTCAGGACAAAACGTTTGTCCCACCGAATCCGGCGACGGCCCCACTGTACAGCGTGGGGATGCTGTCAGGAGGCCAGGACTACAGCGCGGCGACGACCGTCACGATCGATCCGACGGGAACCGCGTGCACCGACAAGCCTCTCGGTACTCCCGTAATCGGCGACCAACTCGGCGACTTCGGAGCGCTGATTCCGAGCGCTGTACTGAGCGTGACCTTAACCCACAAGGGCAGCTGCAGCACTCCCCCAGACATTCTCTTCACCGATGCGGTTGGCACGGGTGCAGCCGCATTCGGATCACTGGCCACACTTGGTCAGCAGGATCCAACGTGGGACAGCGGTTTGTGGGGCGGAGAAGGCAATTTGTGGTTCCCGCACACTTACATGCCCAATCAATATCCGGACAATCCAGACGGCAGCAACATGAATGCCATGGGGCGTTGGGACTACGGTATGTGGTTCTGGCCGCCGATGACAACCGGGCCGGTGGGCTCGGGCCTGCTGGTTCACGGCGATATCCCATGTCCGACCGCAGCGATTCCCACTCAGCGCTGTCCAGGATTCCCCGCCCCGGGAAATCCCGATCAGGCGACAGGCAGCACGGTTTCGCTGGTGCCTGAAGCATTCATGGACACGATGCTGGTGAACGGCACTGCATATCCGACGGTGACCGTTCCAGCAGGTGCAGTGCGTTTCCGGATTCTCAACGCGGCAAACGACCGGACAATGAACCTCTCGCTATTCGTAGCCGACGCCACAGTTCCGTGCGCCACAGGCGCCGCTCCGGGTTGCGAATTGAAGATGGTCCCTGCGGCTCCGACCTCCGGCTGGCCCGTGTACTGGCCGACTGACGGCCGTGACGGCGGCGTGCCTGATCCCACGACCGCAGGTCCTTCGTGGATTCAGATCGGCAACGAGGCAGGATTTATTCCCAATCCTGTTACGATTCCGGCAACGCCGATCGGCTATGAATACAACCGGAGAAGCGTGACGGTTCTGAACGTCTCAAGCAAGAGCCTGATGATGGGGCCTGCGGAGCGCGCGGACGTCATCGTCGACTTCAGCAAATACGCAGGCCAAACTCTCGTTCTCTATAACGATGCGCCGGCACCAACACCCGCGTTCGATACTCGCTACGACTACTACACCGGCGATCCCGATCAGACTGGAACCGGCGGTGCACCTTCAACGCTTCCGGGATATGGCCCGAACACTCGCACTGTTATGCAGATCATTGTGGGCCCAGCCGGAAGTGGTTCACCCGCAGATCTTGCCGGGCTGGGCGCACAGCTTCCGGCAGCTTTCAAGGCAATGCAGCCTCCCCCAATCGTTCCGCAGGCTGCCTACGGAAAAGCCTTCGGTACGACGTTCCCCGACGTGTTCGCGAGACTGCAGAATCCACTTCTGACCTTCACTCCGTATGGGGCAACCACTCCCATCTCAATGCTAGAGCAGCCCAAGACCATCCAAGAACTGTTTGAACTGGACTACGGGCGCATGAACGCCACACTCGGTACTGAGTTGCCGTTCACGAACTTCAATACGCAAACCACCATTCCGCTGGGTTATATCGATCCGCCAACCGAAATCCTCGGGGACTCAACTCCAGTCGCCGGGCAGCCGGTAGGAGTGCTCGGAGATGGAACTCAAATCTGGCAGATCACGCACAACGGAGTCGACACTCACACGATCCACTTCCACCTGTTCAATGTGCAGCTATTGAACCGGTTCGGATGGGATGGAACTACCCGGCCGCCTGATCCAAACGAAATCGGATGGAAAGAAGCGGTTCGCATGAATCCGCTGGAAATCGACTATGTGGCGTTGCGCCCAATGTCACAGAATCTGCCTTGGCCGATTCCTGACAGCATTCGCCCGCACGACGTCACCATGCCCGCTGACATGACGGACTTGATGATGTCGCCCGTGGATGGGCTCGGCAATGCTGCCCCACGGATCAATTCGACCAACAACTTCGGATGGGAGTACGTGTGGCACTGCCATCTGCTCGGCCACGAAGAAAACGACATGATGCGGCCGATCGTCTTCCAGGTGGCTCCTCCTGCTCCTTCCGACTTCTCGGCGGTATCGACGAAGGGTGTCGTAAACGTATCGTTCACCGACAACGCGGCGAGCGAGACGGGCTTCAACTGGCAGAAAGCTGATAACGGGAACTTCACGAATCCAACGCCAACCAGCGTACTGTCAGCAAGCACCAGCCCGACCTTCGGCGGGACCGTTTCATTCACGGACACGCCTCCTGCCACTGGAACCTCAGCCTACTACCGCGTGCAGGCGTTCAGCCCGAATGGCACGTCAGCTTGGGTAACGACGCAGATGGTCACGAAGTATCCCCTGACTATAACGGCGGATAGCCTGACCATGGTCTACGGATCTACGTTGCCAGCCTTCACGGTAACGGCTTCCGGCTTGATCGCGCCCGACACATTGGCAACCTTGAACTTCGTGGCGGTGTGCACAACCACAGCGACCTCGACCAGTCCGGCTGGAACCTATCCGATCGACTGCTCAGCTTCGACGATCAACGCGCCCAACTACATCGTGACATATCTACCGGGCACTCTGACCATCACACAGGCCGCAGCTTCCGTTACACCGAATGCGACGGGCAAGGTCTACGGCCAAGCGGATCCGGTGCTGACGGGAACGTTGTTAGGTTTCTTGCCTTCTGACAACGTAATCGCCACGTACACGCGAACTGCAGGAGAAACGGTCGGTACGTACGCGATCAGCGCCACGCTAGCCCCTGCGAGCGTGCTGGCGAACTACAACATTACCTACAACACTGCGGTGTTCACGATCGCCCCTGCCACGGCATCGGTTACTCCGAATGCAGCGGGCAAGGTCTTTGGACAGGCAGACCCGACGCTGACAGGAGTGCTCACTGGCTTCCTGCCGACCGACAACGTCACTGCTACCTACACGCGGATTCCGGGAGAAACCGTCGGCACGTACACAATTAGTGCCACGCTGGCTCCAACCGCAGTTCTGACCAACTACACAATCACCTACAACACCGCGGTATTCACGATCACGCCGTCAGGTCCGGCGCTCGGGTTACAGCCCGCGAGCCTGACGTTCAGCTCGCCCATCAACGTGACCAGCACTTCACAACCAGTAATTGTCACCAATACTGGAAGTGGAGCGCTGACCATCACAGGCATCGCTTTCGGCGGGGCCAATCCGGGGCGGTTTGGGCAAACCAGTAATTGTCCGATCCGCGGGGCGGGACTGGCCGCAGGTGCGAGCTGCACCATCAACGTGGTCTTCACGCCAAATAGCACCTCTACTCGTACGGCGGTGCTGAACGTTCGAGTCGCCGCTCCGGCGGTCTCTGGTTCGGTGGCCTTGACGGGCACCACGGTTGTTCCGACGGTAAGCGTATCACCGGCGACAATCGCGTTCGGAACACAAACGATTAACACCACCAGCGCAGCCCAACGGGTTACCGTTACCAATACGGGAGCCGCTCCGCTGTCGATTACACGAATCTCGCTTGGCGGAAACAATCCGGGCCGGTTCGCGCTAATTAACAATACCTGTTCGATCGGAGGCCCGGGTCTAGCCGTGGGCGGAACTTGCACAGTCGATGTAACTTTCACGCCGACGCGCAGGGTCAACTACTCAGCGACATTGACCGTGAGAGACAACGCCAGCCCAGGATCTCAGGTCGTAACTCTGACTGGTTCTGGACAGTAGAGAACTGGCACGAATGTGGGGCCACGCTTCGGCGTGGCCCTTTTTTTACTTTCTTAACAATTTCGTTTTCTTAAGTTGGACCGTCTCTATCCAATTCACTCCATGAGGTTTCAAGGGGACAGTGCGAACTCGTGCGCACGACCTGTGCGACTAGGCACACCAAGCTGTGATGGGGAACACAGAGACTTCGAGTGCATGATCGGTACTTTCATCTTGGCGGCAGGCAGTTTCGCAAGTGCCTGGCGTTCGAAATTCAAGGTCTGAACTTACTCTCGGGTAACAGCAGTTCTGGTTTCTCCCCCCTGCACTTGCAGTGAAGCATGAATGTGAACTTGCGCGGTGCCGCTTTATTTAGGCGAAGCGCCTTCGCGGTTCACTCAGGGCCCAGATTCCTAAAGCCAGGAGGTGTTCAAGTGGGGAACGCACTCAGAGTCATCCCAGGGATAGATCTTCGACAGAACTACCGTGGCCCGATTTCGCCAGATCAAGACACGGACCTCCTGGATTCCACTCCAGCCATTCAACCTGCAGTGCCACGAAGCGCGTTGCCCATCGGCTCGGCCAAGATACAGATCCTCCTTCGCACAGCCCCAATCTTCAGAAATCTCCCAGGTACGGAATGCCGTGAGATCGTCTCGCTCGTAGTCGAGCGGCGGTACTCAAACCGTCAGTTAATCGTGCACGCGGGAGACGAGCGCCGCGAGGTCCTGCTGCTCGTCTCCGGGAGAGTAAAAGTCTCGCAGATCAGCCACAACGGAGATGAGGTGATATTTCGGATACGAAGAGCGGGCGACATCATCGGTGGTCTGGGTATGTCACCTGGAGAGTCTCACTGCTCCACAATTCGTGCGATGGAACCCTGCCATGTCTTGAGCTGGAAAGCTGAAGATTTCGAGCGTTTGTGCTCCCGCTCTACCACCCTGCAACACAATGTTGTTCAAATCATTAAGAGCGACTTGAAGGTCTTGCAGGAATGCTTTTGTGAACTGGCAACTCTAAAAGTCTCCGGTCGGCTGGCTCGTACTCTGCTTCGATTGGCGGGCCAGGAGGGCGGAGGAAACTACAATGTACACATTCCTCTCACCTGCGAAGAACTGGGCCAGATGGCAGGAACAACCCTGTTCACCGTGAGTCGACTGCTGACCAAGTGGGCGGAAATGGGCCTGCTGCACCAGCAAAACCGAGGAATTGTGATCGAAGACTCGGTCGGGCTTCTCGCAATCGCCGATGAATGTCCCGTCCCTGTGAACGAGCTCCCGGTTGCGTAGCTAGTTTCACAGATTAGTCGTCTCGTTTCCCCCGTCACGGCAGCTTTTTTACGTTCGAGCCTTGCCGCGCGCAACTGCTTCTCTAGCTTCCTTCTCCGCCGTGCGCCGACGCTCCGTCTCTCGCTTATCCCATAATTGCTTGCCTTTAGCCAGGGCTAGTTCAATTTTTACTTTGCCGTTTTTGAAGTACATCCGCGTCGGAATCAGCGTAAGGCCCTTCTGTTGGGTTTTCCCCACCAACTTCCGGATCTCCTCCCGATGCATCAGCAACTTCCGGGTCCGTAGCGACGCGTGATTGGAGTAGCTGCCATGTTCGTACGGACTGATATGGCAGTTGAGTAGCCACAACTCGCCATCCTTAATGAGCCCGTAAGAGTCCTTCAGGTTGGCCCGCCCGCCTCGGATCGACTTCACCTCGGTCCCCGTGAGGGCTACTCCCGCCTCAAATTTTTCCAGCAAGAAGTAGTTATGCGAAGCGATCCTATTAACAGCGGCATCCCTCTGCCCGCTCGACGTGGGATCGCGCCGTGGAGACTTCTCCGGATTCGGCTTCGTCAGGTGCGTGGATTGTCGTGCCATTGACGTGGAGTTTTTATCTTAGCGCATCGTGATAGAAGCTTCCGCTGTCCGGACCTCGGCTGTTTTGACCCTACAGAGTGCGGCATTTTCCGGAAGCCGGAAGGCGAAAGCCAGAAGCCGGCACCATTGGTCGTACGACTAACGTGTGTAACCCTCGTGCGTACAAGCACTTCGGGAGCACAAAATAGCGATGCTATAATCGCCCTATCCCGAGTTTTCTACGTGTTTTAGGGTGGTTTTCCCGTGCGCAATGCCGGTGAAACACGGCAAAAGCCTCGGAATTCGACCTGTCCGGTGTAGTACGCAACAAAGCGCGCAATACAGTAATAAAGAGGACTATCTCCGTGAGGATTATCGAATGAGACCCGCAATGCGCCCAGCTCTCTTTTTGTGGCTGGTCGCCGCTCTCACCCTCCCCGCCTTGGCGGACAAGGCCAAAGACTTCTTCGTTAAGGGTCAGGACGCCGAAGCCCGCCAGCAGTTTGAAGCTGCCTACGACTTTTACAAGCAGGCCTACGACCTGAAGCCGAAAGAGTTGCGTTACCGCGCAGCCTTTGAGCACGCCCGTTTCGAAGCGGCTTCCACCATCGTTCATCGCGGCCAGAAGCTGCGCGAAGATGGCAAACTCGATGAGGCCGTCGCCGAGTTCCAGAAAGCCCTCGACATCGATCCTTCTCTTTTCGTCGCCAAGCAGGAATTGATCCGCACGCAGAAGTTGATCAATGACCAGCGGAATCCTCCGCCACAGGCAGCGGGTCCTCCTGCCAGCCTTGAGCGTCGAGTCCACGAAGCTGCCGGCCCGGTCGAACTCGCACCGATCTCTAACATCCCGATCACGGTGAAGATGACCGACAAGTCCGATACCGTGTACCGCACGATCGGTCAACTCGCGGGCATCAACGTTCTGCTCGATCCCGACTACACTCCGCGCCCCATCAAAGTCGAGTTAAACGGAGTCACTCTCGAAGAAGCTCTTGAAATCACCGCGCTCGAATCGAAAACCTTCTGGCGTCCCGTCACGACGAACACGATTTTTGTGGCCGCCGACAATCCTGCGAAGCGCAAGGAACTGGAACAGAGCGTCCTGAAAACTTTCTATCTCACGAACCTCTCTCAACCGACCGAATTGCAGGATGTCGTCAACGCCATTCGTGCCGTCCTCGATGTCCAGCGCGTCCAGCAGCTCCTCTCACAAAATGCTTTGGTCGTCCGCGGCACGCCCGACCAGATCGCCCTGGCTCAAAAGCTGGTCGAAGATCTCGATAAAGCCCGTCCCGAAGTCATCATCGATATTGCAGTCATGCAGGTCAGCAAGGACCGCTCCCGGACCCTTGGTATCAACCCGCCAACCAGCGCCACAATTCAACTGCAGAACAACATCACTAATGGCACAACAACAACCGGAACAACGGGTAGCGGAGGCTCTGCCACAATCACGACCGGATCAAGCAACACCGGGATCAACCTCAACAGCCTCGGCAATCTAACCGCCCAGAATTTTCAGGTCACGATTCCGGCGGCCAACCTTTCTGCCGTCATGGGCGCAAGCGACACCAGGCTGCTCCAGAATCCGCAGGTCCGCGCTCTTGACGGTCAGAAAGCGTCCCTCAAGATCGGCGACCGCGTCCCCGTCGCCACCGGATCCTTCCAGCCCGGCATCGGCGGTGTCGGCATCAACCCGCTGGTCAATACGCAGTTCCAATATCTCGACGTCGGTGTCAACATCGACATAACCCCGCGCGTCCACGCAAACGGCGAGGTAACGCTGAAGATCACCATGGACGTTTCCGCGGTCACGGGCCAGCAAAACATCGGCGGCATCAGCCAGCCGATCATCGGACAGCGCAAGATCGAGCACGAGATTCGCCTCAAAGACGGCGAAGCCAACCTGCTTGGCGGCATCATGGAAGACCAGCAGACCAAGCAGTTGAGCGGAATCCCCGGCCTTGCCCAGATTCCAATCCTGAAATATCTCTTTGGCCAGACCACTCAGGATCATTCCGAAAACCAGATTGTCTTTGCCATCGTTCCCCACATCATCCGCTCGACGGATGTCAACGAGGTCAATCAGCGCGCCATCGAAATCGGAACAGCGACCAGCATCCAACTGCATCGCGCTCCACGCCCAGGAGCCGCGCCGTCATCCTCGAGTGCTCAACCCGGCACACCGTCAATCACTCCGGCTAGCCAGCCGGCAGCGAGTCAGCCCTCGGTACGCCCCGCACCAACAGCTCAACCGAACTCGCAGACGGGCAACTCCGGAGGCGCGCCGAGCTTCCTTTTCGATCCCCCGACCATCCAAGCGAGTAAGGGCAATACCTTCGCCGTGAATCTGTTGATCTCTGGCGCGCAGAATGTCTATTCCGTGCCCGTACAACTAAACTATGACCCCAAGATGCTGCAACTCGTAAATGTTTCCAATGGCGGCTTCCTGTCGCAGGATGGACAGGTCGTCACCCTGGTACACCGCGAGGACGAAGCAGTTGGGCAATCGCAGATCACCGCGTCGCGGCCGAGCGGCTCCGGCGGAGTCTCCGGCCAGGGTGCCGTAGTAACTGTTACCTTCGCGGCGAAAGAAACGGGGCAAACGCCGTTAACCATCACGCGCGGAGGCGCCCGCGATCCCGGTCTGCAACCGATTACTGTCAACGGTGCGCAGGCAGCGGTCGTCGTGCAGTAGTTTCGCCTGTTTGAAGTGGAGCAAAGAGAAACAACGACGATGAGGGTTCAATATAAAAGGATGGACAAGAAAGCACAGCGCGGCTTCACGCTGATCGAACTGATCATCGCCGCCACCATACTGTCCATTCTTACCCTCATGGTCATCCCGCTCTCGCGCGTCACCATCAAGCGCGAGAAGGAAAAGCAGTTACGCCAGGCTCTCTGGGAGATGCGCGACGCCATCGATCGCTACAAAGATGCCGCCGACCGTGGAATGTTTCAGACCAAGGTCGACAGCCAGAACTATCCTCCCGACCTCGAAACTCTCGTGAAAGGCATCGAAGGTCAGGCCGGCAAGAAATATCGTTTCCTGCGTTCTGTCCCTACAGACCCCATGACGAACTCCAAAGAATGGGGAATGCGCTCGATGCAGGATGATCCCGATTCCGATTCCTGGGGCGGACAGAATATTTTCGACGTCTACACCAAATCGGAAGGCACTGGCCTCGACGGCACCAAATATAAAGACTGGTAAATGAAAGCTCCAACCCAACTCGTAGAGACGTTGCTGCTAGCGTCTCCTGCCCACAGTTGTAAGAACTCAATGCCAAGAAGGGGACGCCTATCATTGGGATTCACCCTCCTGGAGTTGATGATCGTCATCAGCATCATGATGATCCTGATGGCAGTCGCCGTACCGCTCTACCAGCATCACGTCGTGATGGCCCGTGAAGCCGTCCTCAGACAGGATCTCCACCAGCTCAACTCTCTGATCGAGCAATACCGGATGGATAAGGGCCAATCCCCTCAGACAATCGAAGATCTCGTCACAGGGAATTACCTCTCCAAACTGCCGGTCGATCCCATGACCGAAAAGGCCGACTGGGTGCCCGATCAGGAGGACACCACCAACGCAGTCGATCCGCAGCAACCGGGTATTCTGAAAGTTCACTCCGCCTCGACGGGGACTGGATTGGATGGCAGGCCGTATAGCGAATGGGATTGAAACAACGGTTCATCCAGTCCCGCGGATTTACCCTGCTTGAGCTGATGGTTGTCATCAGCATCATTGCGATCTTCCTCGCAATCGTGATCCCTACCTATAGCCGCTCGATCCTGGCAGCTCACGAAAACCAGCTACGCTCCGAGCTCTCCCAGCTGCGCGAAGCCATCTGGAGATATACGTTCGACAAACAAAAAGCTCCCCAATCGCTCGACGATCTCAGAGTCGCCGGATACATCGACAGAATTCCCGACGATCCCATGACGAAGGAACCGAACTGGGAAGTAGTCGAAGACGAATATCTCCTCTCCGCCGATCAACAGGATCCCGGCCTCATCGACGTCCACAGCGCCTCGAACGCCCTGGCAAGCGACGGCACCGCCTACAGCAGTTGGTAGCAAACGCGGCTTCACCAAAATTAATGAATCTGGGTGCCCCACCTCTGGCCGGTTTTGCCAGAGTGGGGATTTTCGAACAGCGTAATCGAAAGCGCGAAGCATATCCTTCACTTATCGTCTGTCATCTTGGGCGAAGGAATCTCCGCGAAGCGAAGGAGATTACGGAGTCGAAGGATTCCTGCCCAATCCACAACCCTCACCCCCTGTCATGCTGAGCGCAGCGGTGCCAAGCGCAGCGCAGGCTCCGCGGAGTCGAAGCATCCCTACCCGTACCACGGCACTCCCAAACCTAATGCTTTCCAGTTATTGAACCCCTTCCCCATTCCCCAATACCCTGTCCACCACTCGTGGAGCAGTGTCTTTTCAGGGATCCTCTGCGCCCGCCCGAGAATCTTCTGTGGGGTAGTCCATGCGTACTCTCTCATCTGTTCTGTGTGCTCTTGCTCTATCCGCCGTTTGCCTCGCTCAGAGCAATTTCGCCGTAGTTTCCGGCACCGTCAAAGATGCGCAATTTCTAGTCGTGGCCCACGCCACCGTAAGCTTCAAGGCGCTGAGCACAGGCGCCACGCGCTCGGTCACCACCAATGAAGCCGGAATCTTCTACGCACCCGCACTTCTTCCCGATGACTACGAAGTCACCACGACCGCCTCAGGCTTCGCGCCCGTATCGCAGCAATTACACGTCGAAGTCGGCCAGAAACTCGCGCTGGAGATAGCCCTCAAAGTCGGCCCCGTCAAAGAAGGTGTCAACGTCAATTCTGCCTTCGAAATTCTCCACACAACCGATGCGGCGGTTGGTGAGGTCGTAGAACCAAAATCGATCCAGGAACTCCCGCTGAACGGCCGCATGCTGATCGACCTCGTCCTAACAGTTCCCGGCGCTCACGTCGGATTCGGTGCGCAGACCGGACAAACCAATCCTCTCTATTGGCGTCCCGGACAGCGATCAGCGGTCGTAATTGGCGGGGCGCGTCCCAACGCCAATTTCTTCCTGCTCGACGGCGCCACTAATACCGATCCCACCTTCAACACGCAGAATCTCAGCCCATCGCCCGATTCAGTGATGGAGTTTCAGGTCGTCACCAGCAACTACACCGCTGACATGGGCGGCGCCGGCGGCGGTCAGATCAACATCGTGACCCGCTCAGGCACGAGCACTTACCACGGCACGGCCTATGAATTCCTCCGCAACGGAGCCATGGACGCCAGCCCCTTTCAGTCCATGGGAAACAATCATCTGGTGCAGAACAATTTCGGAGCTTCTTTCGGAGGTCCTCTCCTTGGCAAAAGCAAGCGCACCTTCTTCTTCTTGAACTATGAAGGTCTGCGCCTCTCCCAAGCCGATGCTCAGGTGCTCACAGTTCCCACACAGGCCGAGATCATGGGCGACTTCAGTATGAGCGGCGTCAATATCTACGATCCCACCAGCACCGTCGCAAACCCGAACTACAATCCTGCGCTTCCCACCGGCCCTTCAAATTTTCCCTATACCCGCAGCCAATTCCCCAACAATCAGATTCCTAGCGACCGCATCAATCAGAATCTGGAAAGTTTCTTGATGACGTACGTTCCCATGCCGAACATGATGATGATGTCCGGCAAGGACTCCAACAACTATCTCGATATCCGCAACGAGACGCATTATCAGGACCAGGGAACCGTACGCGTCGATCACGATTTTTCCAACAACGACACAGCCATGGCGCGCTACTCCCTCGGCTCCGAGAACGGCTTCTCTCCGAGCAATGGCAGCACAGCGACTACCGAGAACCTTCCCGGCTTCGGGGCCAAGTTCGACAATTTCTCCCAGCAGGGTGTCATCTCCTGGAATCACGTCTTCACCAGCACCAAGCTCAATACCGCGTCCTTGGCAGTTTCTCGCCTCTCTATGAACCACACGACGCAGAACGACAATGTGAACGACATCGTCGGGCAGCTTGGCATTCAGGGCGTAGGCTTCGGAGGTCCAGGCGCGTGGGGCGCTCCGTGGTTTGCAGCGCAAGGCTACACCGGCATCGGCGACACGTTCGCCGCCACACCTATGCACGCATGGGATACCACCATCGAATTGCGTGACACCTTCTCATGGCAGCACGGGCATCACGCTATGCGATTTGGTGGTGATGGGCGGCGCTACATCTGGCCCATGTGGGGATTCTTCCAGAATCGCGGCTTCTACCAGTACACCAACGGATACACCACCCAGTTTGGCTTTAATGATGGCAGCGGCAGCGGATTTGCCAGCCTCCTGCTGAGCCTCCCTACCGTAAAGCAACGCCAGGCAGGCGTTCCGCAGATGAACCTCCGCAATTGGGGATATGACGGCTACGCCGAAGATAGCTGGCAAGTCACTCCCACAACCACACTCAACATCGGTGTTCGCTATGAATACACCAGCCCGCTCTACGACGTGAGGGAGACCAACAGCAACCTGATCTTCAACAACGGCGTGCCCTCAGTTTTCATCGGTGGACAAAACGGATATCCCAGCGGACTCATGTATTCCAACAAGCGCAACGTTGCGCCTCGCTTCGGGATCGCAAAGAACTTCCCGGGCATCGGTCTGGTGCTCCGCGGAGGCTACGGAATCTTCTTCACGCCAGTGGACCAGAACACATGGTGCAATCAACGCCACAACGTGCCTTACGTCTTCCCCGAAACACAGCAGGCCGATAACTTCACTCCACCCGCAGCGCTTTATACAACTACGCTCAATTTCGGCACTCCTGTGCTAGGCACGGGTACTCTGCCCGCTACTACAGTCAGCTTCACCGCCTTTGATCCTCACGCCCCTGCTCAGTACGTCCAGCAGTGGAATCTTCAAACCGAAAAAAGTCTTGGATCAAACACCACCGTTGAAGTCGGATACCTCGGCGCACGTGGATTCCACCTCCAACGTTCTCACCTGATTAACAACGCGCCTCCGGGACCCGGTCCCCTCGGACCACGTCGTCCCTTCCATACTCTGAGCTTCGTACCCAACACCGTCCTCACGCCCAGCAGCACCGATGCCATCATTCAAAGCCAGACGTTCCCGGTCAGCACAATCAATCTTCTCGAAGACACAGCGCAGGGTTGGTACGACGCCGGCTACGTAAACGTGCGCCGCAAGTACTCCCACGGCCTGAGTTTCCTGGCGAACTATACACTTGCCAAGAACCTCACCGACGCCCCGGACTTCCGCTCTCCCATGGACGAGAGCGCAATCCCGCAGAACAACAGCGAACTTGCTTTGGAGAGAGGTCCAGGCTGCGATGTTCGCCACCGTCTCGCCCTGAGCGCCGTCTATAACCTCCCCGCGTTCCAGCGGGCAACCTGGACAAAGCTGATCACTCAGAATTGGCAATTCAGCACGGTCTATCAGATTCAATCGGGCATGCCGTTCACGATTTCAGTTTTCGGCGACACGGCAAACTCCGGCACGGTATTGGGTGAGAATCCCATTCGCGCCAACGCCACCGGACAGCCGGTCTTCGGCCCTGGCACGCGCACGTCCGATAAGTGGTTCAACCCAGCGGCCTTCGCCACACCGCCGGCCTTCACGTTCGGCGATGTGGGACGCAATTCTGTCTACGGACCATCGCTGCGCACGCTTGACATCGCGATCGCCCGGAGCTTTCGTATCACAGAGCGCTCCAGTTTCCAGTTCCGTGGCGAAGCCTTTAACACCCTGAATCAGGTCAATCTAGGAACGCCAAATCGCTTCGTAAACACACCACAATTCGGCACGATCACGATGCCCATGACCCCAGGCCGCGAACTCCAACTAAGCGCCCGCCTCTCGTTCTAGGAAAACCGAATATGTGGGGACAGCCGTCTTCGGCTGTCCCGCAAGCCCGAAGGGCGAGCCCCCGAATAAATAGTGTAGGGACGGACGCCTTCGTCCGTCCCGCGAAGGCGAAGCCGAGCCCGTCTTGGCAGCTGTCGGAAGAGCAGCCTTTTCGATGGACCCGCGTCTGGTCACGCAGTTACGGAAGAGGCGCCAGTTCGGGGTGTCGTGGAAGAGCGGCTTTAGGGCCTGTGGACGCCTTCACGAAGTGTTCCACAACCCCAAATGTGACGTCTGCACTTGCGCAAGTAAATGAAAGAGCAGATCACTTCCAAGGCGCTAGCGGTACACAGAGCCAGATTGAGCAACAAGTTAAACTCTCTGAATCGATATTTACCCACAACTCGTTGAGCCCAAAGATTATTTCGAGATTTTCCCCTTAGCTCAATAAATTCGATAGACGCCGGGGGAGGGTCACCTCGCGCAACCGCGGCAATTCCCAAAACGAAACTCCCATCCAAGCGATTTTTTTCGTACTTCTTCTCTTTTTTTGACGCTCGGACTCCGACACTCCGAATCCTGTTTCGCTCCATCCCATCCAAACAACCATGAGTACTCTCCGCATTACATACATTGGCGGTCCAACCATGTTGTTGGACTTTGACGGATCCAGAATCCTTACCGACCCGACATTCGATCCTGCTCCGAATGACTATCCTTCCGGACCTGTCACACTTCATAAGCTCGCATTTCCCGCGATCCAACCTGAAAAACTAGGTTCGTTCGACTATGTCCTGCTCAGCCATGATCATCACTCTGACAACCTGGATCATGACGGACGTGAATCCCTGCAACGAGCTAAAACGGTTCTCACCACTGGCGAAGGCGCACAGCGACTCGGTGGAAACAGCATCGGACTGAAACCGTGGCAAACTCACGATCTAGCAGTCGGCGGAAATCGAACGCTGCGAGTCATCGCGACTCCCGCGCGTCACGGTCCAGCAGGAATGGATCGAGGCGCCGTTGTCGCCTTCGTCATTTTCTTCACAGACTCACCCGAACAAAGCGTTTACATTTCTGGCGATACTGTCTGGTATGAAGGCGTCGCGGAAATCGCTCGCCGTTTTCCGGTCCAAACCGCGATCCTGCACATCGGTGCTGCACGCGTTCCTGAAGTCGGTCCATTCCATCTGACGTTGACTTCGCAAGAAGCTGTCGAAGCCGCGAAGGCATTCAATGACGCAGTCATCATCCCAACGCACTTCGAAGGATGGGCTCATTTCTCCGAAAGCAGAGAGGATATCCTCCGTGCCTTCCGCAACGCTGGACTGGAACATCGGCTGTTCTGGCCGAAGGCCGGAGAAACAGTGGAAGTGTCCAGGAATCTGCGCGCCGCGAGTTAGCCATCCTTATTTGTCTATTGCCGCACTGCGCAATTACCATTGAGCTATGCCCGTCGAAACCGAGATTCAGGCACCAACGTCCATTCGCGCGCCTCGCGGCAATCAGATCACCTGCAAAGGCTGGCAGCAAGAAGCCGCCATGCGCATGCTGATGAACAACCTCGACGAGGAAGTCGCAGAGCGCCCCAAAGACCTAGTCGTCTACGGCGGAACCGGACGTGCTGCGCGCAGTTGGGAAGCCTATCGCGCCATCATCGAAACGCTGAAGAATCTCGAGAGCGATGAAACGCTGCTTGTCCAATCGGGAAAGCCTGTTGGCGTCTTCAAGACGCACGAATACTCCCCGCGTGTGCTGATCGCCAACTCCAATCTCGTCGGCCACTGGTCGAATTGGGAGAAGTTTAACGAACTCGAGCGTGCTGGCCTCATGATGTACGGCCAGATGACCGCCGGAAGCTGGATCTACATCGGCTCGCAAGGCATCGTGCAAGGCACATTCGAAACCTTCTCCGCTGCAGGAGAGAAGCATTTCGGAGGGGATCTCTCAGGAAAGCTGATCGTCAGTGGCGGAATGGGAGGAATGGGAGGAGCTCAACCTCTAGCCGCAACCATGACTGGCGCTGCGTTTCTGGGGATTGACGTCGACCCGGAGCGGATCAAGAAGCGTCTCAGGACTGGATACTGCGACTTCATGGTCACGACGCTCGATGAGGCGTTGCGCATTCTGAAGAATGCGGTACGTAAGAAGGAGAATGTTTCAGTTGGACTCGTTGGCAATTGCGCAGACATCATTCCTGAGCTCGCCGAACGCGGCGCTGTTCCCGACATTCTGACCGATCAGACTTCCGCGCACGATCCGTTGAACGGCTACGTGCCCAACGGCATGACGATTGCCGAAGCGCTCGAACTGCGCACGCGTGACCCGAAGGCCTACGAGGAAAAATCCCTGGATGCGATGGCACGCCACGTCGAAGGCATGCTCCGTCTGCAGAAGATGGGATCTGTCACATTTGACTACGGAAATAATATCCGTACTTTCGCATTTCAGCGGGGCGTGAAGAACGCGTACGACTTTCCCGGATTCGTGCCCGCCTACATCCGTCCACTGTTCTGCGAAGGACGTGGCCCTTTCCGTTGGGTCGCGTTATCCGGAGAACCGTCGGACATTCACGTCACTGACGATCTCGTCCTCGAACTCTTCCCTGAAAACCGCATCCTGCGCCGCTGGATCGACCTCGCACGCAAGCGCATCAAGTTTCAGGGACTGCCCGCTCGCATCTGCTGGCTGGGATATGGCGAGCGCGCGCAATTCGGTCTTGCGATGAATGAGTTGGTAAGAAAGGGCAAGATCAAAGCGCCGATCGTAATCGGTCGCGATCACCTCGATTGCGGCTCGGTCGCATCTCCATTCCGCGAAACCGAAAGCATGAAAGACGGAACCGACGCAGTTGCAGATTGGCCGTTGCTGAATGCCCTCGTGAACACAGCCGCAGGCGCGTCCTGGGTCTCGATCCACAACGGAGGAGGCGTCGGAATCGGCTACTCTCTTCATGCAGGTCAAGTAACCGTTGCTGATGGCAGTGAGATGATGGCCAAGCGAATCGAGCGCGTCCTGACCACGGATCCAGGCATGGGAATCATCCGTCACGCTGACGCTGGTTACGACGAAGCCAAGCAGTTCGCGAAGAGTACTGGCGTTAAAGTACCAATGGCCAAATGAGAGCATTTTGCTACAAATCGGGCAATTAACATGGACGTCCAGTGTATGGAATTAGAGTAGGGATGCTTCGACTCCGCATTCGTCTTCGCATTCGCGAAGACGGCTGCTACGCTCAGCATGACACGAACTAGGTTTCTTAAATCAAAACAGCCTGCTATTTTGTTGGTCAACATCGGCCAACTTATCACACTACGATCCCAGGCGACCGGACCTCGACGCTCAGCACAACTCAAGGAACTCGGGATCATCCTGGATGGCGCGGTGCTCTGTGTCGGCGGTAAGATCGTCTCCGTGGGTTGCACCACAGACGCTCTACGCGATCCCTGGCTCAAAAAGCATCGCAACCAGATCACCGAAATCGATTGCATGGGCAACGTTGTCATTCCTGGATTTGTCGATTCACATACGCATCCTGTGTTTGTCAGTCCTCGGCTGGTCGATTTCGAGAAGCGCATTGAAGGTGCATCCTACGAGCAGATTGCCGACGCCGGAGGAGGGATCCGTTCCAGTCTCGAGGGCGTACGCAACAGCTCCAAATCGGTCCTGAAGGCAAAGGTTCTACAAGCGCTGCGCGACATGGCCGCTCAGGGAAGCACCACTGTCGAGGCCAAGTCCGGATACGGACTGACACTCGAGTCTGAACTGAAATCATTGGAGGCCATTCGCGAAGCTGCATCATCATGGCCGGGAACGGTTGTTTCTACCCTCCTGGGAGCGCACGTCGTCCCCAAAGAATTCCAGGGCCGCTCACAAAACTATGTCGAGATCGTCTGTAGAGAGATGATTCCGCGGGCGGCGAAGCGGAACCTCGCCCAATTCGTAGACGTGTTTTGCGACAAGGGCGCGTTTACTTCAGAGGAGACGGAGCAGATCTTTGCAGCCGCCCAGGAGCACAAGTTACCGGTAAGGGCTCATATGGGCCAACTTTCGGAGACGGCGTTAGGACCGTTCTTACGGTTCCACCCGGTTTCTTTCGATCATATGGACCACGTGAGTGATGCTGACGTCGCGCAATTAGCCAAGCTCGACACGGTCGCCACACTGGTTCCCGGAGCGAACTATTTTCTGGGGTTAAAGAAATATCCAAATGCGCGCCGTTTGATTGATGCAGGAGTACCGGTTGCCTTGGCTACTGACTATAACCCAGGCACTTCCCCGACCGTCAGCATGCCAATGGCAATGTCACTGGCCTGCACCCAGTTGAGAATGACGCCAGCCGAAGCGATCTGCGCGGCCACGATCAACGGAGCCTGGGCTCTTCGATTGGCGGGACGCAAAGGCAGCATCGAACCGGGGAAAGATGCGGATCTGGCTGTCTTTGATGTTCAGGACCACCGAGAGATTCCGTACTGGTATGGAACGAATCGATGTCAGGCAACGGTTCTGAATGGGATCGTCGCTGCGGGCGAATGAACTTTTGTATCGGATGTTTCGTAATTCAATCTCAGACAGGCTCCGCGTGATTCCCGAGAAGGTGCGATCAAATTCATAAAAACGAGCAATACCTGCTCGCAAGGAACAAAACCATGAAGAAGATTTTTCTGCTGGTGAGTTTTATCGTCTTGAGCCTCTCGGCCGCCCTGGCACAAAGGCTGCCCGAAACTGCGAGACCGGAGAACTACAAACTCACCTTCACCCCAGACCTGGACAACGCGAAGTTTGAGGGGGATGAAACCATCAGCGTCAACGTGTTGAAGGCGACGTCTGAGATCACGTTGAATGCCGCCGACATCGATTTCCACGAAGTGACCATCACAGCCGGAGGCGCGACGCAAACGGCGAAAGTGACGCCCCAGAAGGAAAGAGAAATGGCGGTGCTGTCGGTGGATAACCCTTTAGCGGCTGGTCCGGCAAAGATCCACATCACGTACACAGGCATCCTTAACAGTGAAATGCGCGGCTTGTATCTAGGGAAAGATGATCAGGGCCGGAAGTATGCCGCCAGCCAGTTTGAATCCACCGATGCCCGCCGCGCCTTCCCTTCCTTCGACGAACCCGACTACAAGGCAACGTTCGATATCACGGCAATCGCAGACAAGGGACAAGTCGCAATTTCGAACTACAAAGTAGTCTCCGACACGCCAGGGCCAGGTGAGAAACATACGGTCAAGTTCGCCACAACCGCGAAGATGTCTTCTTATCTAGCAGCTCTCGTTGTGGGCAATTTCGAGTACGTCGAGGGCGCAGTGGATGGGATTCCCATTCGCGTCTATAGCACGCCGGGCAAGAAAGAGATGGGACGATTTGCGCTCGACGCAGCGGAGCACATCGTCAGCTACATGAACAACTATTTCGGCATGAAGTATCCCTACGGCAAACTCGATCTTATTGCGCTCCCAGACTTCTCTGCGGGCGCCATGGAGAATGTCGGCTGCATCACCTTCCGCGAAGTGCTTCTGTTGATCGACGCCAAGGAAGGCTCGGTTGACCTGAAGAAGACCATCGCTTCGGTCACATCTCATGAGATCGCGCACATGTGGTTCGGCGATATGGTGACGATGAAGTGGTGGGATGACGTCTGGCTCAACGAGGGCTTCGCCACCTGGATGTCGAGTAAGCCGCTTAAGAAATGGAAACCCGAATGGGATTTCGACCTAGACGACGTGAGCGGTACCGGCGGAACCCTCAGTGTGGACGCGCTGGAGAACACTCGCCCGATCCATCAGGCGGCCGAAACGCCTGCGCAGATTCAGGAACTCTTTGACGGCATAGCCTACGGCAAAGCGGCCTCTGTACTGCGGATGCTGGAATCGTATTTGGGCGAGGAGACATTCCGCAGAGGGGTCGTTGCCTATCTCAAACAACATGAATATGCCAACGCGACCGCCGAGGACTTCTGGGATACACAAGCCAAGACCTCGAAGAAGCCCGTCGACAAGATCATGCCGACGTGGGTGAAACAAGCCGGCGAGCCAATGGTTAACGTAAAGGCGCAGTGCTCCGGCAATTCCACGAACGTCGCGTTGAGCCAGAAGCGTTATTACTATGATCGCTTGAGGTTCGAATCATCCAACGATCAAGTCTGGCAGATACCGATGTGTTTGAAGGGATCGGCGGGCGGCGAAACGAAATGCGAAGTTCTCGCCAAGAGAGAAGATACTTTTACACTACCTGGGTGCTCGCAGTGGGTCCTCGCCAACGCAGGTGCAGCCGGATACTACCGGGTCGGGTACGAACCAGAAGCTGTCCACGCTTTGGCGCATGACGCCGAAACGAAGCTGACCCCGGCGGAGCGAATCGCTCTTCAAAATGACATTTGGGCTTCCATCCGCGTGGGCCGCGAACCGGTGGGCGATTACCTCGCCTTCGCACAGGGACTGCAGGGCGAACGGAACCGGGCGGTTCTCGAGGATGTTCTCGGGCGACTCGATTACATTGGCGAGTACATTCCGAACGACAGTGATCGCGATGCATTCCGTGCGTGGATTCGGCAATATCTCAATCCGATCATGAAAGAAGTGGGTTGGGAAGCGAAAGCTGGTGAGAGTGACGAGCAGAAAACATTGCGCTCCCGCATAGTGAGTGCGCTGGGAGTGAATGGACGTGATCCCGACGCGCTTGCAAAGGCTCGCGAGATTGCGGATCAGGCGCTGGCAGACCCGGCCTCGGTTGATCATCAGCTTGCAGGTTCCGCGCTCGCTCTTGCTGCCATCAACGGCGACGAAGCCTTTTACAACAAGCTCATGGCCGCATTGAAGACTACAAAATCACCGGAAGAGTACTACGCTTATTTCTATACTTTGCCGCAGTTCCGAAATCCGCAGCTACTCGATCGCACACTGCAGTTTGCAATCTCTCCTGATGTCCGGTCGCAGGATGCCCTAGGATTAATATCCAACGTATTGGCCAACCCCGAAGGAGAGAAGCTGGCGTGGGACTTTGTTCGGCAACATTGGAACGAAGTCGAAAAGGCCGGAGGCCCGTTTGCCAGTGCTCAAATCGTGGGGGCAACCAGCAACTTCTGCGATGCGAAGATGCGAGACCAGGTCACCGAGTTCTTTGACGCGCACAAGAATGCTGCGGGCGAACGGACCTATCGACAAACCATCGAACATATTAACAACTGCATCGATCTGAAGTCGCAGCAGGAGCCGCAGCTGGCTTCATGGCTGGGACAGAAGGGCAACGCCGGCGGAAAATAAACCGGGATCGTGTGATAGAAGTGGCCCGGTCTTGAACCGGGCCATTTTCTTTGCGGGTGAGGCGCGATGCCAAGATGGCCTGGCGACAGCAGGCGAGGACGCCGGCGCTATGGCATCAAAGGCAGAACGATGTGGGAAGGCAAATCGGACGAGCAGTAGACTCGTTGCGTCGCCGTAACGAAATCCGCCGGCTTTGCTTGATAGATGCTGGGAACAAACCTCTGCGGATTGCGATCGATTACTGGAAACCAGGTCGATTGAATCTGGACCATGATGCGGTGCCCCTTCACGAAAACGTGGTCGCGATCTCTGAGCGGGATATTCCATTCGGTAGGCTTATTTGGCACCAGCGCCTGCGGTTTTTCGTAGCTCGCCAGATACCGTCCGCGTTTGATTTCCATGGCAATCGGGAGTTCGTATCCATTTAAACTTTGGGCAAACTCGCCGGGCTTGGGCCCCTCATCGGGATTCCATCCGTCCTTCTGCGCGTCCTGCGGATAGACATCAATCAGTTTGACAACAAAATCGCTGTCCGTACCGGACGTTGAAGCGAACAAATCTGCCGCAACGGGACCGGTCACAGTGATATCCCGATCCAGCGGTTCGCTGACAAACGCCAGAACATCTGGCCTGTGGTCGACGAAACGCTGATCCGCGACTTCCCATGTGCGCCAGTCACCGCCGGGATACGTAGGCGAAATTGGGCGTTGCCGATATGGGACCGGATTGGCGGGATCCGAGACGTATTCGCGATATGCTTTGTCGCCCTTGGCATCAGGGGCATGAAAAGAAAGCGTGCCATCGGTGTGGAGGTAGAGATTCGTAGCTTTCGACTCTTTCGGCGGCCACGCACTGTAGGTGTGCCAAGTGTTCGAGCCGCTCTGGAAGGTGCTCGCCTGCCATTGCGGCTTTTCTCCCTTGTCGTGCAGGTAATACCGGAAGAATGGCGCCTCGAGATTTTCACGGAACTCGCGTGATGTCTCGTGTCCGCCAAACGGAATAATCCCGATGCTTTCGCCCTTCGGCGCCTGCCATTCGCCGTGGAACCACGGTCCGGCCACGATAAAGTTCGTGTGCTGGGGATCATTCTCTTCCGCGTGACGGAAGATCTGCCAAGGTCCCCACGGATCTTCCTGGTCCCAGAATCCAGCAACGTTCAGGTTAGGCACAGTTGAGGAGTGTAGCTGACTGACCCACGCTTCTTTCTTCCAGAACTCGTCGTAGTCCGGATGATCAACAGTGGAATTCCAGTATGGAATCGATCCGCGCAGGTATTTGGCGTTGATGTTGGAGAGTGGCCCAAGATTCAGGTACCACTCGTAGGTATCGTAGGTCTCGAATTGAAAGTGAGTGTTCTTGTTCTTGTCGGCTTGCTCCATGACGGCGTATTCGAAATCGTAGCTCTCACGAAGCGCTCCGTAGCGGTGATCGTCGTCGTTCATCCACTGATCCACGGGCGAAGCCTGCTCGCTCATGGCTTTGAGAGCGGGATGGGGATGGAGCAACGCCAGCGCGGTGGTCAGGCCGTCGTAGGAAACGCCGTACATGCCGACCTTGCCGTTGTTGTTGGGAACATTCTTGACGAGCCATTCGACAGAATCGTAGGCATCGGTTGTTTCGTTTGTTGCCTTGGGATCGTTCAGGTCGACCCAGGAGGAAAGATTGAAGACTCCCTCTGACTTAAATCTCCCTCGAAGGTTTTGGATCACGAAGATGTAACCGTCCTGTGCAAGTTCCTTGATCGATGACGGCATTTGATCTGGAGCTTTGTCGGGAACTCCGTAGGGCGTTCGCCGGAACAGGATCGGCAGCGGTCCAGACTGGTCGATGGGCGTCAGGATAGCCGTCTGCAGACGCACGCCGTCGCGCATGGGAATCATGACCTCTTGCAAGTTGAACACCGGCTGCGATGGAGCTTGCGGAGTGGACTGTTGCGCTGCAGCTAGGATTGTAGTGGATGTGAAAAGGAGCAGATGCAGGGTCAGGCGGCTCAGGATGGCCTCCGGGGCAAATCGTATTGATCAGAACTGTGAGGCGCAGTATATCAATCCGGCATCCGAGTCTGAAACTGCGCGATCGAAATCTGGCGTCCTTGCGAACCACGTTCTTCGGAATTTCATCTATATTTTTGCGGTAGTTGATTTTCGTGGAAAGAGAGCGGAATTATGAGCAAGGTCAAAGGCTATGCGGCGGCGAGCGCGAAGGCTCGATTGGCTCCGTTCGAGTTTGAGCGGCGCGAACCGCGGGAACACGATGTCGTCATTGACATCAAGTATTGCGGGATTTGTCATTCCGATATCCATCAAGCGCGCAATGAATGGAGCGACTATCAGGAAGAGTGCATTTTCCCGATGGTGCCGGGGCACGAAATCGCCGGTGTCATTTCGGCCGTGGGAAGCAAAGTGACAAAATTTAAAGTCGGCGACAAGGTTGGAGTCGGTTGCTTTGTGGATTCCTGCCGCAACTGCCCGGAATGCCGGCAAGGCTTGGAGCAGTACTGCACCGTTGGCACAATCTGGACCTACAATGCCCGCGACAAGGAGAACGCGCCCACTTACGGGGGATATTCGAACCGGATTGTTGCAGATGAAAACTATGTGCTCCGGATGCCTGAGAATCTTCCGCTGGAGGCGTGTGCTCCTCTGCTCTGCGCTGGCATTACGCTGTATTCGCCTTTGAAGCACTGGGAGGCAGGGCCGGGGAAGAAGGTGGCGATTGCTGGTCTCGGTGGGCTCGGCCACATGGGCGTGAAGCTTGCGCATGCGCTGGGAGCTGAGGTATCAGTGCTCAGTCAATCGCTGAAGAAGCAGGCCGATGGCAAGCGGCTTGGGGCCGATCATTATTACGCAACATCGCATCCGGAAACATTTACCAAGCTCGCGAAACACTTCGACCTGGTGATTAATACTATTTCGGCGCACATCGATTGGAAAGCGTATCTCGATCTGCTAAAGGTCGATGGAACGATGGTGATTGTGGGACTTCCAGAGAAGGATATCCCGATTGCGGCGTTCTCATTGACGGCAGGACGGCGGAGCCTGGCGGGGTCGCAAATCGGTGGCATTCCGGAGACACAGGAGATGCTCGACTTTTGCTCGAAGCATAAGGTCGCTTGCGATGTCGAAGTCGTACCGATCCAGAAAGTCAATGAGGCCTACGAGCGCGTGCTGAAGAGCGATGTCCGTTATCGATTCGTGATCGATATGGCAACGCTGAAATAAAGCAGTGAGCGGTGAGCAAGATGGTAGCGTGACTCTGCTCATCGCTCATGCTCACCGCTGGTCTTAGAACAATCTTCCGATCGAAAAGTTCGCACGGCTTTGGCCGGTTGGACTCACACTCGCGGCCAAGGCGATCGGGCCCACTATGGTGTCGGCAATCAATCCCAGGTTGAATGTGCCACGCACTACCACTGGGCCCGGGTTGGAAGTTTGTGTGCCAAAGGCCGTTCCAGATTCATACCATCCGCCCCAGTAGATCTTTTTTCCGACTAGCTGCGGCATGTGGTACAACTCGCGCCGGAAGCCGAAAGCTGCATAGGCATAATGATTTCCAAGAAACGAGTCGGGTAGATAAGCGCCCAAACGGAAAGCTCCTCCGAGGGAGAACACCTGGAATGGGCCTGCGATTCCATCAAAAGTTGTCCCTCCGGAAGCAGCCACGAACAGAGACGTCTTCCCGCCCACAGGGATGAAATTCGAAGATTGCACATCTATTTGGTTGATTGGATGGGGGAGATCAGGGCTCTGGAGCACACGCAAGGCTGTCACCACAATTCGGCTGCCACGGCCTGGAACGGATGGGCTGTCCTGCCCATCCCACACATAACGCGCGCGAATTTCACCTGTGCTTCCATGCACGATGGGAAGACCTGCAGCTCCGACTAATGGACTCAACTTTCCCTCGAAGATTCGATAGCCGAGGCGTATTTCGCTGCGGCGACCCCAGTTGTAACCGATGTCAAATCCACCCCCGGCGCGCTCATCGCCAAATACCGCGATGCGAGTGAGCCCGCTGAACGAATTACGGGCGAACTTGGAGGCGAACAAATACGGTGCAACAAACAACCTTGACTGACCCAAAGGTTGGTAATACTCGGTGGCCGCGAGATCGCTCGATCCGAATAGCAGATCCGATCGCCACTCGCCTCCTCGATGAAACAAATCCATAAAGGTCACGCGTGTGCCGGCCGAGAAATCGAAGGCCGCGACTCCCGACCCTTCCACGTTTACAGCGAGATCGACGAATGGGGGACCGTAGGTCTTTTCATGGGCCGTGATACGCAGCGCTGGGACGCCTTTCTGGGTGAACCCTTCATAACCAAGACGGTCGAACTGTCCCACGCCAGCAATCCGTGTGAGCTGTCTCTCTACAGCATGCACATCCAGAGGGCCCTGAGTTTGTTTGGCGATTTGCTGTTCGATCCGGCGATTCGAATCGGAATCGGCGCCGGTTACGACGATCTTCTGCACATTTTTCAGAGCGGGCCGCTTTCTGGCCTCACGTTCGGAGAGATACCTCTGCCACTCCACGGGATCACTGATTGCATACTTCACGAGATCGGCGGACTGGCTCGCGGCAGCTTTGTAGCCTAGCTCCACCAACTCGCGTACTCGCTTGTAATCAGCAATCGAAAAGCCCTGCATCTCGACGCGGACCTTAGCCTGCGCGAGCGCCAAGGAGCGACGCTCGTTCTGGATGATCATGACGTCGATGGCTCGGGATAGAACTCCGGCGAGCGTTCCGAGTTGCGCGACATCTTCCGGAGGATAGTGAAGTTCCACAGCGATAACCGAGTCGGCTCCCATATCGTGGGCAGTTTCGACAGGGATGTTCTGGACCATTCCGCCGTCGGCCAACACTTGGCCCTTGCGTTCGACAGGCGTAAACAAGCCCGGGATTGCCATGGAAGCGCGTACAGCGTCGGCTAGAAAGCCATCGTGAAGAACGACCGCTTCACCGCTCTGCATGTCGGTCGCAACACAGCGAAATGGTATAGGCAACTCGTCAAAATTGGCGATGCCAGCCTGCTGGATCGCGATTCGGTCGAGCAACAACCCGGCAGCCTGGCCGGAATTGAGGCC
>Ga0207693_10000526_pt1 | contig 34569 bp, 36 predicted proteins | sample LARL81metaG_FD_184347 | JGI IMG/M metagenome (GOLD analysis project Ga0207693, IMG submission 184347) | Corn, switchgrass and miscanthus rhizosphere microbial communities from Kellogg Biological Station, Michigan, USA - LAR L8-1 metaG... | ecosystem: Host-associated > Plants > Roots >... | reverse complement strand
GTGGGCGGTTATGCCGCGCTGACCAACTACACCGCGCTCGGCGGAACGCTCACGGTGTTCGTGCTGCCCTGAGCCGCGCGAACTAAAAGCTGATGCACAGACGCTCCGGCGCGCTACTCAACGTGGCGCGCCGGAGTAGCGTTTCTGTCGTCGCTTCATGAAAGGAATTTATCTGTGAGAACCCGTCATGGAGCGACCGCATTGATATTGGTCGCCGCATTGTTTTCGATGGCTCCCGCGCTTGCCGATGGGTCGGGAGACCCGACGGCCGTCAAAAACGAGGATGGCAAATACTTCGACAAGCAAGGCAACCCCACCTATAAAATACAGCCCGACGGCACCGTCGACTACTACACCTATTCCGGGTTCGTCCGATATCATTCCGAATGTCACGTCTGTCATGGCCCGGATGGTATGGGTTCCTCCTACGCACCGGCGCTAGTCGATTCGCTGAAGACGATGAGCTACGGTGATTTCCTTGGTATTGTTGCCGGCGGCCGCAAGAATGTGAATACCGCCAACGAGAATGTGATGCCTGCATTCGGCACCAATAAGAACGTGATGTGTGTAATTGACGATATTTATGTTTACTTACGAGCAAGGGCTAACGACGCCGTCCCTCGCGGCCGACCAGCCAAACATGAAGAAAAGCCCGCGGCCGCAGCAAAGTGGCAGGATAGCTGCTTCGGCCAAAGTTGAGGAGCAGATAGATCGATGAGAAGCGCGGTCGCATTGCGCCTGTTGGTGAGCTCCGCATGCTGCGGATTGGGTACTGTCCTTGCGCCGATTAGTACCTATGGCCAGGCCGGCGGCGTGTTGCAGGGCGACCTGGAACTCATCGATCCAAAGGTGTTGCGCGTTTGCGCCGATCCAAACAATTTGCCTTTCTCGAATGACAAGGGCGAGGGCTTCGAGAACAAGATTGCGGAGCTTTTTGCTACAAAACTCGGCAAGTCGCTCGCCTATACCTATTATCCTGGCGCGACCGGTTTCGTGCGAATGACACTTGGTTCGTATCGCTGTGACGTTGTCATGGGCTTCCCGCAGGGCGGCGAGCTGGCGCAGAGCACAAATCCCTATTACCGGACTGCCTACGCGCTTGTATCCAAAGCCGCGAGCCCGATCGCCGGCGTTGAGACGCTTCAGGACGCACGGCTAAAGGACAAGCATATTGGAGTCGTTGCCGGCACCCCCCCTGCAAGCTACTTGGTGTCCGACGGTCTCATAGCGAATTCCAAGTCATACCCATTGGTCGTGGATACACGATACGATTCCTCGGCACAGGCAATGGTGAATGACATCAACTCCGGTGAGATTGACGCGGGGGTGTTGTGGGGGCCGCTGGCTGGATACTACGCCTCGCATGCCGCCTCCGCGATGAAGACAACACTGCTTTTAAAAGAAAAAGGCGGACCGCATCTCGACTATCGTATCGTCATGGGTGTTCGTCCTTCCGATCAGAACTGGAAAAGACAGTTGAATGAGTTGATTACGGAGAACCAACCAGCCATCAACAAGCTCCTGCTTGATTTCGGCATACCCATAGTCAACGAGAGCGACCAGTTCATAACCAGCAATGATCTGACGCAAAAGCCATGAGCCGCGGGTTTGTGCTGGGCTTGTGGCTCGTCGCCTTCGTCGTTTCGGCCTCTAGCCAAGACAGTATTCCAGAGCCAACCGGCTATCGAACGCAGGATTATCGCGCACCGACTCCGACGACCCTTGCGGGTGCTCGGGTACTTACTACTCGGGACGCCGACGAACTTTGGAAGGATGGCGCGGCTTTCGTTGATGTTCTACCGCATCCCCCTCGCCCGACCAATTTGCCGCCTGGCACGATTTGGCATGAAAACCCGCACATGAACATCCCCGGCAGTATATGGCTACCGGATACCGGCTATGGTGCACTCGCAAGTTCGACTGAACGCTATCTTCGCGATGGACTTGCGCGCGTTACCCAGCGCGACCAGTCACGATGGCTCGTTGTTTATTGTCAGAAGGACTGTTGGATGTCCTGGAACGCCGCTAAGCGTGCTCTCACGATGGGGTATAAAAATGTCGCTTGGTATCCTGACGGTACAGATGGCTGGCAAGCTAGCGGCCTTCCGGTCCAAAAAGCCGAACCTGCTCCGACAGATGACGAGTAGAGTTCAATGCAAGTTTTGCTGGATGCTGCGCGCCAAGGCGAACACCCGTTGTTCTATGGTGGTAGGTACTTCGCATACATAGCGAATCGTTTTGCGCCGGTCTTCAAAAATTCTTGTGCTCCATTCGATTTCACTTGCGAGGTTTTTTACTTCCGATTGATCAGCGTCAGGTTTGTCCTGCAGTTCCCGCAAATTGGCCACGTCGGACTTAATCTTCTCGGCGAGATCCGTCTCCTTGCGCGACACCCTTTCAAGACCTTCCATCACTTCCCGGCGTTGATCGCCGAGTGTGTCGAAAACTCCCGCAAAAACCAACTTCGCCTTCCGTTCCTTTTCGGCGGGACTGCCGGTCATGAAATCCGCGATTGCTTTTTGCGCCGTATCCAACGGCGTGCGGCGCGCCGCGATCATTTCAACCAGTTCCCTGACCTTGCTGTCGTCCTGCCAGCTATTGCCGACATCCGCGATCGAGGGACCGCTCCACATAGCGGCCGCCGAGAGCTCGGGCACCTTGGGCTGCATACAGGGCCAATCCGGATACCGGGGGTCAGCGCGCAACGGCGAAAGCAGAGCTGCGTAAAAGGCGAGCAGAAAACCCGCGCAATTAACCGCAGCACGGTGGAGAACAAAGGCTTTTCTCAACATTTTCAATCCTGCAAAATCAATGGTCCGAAATCGTCACGCCCCAGGGCAGTTCGCCGACTTGGACGGTGTTGACGACTTTGAGATTGGCGACATCGATGACGGAAACGTCGTTGGATAAACCATTGGTCGTTAGCAGATACTTTTCGTCGGGCGTGAACTCCATATGCCAAACCCGCTGGCCGACCAATAGATATTTTAGAATTTTGTGGGTCTTTATGTCGATCACGGCGACGTGGTTTGCCGGCCCAAGCGCCACGAAGGCCAATTTTCCGTCTCTGGTGATATTGATCCCAACCGGTTGAATGGCGTCGGACCGCATTCCCGGAATGGCAAATTCGATGCGGTGCTCGACCACATGTTTGACCGGGTCGATGACACTCACGGTGCCGCCCACTTCCGCGGACACCCATAGCTCCGTGCCGTCGGGGGTGAAGGCGGCGAAACGCGGGCGTTGATCGACCAAGACACTGGCCACGACCTCGCGTTTCACCGGATCGATGAAATGCGCCATATTGGTCGTCTCGGAGGTATTGATCAGAATTTTACCGTCAGGGCTCATGACCATTCCCTCCGGCTCGACGCCGACCTGTACCGCTCCAATGAGCGCGCGCCGTTGAATGTCGATGATCGTCACCGTGTTGTCGTTCTCATTGGCAATGTAAAGGAGCTTGCCGTCGGGTCCCGCGGTGAAAAATTCCGGATCCGGGCCGGAAGGCAGCGAGCCGGCGACCGCATCGGTTTGCGTGTCGATCAGCTGTATCGTGTCGTCGTCGCCGCACGCGACCATGACGTATTTCTGATCCTTGGTGTAGGCGATGCCGCGCGGCCGCTGACCGACCTTGATCGTCTTAGTCACTTTCCAGCTATCGGTATCGATTTTCGAGACGGTATTGCTCTTTTCGTTGGAAACGTACGCGGTGAAGGCTTTGGCGCTGTTCGCAAACAGCATGGCAAGACCGATCCCGAGTACAAAGCGGAGCCGCATTCGTCTAATCTCCTCGGCAGCTATTTGAGCTGGCACTTGGTGTCCGGACGATCGAATCCCAATGTGTCCAGTTCCGAATTCTGATGCAGAAAGCCCGGTTGCGGGGACACCGAGACGACGGTTCGTCCGTCGGCCAATAGGACAGGCTGGCGTAGCTGGAGGTCCCAATCGCGAAGCGTGAGCTTATCCCCCTTAAATGCGGCAACCGCAAAATCCGGGCCGCGCATGTAACTGGCGATGGTTTTGGCATCGGCCGAGTTGGTGCGCGAAACCGCCTCGCCAATCATCCGTACCGCTGTCCACGCCTGCATGTCGAGTGCGGTCATCCAACGCGAAAACTTCTTGGTGAACCGGCTTTGCAGTTGCAGCGCGCCCCACTGGCCGAACGACGCGTCCCAGGAAGTCGGCTCCAGTCCGGCCGAGCCAGCGACGGGGCGAGGTTGGCTGGTCCGAAAGGGCAGATAATCGGCAAAGACTTGGCTTTCGTCCGCCGTCACCAGCACATCGTAATCGGGCGCGGATTGGGTGAAGAGTGGTATTTGGCTTTGAATCTGCACGAGGCCAGTGTCAGTGCGCCGAGCGCCACCGGTATCCTTGAACTCGCGTTCCTGGACAATGCGGGCGCCGAAACGAGTTGCCGAGCGCCGCAGCGCATCGGCAAAAAGCTTGTCGGGCTCGTGCGAGCCGAAAACGAGAAACCATCGCGTCCAATGCTTCCACACCAGATATTGTGCGAGCGCGTCGGCCAGCATAGCGCGCGACGGGGCAACATGAATGACGTTCATCCTGCAGTCGTCCTGGCGCAGCCGGTCGTCGGTCGCGCCCGCATTGAAGAAGACCAGGCCCCGCTGGCGTCCGGCATCTGCCGCCTTAATGAGCGCATCCGCCGGGAGGTCCGCTACGATCAGCGAGATGCCGGCGTCGGATAGCTTCTGCACCGCGGCGGCAGGATCGCCCTCGCCATTGAGCATGATCTCTTGCAGCGCGAAGGACTGATTGAGGAACTTGCCGGTGGTATTGTTGTCGTCAATGGCAAGCTGCGCGCCGGCGAGGCCGGCATTTGACGCCGGCATTTCGAGCAGCGAAATCGTCGTCGTCTTCTCGATTCTGCCGATATAGCCGATCTTAACGTCAAGGGTGCTTGCCGGCAGGGCGGGCGAGACTGCAATCAGCAGCAAAGTAGCCACAACACTCGTGCGGATCACGCTTGCTCTCCGAAAAATCGCTACCCTGACCCTATCGCCTGGATGGGCGAAGTTTGTTAGGAAGTCTACAATGTCCATACTGGCTATTATCGAACCGTATCAGGCGGCTAAATTCTATCATGAGTGCGCCTTGGAAAGTCGCAACCGCTCTGCTGTTTGGGTTGGTCGCTGTCGCTGACGCCGCTGCGGCAGCGCCGAAGGTTGCAGTGTTCGATTTTGAGCTTGTCGATACAAGCCTCGAAGGCGCGACATACGGTCCGCGGGCCGACCAACAGATGCGCCTTGTGCAGATCACCGATCAGCTGCGTGAGCGGCTGGCGAAATCCGGGCGAGTTGCCGTTGTCGATATCGCCCCTGTCGCGGCGCAAGCCAAAGCCACCAACCTGCGGACCTGCGACGGTTGCGACGCAGATTTCGCCAATCAATTGGGCGCCGATTTCGCCGTAAGCGGGTGGGTCCAGAAAGTCTCCAATCTAATCCTCAACATGAACATTATCGTGCGCGACGCCAAAACCGCACGCGTTATATCGCTTAAGAGCGTCGATATGCGCGGCAATACCGATGAAAGCTGGTCGCGTGCCATCGACTGGCTTGTACGCAACGACCTCTTGGCGGTGGGCGGTCAGGGGGGCTTTCAATGACCTTCATGCTTGCCAGCGTGGTCGATACCCAGGAGGCTGAAACCGCCGTTCGCCACGGCGCTGACATCGTCGACGTGAAAGACGTGCGCACCGCTTTCGGTTCCGTCGGGTCGGCCTTGGTGCGCACAATAACCGATGCCGTCGGCGGACAACGACCGGTCAGCGCGGTGATCGGCGAAGCGGAGATGGACCCCGAAAACCTCCTGCGCAAGGCGGTCGCGATTGCCGATGCCGGAGCGACCTACGTCAAAGTGGGCCTCTATCCGCATCCACGGCGTCGCGACTGCATAGCTGCGCTGAGCGCGATCGCCGGTCAATGTAGGTTGATTGGCGTCATGTTCGCCGATCACGGCGCCGACGAATCGCTGATCGCGCTTATGGCGCAAAACCGGTTCGGCGGCGCCATGGTCGACACCTTCGAAAAAAGCGCCGGCCGCTTGCTCGATCGCTTCGATATTGCCGCGATCGGACGTTTTGTCGATGCGGTACGCTCGCATGGGCTGATGACCGGTCTTGCCGGCTCACTGGAGCCTCCGGACATCCCGCGGCTGTTATTGGCAGCGCCGGATGTCCTCGGCTTCCGCCGGGCGCTTTGTACCAATGAAGACCGGACATCGGTCCTCAGTCCGCAAGCGCTCGACATTGTGCGTGGGCTGATCCCAAAGGAAACGCGCCGGATCGAGGCCGGGGTGCGGCCGTTGCCGAAAATCGATTATCGGCTGCTCGCCGCACGCGGCTATACACTCGATTCGCAAAAGGACGATGCCGAGACCGACCGGATTTTCGTGCGCGATTTTATATTGCCGGTCCGTATCGGCGCCTATACGCACGAACGTAGCAATCCTCAGCGCGTCCGATTCGATGTCGATGTCGACGTCTTTCGAGCGGAGCACGTGCCCGAAGACATGCGTGACGTTGTCTCCTACGATCTGATCACGGATTCGATCCGAATGATCATCGCGCAGGAACATATTTCCTTGGTCGAAACGCTCGCCGAACGAATTGCCGCTCTTATCCTCCTTGATCCGCGTGTCAGTAACGTGACCGTGCGTGCCGAGAAGCTCGAAGCGGGGCCGGGCGGGGTCGGCGTCCAGATCGTGCGCCGACGATTCAGGGAGACTGCCAAAGTGCATCAGCTTTATCCCGCCGCGACGTCAACCGATCCGAAAATTGTCGGCTGATGGCGCCAGCGACCGCCCCTGTCGTCGTTAAGCTTGGCGGCAGCTTCGCTTTCTCGGCAATGTTGACCGATTGGATCCGAGCGCTCACGTCGTGTGCCGGCCGCGTGGTGATCGTCCCCGGCGGCGGACCTTTTGCCGATACGGTGCGGACTGCACAGCGACGCATGGGCTTCGACGATCGCGCCGCGCATTTCATGTCGTTGCTGGCAATGGAGCAGTACGGGCACGCGCTCATCTGTTGCGATGACCTGTTGCAGCCGGCGGATTCGGTAGAACGCATAGAACGTCATCTCGCGGCGCAACGGGTCCCGGTCTGGATGCCGGCGCGAATGGCCGCAGCGGCGGCCGAGGTCGAGCCATCGTGGAGGGTGACTTCGGACAGCCTTGCTGCATGGTTGAGCGGCACGATCGGGGCCGGCCGGCTGATCCTCGTCAAACATGTCGGCGCACCGTCCGGCCCGGCGCAATGCCAAGACCTCGTAGCCATGGGTGTTATCGACGAAGCCTTTCCGCAATATTTGCGAAAGGCCGCAGTTTCCGCATCACTTGTAGGGCCGGCCGATCACGCAATTTTAGCTGCTGCAATCCGCTGCGGCACGCCGGCGGGCTTTCCAATCAAATAATGTTGACGCGATAACGATGCGCTAGGATGCGACTGCATGGCAAAGGTCAAGATACTGCGTTGGGCCCGGGCTCTGACGGGATCGGGACATTTTTTCCAAGAGTGTCTGAGCGTGCTCGGGGAGCTTGATGACGTCGACCTTTTCCTCGACAAGGCCGCGAGCGAAGGCGTGCGCATGGATCGGCAGGAATTCAAATTGCCGCCAGCAACGCGACTTTTCCGCGATACGACTGCGAGCGCCGCGTATCACACGCTGATCCTGGCGCCGGCGACATCGAACACGGTAGCAAAGTGCGTGGTGGGCATTTCCGACACCCTCGTCACCAACGTATTCGCGCAAGCAGGAAAGTGCCGGCTCCCAGCGATCGTATTCGCCTGCGATACCGCACCCGAACTCGAGACCGACGCGCCCAAGGGCATGGTCAAGGTTTACCCCCGCGAGATCGATCTGAAAAACACCGAACGCCTGAAGTCGTTTGAAAGCGCGGTCGTCGTCGAGTCGTTGGAAGACCTGAGAACGGCTTTGGGACGGCGCCGGCACGAACTGCATGGCTGAGCACATTCTCTTTCTTACCGGCCACCTTGCCCGCCCGCGGCTCGAAAAAATTCTCGCCGAGAGCGGCGAGCTCGGTTTCACTTGGTCGGTGCTCGACGTCGGCGTCAAGGTCGCGGCGCTGATGACCGAGCGCATCATCAGCCGCCGCCTGCCGCGCCCGGTCGCGGCGAATAAGGTCATGGTTCCCGGCCGCTGCCGGGCCGATCTCAAGAATCTCACCGCCGAATTCGGCGTCGAATTTATCCGCGGTCCCGACGAGCTCAAAGACCTGCCGTCGTATTTCGGAAGGCGCGCGCGCAATGCCGATCTGTCTCGGCATGACATGCGAATTTTCGCCGAGATTGTCGATGCGTCCACTTTGACTATCGACGGGATCCTCGAACGAGCGGCTTCGATGCGGGCCGCCGGCGCCAATGTGATCGATGTTGGCTGCCTGCCGGACACGCCGTTTCCGCATCTGGAAGACTCGGTGCGCGCACTGCGCGCCAACAATCATGCGGTAAGCGTCGATTCGGCCAATACCGACGAGTTGCGGCGCGGCGCCAAGGCCGGAGCGCAATACCTGTTGAGCCTCACCGAGGAGACGCTGCCGCTTGCCGTCGAAACCGGCACCACACCGATCCTCATTCCGGCCATGCATGGCGAGCTGTCGTCGTTGCTCCGCGCCGCCGAAGGGGCGGAAAGGCTCGGCATTAGCGCGATCCTCGACCCGATTCTCGATCCGATCCACTTCGGGTTCATGAACTCACTCGCGCGCTATGCGGAGCTTCGCCGGCTGTTGCCGGCGGCCGAGATCCTGATGGGCACCGGCAATCTGACGGAGCTGACCGACGCGGATTCTGACGGCGTGACCGCCGCCCTGCTCGGCATCTGTTCCGAACTCCATATCCGCAACTTACTGGTCGTCCAGGTCAGCCCCCACACTCGGCGCACGATCCAAGAGCACGACGCGGCGCGCCGGATCATGTTCGCGGCACGGGGCGACGCAACCATGCCCAAAGACTACGGCAGCGCGCTGCTCTCCCTCCACGACCGCAAGCCGTTTCCCAATACGCCGGCCGAGATCGCAGAACTCGCCGCCGAGGTCAAAGACGCGAATTTCCGCATCGAAACCAGCGTGGATGGGATTCACGTTTACAATCGCGATGGCCATCACGTTGGCCACAACGCCATGTCGTTGTTTGAAAAACTTGGCCTCGACAACGACGGCCCGCACGCCTTCTATCTTGGAACGGAGCTGATGAAGGCGGAGATCGCCTGGCTGCTCGGCAAACGCTATATCCAGGACGAGCCGCTCGATTGGGGCTGCGCTGCCGACCGGCCGGCCGAAGATCTCACGCGTCTAGCCGAAGCGGGTCACACGCTGCGGCTGAAGAGATAATCGATGCCGATGATCCGCGAAACCATCGTTTCAACGATGAACGAGTCGGGGCAACTTCATTTAGCGCCGCTGGGCCTGATTGCGGAAGGAGACGGCTGGATTATCGCCCCGTTCCATCCGTCGACCACGCTGAGCAATCTGCGCAGCGTGCCGTTCGCCGCGGCAAACTTTACCGATGATGTTCGCGTATTTGCCGGCTGCCTGACGGGCCGCTCGCAATGGCCGACTGCGGCTTGCCAGGATATACCGGTGGCGCGCCTTGCCCACGCGCTCGCGCACGCCGAACTCGCCGTCATCCGTGTCACCGAAGACAAACAGCGGCCGCGGTTTCACTGTCGCGTGCTGCACAGCGCTACGCACGCGCCGTTTAGTGGTTTCAATCGCGCCCAGGCCGCGGTGATCGAAGCGGCAATCCTGGTCAGCCGGCTCCACTTGTTGCCGCGGAACAAAATCGAGCACGAGATGGCTTACTTGCAAAACGCCGTGAGCAAGACTGCCTCACCAACCGAAGAAGAGGCTTGGAGTTGGTTGCTGGATGCCGTAACTGCGTTTTATGCAAAAAAAGGCAATGACGCCCGCTGTTAACGGGCGCCCGCCAGATCAAGTAATCGGGAAACGGCGATCAGAACTCGGGCGGCAGGTAGCCGTTGATCTCGAGACCGACGCAAATTTCAACCAGAACGGGTGTCGTCCAAGCCATGATCTCCTCCCTTATGGACCTTCTCCTATAATAATAAAGCGTAAGCGGCCGCTACCGCAAGTGCCCTTTGGATGCATTTTGTCCATGGGAGCATGGCCGATCGAGAGGAAAAGCGGATCTCTGCGGGCAGTTTGCACCTTGACCTGCCCTCCACATTGAATATGGCCTAATTGCCCGAAACGATGGGCTTGGCTGCCCCGCGGACCCGGCGGGCGATGCGCTCCGGCGAGCCAGCGGCGCAGCTGCAAGAGGGCGCAGAGGGGGAAAGTCATTAGCGCGCAATTCACTTCCACCGTCGGATCGCTGACTGCAGCCTCGCCGCGGCAGCGCATGCTGCATGGACTATGGTACGGCCGTTCTATCCGTTTGCAGCTTCTGATCGTGTTAATCCTCGTCGATCTCTTGGCCGCGCTGCTCTCCGGCACGATTGCGATTTGGCGGGCGCGCACACAAACCAGTGTCGAAATTGCAGCCTCGGTTCATCTTGCTGAGCTCCTGGTCGGCGATGCCGCGAAATACGTTGGCCAGCAACTCAGTGCCGAGGAATTTTTGCGTGCGCTCCCCACCCAACTGCGATCGATGCGCCACCTGCGGATCTCGGTAAAGGATCCAGCAGGCATGCCCGTGGCGCCCGCCCTGACCTTTGGCGCTAAGGAACATGCACCGGCGCCGGCCTGGTTTGCCGCGCTCGTCGCGCCTGCGGTCGAGTCCCATGACATTCCCGTCATTGCCGCGGGCCGGCCGGTCGGACAGGTCGAGATCGCCGGCGAGCCCGCCGACGAAATTGCGGAGGTGTGGGAAAACCTGCTCGCGATCGGGTCGGTCGCCGTGCTGCTCAACATTACGATGATCGGCGTCCTCTATGTCCTGTTCGGCCGCGTGCTCGACCCTTTGACCGCGCTGGGCGCCGGCCTGTCAGACCTTCAACGTCAAAGCTACGGAGTTCGGCTGCCGCAGCCCTATCCACGCGAATTGGCGGTCATTGTGGTTCGCTTTAACGCGCTCGCCCGCGCACTCGAAACCGCGCGGGCGGAAAATCTTACGCTGAACCGGCGGCTGATCAGCGCGCAGGACGACGAACGCCGGCGCACGGCGCTCGAACTGCATGACGAGGTGGGTCCGTGTCTGTTCGGACTGAAGGTCTGCGCCGCCTCGATAGCCGCGGCTGCGGCGGACCTTCCGGACAAAGCCGCGCAGAAAATGTCCGAGCGCGCCCGCGAGATCGTCACCACGGTTGAGCACCTGCAGGCCATCAACCGCACCATGCTCGAGCGCCTGCGGCCGATGGCGCTCGGCCACGTACCGCTGAAGGACATCCTCGAACAGCTCGTGGGCGAACGCGCACGGCAAACGCCGCAGACTTCGTTCGAGTTGCGCGCTCAAGAGCTTACGCCAAGCTACGGGGATTCGATCGATCTCACTGTGTATCGCTGCATTCAGGAGAGCCTGACTAATGCGATCCGCCACGCACAGGCAAAGCATGTCACGATCGACATCCATGAGGACGGCGCTGCGGCGCTTCTGAAAGTGATGGTCCAGGACGACGGCCGCGGCATAGCTGTGGGGGCACCGGCAGGACTGGGAATCCGCGGCATGCAGGAGCGCGTTGAGGGACTAGGCGGCCATTATTTTCTCAACAGCAAAACCAGCCACGGCACCTGTGTCAGCATCAGCATTCCGATCGGCGAATCCGAAGCCTCGTACCGGGGCGGCGCCAGGGTGATTAAAAAACACGATGACCAAGGTCCTGATCATTGATGACCACCCGATCGTGCTGCAGGGCTGCCGGCGCATGCTGGAAGATGCCGGCGTGACCGACGTGATCGAGGCCGCGGACGCCACATCCGGATACCGGCTCTTTGGCGATAAGCGTCCGGAGGTCGTCATTATCGATCTCGGCTTGCACGACAGCGGGCTCGGCGGACTCGAATTGATTCGGCGCATTCGGGCCGACGACATGAACGTGCGCATCCTCGTTTTCAGCATGCACAGCGATCCCGTGATTGTCGCCCGCGCCCTGCAAGCCGGCGCCACCGGCTACGTGGTCAAGGACACCTCGCCTGAGCACTTCATTGAAGCGTTCAAAAAGGTCCGCGTCGGCACGCGGTATTTAAGCGACGATCTCGCTTTACAAGTAGCATTTGCAAATACACCGGGAGAGCAGAATCCGCTCGCCGGTCTTACGCCTCGGGAACTGCAGACCTTGTCGTTGCTCGCCGAAGGCAAGTCCTACAACCGCATCGCCCACGACCTCAGCGTGAGTTACAAAACCGTCGTCAATGTATGTTCCCAGCTCAAGCAGAAACTGAACGCCGACAATCTGCCTGATCTGATCCGCATCGCCGTGCAACTATTGGCGGCAGCGCAGCAACCGCCTTCAAAGCATAAGCCTCTATAAGCCGGACCGCCGTGTTTACCTGCATGACATTTCTGAGCTAAGCCCTGTCGCTGGGACGCGTGGAGAGCGGTGCGAAGGAGCCTCCTCTGAGCAAGTTTTGCCATATCCTCGTATTGACGCTGGCCATAACGGCCGGCGTTCGCGAAGCCGTCGCGCAACATCGACCGACACGATTCTGGAATTTGACCAAAAATACGATTTCGCAGTTCTATCTGGCCCCGGCCGGAACATCGGATTGGGGTCCGAACCAGTGTCAGAATGACAAGGATGGCCGTGTCGATTTCGATGAACGGCTGGTCATCCGTGATGTGCCGGCGGGGGTGTATGACGCGAAGTTCACAGACACGACGGGCCGCACCTGCACCGTGCAGAACATAGCAGTCGAAGCGGGCGCAATCTTCTCGATCCAGGAAAAGGATCTGACATCCTGCGAGAACCGTTGAAAGCGAAATGAAATCTCGGGCACCGGCTTGCGGAACTCAGGCTTGGAACGTACTTTATTCTCAACATAGCTCGTCATCGCGAGGATCCCCTATGATTTCCCGACGCAACGCTATAGTGACGGCCATTACCGGGCTTGCCGGCCTCAGAGCGACGCGCGCTGCCTTTGCCAAGAAGCCGTCCCCGGTCGCGCTATTCGACACTGATAATGACGGCACGGTGGACCTTGCCGAGGCCAAGAAGACGGCAAGCGACCTGTTCGACAAGCTCGATCATGACAAAGACGGCACGCTCGACATCAAGGAGCTGCAGGGACGCCTGAGCCGAAAGGACCTCTCTGCCGCCGATCCGGACAACGACAAGACCTTGACCAAGGACGAATATCTTGCCGCGGTCGAAAAGCGGTTCAAGGCCGCCGATCCCGATAACGACGGCACCGTAAGTGCGGCAGAGTTCCGCACCGCTTCCGGCCAGGCCCTTGCCCGATTGCTGCACTAGTACAGCGCCGCAGCAACCATAGCGGCGGTCTATTGCGGTCCAGTCATTGCCAAAAATGCCTGCTCGATGTTGGCTGTCCCCGAGCGGGCAATAAGCTGTGCCGGCGTGGCATCCGCCAGGACCTTGCCGCGATGCAGCACGATGACCCGGTCGGCACCTGAGACCTCATCGCACAGATGCGTCGCCCATAACACCGCGACCGAGCGCTCCACGCGCATGGTCAGCATCAATTTAAGCAAATCGCTGCGGCTGGCCGGATCCAGCCCGACCGTCGCCTCGTCCATCAACAGTACGCGCGGATCGTGTAACAAGGCACGGGCGAGCTCGACCCGCCGCCGGTTGCCGCCGCTCAACTGCCCCGCCTTGTCTTTTGCCCGTTCGGCGAGGCTGAGCCGTTTGAGCTCGGCGGCGATGCGCTTCTTGGCTGCGCTCCGTCGCATGCCTTGAAGCCCAGCATGAAACAACAGATTTTCGCTGACGCTCAATTCCAGATCGAGAGCCGGCTGTTGAAACACGATTCCCAGCATCGCCAAAGCCGGCACCGGATTACGCCGCATATCTTGTCCCATGATTTCCACCTGGCCGGAATCCGGGACAAACAGCCCGGAAAGAAGCTGGAACAGCGTGGTCTTACCGGCGCCATTCGGCCCGAGCAGCGCAACGAATTCGCCGGGCGCGACGCTGAAGCTCACGCCGTCTACGGCACGGATCGAGCCGTAGGTTTTGACGACCTTATCGAGGAACAGGGCGGGGCCGCTTGGTTTAGGGGTCATAAAATCACTGATATCATTTGGCTCAATTAGATCACTCGCTTGACTGCTTCACTTGGATCGCGTGCAGGAGTTCGCTTGATCGTCAGCGTGCCTCAGAGTTAAGTTGGCCTCCGCCTGACCGTGAAAAGGCGGGTTGCCAGCGTCCAAAGATCGCTCATGAGATTTATCCACGTTCTTCGCGCGCTGCGCGCCGTCACCGTCCGCGAGATCATCAAGTTCGTGCAGCAGCGCGGCCGACTGCTCTCTGCGCTCGTTCGTCCGCTGATGTGGCTTGCGGTATTCGCAGCCGGCTTTTACGACGTATTCGGCGTATCAATCATCCCCCCTTATAAGGTCTACGTTACCTATCAGGTCTACATTGTACCCGGATTGCTCGGCATCATTCTTTTATTTCATGCCATGCAATCGTCGCTGTCCATGGTCTATGACCGCGAGATGGGAATGATGCGTCTTTTGCTCACGGCGCCGCTGCCGCGCTGGATCCTGTTAGCATGCAAGCTCTGCGCCGGCACCGCGCTTTCGGTCATAACCTGCTACGCTTTTCTCGCCATTTGCATCGCGTTCGATGTCACATTCGATCCGCTGGCCTGGCTCGAAGTGCTGCCGGCGCTGGTGGTGTCCGGGCTGATGCTTGGCGCGCTGTGGTTATTCCTATCGGTCTACATTCGCCAAGTCGAAAACTTTGCAGGTGCAATGAATTTTGTGATGTTTCCAATGTTCTTTTTCTCTTCGGCGCTCTATCCGTTGTGGAAGCTGCAGCAGAGTGGATCGCAATGGGTCTATGTCGTCGCGACGGTTAATCCCTTCACTTACGCCGTGGAATTGATCCGCTTCGCGCTTTACGGTCAGCTTGAACCGCTTTCCGCAGCCGTCGTCTGTGGCGCGACGATTGTATTCTTCCTACTGGCGGTGCACGGCTATAACCCGCAGTGGGGTATGATCCGCCGCACCGCCCAGCCGCAAACCGCATAAGACTGAAGGTTGCGCGCTCGAACGGTCAATGCGCCGAATCGGCAAAGCCCCTTATTTTATTCGCCATTACCGCGATCTCATCCGCCGATCGCGGTTTGCGCGGATGCTCGATGGGCACGTCGGCAAGTACATGGGCGGGAGAAGACGACAGCAGAAAGACGCGATCGGCGAGCCCGATCGCTTCCTCGATATTGTGGGTCACAATGAGCGTCGTTACCGGCCTGCGAAAAACGAGTTCGCTGAGCTCGCCGCGCAATCGATCGGCCAGTGCCGCGTCAAGCGAGACGAATGGTTCGTCCAGAATCAAAAGATCGGGTTCGACCGCGAAGGCGCGGGCTAAGGCGACGCGACGCGCCTGGCCGAGCGAAAGCGCGCCGGGGTAGTGCTGGCGGTGCTCGGCCAGACCAAGCGTCGCGAACAGCGTTTCCAACGACTGCGCGCTTGCCTGTGGCGCGATCAGCCGGACGTTTTCTTCGACGGTCCGCCACGGAAGCAGGCGAGGCTCCTGAAACACCACGCCGAGCTTGCAATTCACCGGCAGCGACACGGTGCCTTCGAAGTCACGGTCGAGCCCCGTGACAATGCGCAGCAGCGTGGTCTTGCCGCAGCCGGATGGGCCGACCAGAGCGGCGACCTGGCCCTTGTCCAGCGCAATCGAGAGCTCGCCGAGCACGTGCAGCCGCCCGCCCGCGGCGGCCCGGTAGGATTTTTGCTTGATGTGGAGTTCAAGCCGGCCTGAGGCGCCAGCGGGAGACATGTCGTTCAAGCGGCTGCACCAGAAGGGCTTCGATCGCGAGCATCACCACAGTAAAGGCCAAAGCATAGGCCAAGATGCGCGTGACGTCGAACAATTGGAAGGCGGCGCCGATTTCAAAACCAACTCCGTTGGGGCGGCCGAGCATTTCAACGATTAAGACAATTTTCCAGACCAGCGACAATCCGGCTCGTGCGGTAGCGACGAGATACGGCGCAAGCTGCGGCAATATGACATAGAGCAAACGCGCTGCGCCGTTCATCCGATACACCGTCGCCATCTCATCGAGCGTCGGATCGAGCGCCCGCGCTCCCTCGCGTATGGTGACGATGGTCACCGGCAATTTGTTCAAAGCCACGGCGGCGATCGCGGCCGTGTCGGTCAATCCGGCCCAAATATAGGCCAGCACGATAATCACCAGCGCGGGCAGATTGAGCAGCACGATAAGCCAGGGATCCGCGAGCCAGTCGAAGATCGCGTTGCGTCCCATTAAAAGGCCAATGACGGTTCCGAGCACCATCGCGATCGCGAACGCGGCAAAGACGCGCAACAGCGTGGCGCTGAGATTAAACGTGAGCGCGCCCGAGCGCGCTTCGTCGACCAGCGCCAGCGCCACGGCGCTCGGCTCCGGTAACAAGCGCGCGCCAATCACGTGCGAGCCGATGATCCAGGTCAGGAGCAGCAGCAGGATCGAGCCCAAATGCAGCAGCGATTTCATTCGCGCGATCCCACCATGTAGAATGTGCCGGGAGCGAGTTCCCGCGCCGAGCCGACCAGATCGCGGCCGCCGACATCGGCCAAGATGCGATAGAGCGCCTTGGCGTCGGCAGCCTCGTCCTCAACCGAGCGGCGTGGGATGCCTTCGACATAGCGCCGGCGATAGACGTCGAGCTCGGCGCTGTCGCTGACGCCGATGCGTGGCACCAGGCGCTGCCATTCGTCGGGCGAGTCCGCCAGAATTTTCTTGGCCTGATCGGTCGCGCTGAAGAAGCGATCCAGAATGCCGCGGTTGCGCTCTGCCCAGGCCCCATGGAAAACGTAGCCGACCAGAGCGACCGCTCCGCTCGCGCCGAGGTGTCTCATGACGTCGGCCATGTCGATGGCGCGTCGCATGCCTTTGCCTTCAAGGCGAGCACAAAAATTCCAAAATGTCAGTGTCGCGTCGGTCTCGCCCTGCAATGCCTTTTCGGCCAAGAGCGGGGGTGCGCCATAAACGATGTCGGACTGCTTCTTCAGATCGAGGCTCGACTGGCGGGCGAAGGCCTGCAGCAGTAGCCAGCTCTTGTCGAGCGGACCGCCGGCAACCCCGAGCTTTCTGCCCTTGAGACCGGCCACGTCCTTGATTGGGGAAGAGGCCGGCACCATCACCGCGCCAAGCGTGCTCGAATATGGATAAAATACCAGGTCGTCGCCGAGGGTGCGCTCGCGCGAGACCCATAGCCAGTCCGACACAATAAGATCGACCGAGCCGCCCCGCAGCGCGATCTGTCCGGCCTCGGTGCTGGCGAGCTGGATGGTCTCGATGTCCAGATTGGCTTTGCGGTCGAGCTCATGGGCCCGCATCACTTCGAGCTCCCAGCCCAGCGTGCCGGTGATTTGCGCGGCAACGCGGATGCGGTCCATGGCATAGGCGGCGGAATTCGCCAGAGTGGCAACAAGCACAACGGCCGCGATTTGCCTGCACCTTGTGGAGAAGCACATGATCAGTAGGCCGCTTTCTAGTTTTTGTAATGTCGTTCGCGATGCGCGCGATTGCGGCTGTAGCAATTGGCGGCAGGCAAAAGCGCGCGGCAACTTTCCGCAGGTTCATCCGACGCGCATTCAACTGACCGGGGCATCGCTATCGGCTTTGCGGGGGTTCAACCGATAGGAATACGGCACGTCATCCTGTCGGGCGGCAAGCGCAACCACATCGGCGTGGTGCGGCGACAGGTGGCACACCGGATCGGCGGCGGCGGCATCACCGGTGAGCATAAAAGCTTGGCATCGGCAGCCGCCGTAATCGATATCGCGCCGTTCGCAACTGCGGCAGGGCTCTTTCATCCAAGCGGTGCCGCGAAAAGCTTTGAACGCTGGCGAATTTGCCCAAATATCGGCGAGCGAATGATCCTGTACGTGCCAGAATTCGAGATTGGGGATCACTTCGGCAGCGTGGCAGGGCAGCACTTTCCCGGCCGGGGTCACATTGAGCGAGCGTCGGCCCCAGCCACCGACACACGGCTTGGGAAAGCGGGCGTAATAATCGGGGAGCACCGCGTCAATGACGATCTTGCCCTGATATTGCTTCCGGAGTTCCTCCACCACTTTGACCGCGCGCGGAACCTGATCCGCTGTCGGCATCAGCGAATCGCGGTTGCGCAAGGCCCAGCCGTAATACTGCACATGGGCGATTTCGACCCGGCTTGCGCCGAGCGATACCGCAAGCTCGACCATTGCTCTGATGCGATCGACATTGGCGCGATGCACGACACAATTGACTGTCAAGGGAATTTTCAGCGCGACAACTCTGTCGGCCAGCGCTTTTTTGCGCGCGAATGCGCCTGCATAATTTGCAATTTTGTCAGCCGAATCGGGCTCGCTATCCTGGATTGAAATCTGCACGTGATCGAGACCGGCCGCGACGAGCTTTTCGAGCGTGCTCGCGGTGATACCGACAGCGGAGGTGATGAGATTCGTATAAAGGCCGCTCGAACGCGCCGCGGCGGTGATCTCGACGAGGTCGCGCCGTGCGCCCGGCTCGCCGCCGGAGAGATGGACCTGCAGCACGCCGAGCGCTGCCGCCTCCGCGAACACGCGCGCCCAGGACTGGGTGTCAAGCTCGCGTTCACGCGCATCAAGAGCCAGCGGGTTGGAGCAATATGGACAGCCGAGAGGGCAGCGGTGCGTCAATTCGGCAAGAAGCCCAATCGGGCCGTGCAGCGTGGGCGCCGCTGCTCCGTTGGTCGAGCGGGAATTTTGGCCTGCAACGGGCCGTTCGCGTTGGTCAGTGGCCATCAGTCAGAGTTCCAGTAGGCGCCGATCGGCAAGCTGCCGCAATAGCGCCGATACGTCGGCAAGCACGCGGTCGCGAGGCGCTGAATAGGCCTGCACGAGATCGTCCACAATAGCAGTAACGGTGGCCTCCCCGTTACAGCGTTTCACGATCTCGGCGGCGATAGGATCGGCCTTGAAGACGCGCTCGGGCGCAAGCAGCACCCAACCGCCATGGGCCTCATTATGAACCAACCGCACGCCGTGGGGCAATCGCGGTCGCGCATCGAGAGGAACTGCCGCAGCTTCGGTCACCGATGCTCCTCATCGCCTGGTACGAAAGCTCCGGGCGGAATGTGCCCGGGCGCGACATAGGCATGATAAAGCGCGTCCAGCATCGCCCATAGCACGTCGCATTTGAACTCAAGGGCGCGAACGACGCTCTGCTGCGCCTCAGCAGTTCGCGCATTGACCTTCACGTAATCGAGGGCAAATCGCGAATCCCGCTCTGCTTGCGGTGGTCGCTGCGAGAAATAAGCCATCGTCTCGCGAGTGACAAAATCATAGTTCTGAAGCATACCCTCGATGCGCTCACTGATGATCTGAGGCGAGAACAGTTCGGTAAGCGATGACGCGATCGCTGCGAGAAGCGTCCCCTCGCGCACGAAATGGACATAGGCATCGACGGCAAATCGCGTTGCCGGGAGCAGCCCTTGCAGTGAAACCACATAGTCGCGGTCGAGCTGCAAGCCGTCGGTGAGCTTGAGCCAGCGCGCTATTCCGCCCTCGCCTGCCCGCTCGCCGTCATGATCCACCAGACGGCTGCGCCACTCGCGGCGAATTTCCGGATCCGGGCAGCGGGCAATCAGGCTCGCATCTTTAATCGGGATCATTGCTTGATAGTAATACCGGTTCAGCGCCCAGGCCTGAACCTGCCCCTTGGTGCACTTTCCAGTGTGAAGGAGTTTGTGGAACGGGTGCAGGCGATGATAGCGCGTCGCGCCGATCTCGCGCAGCCGGGTTTCGAGCTCATCCGCAGACAGAAGCTTCAAATGACGATCTCCATTCCATCAGCAGCGATTTCGAATCCGGCCGCTTCCACCTCACGCCGTTCCGGCGAGTCCTCGATTAGGATCGGATTGGTGTTGTTGATGTGCGTCAATATCCGTCGTGCGGTCAAGCCACCGAGCCGCCGTAGCGTGCCCTCGGGCCCGCCAAGCGGCATGTGACCCATGCGCCGACCGGTTTTGTCGCCTGTGCCACCCCGGATCATCTCGTCGTCGTCAAACAGGGTCGCGTCGAAAAGTACAACGTCGGCTCGGTCAAGCCGCTCTGTCAGCGATTTGTTCAAATCTGCCGCTCCCGGAACGTAGATCAACCGCTTGTCGTCGCTGATGATCTCGACCCCAACATTGACGCCGCTCTCCGCCGCGATCTCTGGCTCACCATTTTCCAAGTACAGCGCGACCTTACCCGGGACCGCAAACAGTTCGGCAGCTAGACCACCTGGCAACGTAAACCGTTGCGAGAGCGCGACCGGGTTTCGCTCCACGCAATCGGAGGCCAACACGCCAAAGATAGGGTTGTTCGCGATCGCGGCAAGAGTCTCCGAAGTGGCGTACAAATCGAATTTGCTGCGTTCGCGCAGTGCTAGCAAGCCGGCAATCTGATCGACCTCGGCGCCGGTCAAGACAACGGCGCTAATCGGACTGCCACGCAGTCCATTGTGAGGATGTAACACTGCGGTCGCTTCGATCTGCGCCCGCAAGTCGGGGGACGCATTGATTAAGATCCAATCGCGGCCGTCAGACGAAACTGCCAGCCCGGCCTGGGTGCGCGGCGTGACCCGAGGGTCGCCGTCCCAAGCCAATCGACAGACTGGACATCGACAATTCCATTGCGGAAAGCCACCACCTGCCGCGGCACCGAGAATGATGGCGGTTAAACGACCCATTTTTGGAACATGTGCTATACGGCCCCAACCCGATCAAAACGTCGTGAATGACCATTAAACCGCTAGGCCTGCGCGGATTCTACCAGAAGACCAAAGCTATGTTTGTCGTTCTGTTTGCACCCTCGATAGAGGTCCAGACCGTTGCGACCCCGCTGAAGCGTCAGGTCTTGAAATAAATCCTCCGAACCCTCCAAAGCCAAGCCACCGCCTCCGGCGTTTCCCGAAAGGATATATGTGCTCGCGCCTACAACAATCACCTCCGCTGACGCTTAGCACTAGCGCCCCAGGTCGCCGATCATGTTATCGCGCTGGTTATCTGTTTCCCGAGGTGCGGCCGCAAGCAATTGCCCTGATGACAAGCCGTCAGCGCTGATCCCAGGACAATCGCGATTGTGCGGCCGGCCGCGAGCCGCGGCCGCGGACTGATCAAAACTCAGGCGGCAGATAGCCGTTGATCTCAAGGCCGATGCACACTTCGACGAGTGTCGGAGCTGTCCATGACATGGGCGTACTTCCTTCCGTGTTTATGGTGACAGGTCCCCTCCTATAAATTGGACGAGCGAAACGGAAAACAGAGATTTGCCTGAGAAGCTTTGGGCAAATTGCGCGTCGGCGCGGGTGCTTCTTTAGATCGACGGGCCATGTTGGGTAGAAAATGGGTTCTTGAGCAATCAATGGTTGTGGTAAGATGACTCCGGAATCCGATATGGCGCCCAATCTCGATCTCAAGTCGTCACTGACGCTGCGAGTTGTGGTCGTTGCACTTTTTTGCTTTCTCATCGCAGCAGCACTCGCGCGGCTCGGGACCTATCGCGACGTTCGCCAGCTCAAGGAGCATGTCGCCGACGTTCTCGTCCGGCAGCTGCAGATGCGGTTATCTCGCATTGAGACAAGCAGAGATGTGGCGGCTCGCTTCCCCGACCTGGATCCGGTTACTGAAGTCCTTCAGAGCGCAGGCAAGCGCGTGCAATGCATCAAATCGGACGGAAGCATCGCGCGGTCAAGCTGCATGTCCGCGTTGCCCCCGATCGCGGACTCAACGCAGACGTTGCCAGAACTGGAAAAATGCCACTACAGCAAACACAAACCTTTCAAGGTCGTGACGCGACGGCTGTTCAATGATCCTGTGGGCTTCACCAGTTTCGCGCTTAACTAGCTGAGTTAAATCAAGCCACACCTCCGCGATGATGAGCGGACTCTTGTCCGTCCAAATCAAGAGAGGCTACCGCAAAAAGTGTGTGCTCGTTTTCTCAACTCATGGATCCTCCCATCAAGTCGGGAATACGCTTTTGACCTGGATCAAGCTCGAGTGCTAGTCCGTCTCACGCGCAACGGTGATGACACCGCCGGTCGGCGTAGCTTCCCGTATCTTCATCCGAAGTGGCCGACAGGATCAATCCGGGGCCATTTCCGGGTTACCGAACAGCGCGAAGTGGGTCTCATTCAAATACGTGACCCCCGGCACTGCCGCTTACCAAATTGAACTCCTGGCCAGCAGTGTGTTTGAGCTTGCGTTGAAATCAGAGCGCAAAGTAGCACTCAGCCGAGACTTCTACCTCACCAGCCTTAGAGACCAAGGCGGGCGGAAAGCGACGAGCGGCCATGTGCCCGCATCTCGGTCGCCGACGTTAAGAGTGCGCTGCTCGCGAGACACCTACCGTATTAACGCATGCTCCGGCCGCCCTTCGATCCAAGCCTGTGTTCTGGTCACCTGCTCCTCTGAACCGTCGGCATTTAAGCCGATGAACCGTCGGCCCACCCGTATTTTCACGAGGTTCCGCTGTGCCAACGCTACGAGCTGCCCGTAATAGGGCTCGCGCCGCCACGCGTTCGGGTAGGCCGGATCAACAATTATCAGGAAACCTTTTTCAGCGGCACGCGAAATGATCATCTTGCAATGAGCGGGAAACCACTCATCGCCAACTTTAAGTTCGTCAGATAGCCACCCGCAAATAAAGCCACGACAGGAAGTCGGTCGATCCCGATAGATCGAGCAGCCGCCGTTGCCCGGGCGCGCATGCCGGCACCACGTATCGATCGGCTTGTTCAGTTCAGCGACGTAGGGCAGTTTGCAGCAAAGACTGCAAGTGCCGCAAATTCTCTCGGTCATAGGTGCTTCTTATCGGTTTCCTGAATCGCGAACTCGCCAGCGTAGGGCAGTATTCGTTGGCGGAAAGCTCAGCGAACATGTTGGTCGCGCGGTCGACCGTTCCTATGCTAATGGGCATTTACGCAAACATCGTAGCATCAGTCATGTGTGAGTATCGGCTGCTTGCTCAAGCGACAAGCAAGTGAGCGAACTCGACTTAATTGCTGCTCACGGGATTAGAGTCGTGGTCCTCCCGAGCTTCGAGCCAAGCTTGCGTTTTGATTGCCTCCTGTTCCGAACCGTCCGCATTTAGCCGGATGCACCGCCGACCTACCCGAATTTCGACCACCATGCGCTGCGCCCACTCTAACAGCTGCCGATAATACGGCTCACGCCGCCACGAATTTGGAGAGGCGGGATCGACAGTTACTAGCGCTCCCCGCTCGGCTAGATTGTATCGCGGTTCACGCCGCGTAACGATCATCTTGCAGCGGGCCGGGAACCACTCATCGCCAAACTCACGTGCGCCAGATAGCCAACCGCAGATAAAGGACCGACAGGGAGCGGGCCGCTCCGAATAGATCGAACATCCACCCGAGCCGGGACGCGCATGCCGACACCAGGTATCAATCGATTTGTTCAGTTCGGGAATGTAAGTGAGCTTGCAGCATAAGCTGCAAGTCCCACAAATTCTCTCCGTCATTCTGCGCTCCCCAGACCCTTTATATCGAATTCTGTGGCCGCAAATGTGGCATTGCGCCGGGGTTTCGATAAGCGCGCTCAAGCGCGGTAACCGGCGCCCCTGGGGAGCGCTCGCAAGACCAATGATATCAAAATGGCAAATTAGAACTCGGCGGCCCCTAACGGTCAGCTGGCCGTTTTTCGAGAGCGATGCAGATTTCGACTAAACGGGCGTCGTCCAGGCCATACTGTCCTTTCGTTCCCAACTCTGAAAAAGTCCGGAGGGAATCGCGAACTTTGCGTGCAAGCAAAAAGAACACCCGGTCGTGTCTACAGGGCCGCTATGGCATTCGCCTTGTTCAATAAGGCTTCAGCCATCCGAATGCTAGCAATGTCAATTAACCTGCCGTCGAGGGACACCGCGCCCTTTCCGTTCTTCGCGGCCTGATCCATTGCTTCCAATATTCGTCGCGCCTTCGTGACTTCTGCTTTCGACGGCGTGAAGACATGATTCGCTAGTTCAATCTGTGATGGATGAATTGCCCATTTACCTTCATAGCCGAGAACAGCCGCGCGTTTCGCAGCGGCCAGATACCCTTCGGCATCCGAAAAGTCGCCGAACGGGCCGTCAATTGGCCGCAAACCGTATGCCCGGCAAGCGATCAGCATGCGAGTTTGGGCCGCATGCCACTGGTCAGACCAGAAGTAGCTTCTCGTTCCCTCGGAATCCTTGTCCGCCAAAACACCGTAATCGGCATTCACGCCGCCGATGATGGTGGTGCGTGCCCGCGTCGAGGCTGCATAATCGGCTACCCCAAACGACATCGCCTCGAGCCGCCGGCTCGATGTCGCGATGGCCTCCACATTGGCCATACCTAACGCAGTCTCGATCAGTACCTCAAATCCAATGGGTTTTGCCCGTCCCTTGGCAGTCTCGATCTGGGTCACGAGCATATCGAGCGCATAGACGTCGGCGGCCACGCCTACTTTCGGAATGAGTATCATGTCGAGGCGTGGACAAGCTTCCACGATGTCGACGACGTCTCGATACATATAGTGAGTATCAAGACCATTTATGCGCACCATCATGGTCTTGGTCTCCCATTCAAGTTCATTGAGCGCTGCAATGACATTGCGGCGCGCTTGTTCCTTGTCACTAGGGGCCACAGCATCCTCAAGGTCGAGGAAAATGATGTCGGCACTAGATTTTGCCGATTTTTCAAAAAGAGAAGGGTTGGACCCAGGGACGGCCAATTCGGAACGATGTAGCCGCGGCCGCGCCTGCTCAATGAGAGTAAAGCTCATGATATTTCCTTTATCTAGATTCAGCCTGTGGCGCCGAGACCGGCGGCGATGCAGTTGATCGACAGCAGGAGGGCGGACTTTAATTCCTCCCTCACTTGTTTATTTTGCGCAGTGCGAAAGCGATGCAGGAGTTCAACCTGCTCCCGATTGACCTGATTAATGATGGGTAATCGGCTATTTAGCCGCTCACGATATTCTCGGAAGCGCTCTGCGATGGTGTCGCCGCCGGTGATGCGTAGAATCGCGTTGCGCGTCAACACATATTCGCTTTCAATCGTCGAGAAGATTGCCCCGCGCAGCGCCTTATCGGCGACTAGGCCCGCATACTGACCGGCTATGGAAAGATCGACCAGGGCAAGGGTCTTCTCCACCTCGTCGATGATGAGACGGAAGAGGCGCGACTGCATGAACATGCGGCCTAACAATTCGCTTCCGCGCTCACCTCGAACCTCGATGAAGCTCGCTAACCCACTGCCCACGCCATACCACCCGGTAATCGCGTGGCGGTTCTGTGCCCAAGCAAACACCCACGGGATAGCGCGCAGATCGGCTAAGCCTTGTCCGCTAAACCTACTGGCCGGCCGAGAGCCAATGTTTAGCAATGAAATCTCCGCCAGCGGACTTGCCGATTGAAAGTAGGTAATAAGACCTGGATCGCTCACTAAACGGTGATAGACGGCGTGGGAAGCGCCCGATATTGCTTCGATGGCATCGTCGAATTCAGCTTTCGGAATGAGTGCTTCTTCGAGCTCGGATTTCAACGCATGCTCAAACACACTGCTGGCCAGAAGTTCAATCTGATAGGCGGCAGTGCCGCGGTTCGCGTATTTGAATGAGACCACTTCGCCCTGTTCGGTAACGCGGAAACGGCCCCGGATAGATCCTGCTGGCTGCGCGGCAATGGCTCGGCCCGTCGGCGCACCCCCTCGGCTAACCGAACCGCCCCGGCCGTGAAAAAAAGCGATTGCGATCCCTGATTCCTCACCAAGCCGGGTTAACTTCGACTGCGCCTTGGCTAGTTCCCAGTTGGACGTCAAGAATCCACCGTCCTTATTGGAGTCGGAATAACCGATCATGACTTCATGGACGCCCCCCTGCCAACGCGCGCTGCGTCTTACCAACGGGATCTCTAGGAGCGAGCGCATGATCGCGGGTGCAGCGCGGAGATCCGCAATGGTCTCAAACAACGGCACAATCGGTACCGGACAGATCTCGACTCCAGCTGTATCGAGGAAGAGGCCCGCCTCCTTGGCCAACACGTAGGCACCCAAAACGTCCGAGACGTGACGCGTCATGCTCAGGATAAAACTACCGAACGCCTCGCGATCGAGCTGGCGACGCATCTCGCCAACCAGCTTAAAGGTCGCCAGTGTATCTTCAACTTCGGTAGGTATTCCGGCCAGCGCGCGACCACCTTGACGCTTGCGAGCGAGCTCAGCGAGCAACCAAATTTGCCATTCCTTAGAACTGGGTTCCGGTGGTTCGCCGCCGTCTTGAGTTGTCGCACGCCACAGTGCTTGCAGAGCTTGCGTCGTACGAGTCGTATTTTCACGTAAATCGAGACGCGCAGTGCCGAACCGAAAGGTCTCGACTGCCCAGCGTGCCGGGCGCACAACGTTGACAGCAAGCGATGAGCACATGGAGTCAAGCAGTGCCTTTTCCAATACGCGCAACTCTACGATTAACTCGTCAGCGTTAGTGTAATGCGGCCGCGCATTGTTCCTGCCTTCGATCGACGCAATCGATTCGTCGAGTTTGCGAAGTATGCAGGTCAAATATTGCCGGTAGGGCTCTCCGGGATTCCGACCCCTAATCCCGGCCGGATCGTCGCTGGCTTCGAGCTGGCGATTGAGTTCGTTTCTAAAGACATCGGAAATTGGTTGTACTTGCTCGCTGATCGACAACATACGTGCCAAGTCGGTCAGCCGGCGTTTGTAGTAATGCACGGCGGCAAGCGCGTGCTCGCGCAATGTGCTTCGCGTCACCAAATTGGTCACGAAAGGATTACCATCGCGGTCGCCACCAATCCATGAACCAAATTGAAAGAGCGGCGTCACTTCGAAACTAGTTTCGGGATAATATTGTCGGAGTGCTCGTTCAAAAGCGGAAAGCATTTCAGGGACGACATCGAATAAAGTTTCCTCAAAAAAGTGCAGTCCCCAGGCAACTTCTTGTTCAAGTGTAGATTTTTCAAGACGCAGTTCGCCAGTCATCCAGAGCAACTCAATTTGGTCCCGCAGCGCATCGACAAAGTTGCCGCGCTCCCGTTCCGTCCAGCGCGGCGAATCAAGTTCTCTCAGCAATAGATATATCTTGCGATGCTTCTCAAGGACGGTGACCCGTTTTGCCTCGGTAGGATGTGCCGTGATAACCGGGCGAATGCGCAGGGTCGCGAGACGGGATTGGATTGCTTCGGCAGCAATGCCGGTACGGGAGGCCTCGGCCAGCACATAGTCAAAGGTCCCGCGCAGCTGGTCGCGACCTCGTGTTCTTTCGATCTCTCGACGTCTGTGAATTGCCGCAGCTTGCTCTGCGATCGAGAGGAGCTGAAACCAGATTCCCTGAGCCTGCAAAGCTCGCCCAATAAGCGCCGGCCTGAGGTCATGCGTCGTTGCGACGCCGCGGAGCACCCCTTCAATCTCAGGCTGGGAGCGCTGGGTGACATCGAGGAGAAGATTGAACAAGAGCTTAGTCGCCCCTTTGACCGAGGTAATGGTCGTGGTCGGCGGCGTGTCCGATCGCCGCTCTGCGTTCGACGAATGCGCAATATGGATCATGGCATAGCCGCGCACTAACCGCTTTAATTTCGCCGGTGCGAGCACCGGCACATAACCTGGTCGGCGCTTCCTACGCCGGGATCAGGTGCGTTTTCTTTTGCGTCAACACCTGCATTATCGCGACGCCAAATTCGGCGGGGCTGGGCGCCACTTCTAGGCCATGGGAGCGCATGATTTCGGTTTTTTCCGCCGCACTATCGCCGGCGGCAGAAATTATCGCTCCAGCATGACCCATGCGCCGACCTTTCGGAGCGGTTAGTCCCGCCACAAACCCCACCACAGGCTTGCTCATATTGTCCTTGATCCAGGCGGCGGCCTCCGCCTCTTGCGGCCCACCGATCTCGCCAATCATCAGAACTGCCTCGGTCTCGTCGTCCTGCTCAAACAGTGCAAGATGGTCGAGGAAGGAACTGCCATTGATCGGGTCGCCTCCGATACCGACGCTCGTTGAAATGCCAATGCCAACCGCTTTCATCTGCGACGCGGCTTCGTAGCCAAGCGTGCCTGAACGCGAGACGACTCCCACAGGGCCGCGAATGTAAATATGCCCGGGCATAATCCCCAGCATTGCCTTTCTTGGACTGATGATTCCCGCACAGTTGGGACCTACAAGCATCGTGCGCCGCTCTTTCGGGTAGCGCATCAGGTAACGCTTCACCCGGATCATGTCTTGCGCTGGAATCCCGTCCGTGATCGAGCACACAAGCCGTATTCCGGCATCTGCGGCTTCCATGATCGCGTCCGCTGCGAAGCCGGGCGCCACGAAGGTGATGCTGGCGGTCGCTTCGGTCACCTTCACCGCCTCCTTCATTGTGTCGAAGACAGGCAAGCCGAGATGGATTGTACCCCCTTTGCCCGGGGTGACGCCGCCGACGACGTTGCTGCCGTAGGCGATCATCTCCTTTGTATGGAAAGTGCCCTTATCGCCGGTGATTCCTTGCACGACGATTGGGGTCTTTTCATCAATGAGGATACTCATCTCTTGGTCCTTCAAATCAGTTCGCGGGGGTCGTGAGTTCGTTCGCCTGTCTGCATGCAGCGACTGCCTTTTGTGCAGCATCGGCCAAGGTGTCGGCACTGATGATCGGGATATCGCTTTCCGCAATGATCCTGCGACCGGCTTCAACATTGGTTCCAGCAAGACGCGCCACGAGGGGAACGTTGATGGATGTTTCTCGACAGGCTTGCACAATGCCCTGAGCAACCCAATCACACCGATTGATTCCAGCGAAGATGTTGACAAGGATAGTGCGAACGTTGCGGTCCAACAGAACCAGACGGAAGGCTGTGGCAACACGGTCGGCCGAAGCGCCACCGCCAACATCGAGAAAATTGGCAGGACTACCGCCTGCATGTTTGATCATGTCCATGGTTGCCATCGCCAACCCCGCGCCGTTGACAATGCAGCCGATTTCACCGTCGAGGCCGATGTAATTCAAATTGTGCTCCGCGGCTTGTGCCTCACGCGGATCTTGCTGGGACGGATCCTGCAGGTCCGCTAAGTTGCGCCGTCGGAACATTGCGTTGTCATCGAATGACATCTTGGCGTCGAGTGCGAGGATGTGATCGTCTTTGGTGAGCACGAGCGGATTAATCTCGAGCATCGTCGCGTCGCAATCACGGAAAGCGCGGTACGCGCCGATGATCGTCGTCACCACTCGGGCCACCTGCTTGATGTTGAGACCAAGCTGAAACGCGAGTTCGCGCGCCTGAAATTCCTGCATTCCGACGGCGGGTTCAACAACGACCTGAAGGATCGCTTCCGGGTCGGTCTTGGCGATCTCCTCGATTTCCATTCCGCCGTGACGGGACGCGATCACCCGCACCCGTTCGACCTTTCGATCAAGGACATACGCCAGATAAAACTCCCTCACATACGGATCGGCCACCTCGACATAAATGCGCTGAACGGGTTTTCCTTCGCGGCCGGTCTGAGCCGTGACGAGTCGCTTTCCGAGCAGAGCTCGCGCGGCTTCATGGACTTCGTGATAGGTCCTGCATATCTTGATCCCACCAGCTTTGCCGCGCCCCCCAGCATGAATTTGCGCCTTCACGGCCCAATGCCAGCCGCCCAGCTCCGTTGCAGCGTAGACCGCCTGATCTGGGCTAAACGCGACGGCGCCGCGCGGTATCGTCACGCCAAAATTGGCCAGCAATTCCTTCGCCTGATATTCGTGGACATCCATTTCGTTCTCCTTCCACCGTCCGGCAGGCTTACGAGCCGAGCTTCTTCTTCACCACCTCATAAGATGCCTCCGTTGCGGTGGCAGCCTCTGACAGAAGCTGCTCTAATTCCACCAGCTGCTCTTCGACGAAAATTCGGTCCGTTATCACTTTTGCATTGGTGAAGACATTCAAGGCAGCGCTCCGTAGAGCAGCATACGCAGCCACGGCAGCAACTCCGGCGTCGCTGACGACGTTATGATTGCCTTTGTCGCCGACTACACGGCCAAGGATGATGACCTCGCGGCACGCGCGGCAGCAGCGCATTGGCACCAAGGTGGCCGCCTTAAGCGCCGTTTGGATCACCTGGGCACGCGTCGCCGTTTCGTCTTTTGTCGAGCGAGGCATGTGATAGGCGCGCATCACTGAATCAAAGGCCTGCACATCCTCTTCAATCATCTTGATCAGATCTCGTCGCAGCTCTTCTGCTTTTGTGAAAACAGATTTGAGTTTTTCCTCGAAGTCACGGTACTGCGTCCTCCCTATAGTGAGATTGCATACCATGCTCACAAGTGCTGCGCCCATTGCTCCCATGACTGCGGCCGCGCTTCCGCCGCCCGGAGTCGGTTTTCGGCTCGCCAAATCGTCCAGGAAGAGTTCAATGCTAATGTCCTTGACCATTGTCGTTCATCACGTCATGGTTTTAGCCAGCGCGTAAATCTCTTCGGCGTCCAACACTTGATCTGGACTTTGGAACAGTTGCGCGATGCAGGCGCGGTGCAGTTTCAGCTTGAGTCCGCCAATCCCGAGCGCACCGAAGGCAAGCTTCTGCTGACGAGTATTGCCCTTGTCAGTTGCGTCGATCCCGCCGACCCCGAGCGGCGGCGCCGCATTGCAATCGGCAATTAGTTCGATATTCCATTCGTCTCGCCAGTGACGTTCCTCCAGCAGCTCGACGCCAATTGCTCCGGCTGCGAAGACGATGTCCGCCCCACGGATCGTCGCACCGCGCGCGTCGTTATCGACAGCGGCAAGTGGAATTGGCGATGCACCGAAGCGCGTCTGGATCAACTGGCACGCCGCTGCTGCACGCTGTTTGTCCCGCGAGGTTAGGCTTACTTGCGCTCCTCCCTTGGCGAAAAGCGCCGCGGCACGGAGACCGACCGGTCCGGTACCGGCAAGTACCACCACCTTCTTGCCTGCGAGAGGCACAGCCTTTGCGATCTGCGCAACTCCAGCAGCAGCCGTGGTATTTGAACCATTGCTATCCAACATCACCGACACGCGAAAATTTCCAAAAAAACGTTTTGTTACTGCCGCGAGTAGCTCCTCTCCAGTTGCCATGTTGGCGCCGCCGATGAAGACTGCCGTACGCTTCTTTTCGCTCGGTCCTCGGGTGAAAACTGCACCGTCAATCAAAGCGCCGACGTTGTCAGGCGTAATGCCGCCGTAGCTCACGATGTGATCGGCGCCTCCGTCATAGCCAACGATAATGTCGTAGGAGTTCGGCATCGGATCGGAATCGAGTAGTAGAAGCAATCGTTTCATAACATCTCCGCCATCTAGGGCCTTTGCTAATCCAAGACGACGTTCTGCGGCTTTCCGGCCACGAAGGCTTCGATGTTGTCAATCAATTGATCCGCCAAAATCCGCATCGCTCCCTGGCTGGCCCAAGCGATATGCGGTGTCACGATGAAATTTGGCAGATCGATTCCTAGTAGCACATTGCCGTTTTTCGGCGGTTCGCTGCTGAGGACGTCGAAACCGGCACCCCCGATCACACCAGTCTTCAATGCAAGCGCCAGAGCCTGCTCGTCCACGAGTCCGCCTCGGGCCGTGTTGATGAGAATGGCGTCACGACGCATCATCGCCAGCTCTTTCGAGCCGATCATGTTGCGAGTCTGCTGCGTGAGGGGAACATGAAGGGTGACGATGTCGCTTTCCTTAAGAATGGTGAAAAGGTCCACGAGCCCTGGCTGCGCAACGACATCGGTCGCCAGCACCTGCATTCCGAGAGCGTCCGCGCGCCGAGCGACAGACTTGCCAAGCGCACCGAAACCGACAATCCCGAGCGTCGAGCCAGCGATATCGCGGATCGGATGCGGAAAAAAGCAGAACTGGTTAGCGCGCTGCCACGCACCGTTGCGCACGTCCTCGCGATAAGCGATCAGGTTTCGTCGCAACGCGAAAATCAACGCGAAGACATGTTCAGGAACAGTGTTGAACGCGTAATCCCGGATATTGACCACAGCGATTCCGTTCTGCCGGCAATACAGCTTATCGACGATGTCCGTGCCAGTTGCCGCGACGGCGATTAATTTGAGCTTGGGCAGTTGCGCGAGCGTCTCCGCGCGCATTGGCACTTTGTTCAGAATAGCGATCGTCGAGTCCCTAAGCCGGTCAACGATGCAGGAGACTGGCGTATCGGCATATTCTTTGTAAGAGTGAGGGAAATTTGGTTGCCGCAGCGGGGCGCCTACGGTGTCGCGGTCGAGAAACACGATCGTGTGCTGCATGGCCACGCTCCCCACGACCTAACTGGGCTAACATCGTCCGTTGGCGTATACTGGAAACGCCTCACAGAGCGCCTGAACTTTGTCGCGTACGCGCGCAATGACGGCGATGTCAGTCGGAGCATCGAGCACGTCAGCCACGAAACGGGCAACGGCGACGGCTTCGGTCTCACCAAAACCCCGCGTTGTCATAGCCGCCGCTCCAACCCTCAACCCAGATGTTACCGTCGGCTTTTCCGGATCATGCGGAATTGCATTCTTGTTGATCGTGATCTGTGCGCGACCGAGTGCGACCTCAGCGTCTTTTCCGGTGATCTTCTTTGGTCGAAGATCGACTAAAAACATGTGAGAGTCTGTCCCGCCGGAGACAATCCGCAAACCGCGCTCCGTGAGTAGGCGCGCCATTGTGCGAGAATTCTCTAGAACCTGTTTCTGATAGTCGGTGAACCTGGGATCGAGCGCTTCCTTAAAAGCCACCGCTTTGGCGGCGATCACGTGCATCAGTGGCCCACCCTGGAGCGCCGGAAACACAATCGAGTTGAGAGCTTTCGCGTGCTGCTCGGCCGCGAGGATGAAGCCGCCGCGAGGGCCGCGAAGTGTCTTGTGCGTCGTGCTTGTAACGAAGTCGGCGATTCCAACTGGATTTGGATAGAGTCGCGTTGCCACCAAACCGGCATAATGGGCCATGTCGACGAACAGATAGGCGCCGATCGAATCCGCGATTTCGCGGAAGCGTCTCCAGTCGATGACACGCGAGTAGGCGGACGCGCCCGCGACGATCATCTTCGGTTTGTGTTCGTCGGCGAGGCGCTGGACGGAGTCGTAGTCGATTTCCTCCGTGTCAGGACGAAGTCCGTATCCCAGCGCTCGAAACAGTTTGCCGCTCACATTGACCGGGGCGCCGTGAGTCAGGTGCCCACCGTGAGCAAGAGACATACCGAGAATCACGTCGCCGGGCTTGAGGACAGCCAGATACACCGCCTGATTTGCCTGAGATCCCGAGTGCGGCTGCACATTGGCGTACTCGGCGCCGAACAAGTCCTTGACGCGATCAATCGCGAGCTGTTCGACAATGTCGACGAATTCGCAACCACCATAGTAGCGCCTGCCAGGATAACCCTCAGCGTACTTGTTGGTTAGTTGCGATCCCTGCGCCTGCATGACGGCGGGACTGACGTAGTTTTCTGACGCAATCAGCTCGATGTGATCATGTTGGCGTCGATTTTCGCGCTCGATCGCACGCCACAGTTCGGGATCCACCGCTTTGATCGTATGCGCGGTGTCGAATGCTGGCGCCCCCTCCAGCGCCGAACTCTGCTTGATAACCTTCATTTGTAGTCTCTCACCAAAGCGCAGGAGACAGTCACCGTATTGGCTTTAGTCGTGCCCTCGGGGATCCTCGTTGCGTGGAACCAGGTCGGCGTAGCCGACACCCCTCCGGCAAATAGCCTTCTCAGCCGCAACCCACGCCAGGAAAATCGCCGCGTATACGGCGCTCTAAGATCGTGGAATTTATTCAGCCGCGATTCGCATTGCTTGGCCGGTATCGCAGAGGTAGCGCACTGCAGCGCCGACACCGACGCCGGGTTCGAATGGAATCCCGACGTCACGCATCGCGAGTTCGACCCCGCAGAGAGCCTGCATGACCATTATGTCGTTGAGCCAGCCAAGATGGCCGATGCGGAAGACCTTGCCATTGACCTTGTTGAGGCCCGTACCGAGTGACAGATCGTACCTATAATAGGCCGTTTTAATTACTTCGTTGGCATCGAAGCCTTCCGGTACAACGACTGCCGTGACTGTGTCGGAGTACCATTCAGGTCCCTGCGCACATGTGCGCAAACCCCATGCTTCCACGGCGGCACGCACGGCGTTCGCCAGCCGGTTGTGGCGGGCGAAAACGCTCTCCAAACCCTCTTCGATCAGCATGTCGACCGAGGCTCGAAGGCCGCGCAACAGGGTCGCTGCTGGAGTATAGGGGAAATAGCCCTGCGCATTGGCCTTGATCATGTCCCGATAGTCGAAAAAGCAGCGCGGCAGTTTCGCCGTTTCGCCTGCCTTCAATGCCTTTTGACTGACGCAGACGATGGCGAGACCGGTCGGCAGCATGAAGCCCTTTTGTGAACCGGCCACCGCCACGTCTACGCCCCATTCGTCCATGCGGAAATCGATCGAGGCAATCGAGCTTACGCCGTCGACAAACAGCATGGCCGGATGA
>Ga0207693_10000525_pt1 | contig 34602 bp, 25 predicted proteins | sample LARL81metaG_FD_184347 | JGI IMG/M metagenome (GOLD analysis project Ga0207693, IMG submission 184347) | Corn, switchgrass and miscanthus rhizosphere microbial communities from Kellogg Biological Station, Michigan, USA - LAR L8-1 metaG... | ecosystem: Host-associated > Plants > Roots >... | reverse complement strand
CCACGGATGCCCCACGGATGGGCCGCTGCCGACCCCTCACTGACCTGACAGGCGTTTCCCGAATGAAACAGCGTACGCCGGGGAGCGGAACAGCAAGATGGGGTCGTTGGTCGCGGCGATGCCATCGGCCATGATCAAGGGGTCGAAGTTGATCGGCTCACAGGCCATGCCCTTCTGTTGCGGGGTCGCCTGGGTGATGGCCAGGGTGCCCGCCGTGAAATGCTTGCGGCTTTCTGGCCATGCCAGTGTCGGGTTGTCCTGCGGGTCGCCGGGCTCGCCGACGTAGACGATCATGTCCCAGACCGCCGGCGCCTTGCGGGTGCGCTCGATAAGATTCTTCTCAAGGAAGTCATGAGGTGCCGCCTTCATTTCAGCAGCGGTCATCTCTTTCGTGCCATCGCGGGGCACGAAGCGCCACTTCACCAGGTGCTCGGTGCCTTTCGCATCGAGGAACTTAAACGTGTGAATGCTGAAGAAGGTGGTCTGGTAGTAGTTCGCTGTCGGAGTGTGGTGGCTCGCCAGCGTGGTCAGAGCCATCGCATCCGGATGGGCGGCGGCATAGGCTTTCAGCTTCTCCGGGTCGGGCTGGCCGGTCTTCGGATCCGGCTTCGCGGCGAGGATGGCATCGCGGAAGGAGGCAGGTGACGTTGCCCCGAAGATCGGCACGTCAATCATAGTGATGTGCTGCAGGGCGCCGCCGGGGAGATGAAACTCGAGCGCCATGCCGCGCGGCGCTGGCGCCGCATCCGGTACTTCGGGGCTGCCGCCCCCCAGTGAGAAGCGCGCGACCACAGGGATGGCTTTGCCCGAGAAGAGCGCCGAGCGAGAGAGAGCGGCCGCATCGGGCGTCCCGACGAACTCACCCGCAGCGCACGTGCCCTTGATGTGGTTCCTGCGTTGGCCCGGGTGTACGCCGAAGGTCCCTTCGAAGGCGTCGATCATTTGCGGCGCGGTGACCTCGGTGCCTGCGGCCGGCGCGCCCAGGACGAACGTGGGAATGCCAGACGCGGCCGACGCCAGGGTCAGGAAGGCGAATTGTACGCCGTGGCGGCAAGATGACGATTTCATTGTCGGAGACCTCCATCAATGCACCATGCGACAATACTAACCCTTCGGGTTAACCAACGTTACCAAAACCCCCTTGCGCCCGGCCGAGATGACATCCGTCCAGAGTATCGCGCCAACTCTCTGTCGGGCCACTCGAAAAACCGATACGCAGCCACCGAAACGCAAATCAGCAAATGGCGGTATACCCGCTGGGGGCGGCCGTCATGTCTCCGGTCCGTGTGTCACGGCTAGTGGTCCCGAGCGGGGCCGCGGCTGATTAATTTGAGGTGAAGTGCTTCGGTAAATTCGTCCACCGGAACCGGCACTCGATCCGCAGCTCTTGTGCCGCGATGGTTTATGGTGCCCCGACGGTGTGACTATGCAGAAATATCGCAACGTCGCGCCGTTGTGGTAAAAGCCGAGGGTGGTCTCCTGTGTTGGCACTGAGGACCAGCCTTGCTACTTCTGACGACCTACGTATGCTTGGCTGCAACTTACTTGGATGCACTACGCCTGAATGGCGGCCGTCAAATTCTGACACATTAATAATGGACGGTCGAACTCCGGCGGTCAGCGATTGACCGCACTGGGGGAGGCCGTGGAAACTGATTCACAGGGGGCACGCGAATGGTTAACAACGCCGAAACCGCCCGGACCGACGGCGGTATGGAGCACTTCGGATACAAGGAGTCACTCGATCGCGGCATCGGGAAGTTCGGCAGCTTTGCCGCTGGGGTCAGCTATATCTCGATCCTCACCGGCACTTTCCAGCTGTTCTACTTCGGTTTCGGTGCCGCCGGTCCGGCCTACCTTTGGTCCTGGCCGATGGTACTCATCGGCCAGCTCGCGGTCGCGCTGTGCTTCATGGAGTTGGCTGCCAAATACCCCGTCGCAGGATCGGTCTATAACTGGTCCAAGCAGCTGGGCAGCCGCCTCGTAGCCTGGTCTGCGGGGTGGCTGATGCTTACCGCGTCGATTGTCACACTGTCCGCGGTGGTGCTTGCGCTGCAACTGAACCTGCCACGATTGTGGAGCGGCTTTCAGATCGTCGGCGACGGCAAGGGCGTCTACGATTTCGCTACCAACGCGGTGATCCTGGGTGCGGCCCTGATCCTCTTCACCACCGTTATCAACGCGCTCGGGGTGCGGCTGATGGCGATGATCAACAGCGCGGGCGTCTTTGTTGAGCTGATTGCCGCCTGCCTCATCGCAATCATTCTGGCGCTCCACTCGACGCGCGGGCCCGGGGTGTTTTTCTCGACAAGCGGGTACGGCGCCGGCACCAGCGGCGGCTATCTAGGTGCATTTCTCATGGCGTCGCTCGCCTCGGGATACGTGATGTACGGATTCGACACCGCGAGCTCCCTGGGCGAGGAAACAGTCGAGCCGCGTCGCACCGCTCCCAGGGCGATTTTGCGGGCCATCCTCGCCTCTTTCGTTATCGGCGGCGCGATCCTGGTGTTCGCGGTCATGGCGGCACCTAACCTGCAGGACCCGCAGATCGCCAGCAACAGCGGCGGCTTGCAGTACATTGTCGAGCAGGTGATGTGGGGCCCCTTGGGAAAGGTATTCCTGATCTGCATCGTGATCGCAGTGACTGTGTGCTCGCTGGCCGTGCATACCGCCGCAATCCGCTTAACCTTCGCGATGGCGCGCGACAATGCGCTTCCGTTCGGGGAGAGACTCGCCCGGGTGAATCCTGACACTCAGACACCAATCACGCCCGCTGTCGTCATCGGCGTGATTGCCGCGCTGATCCTAATCGTCAACATCGGGCAGCCGAAGATCTTCACCGTTCTCACGTCGATCGCAGTCATCATGATCTATCTTGCGTACCTGATGGTGACTGTCCCGCTGCTGATGAAGCGTCTGCGCGGGCAGTGGCCCCCCGCGGATCTCGCGGCGGGTGACTACTTCACCATGGGCAGGTGGGGACTGTTGATCAATGTCGTCGCGGTGCTGTGGGGAGCTGGGATGGCACTCAACCTGGCCTGGCCGCGCGAAGGTGTCTACGGCACGCCTTGGTACAATACGTGGGGTGCATTCGCATATACGGCCGTGATCCTCGGGGCCGGCCTGTTGTGGTACGGATTCAAGGGCCGCAATCACATCGGTACTCTGGCGTCCCACGCAGCGGCCAGCACGAACGATTTGGTGCAGGCGAAGATCTGACGCGGCATTCAGGCTGCCCATCAATCAGCTGTTTCGCCTGCATGGAGACATGGCCTGAGGCTCGCTCTACTACGGCCGGACCGGCGACGTGTATCTTAGCGGGTACGGCCCGCCGCTCAGGCTCAATCACCTGATGGACGCTCGATGGTTGGGGTGGCGTCACCAAGGTACGTTCGCCGTTCGCTGATGGCGGCGGCCGCCCCTTGAACCCGGGGTAATCGAGCGCCTTCGACCTGGGCGTTAAGCTCACTTACCGCAGATTCGCCTTAGGAACGTGTGATGCTTACATCGCGCCGCACGTCGAGAGCGACGACTCCCGTGGCATAGCGCACGGCGTTACGCCAGGGCGTACGCTCTGCAATGCTGTAAGTATGCGGCTTCGTGAATCGAGGCGAGCTCGACGACACTGGACCAAAGCCAAGAGGGCGCATCGAGACGGGATGGTCGGCGCACTTTCAACGAATTCGCAAATTCGCGGCGGGTCGCAGAATCCATCTGTCGCGCGTGGGCCTTGCCGACCACTTCGGCCAAGTAACTTGCCGCTTCAATCGCTTCATCGCGCGAGAGCTGATCGATTTCCAGCTTCAAATCTTGGGGCATCAGCTCACGCAGTACGACCGAACGTCCCAAGAGGGACGACGCGATCATGCGAGTTCCCAAGGCGGGAGAGAGGTTTCGCGCTCCCTCGACGACGCGCCTACCATGATCCTTCGGCATTTGCGTATGAGCGGCTCTGGGGGCCACCGCGGATGTGGCTTCTTTGATGTCCACTAAGCAATACTCATGTCTCTTGGTTTCCCGGCTCTTCCCAACATCCAAGAGGACCGCATAACGGGCCCGTCCGAGGGAGCTGCAGCCTTTCATCCAGTAGGCGGCATCTACGACCTCAAGGACTGCATCTTCGACACGTGACTTCAATGATGCCACCAGTTTCCGGACGTCTTCACGCTTGAACAGCTGCCGAATCGCACGGTCTTCCTGTTTTGACAGGGGCCAGAACCTTGTGCCTCTCGGGATATTGGGTTTCACATTATCGAGGCGCTCTTTGGCGAGATGCTTCCAGGTTCGCGAAGTGGCGCGGCGCATAACAACGCGCACACAATCGGGCTTGTCGCTCTCGACTATTCGGCTCGATGCCGGTCCCTTTAGTGCGCGGCCATAGCCGACCATCATTTGCTCCAGCATCTGGGCGGTGGTAACCCCAGGAAGGTCCGAACCTCGCGCGGCGGAGGCCAAGGAGAGCGCTAGCCGAATCAGGTCATGATTAGGATTGCCGATTACAGTTTGGTCCAGATCCCGTATTTGAACGTGGATAACACCCTTCGCGTCTGCGAGCGGGCCTAGGTTCCCCGCGTGACAATCACCGCAGATCCACACAGGGGGGCCCTTGGGGACGGCGCGCTCACCTCGACTTTGCAGCCATTTGTAAAACTGGACGGTCGAGCCACGAACATATGCGTGCGCGGAACTCGCCATCTTGAGTTTGCGGCGTTCGTGCAGCGTTAGACGACGGTATCGGGGGGCAGGCGGTACTTTGGATCTCATAGTTCTTCAATCCAGCAATTAGCGGGTGAAACGCCGCAGCCTCGAAGCGGGGGCGGACTGGTCGTGCTCGGCGCTCGTTGATTCTTGCCTAAGCCTTGCACCGCGCTTGTTTACTGTTTCCGAGCCGTGCACTTTTCGCTTTTTACAGCGAGCGCGGTTCGAAACCTAGATAAGACTGCTTCCCCGAAGGAAAAGACCGCAAGCGCAAACTAACCCGCAGGGGCGCTGGTATAGACCGTGGGCCTTAGCTAGGGATGCATATCGCGCACGCGGCCGCCGAGGGCAGCGGATACGCAAGCGATGAACGCACCGACTACCATTGCGAGGGCGGTAAGAATGGTCGTCATCTCGGAAGAGCGCCTTGCTGCGTCCGCCGCGGCCTTCATCTGCGTTATTCCGTCGTCGACGCGACGCTGCGCGTCCGCCTCGGACGCGCCAGTCTGCGCAGCGATCAGCTGCGCGAGGTAAGTGCGGTCAGCGGCTGGGACGTCTCCCGTCACTAAGCCCCTTGCCAAAATATGTCCTGTCTCCTCTCGAGCGCCTGTTGCGCCCGGCTTCGCTTCCATTCCCGCCGACGTCCGAAACAGCACATCCAGGTCGTAGGGGCGGATGTTACTGATAGCGCCAGCGCTTGCGGCATTCGCCGCGAGAGTGCCGACCGCGACGCCTGAAGCGTGAGCACCCGCCCCGAGAAGCGATGATGCGCCTGAAGCGAGTGTGGACGTCACCAGAAGCGTCGCAACCGCCCACGCGATGAACCCGTGCGCAGTGTCGCGAAAGAAAACCTCGTGAGTATGTGTGCCGACCCACTTCGTGCGCAATCGACCCGTGACGTAGCCGCCAACGCCGGCCGAAAGCCATTGAATGACGAGAAGGGCGATCGCTGTCATCACCAGTATCGACGTCCCGGACGTACCGCTACCTGACCCGGGTGACACCGATGCTAAACCCATGCCCGCGGCCAGTAGGACTAAGATAAGCGAAGTGGCCGCGGCTACAACGGCGCCGGCAAGGATGGCTGCCCAAGACACCGCGGAGGTCTTGGCTTCCACGGTGCTGGATCCGATGGCTGCCGATCTTTGACTGGTCGTGACGTCTTCCATTTGAGTGCTTTCTTAGTGGTGCGAGCAGAGCGCCAAAAGCAGAATGACTGGAATTGGCACGCCCAAAAACCACAATAAAATTCCGCGTCCCATAACAATGCCTTAAAAAGGAGGTAATGAAGTCAAATCAGTTGCCGGTATCTGAGTCCATATGAGGCCGCCACGATTTGATCTCAGAGTCGCCGTCGGGCGTAACCTCACCTTGACGAGCTTATCTCTTCCGTTGACTCGGCAGGATCACGACAAAACCCCAGTAACTGTGGGCGGGCACCTACGCGCGCTGGATATGTGGAAGGTCGGAATGCCATCCACGGCTCTACCTTCTGGTCCTCACGTTCGAGGCGAAAGCCAGGGCTCACGCATACGGCGTCCCGATCCCAGGCCAGAATCACGCTCAATGACCTTTCTCGAGCGACTTCCCTGGCGGCTCGAGTGGTAGCGCCACTCTCGGCGGCGGGCACGACCATCGAGAGCGTTGAGAGACAAAGCGACGCCGGAGATACTACGCCCGCCACAGGTACCTCGACCGTGCCGAATTCCAAGGTCACGCAGGTCGGGCAGCCGCAGCCCGAAGATTGGGGCGGACGATTTCAGGTGAGCCTTGACGGTACAGGGCTGCTGAGCCTTAGCCAAACAGTCTGTTCAATATCCTCACCTGTTGCTTTCGAGTCAGTCGTTTAGCTGACACCCGCACGCCGACTAGGCCTACAGCGCACGGGGCGCCGCAAGCGTCTCATGCAACAAGCGGTTGCGGGCCCGAGCGGCCATCATCGCAACCAACTTCCAATTTAGATGACACGGAGCACTTTATGGCAGGTAAAAATACTGCAGTTTTTGGAATCTATTCATCCGGCGAACATGCTGAGCGGGCCGTCGACACGCTGATCAAAGCGGGTTTTTCGAGCTCTGATATCTCGGTTCTGCTTCCGGATACTAGAAGTACAAAAGAATTCGCCCACGTAAAAGAGACTAAAGCCCCTGAGGGCACGACGACCGGTGCAACTGCCGGTGGCGTCATCGGCGGGACGCTGGGCGTACTCGCTGGAATCGGCGCTTTGGCGATCCCAGGGTTAGGACCATTCATTGCAGCCGGACCTATTATGGCGGGGCTAGCCGGTCTCGGCGTGGGTGGAGCAGTGGGTGGACTTGTTGGCGCTTTGGTCGGAATGGGAATTCCGGAATATGAGGCGAAGCGCTACGAGGGACGCGTTAAGAAGGGCGGGACATTGCTATCCGTTCACTGCAACTCATCCGCCGAAGTGACTCGCGCCAAGGACCTGCTGAAGACTACGGGGGCGGAGGACATCGCCTCCACGGGCGAGAGTGCGGCTGCAACGGCACCCGAAGCAAAGCAGGCGTATCGCTAAGGCTTCGGAGACCCGTGACGAAGAGATGAGGGGGCGGCGGAGCCGGCCCCCTCTCTCACTTCCGTTCGATCGATCTAATTCAAATTCTCATCCCAACGGTGGAACATGACCAGATCAAATATTTCCTTGTTTGCTGCGATTCCCGTACTTGTGCTCGGGGGTCAACTTGCAATCGCTCAGACCAGTCCGACGGATGCCGGTTCAGCAATGCAATCAGCAAACAAAACCGCAGCCCCAGACAATACGAAGAGCAATCGGGAAGATCCGTCGAACATGAATCAGACTGCCGACAGACAACCGAACAATACGACGGATATGGACGTCACGCGACGCATCCGAAGTAGCGTTATCGCCGACAAGAATCTCTCCACATACGGACACAACGTGAAAATCGTTACCGCCAATGGGACTGTTACATTGAATGGTGTTGTGCGGTCGGACGACGAGAAAGCAGAGATCGGCTCGAAGGCCGCCTCGGTTGTCGGAAAGGACCACGTCGTAAACGAACTCAAAGTAACGGAGCCAAAATAGTCCGGCTCCCAAGAGCTAGCCGGTCGGGCGGGAATTGGCGGTGGCGTTTCTCGGTTATGCTCCAGCTAACGTTTAAGTCAAAGGAGGCACTCGCGGGAGCGATGGCCTTTCGTCGACGTGCCTCGAGGCCACCCTGCCGCTCCCCTGAAGGAGGTGAGGGCAGCACGTACTATCCTGCGAGGCGTTCAATGAACCAGACCAACGCCAGTCCGACGATGGCGATCGATCCAAGGGGCATCAGGGCATGGCGATAAAAGCGCGTGCTGCGCAGGACATACGCCGCCGGCATGATGGCTAGCACCACGGCCAGCTGACCCACCTCTACCCCGAGATTAAATGCGACCAACGACGCCAGTCGCGCGCCTCGCGGCAGCCCCATCTGCGAGAGTACCGCGGCAAACCCAAAGCCATGCAGTAGTCCGAAGCCAAAGGCAATGCGCCAGCGGGCCTCGGTCACCACCGGAAGGACGTTGTTCAAGGCGGCGACGATAATTGAGGCGGCAATGACCGACTCGGTTAGTCTCGTTGGCAAGCGAAGCACGTCAAAGGCAGCGAGGGAGAGTGTAATGGAGTGAGCGAGCGTGAAGGCCGTCACGACTTTGACGGTGTTGAGCAAGGCGGGAGCCGCCCGCGATACGGCGTGCCAACCCCGGTCATGGCGCAGGAGAACCGCGGGCAGCAGCAGTGAGAGCAAGAACAGCAAATGATCGATACCGCTCCAGATATGCGTGACGCCGGCCCGCAGATATTCACCGAACGCGTACCACGCCGACGGATAGGTCAGATCAAAGGTCTGCACCCGACGCGCGCCGCCGAGCACGGCGGTCTGTGCCGTACTCTGGGCACTTAAGGTCAGCAGTCCGCGGTGCGAAGGATCCTCGACATCCAGGATTCGATAGTCGATGCTCAGCTGATGCCTTGCGGTTGGGCAATCGGCGGTGAAGGGCTCCCAGAGATAGTAACCATCAACGCGTTCGTTGATCTGCACGCCACCGAAGGTCAGACCACAAGCACCGTTCGATCCGGTCAGTTGCAGGTGCCGTCGGACGTAGTACGCAAAGTCTCCCTGCGCGGCGCGGATTTCTCCCCAGTCGACCTTCCCGTCCCGATTGCGATCCAGACCGACGGCGATCTCGGCATCGCGCACCGAAAGTTCGAGTGCTCCGTGGACGCGTGCGCCGTCGATCTGCACACTCAGGAAGCCGGTGCTGGCCACGTGCGCCGGCACACTCAGCGCGGCGCTGAGCAGCAGCAGCGACCCCCCGATGAGGCGGATCAACATCACGAAGTGCTGCCGCCGGCGCTGACCAGACGCACATCAAGAAGACCGTGGGCCCGGGCAAAGTCCAACGCGGGTTGCCCCTGCTGCGGGACACCGGCGGCGCGGGCAGCGCTCACCAGGACCAGGGCATCATCCGGCTCACGCTGGGTCGTCCAGTTGACGAGCGCGACCGCGAGAGCGTCCTGCGGGCGGTCCAGCACTTCAAGCAGGAAGCGCGCCTGCTCGCGGCGGTGCACCGGTTCGCCCCGCGCGGCTTCGGCCGCAAAGGCCGCCTCTAACAGGTCGCTACTGTGCTTGAGCTGCGGATCGCGCAACCGCTTCTGCGCGATGGCGATGCGCAGCAGCAAAGGCTCGATGCTTTCCTGCCGCTTGAGCAGGGCGAGCGCATCGGCATCGCGATGCCGGCGCAGCAGTAGGTCGGCATAGGCCGCCCTGACATAGAAATCGTTGGGACTGTGCGCGAGCTCCTGTTGAAACCAGTGCTCCGCGTCGGCATCGCGCCCGAGCCGCACCGCCATCTCACCCAGCTCGGCCTCGCGCCACGCCCGCTCGGCATCGAGTAGCCCTTGGGTCGAAAGTCCCGTCAGTGCGCGGTACGCACGCTCGAGTTGCCCGGTGACTCCCTGGATGCCCGCCACGCAGATCAGGCCGACCCCGGAGTCGGTTAATTGCGCAAATCGGGTACACGCGTCGGCCGCCTGCGAGTAACGACCCAGGACACGAAGCACCGTCGCGCGGGTCAGCCAGGCCTGAGGATCATCCGGGCGGACCGCGAGCGAGCGGTCGAGCGTTTGCAGCGCGGCGGCAAATTCGTGGCGGCTTTGTTGGACGGTTGCCCAAAGGACCAACGCATCGGGAACCGGCGTGGCCTGTGCGACCCACGGCGTCAGCACCGCCTCGGCGTACCCGAGAAAGCGCAAATCGCCCGAGGCGCGCGCCTGGCCAATGTAGAACTGTGCCAGCGGCACGGCGACTTCCAGGCGCCCCTGTGCGAGGTGCTGGGCGGAGATCCCGGCGTGGTGGGCGCCGGCGGGAAGGTCGGCAAGAACTGCAGCATCGCTCGCCGGTACGAATGGCGCGGCGATGGGCGGCGTGCTGAGCACACCGCTCATCGTCAGAGCGGTCAGCATTCCCCAGACCCACCGATTGCGCCTGCCTGACCCGGTGGAGACCAAAGGCCGACCCGAGGCGCGCATGATTAGGTGACCGGAACGGGGTCGGACGTCTCATCGTTGGCATCCGCCAACATCAAGGCGCCGTCGCCCACCGGCAGCGGATCACTTGTCTCAGACGGGACGCGGGCAATGGCCAGCACCGCCTGCGTGTCCAGCGCCTGCGCCGGCGGCGGGGACATGGCCGCCGTCTGATCCGCACCGCTGCCGCCGCAACCCGAAAGGACCAGACTCGCGGCGAGCCCGGGCAGCGAACCGATCAGGAGTTTGAGGTTCATGTGTCTGTGCTCCTATCAATTCGGGGCGCCGTTGGGGGAACCCGCCAGCGGCGTCGCAAGATATGGGAAGACCGTAAGGTAGTTCGCTGGGTTAGGCTCTGCCCCGTCGGTGTAGTGCAGCTGCCGGGATGCGTCTGACGCCGGATCCGGGTCTTTGGCGCTGCCATCGAAGGGGGAGAGCAGCACGCCCATCGCCGCCCGCAGGGCGATATCGACGACATCGTCGATGGGACGCCGGCCGTTCGGGAATCCTGCCGCGTCTCCTGCGAGCACGCCCAGGTCCTTCTGCGCGGCGATCGGCGTGATCGGCGTGCCGCTGTTGAGCCGCAGCATCTCCGCGGCCTTGACATGCGCGGGCTGGTTGAGACCGGGCACGCCGGTCAGGAACACCTGCACCAAATCGGCTCGCGGATAGACATTGGGAGCTTTGACGCCGGCTGCGCCAAACAGCGCCTGCAACAGCACCGGGAGGGAAGGGTTGGTGACGTAGTCAGCAAACTGACCGTCGTTCTTGGGTTGCGAGTGGTTGAAGCGGTCCTTGTCCGGCAACCCGATCACGACCTCGTTGACCAGCGGCGCGCCAAGGCGAGACACCTGAACCCAGGCGCCCCCCTCGAGTTCCGCCCCGGTGGGATTGGCATGCACTCCCACGCCCGCCTCACTCTTGTCGCTCTCCGGTTCGGAATTAAGCACCCGCGCCTGGCGCAGACTGGCGGTGGTCCAGCCCCCGATGACCGGGTCAGCCCCAGCTGTCAGACACCCGATCGGGATTTCGAGTGCCAGTGACGTGACATTCTTGTCCGCGAGGGTGTTGGGCTCGACATTGCGGGCATTCACCCCGGGCGGGGCGAGTTCTTCCACCGGATACTTGATGTTTACGAGATCAAAGGTTTCCCCAAGATTGACGACGAACCCGTCCATGCGCTGACCCACGAACACCTTGCCGGGTGTGTTGCACCCGGGAATCGTGATGGTGTGAATGAAACTGTTGGCATAGTCGGCGTAGTTGGGGATGGATTTAGCGCCGATGTTGTCCAGCGGCTTGGCAAAGGTGGCGCTGCCGTTGCTGGCGTCGACAATGGGTTGCGCGTGCCCATGGCGCCGGTCACCGCGCATGAGCGTGAGCGTATAGCTCTCTACCACGTTCTGAGCGCTCATGTCCGTTGTCGTGACGGGCCCGATATTCGTCAGCGGAACCGGGATCGACTTGTCCCCGGCCTTGACCGCGAGGCCCTGGCGCTTGTCGGTGAAACGGAACTGGAACGTGAGGTCTTCGACGCCGTCACCATTGTTGTCGATGTGGATCTCATACAGCGCGTGCGGATCCATAAAGAAGTAGTTCGGTCCCCCGTAGGGGTCTTGCAACGGCTGGTAGTTGGCGATGAGCGTCACGAAACCAGACCGCCCGGCCTCGTAGCTGCGGAACATGTAGAAATCCGTCCCATCCACTTTCGGATGCGCTGCGATGAGCGGTGCCTCCCGGTGACTCGACGCCTGAACGGGTAGGGCGACTGCGAGCGGAAGCGTGGCCGCACAGACAACGGCCCATAAATTCAGGGGTGCCCTGCGCGGGGCGCGAAAATTGATTGCCATAAACGCTCCTTAAGACCTGCGCGTGGATGAACGTATTGTTGGTTACGCGCGTGCGGCGCCGTTGGATGCATGTCTGGCGGCTAAACCCGGTCGTCGGGAACGCGCATGTGAGGGCGAGCGGTACGCCTTCACTCGCTTGTTGCGCATCCGGGCTGTTCCAACCCCCGTATGATCAAGGCAGGCATGGTAAAGACCACACTCGACAATGAAGTGCTGGAGGAGCTGTTGCGGCGGTGCGCCCGCCGCGACGGCCGGGCTCTGGAGCGGCTCTATGCGGCCACGGCGCCACAGCTGCTCGGGATTTTGGTGCGCATGCTCGGCACTCGCGCCGCGGCCGAAGACGCCCTCCAGGACGTATTCGTCCGTATCTGGCAGCAGGCCGGGCAGTTCGACCACATCAAGGGACGCGCTCTGGCCTGGATCGTCGCCATCACCCGCAATCGTGCGATTGATCTGCAGCGTCGCGAGCACCCCACGGTCGTGCTGGAAGAGGCGGAACTCGCGGGGGCCGAGCAATTACGAATCGAAAGCCCCACGGACGATGTTGAGTTTGGGACCGCCCACGCCGCATTGCGGCGCTGCCTCGAGTTGCTAAGTGCCGGTCAGCGGGAGTGCATGCTGCTCGCCTTTCAGCGCGGCCTGACGCAACAGCGGATCGCGCAGCGTGTCGGACAGCCCCTGGGCACGGTCAAGAGCTGGGTGCGCCGGGGCCTGCAGAGTCTGAAGGCGTGTCTGGAAGCATGAAGTACGAGCGCCCTGAACTCCTCGATCGCCTCGCGGCTGACTATGTGCTCGGCCTGCTGCGGAATCGGGCTCGCGCGCGGTTCGAACGCTTGTGCACCGAGTTCTTGCCTGCGCTGCGTGCGCGACAGGCATGGGAGGATCTCTTGCTGCCGCTGAGTATGGGCGCGGCGCTCGCCCCGCGCGTGGAATTGTGGCCGCAGATCCGGGACGCCATCGAGGCCTTGAACGACGAAAACACCGTTGCCTTCCCCGCGAAGCCGGCTCGCGGGACGCGCCGATGGCGGTGGGTGGCACTGGCCGCCAGCCTCGTGGCCGTGGCGTTCCTGTTGGGCAGACTCACGTTCTGGAATGCCCCCGCGTGGCAGCCCGTGGCCGTGCTCGCACCTGCGAACGCGGCACCGCTGTGGCGTCTGGAGCGCAGCGCAGATGCCTCGAAGATTCATCTTCGCGCGATGGCGCCCATCGCGCTCAACGCAGCCAACAGTTACGAACTCTGGATCCTGCCGAGTGGCAAGGGAAATCCGGTCTCATTGGGACTACTCCCGCGGCAGGGTGACGTGGAACGCGTGCTAACGCCTGCGCAGCGCGCGCTGTTACTGGCCGCGTTCCAAGTGGCGGTCAGTCTCGAGCCCCCGGGAGGATCCCCGACCGGGCTCCCGACCGGCCCGGTGATCATCGTGGCCGCCGTCACGCGGACCACCTAGCGTGCGGGTTGGAGCCGTCGGCATCGGGGCACAACAATCCCGTTGATGTGCATCAGTCGAAAAGTCTGAAACGTACAAGAATAAATGCGCGAGTTCGGCCTCGAGCGCGATCTTTGGGGGAGTCCTTACCGTGCTTATCAAGTCGATAGATGAAAGGAATCGAGCCGATCGAAACAATTGAATTCATCTAATAAGGGGCACTGACCTAGACTCGTTGTTGTTCACCTAATTCTTGCTGCGGGGAACTAGACGAGAAATGGGCGTCAAGCCGCGATGCACTGCTGCCGCGGCCGCCTTTGGCGGCAGGGCGGGACATTCTGATGCCGAGGACGGCTCTGTGAGTGTCGATCTTTTCCCCCAGAAGGCAATGGCCGGAACAGCCAAGCCAAACCCGCAACTCCGGATCATTATTTGCGGCCGGCACTCCCATGCGACGCGTGGGAACGTTCAGCTAGACCCCGAGGTGGCAGGAGCCTAGATCCGTTTCCGGATCATGGGGAGCGGGAATCCGCTGAAGCGGACAACAGACCGATTATGGAGAGACAAATGGACGCGAAGGTTAAGGAAAAGAGCGACGACAAAGGCACGGCCAAGTGTCCCGTCATGCACGGCCGGGGCGGGCGGTCCAACCGCGACTGGTGGCCTAACCAGCTGAATCTGCAGGGCCTCAATCAGCACGCACCGCAGTCCAATCCGATGGGTGGGGCCTTCGACTATGCGAAGGAATTCAAGACGCTCGACTTGAACGCGCTGATCAGGGACCTGCACGGCCTGATGACGGACTCCCAGGACTGGTGGCCTGCCGACTTTGGTCACTACGGCGGACTGTTCATCCGCCTGGCGTGGCACAGCGCCGGTACCTATCGCATCGCCGATGGTCGCGGAGGCGCAGGTGGCGGCCAGCAGCGCTTCGCTCCACTGAACAGCTGGCCGGACAACGCCAACCTCGACAAGGCGCGCCGGCTGCTGTGGCCCATCAAGCAGAAATATGGCCGGAAGATCTCCTGGGCAGACCTTTTTGTGCTCGCCGGAAACGTCGCACTGGAGTCGATGGGGTTCAAAACCTTCGGCTTCGGGGGTGGTCGCGCGGATACGTGGGAGCCCGAGGAACTCTACTGGGGTGCGGAGGGTACGTGGCTGGGTGATGAGCGCTACAGCGGCGAACGCCAACTGCAGAACCCGCTCGGCGCGGTGCAGATGGGACTTATTTATGTGAATCCGGAAGGCCCAAATGGCAACCCCGATCCCATCGCGGCGGCGCGTGACATTCGCGAGACCTTCAGCCGCATGGCGATGAACGACGAGGAAACCGTCGCCCTCATCGCCGGCGGCCACACCTTCGGTAAGACCCACGGCGCTGGTGACCCGTCGCTCCTCGGGCCTGAGCCCGAGGGCGCCCGCGTCGAGGACCAGGGCCTGGGCTGGAAGAGCAGCCATGGTACGGGCTTCGGAGCCGACACCATCACCGGTGGTCCGGAGGTGACCTGGACGCAGACACCGACGAAGTGGAGTAACTCCTTCTTCGACAACCTCTTCAAGTACGAGTGGGAGCTGACTCGCAGTCCTGCCGGCGCAAAGCAGTGGCAGGCGAAGGGTGCCCCGGCGGACATCCCGGACGCTCACGAGCCCTCAAAAAAGCACGTGCCGACCATGCTCACCACCGACCTGTCACTGCGCTTCGATCCCGCGTACGAGAAGATCTCGCGGCGCTTCCACCAGCACCCGGAGCAATTCGCCGATGCCTTCGCGCGCGCCTGGTTCAAGCTCACCCACCGCGACATGGGACCGATCGGGCGCTACCTCGGGCCGTTGGTGCCTGCGGAAACGCTGATCTGGCAGGACCCGATTCCTGCCGTCGACCATGCGCTCGTAGGAGAACAGGACGTTGCGTCACTGAAGGCCAAGATCCATGCCTCGGGTCTTACCGTCTCGCAGCTGGTGTCCACGGCCTGGGCCTCGGCTTCGACCTTTCGCGGATCGGACAAGCGCGGCGGCGCGAACGGTGCCCGCATCCGCCTGGCTCCGCAGAAGGACTGGGAGGTCAACCAGCCGGCTCAGCTAAAGACGGTGCTGCAAAAGCTCGAAGGGATTCAGAAGGAGTTCAACGGCGCCGGGGCCGGCAAGAAGGTCTCGCTCGCCGACCTGATCGTGCTGGGCGGCGCCGCAGCGATCGAGAAGGCAGCCACGGCTGCCGGAATCAGCATCCAGGTGCCCTTTACTCCGGGCCGTATGGACGCCTCCCAGGGTCAGACTGATGTCGCGTCCTTCGCGCCGCTGGAGCCGGTTGCCGACGGGTTCCGCAACTATCTGCGCGGGCCCGAACTGATGACGCCCGAGGAAGCGCTGGTCGACCGTGCACAGCTGTTGCGGCTTTCCGGGCCGGAGATGACGGTGCTGATCGGTGGGCTGCGCGTCCTCGGTGCCAACGCGGGCCAGTCCAAGCACGGTGTGTTGACTAACAATCCGGAGACACTGACGAACGACTTCTTCATCAATCTGCTCGACATGCGGACTGTGTGGCAGCCGGCTGGTTCCGAGGGTCTGTATGAGGGGCGGGACCGCAAGTCCAAGGAGCTTAATTGGACGGGGACGCGTGTGGATCTGATCTTCGGGTCACATTCCCAGCTTCGCGCGCTGGCCGAGGTCTATGCCTGCGCGGACTCGAAGCAGAAGTTTGCGGAGGATTTCGTGGCGGCGTGGACGAAGGTCATGAACGCGGATCGCAATGACCTAGCCCTGATGGACCGTTGCTAAGCGCGTTACGCTCAACCGCGACTTCGCCCCTGGCGGGCAGCTTCTGCAAGACACGATGGCGCGGAACTGACTGCTCGCGTTAAGGCGGGCCTGGCCAAGCGGCTGCTCGTGGCGGTGCTCACGCATGAGTTCTTGTGCGCGTCAAACCCGCAGTATGCGTGGGATGAAGGCAGTTCCCACAAGGGTCAAGGCCGCGATCGGCAGTACGTGTCCGACCGGCAGGTGCAAGAAATCGCCCGAGGGGCAGAAGGGAAAACACTGAGCCACTAGATCTCACGACTGATCCTAGGTGACGACAGGGGGAGCCTCCGCCAGGCGCCCGAGTGGGAACTCTTCCGGAGGTGTGTCTAGTCACCCTTATGGGTGACTGACAATGGCACGTGTGCCCCCTATGCTTCGCGCCGAATCACGCGAATGGCCTGACGGGAACGAAAGGCGGCTTTCGGGGTCAAGCGCTCGGAATCGGGGTAGGGTCGTGGAATACCGCGTTGAAGAAATTCAGCCCGACGTTTGGCGCGTCGAGGTTGCCGGCACAATCCGCATCATCCGGCGGGTACTCGATAGCCGCACTTTCATGCCCTGGGACATTTCTACAGGCGATGGCCACAGACTATGGGCCGCGTCGTCGCTTGACTCTGCCTTTCGCTGGATCCAGGCTCGAACCGGTCTTCCGACGGAAGCGCTCCTAGCGGAAGGACTCCTCGAACAGACGGCCTCCCGCGCCGGGTTGACGCACAGGCTTTCTCAGGACCGGGCTGAATCAGGTGAGTCGCACCTGAACGTCGACGCCGCTCATGGCTAGGTCCGCGCCCCGCGCCGGCGGGACAGTCCGTGGCTTCGCCGATCTACGGTGACAGGAAAGTGCGCTAAATCATTTCTTCTTGGCGCGTTCTGCCTTGCTACTGCGCTTGATGTCCTGGCCGTGTGCGCGTTTGTACGTCTGTATGTCTTTAAATTTTCCTTGCGCGTCACGCACCGCATAGAGCTTGGTGCCTGTACTGCTCCGGTGTGTAGTTCTCTTGGTCATCAAAGAGCCCTCCTGTTGGACATCCTGCAGGTGGCCGGACGGCCGACTGAACGTCCCCATGCGAAACCTTCTTCACGCTTTAGTCAATAGTCTTGCGCTGCGCGAAAGCAGGCAGGGGCCTTTCAGTACTTCTGCATCGAGCAGTGCCTGGCGTCTCCGCCCAGAGTTTGAAGCCTCCGATACAATTGAGCCACGCGGCAGCGGGTGAGCGGTTGGGTCAAAGTGACCCTTGACGGGTGGATAACTCGATGGGCAACTGCAGGGCGGGACGGCGCACGATCATTGTCCGAGCAATGACTTTCCTGCTGCGACTACCGCGGCGGGGCAGCATATAAATCAATTACTTGTATCTTCAGTGGCCGAGTCTTGAGGACAAATCGCCGAACAACCGGTTAACTGCTCGCAGCAATGCTGGGAAACACGTTTGAGCTGAAGCATCGACCCCGTGCCCACGCTGTGGGTGCACAAGTCTGAACCGACGTTCCCTCCGTCAACCTGTCTAAGAGCAGGAGTATCGAGGCTCCGTGATCGTTAGATATCTGGAATACATTGTTGCACTCGACCGGGAGCGGCACTTCGCGCGGGCTGCAGCTGCGTGCAAGGTTACGCAGCCCACTCTCTCGTCCGGAATTAAGCAATTCGAGAAAGACCTTGGAGTGCTCATCGTCGAGCGTGGGCAGCGCTTTGCGGGTTTTACTCCGGAAGGGCATCGCGTATTAGCTTGGGCACGGCGGATTCTTGCGGACTACCGGGGCCTCGAGCAGGAGGTGGGCGAATTACGTGAGGGATTAGTGGGGCAGCTGCGGATCGGGGCCATCCCGGTCGGCTTGCCGGCACTTGGAATTCTTACCGCGCAGTTCACCGCTGATCACACCCGCGCAAGGATCGAAGTCATATCCCAGACTTCTGCGGAAATCCAGCGTGGCTTGGATGATTTCGCAATTGATGTAGGAATGACTTACCTCGACAACGACCCGTTGTCACGTGTTCGGGTTACCGATCTGTACGATGAGCGCTACGTATTGGTCTCGCGCGCCGATGGGGAGTTCCAAAAGCACACGGAGGTGACCTGGGCGCAGGCCGCCGGCGTGCCGCTGTGTCTGCTCAACCGCTCCATGCAGAACCGGCGGATCCTGGACACGTACTTCCATGCGGCTGGTGTGGAACCCACACCCATGATCGAGACGAACTCGCTCGTTACCTTGTGGTCGCACGTGCGCTTTGGGCGCTCGGCTACGGTGGTTCCCCATACGTTTCTGCTGCTGCTTGGCCAGCGCGAGGGCTTGCTTGCGCTGCCGCTCGTGGATCCGATCGGCAAGCACGCGGTCGGTCTGGTCGCATCCTCCCGTGATCCTTTGACGCCAATGACACGCGAGCTTCTGAAGGTGGCGCGGCAATTCGATCTCGCAGCCGCAATCGAGCGTGAAATCCGTGCGTTATGGCAGCCCAAGGGGGCGCCCCCGTAGCGCTTCAGGGAGAGGGGTAGTCGTCGGTTAGGTCCGCGCTGGGAGGAGTACCGATCTGATAGTCAAGATCTGAGGCGCGCATCAGTACCTCATAGCGGGCCGCGGTCTCATCGATCTGCGCGGAGGTCAAGGCGAGCTGTGCCTGGCTGAGCTCTACGATCGAGCTGCTGCCGGCCTTGTAACGTGCATCTGCCAGTTCGTAAGCCGTTACCGCATAGCGACGCAGCTGGCCGGTGGCGTGCAGTCGCTCGCGTGCGTTGTTGAGGTTCAGCCAGGCGATGCGCACGTCGCGACTGACGTTGTCCTCCGCGGTACGCAGCGACTCCGCGGCCGCCTTGGCACGCAGTTCAGCCTCGCGCTGCCGCGCCTGGTACAGCCCGCCAGCGAACAGCGGCACGCTCACCTGCAGGCCGCCGGCGCTGTAGTTATCCGGCAACCGCGCATCGTGCGAAGGCGCATCGCCGGCTGCCACCACGGCGGAGATGGTGGGCAGCCGCGCATCCCGCAGCGAGCGCGCCAGATGCAGCGCGGCATCCCGTTCGTCTCGCAGACCTGCGAGTTCCGGCCGGTTGTGCAGCGCCTGCTCGATGAGGGGCGACACGTCCGCGGCCGCCGGCACCGGCACCCGGGTTTCATCCGCGAGCGTGAAGCGGTGCTGCTCACGATACCCGAGCACCGTCGAGAGTGCGGCGAGGGTCGACTCGGCGTCGCTGTGTGCCCGCAGCACCAAGAGATGCGCGTCCTCAAGTGCTACCTGCGCAAAGCTCACGTCGAGGTCGGACTTGAGCTTGTTCTGAGCGAGAATGGTCACCCGGTCCACGAGCAGCTGGCGGGTATCGAGCGTCTGGCGGGCGACATCCTCCACGGCTTGCGCCTGCAGGGCACCCAAGTAGTTCCGATCGACCTCCAGCAATACCTGCTCGCGCGTCGCCAGAGCGGTCTGCTCGGCAGCGCTCGCCGAAAGCTTCGCACTGGCCGCAAGGTTGGACGTGTGGCCGAAATCCGTAATGAGCTGGCTCACGCCGGCCCCGAACGCCGTGCGGCTCATCACTGAGGGGTTATTGAGTCCACCTGCCATGAGACGGGTGTTATCTGCGCCGGCGTGCACCGCCGACCCGTAGGCGGTCACCTGGGGCAGCAGCCCCGCACGCGCCTCCACGAACACCTGGTGCTGCGCTTCGGCCCGGTAACCGGCAGCCGCGATGCCCGGATGGTTGCGCAACGCGATTCCCCGGGCCTGTGCCAAGGTCAGGGGCTCGGCCACGGCCGCCGTGGCCGCCGTCAAGGCCGGCGATTCGAGCGCGCTCGTCTGCGTCGCCGGATACAGCTGCCGTACCTGCGCCAAGGCCAGGGTACCGCCGAACGCTAAGACGCCTGTTGCCACCGCGGCGGCTAGCGGTTTCATGCGGTGTGCCGCTGTTCCGCGCCGCGGTGCGCCAGGTAGTAGGCCGCGGGGACAATGAACACCGTCAACACCACCGACACGGCAAGGCCGCCGATGATGGCGCGGGCCAGCGGCGCGTAGGCTTCCGCTCCCGTGCCAAGCTTCAGCGCCAGCGGAGTCAGTCCGATGAGGGTGGCGAGCGAGGTCATGAGCACCGGCCGCAGCCGCACCCGGCACGCGAGCGAAACCGCCTCACGCAGCGCATGGCCCTGCGCGCGCAGGCGGTTGGTGAATTCCACGATCAGGATGCTGTTGGAGACGACGATCCCGACCATCATCACCACGCCCATGAGCGACATGATGTTGAGCGTGGTGCCGGTGAGGAACAGGGTGAGCAGTACCCCGGTGAGTCCGGTCGGCACCGCCAGCAGGATCAGCAGCGGATCAAGAAACGACTTGAACTGGGCGACCAGGACGAGATACACGAGAAGCGTCGCAAGAATCAGCCCCAAACCGAAGGCGGTGAAGGAGGTGCGCATAGCCTGGACCGACCCGCGGATTTTCACCCGCACGCCCTCGGGCAGGTTGATTCCCTGGATGGTATGTTCGATACCGCGCAAGGCGCCGCTCAGGTCTTCCCCGGCCGGGGAAACATACACGTCCATTTCGCGCCGCAGCTGGTAGTGATCGACCTCCGTCGGTGACTCGATATGGCGAATGCTGCTGACGGTGTCGAGCTGGGTCACCTGTCCGGCGTTGGGCCCGCGCAGTGGCACCGCGCGCAGGTCCGCCAGGTTGTGAATGTAGTCTTCCGGATACTGCACGGTCAGCAGGTAGTCGTTGCCGCTCTTGGGATCGACCCAGTAACTCGGTGCGATCATGGCGTTGGAGGTCAGCGCCGTAATGACGTTGCCTACCACCTCTTTTTCGTTGAGTCCGAGCTCGCTCGCGCGCTCACGGTCGATGTTGAGCTGCAGCGCGGGATAGTCGATGTCCTGCGGGAGTAACACGTCGCTGACGCCGGCCAAGGCGCGCGCCTCGCGGGAAATGCGCATCGCAACCGCATGCGCCTCGCGCATGTTCGTACCACTTACCTGCACGTCGATGGGCGCAGGCAGGCCGAGGTTGAGCACGGCATCCACCAGACCACCGGTCTGGAAGTACGCGCTCAGCAAGGGCAACTGCGTGCGCAGCCGCGCCCGCACCTCGTCCATGTACGCAAAGCTGGAGCGCGCGTGGCCTTCTTCGAGCCCCACCTGCACAAAGGCGGTATGGGGCCCGGAGTTCGGCGTGTAGATAGAGGAAAAGCCCGGGGTCGTACCGATGTTGGACACCAGGATTCTAAGGTCCTGGCGCGGCACCACGTCGCGCACGATCTGCTCGACTTTGGCGACCAGCTGGTCAGTGATCTCCAACCGGGTGCCGGCCGGGGCCTTGAGATTGATCACGAACTGCGCCGGATCGGTGCGCGGGAAGTAGGCCTTGCCTATCAGCGGATACAGAGCGAGCGACAGGACGAACATGCCGGTTATGCCGAGTACCGTGGCCGCGGGCCGCAGCAGCGTGCGCCCCAGCGTGTGCTCGTAGCGATCCAGCATCCTCGTGAAGAAGTGATTGAACCGCTGGTTGAAGCGGCGCCCCCACCCGGCAACGGACCCAGCCAGTGGCTGCAGCGCGAGTGCAGAGTGGGTCGCACTGTCATCCGGGAGGATGTCCTGCACCTCGATTTCGTGCGCCTCGACTTGATGAGCCTTGATGAAGCGCGCGCAAAACAGAGGCACCACCGTCATCGCCACAAAATAGGAAGCAAACAGGGACAACACCACCGCGAGAGCCAGCGCCGTGAACAGGAAGCGGCTGACGCCGTATAGAAAGATGACCGGAAAGAAGACGATCGCCGTGGTGAGCGTGGCCGCGAGCACCGGCAGCTGCACCTCCTCACCGCCGCGCTCCGCAGCTACCGTCGGCGCCTCGCCCAGCTCCAGGTGCCGGAAGATGTTCTCCAGAACCACCACGGAGTTGTCGATGAGGCGTGAGAACGCGAGCGCGAGGCCGCCCAGAATCATGGTATTGATCGTGCCGTCGCCGAAGGAAAGGGCGATGAAGGCAGCAAGCGCCGACAGCGGTATCGAGAGGAACACAGCAGCCGTGGCACGCAGGGTGCCCAGGAACACAAGAATCATGACTCCGGTCAGCGCCAGGCCTATGACGCCTTCGTGGATCAGATTCTCGATGGCGTTACGCACGAACTGCGACTGATCGAATACCACGGAGGCGATCAGCTGTTTGGGAACGTCAAGCAGGTTCGCCACGCCGTGGCGGATGCCGTCGACCACTGCGATGGTGTTGGCCTCGCCTCCCTGCTTGAGCACCGGCAGGTACACCGAGGGCTGGCCGTCGACGCGCACGATGTTGTACTGGATCTGCGCCGCATCCTGGGCCTTGCCCACATCGGCGACCAGCACCGAGGCATTGCCGACCGTCTTCAGCGGCAGCCGGTTGATGTCGGCCATCGCGTCGATCTGGCTGTTGGCGTAGAGGTTGTAGTCGTAGGGGCCGATTTTCACATCCCCCGCAGGCAGGATGAGATTGGCCTCGTTGACCGTGCGCACCACGTCCATAACACTGAGTTGATGGGCCTGCAGCTTGAGCGGGTCGACGTACACCATGATCTGGCGGTAGCGTCCACCGAAGGGCTGCGGCACCGAGGCCCCGGGCACGCTGGCGATCTGGTTACGCACGTCGTACTGCCCCAGATCACGCAGCCGCGCCTCGTTGAGTCCCGCGCCTTTGAGCGTAACCAGGCAGACCGGCAGACTCGAGGCGTCAAACTTCAGCACTACGGGCGGCAGGGTCCCGGGAGGCAGCTTGCGCAGATCCGCAAGGGCGAGGTTCGCAATGCTGGTAACGGCGGAGTCCGCATCGAACCCCGGCTGGAAGTAGATCTTGATGAGGCTCACTCCGGGCAGCGAGCGAGATTCAATATGGTCCACCCCGCTTGCGAGCGTAAAGAAGCGCTCGAACCGGCCGGTGATGTCGGTCTCGACTTGCTCCGGCGGCATGCCGGAGAAGAACGTGGCCACGACCACCACCGGGATCCGGATCGGCGGAAACAGATCCACCGGCATGCGGGCCACGCTGGTGATCCCGACCACGCAGGTGATGAGACACAGGACGATGACGAAGTACGGGAAGCGCAGGGCGAAGCGGGACATGGCGGCAATGTGTCCTAGCGGGTCCGCGCAAGCCGTGCCCGGCCGACGCCGGCGGGTGGCGGCGCGCTCACGAAACTGCTCATTCGCGGGCGAGCGGCGCGCTGATGCGCGGCTCGACCTTCTGGCCGGGGGCTAACTGCCCGGGGTTGCCGATCACGACCAGATCGCCCGGGTGGAGGCCACTGAGTACCTCATAGCGGGCCGGGGTCTCAAGCCCGAGCGTCACCTGGCGCTCTTCGACTTCACCGGCGGCGTTCACCACAAGCACGCTCTTGCCTCCGGCCGGCAGCGCCTCGATCGGGATGGCCAGTGCCTGCGGGCGTTCCGAGACTTTGAGCACCACGCTGGCGTACATGCCGGGCACTAACTCGAGCTCGGGGTTGGGAACCTCCATTTCCGCGACCATGGTGCGTGTGCTGTCGTCGACCCGGTCAGAGAGACGGGCGATCTTTCCGGACAGCGCGCGCCCGCCGAGTGAGTCGACTCGCACGCGCACCGGCGCATCGAGGCGGAGGTCGTGTACGTAATCGACCGAGACCGGGAAATCAAGGCGCAGCAGCATGTTGTCGGAGACACGCACCAACGGCATCGCCTGCGTGTTGGAGGCCGTGCCCGCCTGGATCAGAGAGCCCGGGTCCGCGTACCGCTTGGTGATCACACCGTCAAATGGGGCGACGATGCGGGTGTAGCCGACAAGCGTCTGGTACTTTTCGACATCTGACTTGGCCGCCTCGACGCTGCCGCGCGCCGTGGCGTCATGCGCTTCCGCGGTGTCCAGATCCTGCTGCGCGATGAGATTGGGGTGATCCTTATTGACCGCCACTAGGCGTGTATACGCCAGATGCGCATCGCGGTAGTCGGCCTGCGCCCGAGCATGGCTGGCCACCGCATGGTCAAAGTCATCATGCAGTTCAGGCACTTCGAGAACGGCGAGCAGTTGTCCGGCCTTGACGCGATCGCCGATGTCGACCTTCATCTCCTTGACGTAGCCGGAGACCTTTGCGTGAAGCTCGACCTCGGTGTAGGGCCGGAACTCCGCGGGAATGGTGATTTCCCTGAACAGATCCTCGGGCTCCACCCGCGCAACCGCCACCACCGGTCTTTGTAATGCCGCGGCCGCCCGCGGCGCGCGTCCCTGCCAGGCGCGGGCGAACAGAATGACAGTCAGCGTCACGGCGGCCAGTGCCGCCAGGCGAAGGCTCAGGGAGCGAGTGTTCACGAGTCCGCGCTCTCGCCGAGTCCGTAGCCGACGCCGCGTATCGTTCGGATCAGCTTGGTCGGAAATGGGTCGTCGACTTTGCTGCGCAGATGCCGCACGTAGACATCCACAATGTTGGTGAGACCCTCAAAGCTCTGGTCCCATACGTGCTCGATAATCATGGTGCGCGAGATAACCCGTCCGGGATTGGCAGCGAGATATTCCAGAAGCGCGTACTCCTTGGGAGTCAGGTCGATGCGGCGTCCGGCGCGCCGCACCTGCTGCGTTAGCTGATCGACCTCCAGGTCCGCCACGCGTAGCGCGCTGAGGCGCGCTACCGGACCCCGGCGCAGCAGCGCCTTGATGCGGATGATGAGCTCGGCAAGCGCGAAGGGCTTGGTGAGATAGTCATCCGCGCCGGCTTCGAACTGCTTCACCTTCTGCTCGGTGGCATCGCGCGCTGTGAGCACCAGGATCGGTACCTGCCGTTTCTTACGGCGGATGCGTATCAGGAGTTCCGTGCCACTCAGGAGCGGGAGCATCAGGTCCAGAATGATGAGGTCGTATTCGTGCGCCGCCGCGAGTTCCCAGCCGGTGCGACCGTCTTCGGCGACGTCCACGGCGTAACGCTCGGCCCGCAGCGCGCGGGCCACGAGGTCAGATACCTTTCTCTCATCCTCGACGAGGAGCATGCGCATGGAGATCCTGCTGTGCGTAAGGAAAGCACAGCCGCATTAATGGCCGGCAAAGGCAGGATTAAAGGCCATTCAGAATGCCGTCCATGCCGGAGGTAGTGAACGGCAACGTGGAGGCCTTGGGCGTTCCGGGCGCGCTGATCAGGAGCACCGCGCCGGGATTGCGCGCCCGGCCCGTGCGCTCACTCACGCGACCAGGTGCGAATCTCCGCCAGCCAGGAGGCGCAGTTGAGGATCGCTGATCGGTACTGCTCGGAGGCGGCGCCGCGGAGCGCTTCGGTGCATTGAAGGAGGAACGACCGGACCGTTCTACCGGCTGGGGCCCGAGGTCCCGGCGCGCTTGAGTTCCATCTGGGTAATCACCGCCGTGACGCCGGGGACCGAGGCGGCGTCACGGCGAGCGATCTGAAAGTCCCCAGGCTCCCAGACATAACCCCCCAGGTGCACGACGCCGCGATCCACCGCGATGTCGATATGCCGGGCGTAGATATCCGGGTCTGCGGCCAGTGTCGCCTCTACCTCATCAGCAATTTGGGAATCGGCCGCCCGCTCCGCCGGAGTCCGTGGCGGCATCGACGAGCACGCAATGAATCCGCATGCGGCCGCGACAGCGATCAAGGTGAGCAGCAGCCGGTTCGGAGGCGGGGTACGCAGGCATTGCTTTGGCGGGGTGGTTCGCGGCATTCCGGGCATCCGGGGATGGCGTCGTGCCATGCTGAAAGCTAACCCTACAGCAGCCAGATTAAATCACGCTGAAATCAGAATTAACGCATATCCGGCTTCTATGCAGAAGTCCCGACTCCGCGGGATCATGGGCGGCCGGCCACCACCCGATCTTGTGTCGGGCTACAATCTGCGCTCGGCACGCAACGCCTTAGTTAGGGCGGGGAACTCGATGACTGAATCGGCAACGCACGGGCACGACAGCGGCGAGCATTTGATTGCCATGGCGAATGACATCGGCAACTATTTCAGGCCTCAGAGCCGGGAAGAGGCGATCGCCGGCATCGCCAATCACATCCAGAGGTTCTGGACTCCGCGGATGCGCAAGAAGCTCAACGCTTACCTCGCAGCGGGGAACGCGGGGCTTGATGATCTGCCCGCTGCCGCCATCGCGCGGCTGAACGAGCAGAGCGCAGGCACCCAGAAGCCGCCGTCTTAGGGCACTGCCCGCTGGGCCATGCCGCGGCAATCCCGCGGAGGGTCCCGGAGAGGCCGCCGCTGGCTTCCCGAGGCTACTTCACGAAGACGTCGGCCTGCTTGACGAGTGCCTCCTGGGTGTTTGTGAATTCCCTGAAGCGCTTCTGCCATTCCGACGGCTGGGCGACCCGTGTCGCCTCGACAGCGGTGACCTTGTATTCCGGACAATTGGTCGCCCAGTCAGAGTTCTCGGTCGTAATCACGTTGGCGCCGGACTCCGGGAAGTGGAAGGTCGTATACACGACGCCCGGCTGCACGCGGTCCGTGACGCGCGCCCGCAGCACGGTCTCGCCCGCCCGGCTGGCGATGCCGACCCAGTCCCCGTCGATGATGCCTCGCTGCTCGGCATCGTGCGGATGCATTTCGACGCGGTCTTCGTCGTGCCACTGGACATTCGCGGTGCGCCGGGTCTGAGCACCGACGTTGTACTGGCTCAGGATCCGGCCCGTGGTGAGGATGAGCGGGTACTTGGCATTGACCTTCTCGCGCGTGGGCACGTATTCGGTGACCAGGAACTTGCCCTTGCCGCGCACGAAGGTACCCACATGCATGGTGGGCGTGCCTTCCGGGTGTTGGGCGTTGCACGGCCACTGGACACTGCCTAGCCGATCGATCAGTTCGAAGCTGACGCCGGCAAAGGTCGGGGTGAGCTTCGCGATCTCGTCCATGATCTGCGAAGGATGCGTGTAGTTCATGGGGAAGCCGACGGCGTTCGAGAGCAACTGGGTGACTTCCCAGTCGGCGTACCCGGTCTTGGGCTTCATGACGCGGCGGACGCGCGAGATGCGGCGCTCGGCATTGGTGAAGGTGCCGTCCTTCTCGAGGAATGACGAGCCGGGCAGAAATACGTGTGCAAACTTGGCCGACTCGTTCAGGAACAGATCCTGAACGATGATGCATTCCATGGCGGACAGGGCGGCCGTGACGTGCTGGGTATTGGGGTCGGACTGCGCAATGTCCTCGCCCTCGATATAGAGGCCCTTGAACTCCCCGTCGAGCGCCGCTTCGAACATGTTCGGAATACGCAACCCCGGCTCGCTCAGCAGGCCGACGCCCCAGGCCGCCTCGAACGAGTGACGCACGGCATCATCCGCGACGTGCCGGTATCCAGTGAATTCATGCGGGAAGGAGCCCATGTCGCAGGAGCCCTGGACGTTGTTTTGGCCTCGCAGCGGATTCACGCCGACGCCTTCGCGGCCGAGGTTACCGGTGGCCATGGCCAGGTTCGCGATGCCCATGACCATGGTCGACCCTTGGCTGTGTTCCGTGACGCCCAGGCCGTAGTAGATCGCGCCATTACCGGCCTTGGCATACAGGCGGGCGGCTCCGCGCACCGACTCGGCCGGCACGCCGGTCACGCTTTCCATAGCCTCCGGGGAGTTCTTCGGGTCAGCGACGAACGCGCGCCACTTCTCGAACGAGTCCACCTCGCAGCGCTCGCGGACGAAATCCTCCTTGACCAACCCTTCGGTGACGACCACGTGGGCCAATGAATTGATGAGGGCGACGTTCGTGCCCGGCCGCAGGCTCAGGTGAAAATCCGCGGCAATATGCGGGGTGCGCACCAGGTCGATGCGGCGCGGATCTGCGACGATCAGCTTTGCCCCCTGGCGCAGTCGGCGCTTCATCTGCGAGGCAAACACCGGATGGCCGTCCGTAGGGTTGGCACCGATCACCAAAATCACGTCGGCGCTCATGACCGAGTCAAAGTCCTGGGTGCCCGCCGACTCGCCCAGCGTGTTCTTCAGACCGTAGCCGGTGGGGGAATGACACACCCGGGCGCAGGTATCGACGTTGTTGTTTCCGAACCCGGCACGCACCAGCTTCTGCACAAGGTAGGTTTCCTCGTTGGTGCAGCGTGAGGAGGTGATGCCGCCGATGGAGTCGCGCCCATACTTGGCCTGGATGCGCTTCAGCTCGCTGGCCGCATGGGCGATGGCCTCCTCCCACGAAACCTCTTGCCAGGGATCGGAGATCTTCGCGCGGATCATCGGTTTGATGATTCGATCGGGGTGGGTTGCGTAGCCGATCGCAAACCGACCCTTGACGCAGGAATGGCCGTGGTTGGCGTGGCCGTCCTTGTTGGGCACCATCCGCACGACTTCCTCACCCTGCATTTCGGCGCGGAACGAGCAGCCCACGCCGCAATAGGCGCAGGTAGTGACGGCGCTATGCTCGGCCTGACCCTTCTCTATCAGGGTCTTCTCGGAAAGAGTGGCGGTCGGGCAGGCCTGCACGCAGGCGCCGCAGGACACGCACTCGGAGTCCATAAAGGGGTTGTCCTGGCTCGCGGACACCTTGGAATCAAAACCGCGGGACTGGATGGTCAATGCCAGCGTGCCCTGCACCTCATCGCAGGCACGCACGCAGCGCGAGCACACGATGCACTTGCTGGGATCGAAGGTGAAGTAGGGATTGCTCTCGTCTTTCTCGGCCTTGAGGTGATTGGCGCCCTCATAGCCGTACCGGACTTCGCGCAGGCCGACGACCCCGGCCATGTCCTGCAGCTCGCAGTGGCCATTGGCGGGACAGGTGAGGCAGTCGAGCGGGTGATCGGAAATGTACAGCTCCATGACCCCACGGCGAACGTCGGCGAGCTGCTTGTTCTGCGTCGTGACCTTCATGCCCTGGGCCACCGGGGTCGTGCAGGAGGCCGGCAGGCCTTTCATGCCCTCGATCTGCACCAGGCACATCCGGCAGGAACCGAAAGCGTCCAGCTGATCGGTGGCGCAGAGCTTGGGGATCGCCACTCCGGCCAGGGCCGCGGCGCGCATGACCGAGGTGCCTTCCGGGACGAGGATTTCGCGGTCGTCGATGCTCAGCGTGACCGTCTTGGCGCTGAGTCGTGCCGGTGTCCCAAGGTCCTTTTCCGCAATGGATTGCATAGTCTTGCTCTCGAGCTAGTTAGACGGCTGCCTTCGCCGGCCGCTGCCTGGCAAAGTCTTCCGGGAAATGATTCAGCGCTGAGATCACGGGGTAGGGCGTCAGCCCGCCGAGCGCGCACAGCGATCCGTAAACCATCGTGTTGCACAAGTCGCGCAGCACGGCTTCCTGCTTGACCGGGTTCTCCCCGGCGACCAGCCGGTCGATGACCTCGACTCCGCGGGTCGAGCCGATTCGGCACGGCGTGCACTTGCCACAGGACTCGATGGCACAGAACTCCATCGCGTAGCGGGCTTGGGCCGCAAGATCGACGGTATCGTCGAACACCACAATCCCCCCATGACCCAGCATCGCGCCAATTCCCGCGAAGGCTTCGTAGTCCAGGGGGGTATCAAATTGCGACTCGGGCATGTACGCGCCCAGAGGTCCGCCGACCTGCACCGCGCGGATTGGACGCCCGCTGAGCGAGCCGCCACCGTAGTCGTAGAGCAGCTGCCGCAGCGTCAGCCCGAAGGCCTTCTCGATCAGGCCACCATGCTTGATGTTGCCGGTCAGCTGGATCGGCAGCGTACCGCGCGAGCGGCCGACACCGTAGTTGCGGTAGTACTCGGCGCCCCGGTCGAGAATGATCGGCACCGAGGCGAGGGTGATCACGTTGTTGATCACCGTGGGCCTTCCAAACAGGCCCGCGATCGCCGGCAGCGGCGGCTTGAAGCGTACCTGGCCCCGCTTGCCCTCGAGGGACTCCAGTAGCGAGGTTTCCTCGCCGCAGATATACGCGCCGGCCCCCATGCGGATCTCAAGCCAGAAGCTCTTACCGCTGCCGAGGATGTTGTCACCTAGGTAACCGGCCTGGACGGCCGCATCGATGGCCGCATCCAGCGCAATCTTCGCGTCCGGGTATTCCCAGCGCAGGTAGATGAACCCGCGTGTCGCACCCGTCGCCAGGCCCGCGATCGTCATGCCCTCGATGAGTACGAACGGATCGCCTTCCATGATCATGCGATCGGAGAACGTACCCGAGTCTCCCTCGTCGGCATTGCAGACCACGTACTTCTGCTCCGCGGCCGTGGCCAGCACAGTTTTCCACTTGATACCGGCGGGGAATGCGGCACCGCCACGGCCTCGCAACCCCGAATCGGCCACCTGGGCCACGATGGCGGCGGGCTCGAGTGCCAGGGCTGCGCGCAGGCCGCGATAACCTTCGTGCGCAACGTAGTCCCGGAGGCTGCGGGGGTCGGTGATACCGACGCGCGCAAAGGTCAGCCGCTCCTGTTGCTTGAAGTACGGGATATCCTCGACCGACCCACGCTGCAGGGCGTGCGCCTTGCCGTGCGTGAAACCCGCCTCGAAAAGACTCGGCACCTGCTCCGGCGTCACCGGCCCGTACGCGATACGGCCGCCCTCCGTCACGACTTCGACCAGCGGTTCGAGCCACAGGAGCCCGCGTGAACCGTTACGGATGAGTTCAACGGCGACGCCACGCTTTGCTGCTTCGCCGGCGATGGCTTCAGCCACTTCCTGCGCGCCGACCGACAGCGCTGCGGCGTCGCGCGGCACGAATATTTTTACCGCGCTCATGACTGCGCCCTGGCCCGCGCAACCAGTGCGTCGAATCGCTGCGGCGACATGCGTCCCTGCAGGCGATCATCGATCATCAGCGAGGGCCCGAGCGCACAATTGCCCAGGCAATACACCGGTTCCAGGCTGATGGCGCCGTCCGCAGTGGTCTGGTGAAAGTCGATCCCCAAACTCTTCTTGGCGTGGGCTTCCAGGGCGACGGCACCCACCGACTGACACGCTTCAGCCCGGCACACATGGACGACGTGGCGGCCCGGCGGGTCCTTGCGAAAGTAGTGGTAGAAGGTCAGTACGCCGTGGACTTCGGCGCGTGACAGGTTGAGTTCCGCAGCGATCAGCGGTACCGCGTCCTTGGGCACATGGCCCAGGGCGCTTTGCACCGCGTGGAGGATGGGCATCAACGGTCCCGCCAGGGACTTAAGGCGCGTACACGCGTCCAGGACCGCCGCCCGCTCCGCCGGCGTCAAAGACGAGGTCGGCTCGACCTTGACGGGTATGGCACGAAGCGACGATTTCTTGCCCATATGCGACTTTAGTACCGCAAAACTCCAGCGACGATGATACTGCAACGCACCGCGGTTGACGCGCGCACCGCGGCGTGTCTGCTTGGACCGTGAAAGCGGGACCGAAGTCCATAGACAGGGCCTATGCCTTGATAGGTCCGATTGATGAGCCAATGGACATAAGGGGCGGGCGCCCGTGGACACCCGGGATGCTCCGGCTCTCGGCCGCACGCTGCGCAAATTTCGCGATAGGCTCTGCGCTTATGAAACGTGCCTTAGATCGCGACGTGAAGACCCCGTCACCCTATCCGGGGGTTTTCTCCTTCGAACTCGACTTCGGCGGCACACTGCGCTGCATCCCGATGAGCGTCCGTATGAAGCTGGATCAGGCTGGGATCAAGCTCTCCCTGAAGCAATGGAACAAGCTGCCGCCGGACGCGCGACGGCAGCTCACGGAAAAAGCCTGCGATGACCCCATCCAGACGCAGGCGTACAAGCAGTACCTGGTGTCCCAGATTGAGCGCTTCACGACCACCCCGGTGGAGTTGGTACCCCAGGATGACCTAGCGCCCTGGGCCAACGCGGGGAGTGTTCCGGAGCGCATCATTGCCTGGGCCCGAGGCCTGGGAGTGCCCCCTCCGACGCCCGAGCAGTGGGCAGGGCTGACACCGCTGCAACGGTTTGCGCTGTTCAAGCTGACCCGCCCCGGTCACTCGAATGAGAACTTCATACCCGCGATGCGGGAGTTTTCCATCCTCCCCTGACCGCTGGCGCAGACGTCTCGCCGCGGGTGCGATTTCTCCGGCGGTCCGTACCCTAGAAGGAGCCGCGCACCGTGACACCGACAATGCGCGGATCGCTCGGCGTGCCCACGATCAGGCCGGAGTTGCCGGCCTGGACCGTCAGGTTCTGCATGTAATTCCTGTAAAGCAGGTTCCGCGCCCAGACGGAGACTTCCCAGTGCGACCCAGCGCGCAATCCCAAGCTGGCGTTGAGCACTGTGTAACCCTTGATCACCGTGTACTTGGAGTCAGACGGATCCCCATAGGTATCGGTACGTGAGGTCAGATCCGCACGCAGGAAGCCCTCACCAGCGAACCGCTCAACCTGCATCGGCAAGTGGTATTCGCCACCTGCCGATACGACCGTGTGCGGCGTGCCCGAAAGGGGCTTGCCACTGAGGTCGCAGACGCTGGTCGTACTGCCGATGAGCTCCAGGGGGCAGGGCCCATTGGTGTACGAGACGTACTTGGCATTCGTGATTGCCGAGGACACATAGCCGGTAAAGTGCTGCGTGATGAGGAACGTGGCGTCGGCTTCCAGTCCCTTGACCCGAACCTCCTCGATGTTCGCAAGATAGCCCCGTAGCGCACCCGGAGCATTGTCGACGACATTTGTCTGGAAGTCGTGAACCGTCGTGTCGTAGACGTCCACGTTCAATTGCAGGTGACGCGCGAAAAGGCTCGTCTTCACGCCGAGTTCCACGGTGGAGTTTCGCTCCGGCTTGATCACTGCGGTGGAGAGAGCCGGCTGGTTATCGGCATCCAGCGGCAATCCGGACATGTTGATGCCACCGGACTTATTACCCAGGCTATAGGTGGCATAGCTCATGACCTGCTCGTTCCAGGCGTACGCCAGGGTGAACCGGCCCGAGCCGGCGCCGTCATTCACGGTCGCGGCATAGGACTGGGGTCGCAGGATCGAAAGCTTGGCCTTGCTCAGTACCGGATCGGTCGTCGGCAGTCCGCCGTAGACGATCGAATCGAAGCGCCCCTGCTTGTTCTCCACGGTGTAGCGAACTCCGAGGGTCACGGACAGCTTGTCGGTGGCGTGCCAGACCGCCTCGCCAAAGGCCGCCCAGCTATCGGAGTGAAACCTCGTGTGTCCATCGGTGGTGTAGCCGTCGAGCAGGTTGCTCGGAAACACCGCCGGCGGCCCCAGCAGCCAATAGGTTGCATCCGCGCCATATTGCGTAATGGGCTCACCGAGGATCGTCTGCTCGAACCAGTAGAGGCCGGTGACGTAGTCGACACGGTTTGTGCCATTGGAGGCGAGGCGAAACTCCTGGCTGTACTGATCCTGCCGCGAGGGGATGTGCTGCAGGGTCTGGATCGACTGGCTCGTGTAGTCGCGGTCGTTGGCCGCATCCCAGTTCCAGAAGCGCCAGGCGCTCACGGAAGTGAGCGTTGTGCGCCCCAGGTTCCAGTCCGCGATCGCAGACACGCCACCTTCGTTGGTGTCGACGCCGAGGGGTGCGTTAATGTCGGCAAGCCGATCATAGGGATCGAGGCTTGGCGGTGCGTAACCCGCACCCGCCGCGAGGGCCGGATACTGCCGAGCGGGTTTTTTCAACGTCGTGCCTACGGTGTAGAACACCTGGGTACAGCAATGACTGTCAAACGAGCTGTAGTCGCCAATGAGCCGCAGCCGGAAGGCGTCCGCGGGGGTGAATAGCAACTGACCGCGGAACGAGGAGTTACGCACGTTGTTGTCCGTGCCGCCCGTGGTCACATTGTCCAGCACGCCGCTGCGACCGGTCGTGGCCGCGGACAGGCGGCCGGCCAGGACCTCGTCAACCAGCGCCCCGGTCAAGAATCCCTTGGCCTGGTAGTACCCGCGCTCGCCGCCGGAAACCTCGGCGGTGACGCCGGTTACGAAGCTCGGGGCCTTGCTGGTGATGTTGATCGCGCCTGCGGTGGTGTTCTTGCCAAACAGGGTGCCCTGTGGGCCGCGCAACACCTCGACGCGTTCAAGGTCCACGAAGTCGAAGGCGGCTGTTGCGGGTCGGCCGTGATAGACCTCATCCACATAGAATCCCACTCCCGGCTCGAGTCCATCGTTGGACTGGGCGATCGCAAGCACGCTGCTCCCCAGTCCCCGAATCGTAAACGCGGTGTTGCGCGGATTGGGCGAGACGTAATTCAGACTGGGTACGAGCTGGCTCAGGTCCTGGATGTTGTTGGTGCGCGTTACCTCGAGCGTCGCGGCGTCCACGACTGAGAGCGAGATCGGCACACTCTGCGCGTCCTCCTGGCGCAGACGTGCGGTAACGACGACTGTTTCCAGGCTCGACGCACCCTGATCTTCCCCGGCGGCCGTGGCTGTCCGCGGAACTACCGCGGCGATAAGCGGGGCTGCCACGAGAGCGGCAATGATAC
>Ga0207693_10000524_pt1 | contig 34688 bp, 28 predicted proteins | sample LARL81metaG_FD_184347 | JGI IMG/M metagenome (GOLD analysis project Ga0207693, IMG submission 184347) | Corn, switchgrass and miscanthus rhizosphere microbial communities from Kellogg Biological Station, Michigan, USA - LAR L8-1 metaG... | ecosystem: Host-associated > Plants > Roots >... | reverse complement strand
TGGAGTCAGCAAGCATATGGCGTTCGGTTTTGGCTTCAACAAACAGAAAGCTCTCAGCGCTGCGGAGAAGTTCGTCCAGCAGGGCAAACTGCAAAATGCCATTGGGGAATATGAAAAGGTTCTGAAGGCTGACCCCAAGGAACTCACTGTCTCCAACACCATTGGTGATCTCTACGCTCGTCTTGGACAGAGCGACAAGGCAATCGAGTCTTTCAAGAGCGTGGGCGACGCCTATGCCGCGCAAGGTTTCACCGTCAAAGCGATCGCCATGTACAAGAAGCTCACCAAGCTGAAGCCGACCTTGGAAATTGTGCTTCGCCTGGCGGAACTCTATACCCAGCAGGGCCTTTTTAATGACGCCCGTGCGCAATACCTGCAAGTTGCCGAAGAATTTCTACGATCCGGCGAATTGGAACAGGCAGTCCGAATCTTCCAGAAGACCTTGGAAATGGATCCAGAAAACGTCGCTATGCGCACGCGCCTGGCCGAGGTCTACATCCGGCTCAATAAGAGGACCGAAGCCTGGCAGCTTTTTGCCGCAGCCGCCGACAGTCTGCGTACACGCGGACAGTTGGGACCGGCAGAAGAAATTCTCAACCGTATGCTGACGCTGGATCCCAGTAACAGCCAAGCCCTACTGCTGCGCGGACGTAACGCATTCGACTCGGGAGACATCGCTGGCACGATTAAAAACCTTGAAAAGGTGGCAGACCTCGACAGCCATCCCGAGGGGCTGCGCGCGCTCATGCAAGCATACTTGCAGAGCGGACGCTTGCCAGACGCTGGAACCATCGCCGCAAAGCTATGCACCGTGCACGGCGATACCAACGCCGTCGTCAGCTATACGGCTGCACTTATGGCTGCCGGACACTTTACCGAAGTACTGCAAGTGTACCAACTGTACTCCGACAAGTTGGTATCGTCTGATTCGGCGAAAGTTATCGAAAGCTTGCATTCGCTCATCGGGCCTATGCGGGACAATGCAAGTGCGTTAGAGACCATTCTCGATCTTTCTCAAAAAGCCGGCGACAGCACGCATATCACCGAGATTTACGAGTTGCTTGCGCATGGAGGTGTGCATTCCGGAAATTTTGAGAAGGCGCGCGACTATTACCTGAAGCTCACACAGCTTGAGCCACAGAACCAGCTTCACAGCCGTAATTATCAGCAGGTACTGGCAAAACTCGGCGTTGGTACCACGGGCGCACGACTTATAACCGCAGAGGAAGGCGCTGTTCTGGTCGAGGAACTTGAGGCCACCGCGCCGTTTATCGATCAGCGCTATCCTGACGAAGTCGCTCTAGCCGTTCGCGCCGCCCTGACCGATGCGGAATTATTCGTTTCCTACAACATGCCGGCCAAGGCCCTGGGGCCATTGCTCTCAGCTCTGCCAAAGGCACCGCACGATCTTCGGCTGAACCAACGTCTTGCAGCTTTGCACACTCGCGCCGGACGATTCGGCGAGGGTGCCGTCTGCTGCCGCAATCTGGAACAGCTCTACCACGACGCTGGCTATCCCGATGAAGCGAGCCGCTATAAAGATCTTGCTGATAAATACGAGGAGCGAACCTCCAACAAGGCAGTTGGGGCTGCATCCATAGAAGTTCCGTCGGCAGCACCATTGGTGCCGGCGCGAGTCGAACCTGCCGCCTGGGGGCCAGTCGCAGAGCGCGAAAAAGATGCGCAAACCGCTCCCGAAGCTGCACCGTCAGGCACTGGACTCTTCTTCCATAAAACTGCGGCCGCGTCGGCTGCAGATGCACGCGAATTCGAAATTCATGCGGAGCCAGCTGCTGCCACGAATGAAATCGATATTTCAGCGGAGTGGGAAGGCGAGGTCACGCATCAGCCAGCAACGGCTGCGCTGGGCCTGCAATCGAAACAAGCATCCTCTCAGTCTCTGGACGAAGAGTCGGCGCAACAACAATCCGAAGCCATTGCCGAAACCGTCGAAGAGCTACGCTTCTATCTCGCACACTCGATGCCCGAACAGGCTCGGGTAGTCTTCGACAAATTGGAGAAGTTGAAACCCGGCGCGGAAAAGCTGGCTGCTCTGTGGCAAGAGATTGAAGCTGCAGGCACAGCCGAATCCTCAAAGCAGGCGGAAGCCGTAGAGGAAGTATCGGTCGAGGAAACGGATGAGATTGCTGCGACAATCGAAACCGAAGCACCTGTGGCTCGCTCCAAGCCCGACCAGGAATTCGTCCACGATCTTCGTCCCGCCGCCGAGCCGCTTTCGACCGAAAGCTTGATGCCCAAAATACCGGCTCGGACGATTGCCCCTATTCCGGAGCCGGCTCGGCTGGAATATGCCCAGGCTGGTCCGAAGGTCGAGGCTGCCGGGGTATTAGGAGAATTTGTCTCGGATCTCGAAGCCTCCTTAGGCGACAGTTTCTTGCCTCCGGCGGCGCCACCTCAAGCACCGCAACGGCAAGCTCGGGCAATATCCGAGCCAGTGGCAGCAGTTCCAGGACATGCAGCTTCAGCGGCCGCCACAGCGCCGGCCAAGGAATCGGTAGCCGAAGCAGCAGCACCCACGTTCACGTACCAGCCGACCAAGAAGAGGACACTGGCTCCCGAGGTTTCGCCCGCCGCACCTAAAATGGAGGGTGCCAGCGTTGACCTGGCAGACATGTTTGGCGAGTTGAAACAGGAGCTGGAGGACGATTCAGCGAATACTCAGGAAGATCCGGAAACTCATTACAATCTGGGCGTGGCATTCCGCGAAATGGGTCTGCTAGACGAAGCCATTGGCGAACTGCAAAAGGTTTGTCAGGCTGTGGACCGCGGTCAATCCTTTCCACAGCTAATGCAAACTTATACCTGGCTGGCACAGTGCTTCCTGGATAAGGGAGTTCCTGAGGCCGCTATCCGCTGGTACGATCGCGCCCTCAAGTTGCCGAGTATCGATGAAGAAACGCGAACTGCGCTGAACTATGAATTGGCTTCTTCGTATGAAGCTTCCGGCAACAAGCCGGTTGCGCTCAACCACTTCATGGAAGTGTATGGCAGCAACATCGATTATCGTGACGTGGCCGAGCGCATTAAAGCCCTGAAGTCGTAGAATGTGACAATGGGTTTGCCGTTCAGCTTAGAGACGCGTGCCGAAACGAATCTTTTCTTCCCGTGCTCGCCCGTCGAGGGCGTAGCGTGACTTCAAGCCCCGATTCTCCCATGAATAAAGTTCCTACCAGTGCTTTAGACGAAAAGCTTTCCCGTGAAGAGCCAACGGAGATGAAGAATCCTGCGGTCGGAGGTGAATCGTTGCCTCAAACCAGTATTCAACTGTGGCTTCACCGCATTCTCATTCTGTTGCTGGTATTTGTTTGCGCAGCCATGGGGGTACTGCTGCTGATCCTCCCCTGGAGGCCGGAATGGACGGACAACCACTTCCTGCTTGGCTCACCTGCACTGCGGAGTTTCATCTCCAACGGGTTTGTGCGCGGCCTGTGCAGCGGCCTGGGGGTATTGGATATCTGGATCGGATTCTGGGAAGCAGTTCACTACCACGACACAGTCCAACACCAATAGAAAGACGAATCTGATCATGAGTAAAAGCAAACTCCCGCCTGCGCCTTTGGCGTATGAAAACCAATCGTTCGTAAATAGCCCGGATGGGCGCATTCTACGCATCCTCTCAGAGTACATGGAACCGCTGGCTCGCTTCCGGCGTGAACAAATACAAGACACGGTCGTATTCTTCGGCTCGGCCCGCTTTCGCGGCGAACTCGATGCGAAAGAATACTTGGCCGACATGGAAAGCAGACCTGGCCTGCAGCCACCGGATGAGCGAAAAAAGGCGCTCGCTTTCGTGGATATGGCGCGCTACTACGAAGACTCCCGGCGCCTGGCATATCTTCTAACCAAGTGGTCGATTCAAATTCCAGCCCGCAGGCACCGTTTTGTCGTAACCACCGGCGGCGGTCCGGGAATCATGGAAGCTGCCAACCTCGGGGCTCACGAAGCAGGGGGCAAGACAATTGGGCTCAACATCAATCTACCGTTTGAGCAGAACCCGAATTCTTACATCACCCCTGCCCTCAATTTCGAGTTTCATTATTTCTTCATGCGTAAGTTCTGGTTCGCTTATCTGGCGAAAGCTTTGGTGATTTTCCCAGGAGGGTTCGGGACCCTTGACGAGCTTTTCGAAATTTTGACCTTGGCCCAAACCCAGAAACTCGCGAAGAAACTGCTGGTGGTCATCTACGGCAGCGAGTACTGGAAACGACTTATCAACTTCGAGGCTATGATCGATGCCGGGACAATTTCGCGAGGCGATCTGGACCTCTTCCGCATGGTTGACACGCCGGAAGAGGGATTTGAAATCCTCAGGGATGGCCTGGTCAAATACCACATGGCGCCTCCACAGCCGAAACGGCCCAGCGAGGTTGTTCCTGAAATTGCCAAGACGAATCCTTGACCATGTCGTCAGTCGCCGGTCTCCGTTTGCCCACTTGCAAACTGCGGAAGACTAGCGACTGAGGACCAGCCACTGAGCTTGCTTCTTTACTACATCACCGATCGCTCTCTTTTTCCCGGCGACGAAGCCTCTCGACGCCGCCACTTGCTCCGTAACATCGCTCAGGCTGTTCTCGGCGGCGTAGATTACGTGCAACTACGCGAAAAGGATCTGTCCACGCACCACCTCGAGACTCTAACGCGAGAAGCCGTGGCGATCGTTCAACAACTGAGAGCTGGAAACAAAAAACTGAGAACGAGTCTTCTAGTAAACTCGCGCACCGACATTGCGCTGGCTTGCGGGGCCGATGGCGTGCACCTGCGTTCAGCGGATATTGCTGTTAACGAAGTGCGGAGGATTTGGGCTCACAGCGACCCCGCGGTCATGAATGCAACAGTGGGAGTTTCATGCCACACTCCGAGTGAAGTTGCCAATGCCGTGGTGCAAGGGGCAGACTTTGCCGTTTTCGGACCGATCTTCGAAAAAGCGCAGAGCCCTGTCGCTGGTGCGGGGGCTCTACGCGAAGCCTGTCGGGAGAGGATCCCAGTCCTCGCGCTGGGAGGTGTCACGCTTGAAAACGCAGGAGCTTGTATCAAGGCCGGGGCGGCGGGCATCGCAGGAATTCGGTTGTTTCAGCAAAATGAGATAGGCAAAGTTGTTGCAGCATTGCGCCCCCAGCCATCAGCACCGGAACTCGGCTGACGGCTGAGGACCCATGACGCTACGAACTCTTGATCGTCCTGGACGGTTCGTCCCAAGTAACTCCACTTTTCCTGAAGTACGATTGATTCGACATGTGGCAAGCTAATGCCGCGTGGTGTCCGAACACGACATCCTCGACCACGGGCTTGCGCGTTCGCACCGCCTGGAAGTAATTCCAGAGATGCGGCTTTTCTTCGTCCCAGGAAACACTGCGATAATTGACGCCTTCGAGCGCTGGCTCTTTTCCTGGCGTGGCATCATGCTCCGCGTGCCATTTCTTGAAGTACTCTTCTTTCATAGTGTGGGGAAACCCGGATGCGTAATAGCTTGGCTCTTTCTCGACGCCCGCCTGTGGAGTGAAGGTCAGACTGTATTCGGTCAATTCCAGCACGCCTTTCGAGCCTTGGAAGCGATAGACTTCCGGAGTTTCTGTACCCAAGTTCAAGCGCATGTAAACCGGAAGATCGCCATATTGAAAGAGCGTGCAGTGAACATCTGGCATGTTTCGGCCATCTTTCCAACGAAGAATTCCGCCCATGGACATCGCCCGGGAGGGGGCCTCGTTGATACCGAGGACGTATTGCATGCCACTTACCAGATGGACCAGCAAATCACCGGCGACCCCAGTTCCGTATTCCTTCCAGCAACGCCAGCGCGCGAAGATGAGAGGATCGAAGGCTCGCTTCGGCACGGTTCCCTGCCATGTGTCCCAGTCAAGAGTTTGCGGCGAAAGGTCTGTGGGAGGCGGATATTCCCATGCTCCCGTAGGATCATTGCGGCCCAACGATCCCTCCACCAGCGTTAAATCACCGAGCACTCCCTGCGCGACCAGTTCCTTTGCCTTGGCGCAGATCACCGAGCTAACCCGCTGCGAACCGACCTGCACGATGCGGCCACTTTTCTTAGCAGCGGCCACCATTTCTACGCCGTCCGCCGCAGTGTGGGACATTGGTTTTTCAATATAAATATCTTTGCCCGCGCTGACAGCGTCCACCACGACTTGTTTGTGCCAGTGGTCGGGCACGGCGGCAACGATACAGTCGATCTCCTTGTTTTCCAGCAATTCGTGATATTGCCGAGTGGTCGGCAGATCCGGGCGGGCAACAATCTCCCTGGCCAGCGTGTGACGCCCGTCATACAGGTCGCAGGCCGCAATGCATTCAACACCCGGCAACTGGATCGAATTGGTGAGCAGCCCTGATCCCTGCATACCGATTCCGATCATTCCGAAGCGGATGCGATCGCTCGGCGCCACCGTTTGAGGGAGTGCCCAAAGCGGGTCGGGATCGAGAAAAATGGTCTTTAGACCGAGCGACGCTCCAGCCGCAGCCGCGCTCATTCCAATGAATTCACGACGGGAAAAGCGATTCCTGATCATCTTGACTGAACCTCCAGGTTCGATTGCAAATTTGAAGTTTTTATGGATCTTGCCCGCCTATTTCTTCAGCATTTTGACCGCAACTTCCTTGAAGAACACCACGTCATTTTTGCTGTGGTTCTGTAGTCCAATGTAACCTTCCTGCGGGCGCGGTCCTCGCTCCGGTTCAAAATTAAATTTCTTCACCGGAACCGGATTACCCTCGGTAAACTCCGTTACTTTTATGCCGTTGAGAACCACCGTCGTGTGGGGACCATCAAGGGTGATTTCCATGGTGTTCCAATCTGGTCCGGGCTTGCCGGGCTTGGCCAGTGGCTGGTTCATCGAATAGAGAGTCCCGGTTACGTGATAGTCGTCCTCGTTGGATTTTTCCGGCTCGTTGTCGATTTGTACTTCGTAGCCGTAGTGCACGGGCATCCAGGCCTCGCGAGGCTCAATGGGTATGCGAATAAATACCCCTGAATTGTCGTTATGATCGCGCATCTTGTAGACCACCCGGATAACGCAATCGCCAAGTTTTCCGCCCGTCCAATAAAGTAAGCCCATACCTCCATGAGTCTGGATCAACCCATCGTCGACGGTCATTTCTCCGGGGCCGACGTGTTTCCATCCCACCAGGTCTTTCCCATCGAACAACTGCTTCCAGTCATCCGATTGAGCCTGCGCCGATGAAGACACTGGTACCAAACTTGCAGCCATCACGACTAGGATGAGTGCTGAACGCGATTGCATATTGAATACCTTTCAAAAGCGGAAGAAATATACACCACACGAGTGTGAACCGTGTGAGTGAGCTAAGTCCTTATTCCCTGCCCGTCTACCGTTAGCTAGAGGTAGGTAGGGATGTGATCTGACCTCATTACCGAAGATCATTCCGGCGAAGCAAACAAGCGGAAACCTGCATCAAATAGAAGATATAATATTCCCGTATCCGCTCACGCAGGGAGTAATTCTCTTCCAAAGAAGATCACGCGATGTCTATAAAAACCAAGGCCGCAATTGTAGGTTCCTCCGCCGCTGTTCTGTTGTTCATGGCGTTGGGTGGATTGGATGGCGTTCGCGCCTCCAATAACGATGGCTCGTACCGCCAGCTTCAGGTCTATAGCGAGGTGCTCTCACGAGTGCGCAGCGAGTACGTCGAAGAGCCCAACATTCCCGCCGTTACCGATGGAGCGCTGCACGGCCTGCTCGAATCGCTGGATTCAAATTCCAGCTATCTGACGCCTGCGGAGTTCAAAGACTTTAAGTCGAATCAGACTGAGGCCAAAGGGGATATCGGGGCCGCGGTTTCAAAGCGGTTCGGATACGCAGCCGTCATATCGGTGATACCTGGAGGTCCAGCCGATAAAGCTGGCATCCAGGCCAGCGACATCTTTGAAGCGATTGAAGCAAAGAGTACGCGTGAAATGTCGCTCGCGGAAATTCACAACCTTCTGCAAGGTCAACCCGGTTCGAACTTGAACGTAGCCGTGGTACGAGCTCGGCGTGCCGAGCCTCAGAAGACCGTCATCACGCGGGATATCGTCAACGTGCCGCCCGTGTCCGACAAAATGGTCGAGGATGGCATCGGTTACATTCAAGTAGACGCCTTCAACAAGGGCAAAGCACAAGAAATCGCTGCTAAAGTTCGCGCGCTGCAGAAAGCCGGAGCCAAGAGACTGATTCTGGATCTACGGAACTGCGCCGAGGGTGACGAGTCGGAAGGTATCGCAGTCGCCAACCTGTTTCTCAACCACGGCACAATCACCTACCTCCAAGGCCAGAAATATCCTCGACAAGCCTTTAACGCCGATGCCTCCAAAGCCATTACCAGCCTGCCCCTGGCAGTGTTGGTGAACAAGGGCACTGCTGGCCCAGCCGAAGTGGTCGCCGCCGCCATCATGGAAAATGCCCGCGGCGACGTTGTGGGCGATAAGACCTTCGGAGACGGCTCGGTTCAGAAAACCATTGCTCTTCCCGACGGCTCGGCCCTGATTCTGTCTGTCGCAAAATATTACTCGCCCAGTGGCAAAGCGATTCAGGATAGCGCGGTAACGCCGAACGTCGTGGTCGCAGACACCGATGATGATGCTGCACTTCCAGACGATGATGAAAACGCGGTGCCCCCTGACGAGGAAAAGAAACAACCCCCGCAGCAAGACGAACAGCTTCACAAAGCGATCCAGGTAGTAAAAGCTAAGGCCAGTTAGTAATGGCTTGCCTCTAATCGAATCGCGCGTCCTCGGGCGCGCGATTTTTTGTTTCCGGAGGAGCAAACATTTATTCCTACACCAACAAGAACACGCGCCGGAACATTTACCGTATTCCTTGCCCGACCGGCAAGCAACGAACAAGACCGAGCGGTGCCCTCCTGCTATCCTGATTTTTGATCACCCATGAAATTTCAGTTACAAGATCCTCCGGTGATGGCGACCACCGATCACAAAATGGTGGGGCGCCTTGTGATTGGCCTGCTCGTACTGGTGTCCGCTCTTTTCGGTGCCGCAGCCGGCCTACTCCTGGTATATTCCACCGACCTGCCGCAGGTCGATCAACTCGAACACTACCGCCCGAGTTCCATCACCGAGCTTTACGACGACCAGGGACGCACTATCGGTTCTTTCGCGCTGCAACGGAGGGTGGTCGCCTCCTATGACGACTACCCCGAAGTCCTGCGCCAGGCGTTGATTTCAATTGAAGACAAGGATTTCTACCGGCATTGGGGCGTTAATGTCTGGCGGATTGCCGGCGCGGCCTATCGTGATATTCGCTCAGGAGGCAGGGTACAAGGTGCATCGACCCTCACCATGCAGTTGGCGCGTAACTTGTTTCTCTCTCCCGATCGTTCGTTTCACCGAAAAATTCAGGAGGCGTTGCTGGCTGTTCAAATCGAACGGCGTTTTACCAAGCCACAGATATTCACGTTATACGCAAATCAAATCTACCTCGGGCATGGAGTGTATGGGTTCGAAGCCGCTGCGGAGTTCTATTTCAGCAAACCGGCAAAGAAATTAACCCTAGGCGAAGCCGCCATGCTTGCCGGGCTACCAAAGTCTCCCTCCTACTATTCGCCCATCACGCATCCTGAACATGCCTTCAAACGCCGCAACCTGGTAATCAATTCCATGATGGAGGATGGGGTAATCACGGCAGAGAAAGCTGCCGCCGCTCGCGACTTGCCGATCAATCTGCAGTTGGCCCATGATCCGGATTCGCTGGCGCCCTATTTTGTCGAGGAAATTCGACGCTATCTTGAAAGTAAGTACGGCAGCGACCAAGTGCACGAAGGGGGGCTTAAAGTCTACACATCGCTGAACATGGACCTGCAGCGTACCGCCAATCACGCTGTGCTCGACGGCCTCGCGGCCTATGAACGCCGTCACGGCTGGAAGGGCCACCTTCAGAACATTCTCGGCGAAGACGTAACGCTCGCCACTTACCAACACCCCGATTGGGACACCGACCCGGAGATCAACGGTTATGAGCATGCACTGGTGATGGATGTGTCTCCCGTTTCAGCTACGATAAAGTTCGGCCGTTACAGGGCGGTGATTGTGCCTGCTGATGCCGCTTGGACCCACCACAAGTTGGCGGACATACTCCGGCGTGGCGACATAGCGTATGTGAAAGTGCTTTCGCTAACTCCTGACGGGAAGGCGCGGGTAGGTTTGGAGGAAGACTCCGGCGCGCAAGGGGCGTTAATCGCCCTCGACAACGCCACTGGTGAAATAAAGGCCATGGTAGGCGGCCGCGATTTCAATCTTTCCAAATTCAACCGTACCACCCAAGCCCTGCGACAAGTAGGGTCATCGTTCAAACCATACGTATACACTGCCGCCATCGATCGCGGTGCCTCCCCTGACGACACCATCGTCGACGCACCAGTCGCCTTTCCCATGGCTTCTGGGCAACCATATGCACCGCACAATTACGATGAAAGGTTCGAAGGCACCATAACGCTGCGTCGGGCGCTGGCCCAGTCTCGAAACATTCCAGCGTTAAAGCTTGCTGACAGCGTGGGAATTAAAACCGTGATCGAATATGCGCATCGTTTTGGAATCACATCAAACATTCCCGCATACCTGCCCATCGCACTGGGCGCGGTGGAAATAACACCGATTGAGCAGACTTCAGCCTTCAGCGTGTTCCCCAATGACGGCGTTCATATCACTCCACGTTACATCATAAAAGTGACGGACTATGAAGGCCGCACGCTGGAGGAAAACTTTCCCGATGTTAAGGACGTAATCAGTGCCCATACCGCCCGCATCATGATCTCCATGCTGCGGGAGGTAGTACAGCATGGCACGGCTGTCGCCGCGGCAAGTCTGAAATATCCGCTGGCAGGCAAGACGGGGACGACCAATAACTTTACCGACGCTTGGTTCGTCGGCTTCTCGCCATCGCTGACCTGCGGTGTCTGGATTGGCTACGATGAGAAGAAGTTTCTGGGCGCAAGAGAAACCGGGGCCCGCGCGGCATTGCCCATCTGGATGGATTTCATGAAAGTGCCACTGGCCGAGAAAGAACCGGGAGATTTTCAACCGCCGCCTCCTCCGACATTAAATGCGCCGCCGCAGAAAGTTGACACGCCGGACACAGCCCCGCCAGAGGAAGAGACGCACTAGTCTGATCGGTCCATGCCGGTCGGGTGAAGCAGCTGCCGCAATTTTTGCCGAAACCAGGCCCGATAGGCTGGATGTTAAAGGGGTTGGGGAGTAAGAACAACCTAGATGTCCGGAATGCCACTCATTAGACGTCAACTTCGAACCACCGAACAGGAAGTGGCTTACACCAGCGCATTGCTCGGAATACCAATTCCGCTCCATACTCAAGCTTGGACCAGCCAAGCCTGTGGCCATCGCTGGCTGGACCGGATTCCGTCGAGCTTGGCGAATCTTAGGAAGCCCAGACTTACTGCTTTAGTGCCGAAAAGCTTTCGTCCAGAATCCTGGCCGCCTCATCCACATCTACTTTCGAAATATTCAAAGGTGGCGACATGCGAACCACGTTGCCGTAGAAGCCGCCCTTCCCGACCAGCAACCCACGCTTCCGCGCTTCTTCCATAAGAGCATTTGTGCTAGTGGAAGGTTTCTTGGTAGTGGGATTCTCGACCAGTTCCAGAGCCTGCATCAGTCCCATCCCTCGTACATCGCCGATGATGGCGTGCTTCTGCTGAAGTTCCTTCAGCTTTTCGCGGAAGTAGTCGCCCACCACTGCTGCGTTGGTCCGCAAATCGTCTTCCTCGATGAGGTCGATAACGGCCTTCGCGGTCACACTGGTCACCGGATTGCCGCCGAACGTTGAAATCGTCAGTCCCTGGAAAGAATCGGCAATCTCCGGCTTCGCTACCGTCAAGCCGATGGGAATACCGTTCCCCAACCCCTTGGCCGCCGTAATCATATCGGGCTCTACTTCCCAGTGTTCGATCCCGAACCACTTGCGGCCGGTCCGTCCCCACGCGGTTTGCACTTCATCGGAGATAAAATCGCCGCCGTACTGTTTCACAATGCTAAATGCCATCTTGAAGTATTCTTTCGGCGGAGTTATGAAGCCACCGACACCTTGAATCGGCTCCGCTAGAAAGGCGGCAATGCGCCCCGACGTCGAAAATTGGATTACATTTTCAATATCTTTCACGCAAGCCACTTCGCATTCAGGATATTTCAAACCCAGGGGACAGCGATAGCAATACGGATTCATCGCATGCACGATGCCCACTTCGATCGTGCCCTTGCGCCACGTATTCATGCCGGTCAATCCACGGGTGAGCGATGATCGCCCGCTATAGCCATGCCGCAAGGCCACTACTTCAAAATTTCCCGTGTGCATGCGTGCCACCTGAATCGCCGTTTCATTGGCCTCAGTGCCGCTGTTGGTGAAATATGATTTCTTTAGGTTTCCGGGCGTGATCTGGGCGAGTTTTTCCGCTAGGTTGACCATCGGCTCGTTTGGAAAGCACGTCGACACATGCTGCAGCCGATCGATCTGCGCTTTAGTCTGCGAGATGACTCGCGGATTGCAGTGACCGACACTGATGGTGACAATGCCGCCGAAAAAATCGAGATATCTTTTGCCCTCCACGTCCCAGACGTGTTGCATCAGCGCGTGGTCCATCGGTAGAGGGTCGGAATAATAAGTCGAAACCGAAGGAAAGATGTACTCCTTCTGCTTACGATTGATCTCCTCACGGCTCAGGCGCAGTTTGTCGGCGGGAATGAAAGTCGTACTCATGCGGACACCTCGGGCAAAAGCCCCCTCTGAATGGATTGGAACTGGAACGTAATCCGTTAACGACCCACCATCATAAACCACCGGCACGCGCCGCCGGAGGCGGCTTGCGTCCAGACGCGGAACTGGCGCGAGCCCCCGCTCGGAATCGTTCCAATGCCTCGAAAATCTGTTGGCCATAAACCTTGCCTTTGTGCTCTCCAAAGCCCGAAATGCCCAGCAATTCCCGCATTGAGCCTGGCCGCTTTCGGCACACTTCCTCGAGCGAGCTGTCGTGCATTACGACAAAAGCGGGCACGCCCTGCTGCTTGGATATAGCCTTTCGCCATTCGCGGAGGTAGTCACGCAGTTCGGAGTCAACCTCCGGAATTTGCGTCTTGACTGGGCGTACCGTAGGTAAACTCGTCGCCACCTGCGCTTTAATCGGCTTCACCAGCCACTCGGATTCGCACCCACAAGCGTCGCATGCGCCGCAGGTCTCCCACTTCGGATTCTCTCCGAAATGCAGACAAATCTGTCTATGTCGGCAACCCTTGGAGTCCGCGAATCCGCGAATGGAGTGATAGCGCTGCCAGGCTCGTTGCTTCTCCGCCGAGTCCATGATCTGATCAGCAAAGTAGGCCAACAGAGCGGCATCCCTCTTTTGCCACAATAAAATGCAGTCCGCCGGTTGCCCATCCCGACCAGCCCGCCCCGCTTCCTGATAATACTGCTCAATCGATTTTGGCAGCGCCAGATGCACTACCGCACGCACTGACGCCTTGTTGATGCCAAGTCCAAAGGCGATGGTGCCAACCAGCACTCGCACTTCGTCCGACATCCAGCGTTCCTGGTTATTGCGTCTCTCCGCCGCATCCATTTTCCCGTGATAGCCGATAGAGGAAACCTGCTTTTCCTCGAGAAATTCCACCGTTTCCCTCACTTTGGCAATGGTCGGGGCGTAAACGATGACACTCTGGTCCTGGTAATAACGCAAAGTGCGAAGAAGCAAACTCGACTGTTCACCGGCCGCACACTCCTTCACCAGGTATCGGAGGTTCGACCGGTGAAAACTGGCAATATATTTATGCGGGTCACGTAATTGCAGTTGGTGAAGAATATCGTGACGCACTCGCTTGGTGGCACTTGCCGTGAAAGCCGCGATCGGGCGGTCAGGAAAATGGGCGCGAAGCCGGCTCAAGTGACGATATTCGGGACGGAATTCGTGTCCCCACTCCGAGATACAGTGAGCCTCATCAATCGCAAAGAACGCAACCGGAACGCCCTCTAGCCAACTTATGGTGTCTGCGCGCGCCAGCCGTTCCGGAGAAAGATACAAAAGACGAAATTCGCCCTTCGCCGCCCGGCGCATGATCTTGGCCTGTTCTTCATTAGCCAGGGAACTGTTTAGAATTCCCGCCGGAATTCCCATTTGTTCCAGTTGAGCCGCCTGGTCCTGCATGAGGGCTATCAAAGGGGAGACCACCACGGCGGTACGTCCCAGCATTACGGCTGGCAACTGGTAGCACAAGGACTTCCCGCCCCCAGTTGGCATAACTACGCAAGTGTCGTGACCGCCCAGCAAGCTGTTCACGATATTTTCCTGCAGCGGCCGGAAGGCGTTATATCCCCAGTAACGCCGAAGCGCTGGAAGAAGGTCCCTTCCGGAGATCGTACTTTGCGGAGCTGTATCTGCCTGAGGCATATTTGCTCAAATCAGTATAGGTGTTATGCAATGTGAAAAATCGGTCCCGCGCTGCGATCGTCCCGAAGTCAAAATGAGGCGACCGCGCGCAGAAATTGAACCAGGCTTCCCAAGACTATAATCGCGATTGATGAAGTCCTTTTTTCGTCTGGTTCTACTTGTGCTGGCTCTGGTGGTGGTTGCTTTGATCTCGGCCCTTACTGCGATGCGTTTGGCGATTCACGGGCATGAAGTGAACGTTCCAGATCTGGTCGGCAAAAGTCCCGCGGCGGCCCGAATGATCGTGGAGCAAAGTGGCCTGGAACTCAACGTCGAACGTCAGTATTACAGTCCGACGGTGCCCGAGGGAAAAATCCTGTCTCAGCTGCCGCCTGCTGGAAGCCAGGTGCGCCGGGGATGGCAAGTCCGAGTAGCCGAAAGCCTGGGTCCCCAGCGAGTGGAAATACCTAACGTAACGGGGCAAAGCGAACGGGTCGCAAACATAAACATTCGCCGTCGCGGTTTGGACGTCGGCGCGATTGCCCAAATGAGACTGGCTGACACTCCCGAGGGTCAAGTCTTGGCGCAAGCTCCGCCTCCGAATGCCAGTGGCGTTTCCGCCCCGAAAATTAGTTTGCTAGTTGCGGAAGCGCCGTTGCCCCAGACGCTCGTGATGCCAAATCTGGTTGGACAAACGCTGGGCAGCGTTACACCCCTGGTGCAGGATGCAGGTCTTCACGTGGGAACGGTTTCTCCGGCGACCTCTGAAAACCCGGTGGCCCCGCCGCCTACCTTTACAGTTTCACCCGCCAGCATCATCCTCTCGCAAAATCCAGCGGCCGGGGAGAAAATTACGCTTGGGGGCGTGGTGAATTTCACGGCGCGGTAACCTCAACCCAATCATTGACCTCAACTTGCGCGATTAGTCCTTTTGCAGAATTGCCGCAAAAAAACCATCGCATGGCTGTAGTCCGGGGATGGTTCTCAGAAAGCGATCCCTTAGCAGCGAGTCCAAATCTTTCCACACCAATTCGCCTTCGCCCTGCAGCCGGTTCAACTCCAGACGCGCATCAAGGATTCGGAACGAAGGATCACTCGCCAACGCTCTCTCGATCACTATTTCGTTTTCCTCCCGCTCCAGCGAGCAGGTGGAGTAAACCAACCGGGCTCCCGGCACAGCGAGCCGCATTGCTGAACATAAGATCGCCAGCTGACATTCTTGCAGATCGGCCAGATCTTCCAACTTCAATCGCCATTTAATCTCCGGATTGTGTGCCAGTGTGCCAGTACCGGAACACGGCACGTCGGCCAGGAGGCGGTCAAACCCTTTTTCAGCTGTAAACTCGCGGACGTCGCTCTGGATCACGTCGACATTTCTTGCGGCAACTAACTTGCGTAAGAGACTAGCTCGATGAGGATGCAGTTCCAGAGCAACAACGCTGGAGTTCGGATTTTGCGCGGCCAGGATCCGCGTTTTGCCGCCGGGCGCCGCACAACAATCCAGAATTCTCGATCCCTTTCCCACAATCAACCCGACTAGTTGCGAAGCTTCATCCTGAATGGCCACTCGACCCTCCACGAAGGCGCGAGTCGCCGCGACATTACCTGATTGAACCCGTCGTGCGGATCCGAGCAATCGCCCGGGAGCAAGATCGACCTCCTCTCGTTTCAGTTCAGCCTCAACATGTGGGTCTGCGAGGCGAATGGAAGGCCATGGTGGCCCTTGGTCATTAGCGCAGATTTTTTGTGCATTCGCAAAACCGAATTCTTGTATCCATCGCTCTACGAGCCACAAGGGATGCGCTAATTGTCGCGACAAGTCCGCGGCCCGCATCGGTTCTCTTTCATATTTCCTCAGTTCAACCAGCCCCCGGTCTGGCGATGCCGCCAGTTTACGCAGGACAGCATTGGCGAAAGGTACAGCGGACTTTTTACGCGCACGTTTGACCAGTTCTACACTCTCGTGGACTGCTGCCCGTTCGGGTACTCGATTAAGAAACACTAACTGATAGCTGCCCAGACGAAGTGCCGTCAGCACTTCAAGATCGAGCTTGTTGACCGCCTTGTCCGAGAACCTGCCGATCTCTTCGTCAAGAGATGACCGCCAACGCAGCACCCCCATCACCAATTCGGTTGTCAATCCATGGTCAACGTTAGAAAGCTTCTCGTATTGTTTGGAATGCAGGATCTCAGACGCGTACGCGTCCTGTTGCTCGATGCGCATCAGCAAGTCAAAAGCGGCAGCTCGCGCCGGCGAGATAGGCATGGATTAAGAACGCTGGTGGAAGTTTGCCATCCGACGTTACCTCGATAGGCCAAGTCTCTCGCCCGCGTAAGGGCGGTAGCCATGGATAAAATCAATCGCAGGCGTGCGCTTCTTTCCTTCTATTTGTACTTCAAGTAGCTCAATCGCGCTTTCAGCACCGCAACCGACAAACACGTGGCCGTCATCCACCCGGATTTCGGCCTTTTTTAAGTTGCCATCCGTTTCTTTTGCGCTCCAGATATGCAAGTTTTTGTTGCGAAAACTAGTGAAGGCGCCGGGCCATGGCGTAAAACCCCGCAGTCTATTCAGAATCTCCACTGCGGTAAGGTGAAAATCGATCCTACCATCTTCCTTTTCCAGAATGGGAGCCAGCGTCGCATTTGTATCGTCCTGTTGTCGCGGATGAATCGTTCCTGACTGCAATCCCCGCAGAGTTTCTATCATCAAATCGGCTCCGGTCGCTGCCATGCGGGGAGACAAACTGTCGGCGGTATCCTCGGGAGCAATCGGAATCTCTTGTTGAAGCAGAATGTCACCGGTGTCAAGGCCCGCGTCAATTCGCATGGTGGTGACACCCGTAACGGTCTCCCCACGGGCGATGGCCCACTGTATGGGGGCTGCGCCTCGATATTTCGGAAGCAAAGATCCGTGCAGATTGAGATTGCCAAAAACCGGCAGACCGAGCATCCAGGATGGGATGATGCGCCCGTATCCCACTACAATAATTGCGTCCGGATTGATCGCGCTAAGTCGCCCTTTAAAGTCTTCGTTATTCTTGATTTTGTCTGGCTGGCTGATCGGCAATTCCAGTTCGAGCGCGCGCTTCTTGACGGGAGACGGCGAAAACTCCATACCTCGCCCCTTGGGCCTGTCTGGCTGGGTCACAACCAGGCGCAGAGCGAAACCAGTCTCCACCAATTTTTCCAGAGTAGGGACCGCGAATGACGGCGTGCCGCAGAAGACGAGACTGGAAGGAGGCGGCATGGGGTGATTCTAAATATTGGGTCCATTCACCCGGGACAAGCGTGGCTTGGGTCTTCAAATCACTGAATTACGCCATCGCAAAATTACTCAAACCCTACCACTCTCCCGCTTTCATCAGTTTACGAATCTTGCGTTTCATAAAGTCGCGCTTGAGCACGCTGATGTGACTAATGTATAGCTTTCCATTCAAATGATCGGTTTCATGGAGGAAGGCACGGGCCAACAGATCTTCGGCTGTCTTCTCGAACCAGTCGCCATTAACATCCTGAGCCCGGATGGTCACTTTGCGGGCACGTGACACCGGTTCACGAAATTCGGGAATACTCAGGCAGCCCTCATTCTGCGTATGGCGGCCTTCCGTATGGATGATTTCGGGATTCGCAATTACCAGTTTCGCATTCGGATCTTCCTTGAAGGTAACGTCGATCACGGCAAGGCGTTTTGAAATCCCGATCTGTGGCGCCGCGAGTCCAACGCCGTGTGCCGCATACATGGACTCGAACATGTCTTCGACCAGCCTCTTCAGATCTCCGTCAAAAACCGTAACCGGTGCGGCAGATTTTTCGAGCACCGGATTTCCATATTTCACGATGGGATAGATCATTAAATTCTGTCGTTTAGTCCTCAGTCTCAGTAACTCTTTACTTGTTCCAGATAGCCTTTAAAGTTTCGCAGCAGTTCGGTCATCGAATCGCCACCGAATTTTTCCAGTGCGCTGCGCGCCAGGGTAAGCGCCACCATCGCTTCCGCCGCCACTCCGGCGGCCGGCACTACACAAACATCGGAACGCTCGTAAGCGGCCTTTACCGGTTCACGGCTGGCAAAATCAACCGACTGCAAAGGTCGCCGCAGAGTAGAAATCGGCTTCAGATATCCGCGGACAATGATGTCTTCGCCGTTCGAAACTCCGCCTTCGATCCCGCCCGCGTTATTTCGGCTCCTCGTAAACTCCGTGAACCCTGTTGGTGCCCCATATCCTATTTCATCGTGAACCGCGGAACCCACGGCAGCTGCGGCTGTAACTCCCGCGCCTATCTCGACCGCTTTGACGGCTTGCAAAGACATCACTGCACCCGCGAGCTGCCCATCGAGGCGCTCGTCCCACTGGGCGTAGGTCCCCAACCCAGGCGGCACGTTGTGAGCGACAACTTCGAAAATGCCGCCGACGGAATCCCCGGTTCGCAGTACCTTGTCTACTTCTTCCTTCATCCGCTGTTCTGCTTCAGGGTCGACGCAATTCAGCAGAACTTCGTTGAGTTCCGAAAGGCTGCGAATCTGTTCCCATGAAGCATTCTTGTTCAAGACGGCGCCGCCTACAGCCACCACATGGCTCAGCACCTCGATTCCAAGTTCACGTAGCAGAAGTTTTGCGAGACCGCCAACAGCGACCCGTGATGCAGACTCGCGCGCCGAAGCTCGTTCAAGTACATAACGTGCTTCCGAAAAATTGTACTTTAAGGCTCCGGCCAGATCGGCATGTCCGGGGCGTGGCGACGCCACCCGCTTGTGTTTCGTGGGATCGCCCTTTTCGACCGGGAGCGATTCCTGCCAATTTTTCCAATCTTTGTTTTCCAGAACGATCGCAATCGGTGATCCGATGGTGGAGCCGTTGCGCACCCCCGAAAGGATGTGGACCTGGTCAGTTTCGATCTTCATCCTTCCGCCGCGGCCGAAACCCTGCTGGCGTCGCCAGAGTTCGCGGTTTAAGAATGTCTGATCCACGGCCAATCCCCCCGGCAATCCGGAAAGGAATGCAACCAGGGCTTCCCCATGAGATTCTCCCGCAGTGAAATAACGAAGCATTGTTTTGGAATTGTATCCGATGCAACGAAAACTATGGATTCAGTCTGGTCAGCAGGGGCTTGGGAATTGGCTGAAAGTTGACCACCGAGAACAACTATTTCGTGCCGTTGGGATACACCAAAATCTTGCTAGCCTCGCCTGTCTTTAAGCGGTCCATACCCTTGGCGAAGTCTTTCATGGCGATCCGATCGGTGATGACTGGATGCAAATCGAGTTTCCCGGCTTTCAATAACGCAGTCATTTGATACCACGTCTGATACATTCGACGGCCGCTGATGCCCTGCACGGTGATCCCTTTGAAGATAATGTCCTCAGAAAAATTCAACGAAATTGGCTTGGAAGTCAATCCCAGAAGAGACACTCGTCCGCCACGCCGGACAATATCGAATGCCGTTCGAATGGCGCTGGGGTGGCCCGCCATCTCAAGCACAACGTCGGCTCCCAAGCCGTCGGTCTGCTCCATCACTATGGCATTCACGTCGTCCTTGGATGGATCGAGGGCAAAATCTGCCTTCATCTCACGGGCAATTCTGCGGCGATGCTCATTGACCTCGATGGCAAAAATTGTGGTTGCGCCCACCGCTCGCGCCACGGCAATCGAGAATAGTCCAATGGGGCCACAACCGGTGATCGCCACGGTTTTCGCGGCAATCTCACCTGCCAGCACGCTGTGCACGGCATTTCCCAGCGGATCAAGGATAGACGCATATTCATGTGGAATTGCCGGATCAAGCTTCCAGATATTCGATTCCGGTATCACCACGTGTTCGGCAAAGGCGCCATCCGCGTCCACGCCAATAATTTTTACGTTCTGGCAGATGTGAGCTTCGCCGGTACGGCACAGCAGGCACTTGCCGCAAGCCACATGCATTTCCGCAGAAACAAAGTCGCCCTCCTTCACGCTGGTAACTTCATCGCCATAGGCCACAACTTCGCCGCAGAACTCGTGGCCAGGAATTAAAGGTGGACGAATCCGGTTCTGCGCCCAACGATCCCATTCGTAAATATGCAGATCAGTTCCGCAGATGGAAGCAACTTTGACCTTGACCAGCACGTCAGTTCGCCCGAAGGAAGGTACGTTTACTTCGCGGACTTCCGCGCCCGGCGCCGCTTTCAGCTTTACGACAGCAAGCATCGTTTTGGACATGAGTGACTATTTTGATCGCGGATCAGACTGCGATTTTATCACTGCGTCTGATGTTTGCCGATTTTGCCAAAGCACAGGGGCGTTACGCTGGTGACATTTTGCTGATTACGAACGCTTTTCGATCCCCCACCCACCGCCACCCGGACTTTCGATTCTGATACGCTCACCTTTATGCAAACGCACATTGACTTTTCCAGGCAACCGTTGCCTCGATCCGTCCTGCCTTACCACCCAGGTATTACCGGCCGATCCATCGGACCCTCCGCTCAATCCCCAGGGTCCACGCGTTCGACGGTCAGCAAGCACAGTCACTTCGGCGTCGGTCAACACTTCGATTTCGCGTACTATGCCATCGCCTCCACGGTATTTGCCGTCCCCCCCGCTACCACGCCGCAATGAGTAGTTCCGGACGCGGAGTGGATATGCATATTCCAACGCCTCAGCCGGCGTGTTCCACGAATTGGTCATATGAGTGTGCACACCGGAGACGCCAGCTTTTGTGGGACGCGCGCTCATCCCGCCGGCGATCGTTTCATAGTAGGCGAATGGCCTGTGGGTGCGTGGATCGATTCCACCGATGGTCAAGTTGTTCATGGTACCGGACGATGCCGCGGGTATTCGCTCCGGAATCGCTTGCGCCAGTGCACGCAACAACACGTCCACAATACGTTGCGACGTCTCCACATTTCCCCCCGCCACGGCTGCCGGGGGACGCGCATTCACAACGGTTCCAGATGGCGCAACTACGCGGATTGGACGCATCAAACCCGCCGTCGCCGGCACGTCTTCCATCAATAAACATCGGAATACATAGAAGCAGGCCGAGTATGTAATCGCTTCCACGGCATTGATGCTGCCTTCGACTTGAGAATCAGTACCTGTAAAGTCGACAATCGTATTTTGGCTGCGTTGTTTGAGGTTGGCGTCCTTCCCTGGGAACGATAGCGCAACCGCAATTTTCACCTTCTCCTCGATGATTCCGTCGCTGTCCATGAAATCCTCGGAGCGATACATTCCCTGGGGAACAAGCGCCAAAAACATCCTCATCATCTGCTCCGAGTAGTCGAGTAGATCTGCGGAGGCTTTTCTGACTCTCTTCAGCCCGTACCGTTCGCAAATCTCACGCAGACGTTCTGCTCCGGTGTGGCAAGCCGCAATCTGCGCCCCCAAATCTCCTTCGCGCTCATCTGGCGTGCGAACGTTATTCAACAACAGAGCCAGCACGTCAGGTTGTATCGTTCCGCTGCGCATGATTCGTACCGGAGGAATGCGCAGCCCTTCCTGATAAATCTCGCGGCACAACCCCATCGACCCTGGATAAGTTCCGCCAATGTCGGCATGATGGGCACGCGAAGCGACATAAAAATCCGGATGACTGAGAACTTTCCACCCCTTGGAAGTCTTGCTGGCGTTGACATAAACAGGAGCCACGAGGGTAATATCTGGCAAATGCGTGCCTCCCCGGAAGGGATCGTTCAGCATTACCACGTCGCCAGCCTCAAGTTCAAAGCTGCCGATGGCTGCTTGCACCGACATCGGCATCGATCCGAGGTGCACGGGCATGTGATCACCCATGGCAATAACTTCGCCGCGAGAATTGAAAATCGCGCAGGAGTAGTCCCGCCTTTCTTTAATATTGGGGGAAAATGCAGTACGATGCAGCGCCGCGCCCATCTCCTCCGCAATGGAGTGATAGATGTTCTTAAAAATTTCCAGCTCAATGGGATCGCGTCGCATCATTTTCAAACAAAGTGTGACTGAATTTCCCTGCATCCTCCAAGGCTGAGCCATTATCGGAATGCACCATCATCAGGGCAAATACCCGCCTTCTGGCAATTTATTACTCTCAGGCTGTGCATCAGGAACTTCATTACTCTAGAATATGGTTGTTCCAAGAGCGCGGTCGTGCTAGAAACGCGCATGAGGCACAACATCGGCACTGCGTTCCCTGAAAATTGAAATGAGCCCACGAGCCCGCGGCACAGCCAAATCACTTACCGCCGATATTCTGATTCCAGAGAAGCTTTATTTCCGAATCGGAGAAGTCTCCCGCTTGTGCCAGCTTCCCGCGTACGTCTTGCGTTTCTGGGAAACCGAATTCCCACAGCTCAAACCGGTAAAAAGCAGCACCGGCCAGCGGATGTACCGGCGTAAGGATGTTGAAAGCGTCTTACGGATAAAGAGATTGCTCTATGAAGAGGGGTTTACTATTCCGGGCGCGCGCCAACATCTCCGATCCGAAATAAAAACCGACAAGAAGCAGTCTCCGCTACCCTTCCCCGCGCGCCCAACCTCTGATCTAAAATACGTACGTCAGGGATTGCGCGACATTCTCACGATGCTCTCAGCCCGGCACTAGAGCACATCTGCGCGAGATTATCGGCTGAAGCTACCACTCAAGTTGCTACGCCCCAATCTCCCGTCTAAATTGATCAACTCGTTGCGATCACGAGTAAGTCTGACCTGCGCCGACCCACGCGCCTGCCCGCGATCCGAACTGGTGATTTGCATGGTAAATCCGTCACCCACCGATTGCTGTACCAGTCCGTAATACGTGATATTGAAATTGCCGCCTCGTAACGAGACGGGGGGCGGGGGCCTTGGCTGTCAACATAGCCGCGGGTAATCCTTACATTCCCGAAGGAACCGCCGTTGAGGTTTCCTCGCAACGAAGTATCGACTCTCACTCTAGGATAACTTCCAACCCCTGGACCTGGGCCACCGGGATAACCAGGACCTCGGGGCCCACCGGGCCAGCCGCTGCTGCTGGCGCGCGGAGTGTAAGTGGCGCGTTCCACTCGATTCGCCCGAACGTCTACAACACAATCGTAGGTAGCAGTTCTCCAATTATTTAGGCCGCCGAGGCCGTAACGGATCCGTCCACGGAGCCCCTGACGGCCGTTGCCGGCGGAATACGGATTTTGGGTATTAATGTTCAGGGTCACACGCCGTCGGGCGTCGGCGCTCGCGCGATGCTGTAAAGCACCCTGGCATTGCGCCGCGACAGGCTGGGGCCGGTTTGGCGGATATTGCCCTGGAGGACCTTGTATCTGCGGATTCTGCGCTGACGACAATGGCATCCCGGACGTCGTGAGAAAGATCAATCCAAATGCTGCACGGACAACCAATCTCGGTAGGCTAAACGGTCCTCGGTGGCAGAGCATGGTGGTTCTCCTCAAGTATCCTCAGGGAACGATCCCAACTCCGAGGTCGCACTATACATTACAAGTCAATCCGAGGAAACAATTGCGATTCCGTCGAACCGCTGTGGGGAGGAAGGGAATGGTGTGCATCGAACTAACACGGGTATATTCGTAGTGTGTCAGGGCTTGGCCGGATCGTTACGGGGAACATTCGGCGTCAACTTCCGGATAAGGAATTCTTGGATGAGATTGGCCCCCGCAGTCGCGCCGATACCGATGGCCCCGCTTTCGAACGTCAATCCTACCCCATCACGATCTTTCGCCGGATAGTACAGATTTGAGATTGCTCCAGCGGCAAGATTTCCTAAAATACTTGAGTAATTCGGCTGCCACCCCCCGTTATCGCCTTTGCAGATAACCGAGCCTGCAACGGCGTACAAAATCCGGGAGCGCTTGCTGCCACTTCCCTTGTAGAAGTACCGTGGATCTTGTTTCAACACAGAGGGGAGTATGGCGCTTCCGATAAATGTACCCGAAACAAAGTTGGCATAGGAGGCACCATAGCGTTTTCCATAACCCTGCGCTCCCTGTCCGTACCCACTGAAGTCGTCTTGGGCTTGCTGGATTCCGGCGATCACCCCAACTAGTGCAAAGCTGACAGGGTCCAGGGACGTTTTCCATGCGAGCGCGAATTTTTGTTTCGCGTTTAGGGGGGCGGCATGGGGGACGTAGCTAACGTAAAAATTCGGGACGAAGCCGAGCACACGCTGCTTTTCCTCATCCTGGACCTGCTCTTGGGCGACTTCAATCGGAGAGAGTCCGACCCGTACCTCAGTTCGAGCAGTGGCGACCGCCAGGACGATTGCCGGAACAATGTAAGTTTCCCCGGCACGCAAAACTCCGGAAGACGGTTGTGCCGCAAAACCCGCCGACGTTATGGCGAGCTGAAAAGGGCCAGCCGGGACATGGGCGAAGGAAAATTGACCGTTCTCGCCGGATGTCGTTTCCAGACTGGGGGATTGATCCGGCCGTGTCAGTCGTAGCCGGGCACCCGCGACGACAGCTCCGGTACGGTCGACCACCGTTCCGCTGATGTTTCCAGGTGCTTGAGCGGGCGCCTGTCCGCGGGCTGGGGTCCAAGGTGTCCCGACGTCCGCGGGACTATCCTGCGCCGCGGCGGGCTGAAGGCAAGGCAGAAGGATCAGGGCCAGAAAGAAAAAGACCACAACACCAAATAACGTGGAGTAGTCGTCCAAAGGGCTCTCGGCTGGGTCTTTCTTCGATACGATCACAACTATTTCAGTATCCCTTTGAATCGCGGCATCTTCAACTAACCAAAGATTACTTTCGGCGGCTTACCTCATTTCAATCTTTCAACGTATGTCCAGAAGGCGCAGCTACCTTCATTCCCTAAGGAGCGCTGTGGCCGTCACATTGGAGCACGCCCAGAAAAACGCTCCACGGACCGACTGCATTACGATACTGATGTGCCATCACGCGAGATAGTTGATGCAAATGCGTAAGGTCGTGAACCACCCATGTGGCCAGAAGCTGAGAAAGCGTTACCACTCCCAGTGCTGGATGCATCCCCCGCCGATCAAAATCTTCCGGCTGTAGATTGAGCCTCTTAAGCGCAGCCAGATTTTCTTTTCGAAGACGATCGAAATCCTCCAACAGCTCTTCCAGAGGCTTGTCTCGATTCTTTTTCTGGGCAAAACGGTCGAAAGGATCGAAGGGTCGTGTTTCGCCGCTTTCCATGATGATTCGCACTCGAGGCACCCAGTCGGTCTGTTCTCCGACGATCAGATGGCCCATGATGTCGAACGCGTTCCAGCTATCGTTTCCTTCGTTGCCGCGTAACCAGGCATCGGGCAAGCCACGCAGCAGAGCATTGAGAGTTGCTGGCGTCCGGCTCAAAACCGCTATGGTGTCGGCCAAATTGAATTCGATCACGCTTGCCTTTCATACCTAGATGCACGCCCAACGTTTTGCGACTCACCGAAGAAACACAAAGCCTGACGATCCGATAATCGAGAAATTGGAATGTTTGGGCAACCCGTCCATCGCGCGTTTTGCCATGGGTATTTTTTTTTAAACCAAGATCGACCGACTAAGAGTGAGCGATCATGAATGCCCAGCTACTCGCAGCAGCTCGCTGAGTTGGTGAATATCTTCTGGTGCGGCATCCCCCACCACTACGTAACGCAGTCCGCCTTCGCTCCACGTCTCCAGGTTAAACGCCATTTGACGAGTGGTGGTGACGCCCATTGCCAGCGGCACCAATCCCGGCTGGTCCTGGATGATAAATACCGATAGCCGGTGATTTCGAAGCTCGAACAGTAATTGTGCCCCGGCATAGTGTTTCAAATACATGACCCTGCCGCCAACTAGCTTGAAAGGAGAATTCTGTAGTTCGGGGAGATTGAAGGTAAATGGGATCTTGCCCTGAAACCACGGTTTCACCGTGTGCCGATCGGTTGAAATTACATCGACGGGGTTGGCGCTCGCCATGGTCGCCACATGCAAATCGAGAAGCTCTGCCAGAGTTTGCTGGCGAACAGAGTGTTGTGTCCAAAGCACGACGGAGGTAAGGATTAGCACCAACGCAACCGCAGCCGCAGCCACGCGAATCCAGGTAAACGTCCACACCCGCTTACCCCTCTTCTGAATACTCTTTTCAATGCGCAGGCGAAACTGAGGCGAGGGGGCGTAACGCGTTGCCGCCGCAACTTGTGTTATGCGTTTTATTCGCATACGGTCAAGCGCATCGGCCGCGCAGGATGGGCATGTCCGCAGATGGGCCTCAAGGTTTGCAAGATCCCCTTGCGAAGGATCGCCGTCGACATAAGTGTCAAGCTTGTCACGCCACGCGTCGCAGCTCATTGAGACTCCACCTGTAATTTCGCCGTCAGCAACGCACGCAGGGCCTTTCGCGCGCGAGAGAGGCGCGACATTACCGTACCGGGGGGAATACTAAGAGTGTCCGCGATTTCCTGGTAGCTCATCTCCTCCAAATCGCACAATAGAATGATCTCGCGAAACTTCACCGGCAATTTCTCCAAGGCACTCTGGATCGTCTCCACTTCCACTCGCGCGAGTAGAACTGATTCTGGAGTCCCGGCTGCCGTTGGTTCGGAGAGCTTGTCGTCGTCACTGTCGAAGGAGACGAAGGAACCAGCTTTCAAGCCAGCCTTCGTCGTTAGGAAGGTATTGCGTAGAATCTTATACATCCAGGCGCGGAAGTTTGTTCCCTGCTGAAAGGAGGAAAACCCTCGTAGGGCCTTCATGTACGTTTCCTGCACCAGGTCCTCCGCCGCGGCGCGATCCTGCATCAGCCAGTAGGCAAAGTTGTAGAGTTTGGCGAAAAGAGGCATCGCCAGTTCTTCGAACGACCCGAAATCGCGAGCAAGATCAGACACAGGCTTAAGAGTGTACCTCCAGCAAGGCTGCCCGCTTAGCCTCTCCGGATTTTCCAGTGTCGTCAACGACTTCAGCGGGTGCTGGCGATCGACAAATCCAGCGCCCTGACTGAATCCATCCCCTGAGGAGGTGCCGGGGGCAACGGCAACGGAGAGGTTCCCAGATACAGCGAAATCTTCGTTGAAAGTATGGCCACGATCATCTCCCCGACAAATGGGATCGGTATAAGCCTTGTCGTCAGCCCTGCCAACAACAAGAGGCCTCCGAAGATCTCAAGATATCCGATAAAATTCGCGGTGAAGGCTGGGAAGGGTATTCCCAGTTTCGCAAAGCGGCCAACGCCTTGGTTCACGTATACGGACTTCAGAAGACCCTCCCAGAAAAATACGCCTCCCGCCATCAGCCTCAAAGCAAAATGGATTTCGGGCCGTCAGTTGGCCGATTCATAAGCCAGAAGGAAAACTTGTTCATTGGTCGCTCCTCTCAACACATATAACCGTAGCAACCAAAAAACATTCCAGAAATAAAATCCACCCGCCAGCTATCGTGTTTTATTTGGTTTGACAAGGTTCTATAACAAAATTGTGAGTGTTTCGCAGGAATTCAGGTCGAACGCTGATGGCGCAGCTCGCCCTTGAGTTCCGAGGGCCCGAATTGAGACGTCAACCAAAGTTGAGGTTGCGTCTGGTTGATCTTGTACCCGCGGATTAACCCAACGGATGGCCGGCTAACCGTCAGGTTAGCTTGAACTGAATCGCTCTCACTACGCTTCCACTTCCGTGGTGAGAAAAATATGTAGCGAATCAACGAGTTGGCGGGAGCCAAGGGCAAATCCCGCAAAGCCACAGGCCTTTGGCACGCTACCTGCAACCGGTCACCTGTAAATCATAAAGAGACAAGCATCCATCTGAAAAAGGAGAAAAAAACATAATGGGTACGGCACAGGTTCCGACTCTCGACATGAACGCGTTGAATGCGTTTATTGGTCAATTCGTTACTGATCTGGGCGCCGCAGTTCATGCCGGCATGGTCGTCATTGGAGAGAAATTAGGGCTCTACAAAGCTCTCGACGCGGGCCCGATGAATTCCGCACAATTGGCCGCCAAGACGAAGACTGACGAGCGCTACGTGCGCGAGTGGCTGGCTTCACAAGCAGCCGGCGGCTACATCACCTACAACGACAAGACTGGCAAGTTCAGTCTGAGTAAAGAACAAGCCTTCACGTTAGTGAATGAAGACAGCCCCGCCTATTTGCCTGGCGCATTTGAGCTGGCCTTGGGTTCACTGGCAGCGGTTCCGCGGATCACGGAATCTTTCCGCACCGGCAATGGCATGGGGTGGCATGAACATGTAGACGGCGTCTTTCATGGTTGCGAAAAGTTCTTTCGTCCCGGCTATGCCGCCAATCTTGTAAGCACATGGATCCCCGCCTTGCGCGACGTCAAAAGGAAACTGGAGGCTGGGGCTCGCGTGGCCGACATCGGCTGCGGGAAAGGAGCTTCCACCATCTTGATGGCAAAAGCCTTTCCCAACTCGCAATTCTTCGGGTTCGACTACCATGACCAGTCGATTGAGGCGGCCCGCGAGTCCGCGAAGCGTAACGGTGTCGCCGATCGCATCACCTTCAACGTCGCAAAGGCAAAAGATTTTCCCGGCGAGGACTACGACTTCGTGGCCGTCTTCGATTGCCTGCACGACATGGGGGACCCGGTCGGAGCCGCGGCGCATGTCCGGCAATCTCTGGCTAAGGACGGCACATGGATGATCGTTGAGCCCTTCGCCAATGACGAACTGAAGGACAATCTGAATCCCGTAGGCCGGGTTTATTATTCCTTTTCAACTTTGCTGTGTACGCCCTGTTCACGATCGCAGGAAGTCGGACTGTGCCTGGGTGCCCAGGCCGGCGAGTCGCGCATTCGGGGAGTTGTAACCGAGGCTGGGTTCAACCGTTTTCGCCGGGCGACGGAGACGCCTTTCAACATAGTCTACGAAGCCAGACCGTAAGTGGCTTGAACACACGTGCACGAGCGGCGGCATCTTACAAAGGGTGCTGGCGCTCGTGCACCTTGCTGAAATTTGAAAATTGGTCGGCCCTAGCAGACGATCTTTGAAATACTCAAAGGCGGTGCCAGTGGGTGAGATGTCGAGGTTACGTCAGGATGCAGTCTCGCTCGGATAGTTGAAGAAGAGCTGATTACCGTCTGGATCATCGACCACCAGGAGCCGGTAGCCCATGAACCCTCCCTCACCGGAACTCCTTTGGCTTCCAGTTCCGCGCGCAGCACATCCAGCGCGGCGACAGCGTGCTCGCGCGATGCCGGTTCGACGTTCAGGGAAATGAACATCAGCCCCTTGCCAACCTTGTCCGGCCACGTATCGGCCAGGATAAGGGCGCAGCCTTGCCGATCCACCTGTGAGACGCCGTCCTCATCGTATCGCCAGGGGCAAGTGAAGCCGAGCCGATCGACGTAAAAGCGGAGCGAGGCCTCAACATCAGAAACGTGTAGGACAGGGCGCGCAAACCAACCCGTCATGGGCTCGTATCCTCGAGGGAAGACCTCTTCTCGCGACTATCGCACACACTATTGAGAACAACGATTACACCACGAACCGTCGATTCGGGTTCAAAGTGTTCGAGGGTATGCTCACAAATCCCCGAAACTATGGAGCTGGTTTTATTGGAAAATTGAGATCTTGCGAAGATCCGCGTTCTAAATCTGCGCAAGCGCGCTGGTCCGGCGTCGTGCTTGTCGGTCGATCTAGACAACACTATTATTTGCGCGTGTCAAGCGTGTAATGGGCCTGCAAATACTTGATGATCACTACAGCAGATGTATCGGGGATCGGAGCGCCGAATGTCTTGCGCATCTTGGTAACTTCTGCTTCCCACGTGGCTGCGGGCAGCGGCGGCTGCGTGGTGATGTAGCGGGTGCTGTGGCACAGGCTGCAGAAGCCCTCGGTTTCGGCGCGGCCTTCTCCTTCCGCCAGCTCAGGTGGATAGAGCGGATACGCGGAGACCTGGTAGACGGAATCGTCGCCGAGAGCGACGGGAGGGGTCTGCTGGAGGTGGCCAAGGGTGCCGGGCGCGTAACTCCCCTGTCCCATCTGGGCGAGAAGCAGTCCCGCGACCAGTACAAGCACGAGCGAGCCGCCGAGAAGCAAGGCGAAGTAGCGTTTCCCCAATCGCACGGGAGTATCTCCTCTCACTCAGCGGCGCCGACGAAGTGGTCCTGCCGCTCGATTCGGTTCCAGAGATAGCCGCCCGGATTCCAGACAGGCTGGTCGGGTTGTATGTTTCCCGTGCTGTCGGAGGCACGCGCGGCGATGGTGTAGCGGCCGGGCGCTTTCGGCGTCCAGGTGAATTCCCACGTCTGGAAGGAATACGGCCCAAAGTCTTCGCCGAGCCGCGCGGGTTGCCACGTTTTTAGTCCATCGGTCGAGACGTCCACCTTTGCCACACCACCATAGCCGCTGAAGGCGATGCCGCGTATCTGTACGGGCATTCCCGCAGGAATTTTGGCATCAACGTCAGGTGAAATGAGAAACGAGCGCACGGGCATGCGATTAACAGGAATCATTTTCACGATTCCGGCCTTCACGTCGTCCGGAGTTGTATTTCCTCGCGGCGTGTCCGGGATGCGATAGGCGGTCTTCATCCAGAAGTTGTCGTCCGTTTTATCTAGGACGCGGATCCAGGTTAGGCATTTCATCCAGTAGGTTGCGAAATAGCCGGGCACAACCAGGCGGACGGGGAATCCGTTGAGCATCGGCAGCGGCTCGCCGTTCATCGAGTACGCGACAATGCATTCATCGAGGACAGGGTTAGCCAAGTCGAAAGACTTCAGGAAGAAGTGGGAACCGTAACCTTCGGGCCCCCCGCCGCTCTCAAGTCCCTGAAACTGGATCTGCAGCGAACCGGTCTTCGGGGCCGCGGCCTGAAGAAGTTCGCGCAACCGAACGCCAGTCCACCGGGCATTGCCCATAGCGCCATTGCCCCACTGGCCTCCGGAAACGCGCGGTTGGAGACGGCTTCGGCTATTGCCGGAGCATTGATTCACAGCGGCGATGCTTTCGGCTGGGAATTTGCGGATCAGGTCGGCCAAGCTGTACGAAATCGGCTTGGCAACGTTTCCCTCGACATGCAGCCGCCAACTCTTCAAATCCACGGCGTTTGGAATGCCTTCTAGATGCCAGCGAACGTAAAACGCGTGATTCGGAGTGAAGGCCGTTTGGAAGTAGTACCGCGGCGTTTCCAGTTGAACCCCACGATCTGTGAGCAGAAGCAGAGGCGCTTTTTGAGGCTCGGAGACCAGGGGTCCAACGGAATTCCAATAGGGACTTGCTCCGGGGCCGGTGAATGAAGGCATCGCAGAGGATTGTTGCGCAGCCCCCGAGCGAGGCGCGACGGCACCGAGCGCCAGAGTGCTCCCAGCGGCGCCTAGAAGGCGGAGTAGAGAACGACGAGAAAAAAGAAGAGAACGATTGGCTGGGGTGCGAATGCCCATCGAAGAACCCCATCAAGAATTGTTATTACATCGAGCGCATTATACAGGCCTGCAGCCTGCACCGGATGAAGAGCAACGGTGTTTGACGATTGCTGCCGATTGCGAGCGGATGACGACCTAACCGAAAGTAATCCGTGCGGTGTGTGAACGAGCTTGCTCGACTCGTTCAAAAGCGCGGAGGCGCCGCTTGCATATGTCTGAAAAACCAAAATGAAGTTGTTGGTCGGCCCTAGCAGACGATTTCCGAACCAAGGCCAAGTCTTAACTACCGGGTTGCTGACCACACGGGAGGAGCCGCGCAAGTCGGAGAGTCTCTCACCCAGATGACTCAAATTTTTACAGAGGTCTGTCGTCCGAATGAAAATAAGGATCAAGAACTCATTGTATTCAGAACTTCGACCTGGCGATCACGCTTCGGAAATAGTCCCGAAAGGTGCTAGACTTCCGCCACACGGAAGTTCCGGTGTCAGCCGATCCCTCATCCCGAATTATCCGTTTCAGCACGTTCGAGGTCGATCTCCACTCCGGGGAACTGCGCCAGCGGGGACAAAAGGTAAAGCTCCAGGAACAGCCCTTTCAAGTATTAGCCGCGCTGCTTGAACGGCCGGGAGGAGTTGTCACCCGAGAGGAATTGCGCAGCAGACTCTGGCCGGCGGACACCTTCGTCGACTTCGATCATAGCCTGAATGCCGCCATCCGGAGGTTGCGCGATGCGCTGGGCGAATCGGCGGAGACGCCCATCTTCGTTGAGACAGTCGCTCGACGAGGGTACCGCTTCATTGCTCCGGTCGACGGCGGCTCCGTTGCCCGCGGAATCGGAATGGCGGCCGCCTCGGAGCAAAGCAGATCATTTTTTCACCGCTCCTGGTTCCCCATCGCCTTCCTTTCGGTACTCGGATTGACGGTGTGTGCTCTTGCGCTGTCTTTTCTAATCTACCCCCATTCGATCAAACCCAAAGCTGTTCAAACGGCTGTGACTCCTGCCGTCACCAACATTGGCGAAAAATTTACCCCAAGCCTCTCGCCAGACGGCCAGCACTTAGCCTTCGCCTGGAACGGCGGAGCTGGCCCTCATTTCAATTTATATGTGAAGCTCGCCGGTACTGAGGAATCGCTCCAACTGACCAAGCAGGCGTCAATCGACTTCAATCCGGTTTGGTCGCCCGATGGCCGCTATATCGCATTCTGTCGCATTCAAAAAGGTGCAACGGGCATTTATGTCATTCCCGCATTGGGTGGAGCTGAGCGCAGAATGCGCAGTACCCTTTGGGAGGAACAAGAGTTCTACGAAGCCTTCTGGTCCGCAGGTCGCCTTTCGTGGTCACCCGATGGGGAGTCACTCGCGTTTTCTGACCGTGCATCGCCTGACGAACCTGCTTTTTCTATCTTTCTGTTATCGCTCGATTCGCTGGAAGGTCACAGACTGACTTCGCCGCTGCGTTCCAAGGGTGATTTCAAACCTGCCCCCCCTGCATTGGCCTTCGTCAGCCTGCGTTCGAGGGGTGATTTCAATCCTGTATTCTCGCCCGATGGTCAAACCTTGGCCTTCGCCAGAGTTTCGCACGGAGTCCAGTCAATCTACACAGTGCCGGTTTCGGGAGGAGAGGAGCAGCGCCTTATCTCTGGCGGTACATACAACTGGGGCCTGGCGTGGACGCCCGATGGTCGCGACATTGTTTTCGCAAGGGCGGGTTGGCTCGCAGAGGATGGGTGGCTTTGGAAGATATCCCTTCGCGGGGGTGAGCCAGAACGATTGCAGTTCGGTCAAGGGGGAGTTCAACCTGTTATCCGAGGGAACCGATTAGCATATGTCCGTCAGGTGGCGAATCTCAACATCTGGAGGAGGAAACTTAATTCGTTGCTATCGGCCGGTCCCCCCGAAAAGTTCATATCTTCCACCAGGTTCGAAAGTGGTCCTCAATTCTCGCCGGATGGAAGTAGAATTGCGTTCGAATCTACCCGCAGCGGCGCTTATGAAATCTGGATGTGCCGCAGCGACGGCAGTGGCCTCATTCAGCTAACCCACTTCAACTCTCATACTGGAACTCCCCGTTGGTCACCCGACGGAAAACAGATTGCTTTCGATTCTCGTGCTGCCGGCAATGCAGACATTTACGTGATCGATTCCGAAGGGGGCTCGCCTCGTAGGCTTACTAGTGAACCCTCGGGCGAAGTTACGCCAAGTTGGTCACGAGATGGGCGTTGGCTGTATTTCGCGTCCGAGCGCACCGGCGATTGGCAAGTGTGGAAAATGTCGTCAACAGGCGGACCGGCCACGCAAATGACGCGTCACGGCGGATTTGCCGCGTTCGAATCGCCTGACGGTAGATTCTTGTACTATGCCAAAGGTCTGGCTGTTCCCGGATTGTGGCGCGTTCCGACTAACGGTGGCGAAGAGATCGAAGTCATACGCTCTCTGGAAGCGGGCTACTACGGCTATTGGGCCGTGGTCGAGAGCGGCATTTATTACCTCGACACGACGGCAAGGCCAGGGATCACTTTCTTCAACATCACGACCCATAGCGCTGCGCGAGTGTTCGATCTGGAAGACCTTCCAGCCAGACAAGCACCGGGATTGGCCGTCGCTCCGGACAAAGGAACAATCCTATACACACAAGTGGATGCGCTAAGTAGTGACGTCATTCTTGTGGACAACTTCCGATAGGCTGACCCGGTCCCGGCGTACACGGGTCGTGGACAAGCGCAATGCCGCAGCAGGCATTTTCCCGCCCGGCAGCCTCTCGATCTCTTGGCGGCTGACGAAATTCCAGCAACTGTTCCTGCCGACGCGCTCACCATGCTGGAAACCTTGCCGATCGCATTGTGAGTGGATGACGTTAGTGCTTTATCGGAGGCGCGCCTCACAAGAAGAGTGGAGCGGAATAGAGGGTTGGAGCGCGCGTTCGATAAAGCCGTCAGCAACGGGCCACCCCTTTGGGGTGGTTATATGAGCCTGAAACGCTTAAAGAGCTCAGCCTGGAAAGTGCAGGTTCGCTTAGCGCATGGCG
>Ga0207693_10000522_pt1 | contig 34721 bp, 32 predicted proteins | sample LARL81metaG_FD_184347 | JGI IMG/M metagenome (GOLD analysis project Ga0207693, IMG submission 184347) | Corn, switchgrass and miscanthus rhizosphere microbial communities from Kellogg Biological Station, Michigan, USA - LAR L8-1 metaG... | ecosystem: Host-associated > Plants > Roots >... | reverse complement strand
TCCCCTCCATCGCCTCGACTGCGACACACGCCGACTCCGCGATCAGTACAGTCTGCCCAATGTCATGCTGTGCTACTTGACGTGCAACGCCACGGCCGTACTCAATGTTCTTTTGCTCTTGCTCCGTCGGGCCTCGCTTTGTTAGCACTCCCGGCTTCACAAGCAATGGTTCCAGCAACCAGGTGGATTTCTCTAGCGTAATTCCTTCCTCGCCCAACACTTTCGCTACCGCCCCAAGCAGTGAATCCGTATTCCGGGTCGTGAGTGACAGCAGGAGCTTTGCCAGCTTCCAGTCCGGCCGGATGCTGGAAAAAATCTGCTTATGTTTTACCTGCCCGGCCATCACGGCGCGTCGCACGCCTTCCCGCTGAAACGTCTCGATCAGTTTCGAAAGTTCTCCCAGCGACAACCAATGCACCGACGAGGCTCCGTGGGATTCGATCTCCGGAAATGCCTCTTCCTTGATCGCCGCCACGACCACCTCATATCCTTGCACCCGCGCCGCGTCCAGCACGAGAAAAGGGAACTTGCCGTTCCCCGCGATGAGCCCGAGCCGTTCTTTCTGCGATGTCATAACTAAAAGCAACAGTGCGCAGTCAGTCTAGCATTGGTGAGATTTCCTCTGCGCCTCTGCGCGCTTCTCCGAGATTAGCCGTTCCTGTTTCTGCACCGCCGATGCCAAGATGCAATAATGCTCTGGATTTCATGGAGGAATCGTCTTGCGAGCTTCTTTGCTACCCGCCCTGCTCATCGTTGTCGTAGCGCTCGTTCGCCAAACCACCGCCCAGTCCAGCAGTGCCACGCTCGATTCACGGCGCGCCGAACTTAAACGCTTGATCGCGGATGAGTGGGAATACACTTTGCGCAACGCGCCCGAGTTGGCAACAAATACAGGCGATGTCCGCTACAACGACCGACTTAGCGATCTCTCTGCCAAAGCAATCGCCGACGACCTCGAGCACACGCGGCAGGCATTGAAGAAGTTCGAAGCCCTCGACGTCTCCGGTTTTCCCGAGCAGGAAAAGCTGAACCACGCGCTCATGGTCCGGGACCTTCGCGAATCCGTAGAGAGGGCGCGTTTCAAGGGCTGGGAGATGCCTGCCACGCAGTTCGGGGGCGTTCATCTTGAGTACGCGTCCCTCGCGTATTCCGTGCCATTACGCACCGTGAAGGACTACGAGAATTATCTCGCCCGCCTCCACCAGATTCCTCGCGTTCTCGATGAAGCGATGGGACACATGCGCAGCGGCCTGCGCGATCACCTGATGCCCCCCAAATACCTTCTCGAAAAAGTCGCGGCCCAGGCGCAACAAGTTGCCGACGCTCCCCTCGAGAAGAGCACCTTCACCGATCCGCTGCGGAAATTTCCAGACTCCATCTCGCCGCAGGATCGCGCTCGATTGCAATCGAGCATTGAAGACGCTGTTAAGAATGAGGTCGCCCCTGCGTATGTGCACTTCGCCAAGTTCGTGCGCGAAGAATACGCTCCTCACGGCCGCCTCGATCCCGGCGTCTGGTCCCTGCCCGATGGAGATGCACGCTATCAGTTCGCCGTCCACCACCAGACCACAACGAATTTCACGGCGGATCAAATCCACCAGATGGGCCTGAAGAGTGTCGCGCAGATTGAAACCGAGATGTTACAGATTGCGAAGGCGCAGGGCTTCCATGATCTGAAATCCTTCAACGCCTATATCCGCCGGGATCCTGCCGTGCACGCGAAATCCGGCCAGCAACTCCTCGATCTCTACACCAAGTATCGCGACCAGATGTATACAAAGCTTCCACAACTGTTCGGCCGACTGCCCAAGAACAAGCTGGATGTCGTTCCCATGGAAGAATTCCGGGCCCCTGACAGCGTCCCCGCCGACTACTCCATCGGCTCTGGCGACGGATCGCGTCCCGGGCGCATCAACGTCAATGAATACGCTCCTGAAAAGCGACTGCTCCTGAATGTCGAAGCAATTGCATATCACGAAGGCGTGCCCGGACATCATTTGCAGTATTCAATTTCGCAGGAACTCACGGACCTGCCGCCATTCCGACGCTTTGCTCTTGACGTCAACGCCTTTACGGAAGGCTGGGCATTCTATTCCGAGCGTCTCGGGAAGGAAGCTGGCTTCTACCAGGATCCCTATAGCGAATATGGACGTTTGCAGAACGAAATGTGGCGCGCGGTACGATGGGTGGTCGATACCGGCGTGCATTCAAAACACTGGACTCGCCAGCAGATGATTGATTTCTTCCATGAACACACCGCGATGGACGACCAGAATATCGAAACCGAAGTCGACCGCTACATCGCATGGCCCGGACAGGCTCTCTCGTACAAAATGGGCCAGATGAAAATCCTCGAACTGCGCGAGAAAGCGCAGCACGAACTAGGCACGAAATTCGACGTCCGCGCTTTTCATGACACGGTTCTCGATCAGGGCCCGCTGCCGTTGGATGTGTTGGAAGCAAAGATTACCGAGTGGATTCAAGCGCAGAAGTAAAGCAGGCCAATAGTCAGGAATTCGGATTGTCTCCGCGAACTCTGCGGTTAAGAAGTTTGGCTGCGAATTATTTGATTACTCCCCGCTCCGAAGTCTCGATAAACCGGATCAGCATCTCCACATCCTCGCCGCGATCCGCTTCCGATCTTAGCTTTTCGAGCGCTTGCGACGTATTCATCTTCGACGCCAGCAAGATCTTGTACGCGTGATGGATCTTCGCGATGCGTTCTTTTGAGAATCCCCGCCGCTGCAGTCCCACCTTGTTCATGAGATAGGCGCGCGTCTCGCGCGCTGCAGAGGTCATGGAAAAAGGCAGCACGTCTTGTGTAATCGTGGTTCCGCCCCCGATATACGAATGCGCTCCAATCCGCACAAACTGATGCACCGGGCATAGAGCGCCCACCACAGCCCATTCCTCCACGGTCACGTGTCCACCCAGCGTCGCACCGTTCACCAGCATGGCGTGGTCGCCAATCACGCAATCATGCCCGATGTGTGTGTACGCCATGATCAGTATGTGGCTTCCGACTTTGGTGAGCTCTCCACCCTTCACCGTACCGCGGTTGATCGTGACGTACTCGCGAATCTCGTTACTATCCCCAATCTCCAGCCGGGTTGGTTCGCCCTTGTAACTCACGTCCTGCGGAGCCATACCAATGGCGGCGAAAGGAAAGATCTCGTTATCGGCCCCGATCTTTGTCGGACCGCCAATTGCGACGTGCGATACCAGATCGCATCCCTCGCCTAGTTCTACGTCCGCCCCGATAACGCAATAAGGCCCGACCTTGCACGAAGCAGGTACTCGCGCACTAGGATGAATGATCGCCGTAGGATGAATGTTGGATGTAGTCATGAACAGGGCAGCAAGGATCGATCAGGTCTTCTCTGTGTTCCTCTGTGGTGAAAGATTGTCGATGTCAGCCGCGAAGAGAGGCTAACCTTCACTACCGTCGTTGGAAGCCCTGCCACGCGAACTATCAATAAGTTGGCAGGAAACGCCCGCCTCAGCCACCTTCCGTTCGCCCACAAACGCGTACCCCTGCATTTTCGCTGCCGTCATACCGGGCACCACACGCCAGCCCTTCACTTCCACTTCAAGCCGTAGCTGATCTCCCGGGCCAACCGGACGGCGGAATTTCGCCCGGTCAATGCCGGTAAATACCATCACCTTGTCGTGGCGGTCCTCGACTTCCGTCAGCAGCAGCGCGCCTCCCGCTTGGGCGATTGCTTCAACAATCAGCACTCCCGGCATAATCGGCAGTCCGGGAAAGTGTCCTGCAAAAAAAGGTTCGTTGATGGTGACGTTCTTGATCGCTACAATCCGTTCTTTGCGCTTGATGTCAAGCACGCGGTCAATCAACAGAAACGGATAACGGTGCGGCAGAATTTTCAGGATCTCGTGGATATCCAGCCCGGTCTTCCCGCCATTCGCTACAGTTTCGGGCACGGGGACACTCTCAGTCATAGTTCGTATGAAACAGCCTGAAGATTATACTGTACGACTCGCACCAGTAGAGTCAGAGATCACGCGCGGATTCTGCGGGCGCAAGTCGCCTGATGCACATTGGGGTGATTAATTGTTGTGGAGAGGCGACAGCCATGCTTCGTGCTCCCAGCCGCGAAGCGGCGATAGAATACAGCCCACGGCGAAAGCCGTAGGTGGGAAGGACAGTATGAGGAAGCCCCGAAAGGGGTGAAAGAACTGCTGTGACACCAAATACGTGGTAACCGTTCCCTGATTGAGTTCCTGCAAATCCAACTATTCCCATGGCAACGAAAAAACAAAGTACGGTCAATGCTGAACCATCCGCTCGCCTCCGCTACTTCGAATCCCGTCTCGATTCACTCGTTCAAACGATCCGCGAACTTGCCGAGATCGAGTCCCCCAGCGACAACAAATCCGCTTGCGACCGCATCTCCGCCATTCTTGCAGAAAAGTTCGCGCTAATCGGAGGTCGACCGCAACTCCACCGCGCGGAAGAATATGGCGATAACCTGCAAATCGATTTCCCCGGCTCTGGAAATTCAAAACCAGTTCTTCTCCTCGGCCACTTCGATACCGTCTACCCGCTGGGTACGCTGGCCAAAATGCCATGCCGTCGCGAAAACGATCGCCTGCATGGCCCCGGCGTGCTCGATATGAAGGCTGGCATCGCGCTGATGCTATACGCAATCGAAGCGCTTCAATTCTGGCACGGGCAGCTCCCAAGGCCCGTCACGGTCTTCCTTGTCTCCGACGAAGAAGTTGGCAGCTATTCTTCCCGCAAAATCACCGAGGACCTTGCCCGCCACTCCTCAGCCGTGCTCGTCCTGGAACCCGCAGCGGGCGCGCGTGGCGCTGTCAAGACAGCCCGGAAAGGTGTGGGCGAATACACTCTCACTGTCAACGGCGTCTCATCTCACGCCGGGCTCGATCCCGGCAAAGGACACAGCGCCATCCTGGAACTCGCCCGCCAGATTTCCGTGATGTGGAAGTGGAACGACTTGAAGAGCGGCCTATCCATCAACCCAGGGGTGATCCGTGGAGGTACTCGCACCAATGTGATCGCAGCCGAAGCCATCGCCGAGATCGACGTCCGCATCCAAACCGCCAAACAAGCCGCCGGTCTCGATCGCAAGTTCCACTCTTTGAAGCCCTTCGATAAGCACTGCAAACTTCACATCGAGGGCGGCATCAACCGTCTTCCCATGGAGCGCACCCATGGAGTGGCTGCGCTCTACAAGACTGCGCAGACCATTGCCAGGCAAATAAACTGGAAGCTGGGGGAGGCCGCGGTCGGGGGCGGCTCTGATGGCAACTTCACGGCCGGCATCGGCATTCCCACGCTGGACGGGATGGGCGCCGTCGGAGACGGTGCTCACGCGATTCACGAGCACATCATGATTTCCGAACTTCCGCGCCGGGCGCTGCTTCTGGCCGGAATGATCCAGGCTTCCTGAGTGACGATCATGGTTAAGTTTATGGTTGTCCTCTATCGCCGATCTGACCTGACTCCGGCCCAATTCTTTCACCATCTCGAACACGTCCACGCCCTGCTTGCCCAGAGTCTCCCCGGGCTCAAGCGCTATCGACAGAATCACGTTTCGCCCGATCCCTGCCGCAAGCACCCCGGATGGGATGCCATCATCGAACTCTACTTTATCGATCGCGAAAGCATGGAGGCCGCATGGTCCAGCGCGCAGGGCGCCGCCTCCGACGCTGATCTACCTCTTTTCGCTGACCTTACTCGTACCACGTGGTCGGTCGTCGATGAAATCAATCTCCTGCCGTGAACACCAGGAAGTAGTCCATTTTGTCGGCCTTGACGAAGTCATACTTTTTCTCCAGCTGATAACCCGCCTGCTGTGCTTCGCGAATCACCACCTCGCTGTCCACACCATGGTCCTCGCCATTCCCGTTACGATCGATGATTCCGACCTTGGCTCCACGCCTCAGTGCGGCGCGCAAAGTTCGCAGCAACTCCACCGGTTTTGCCACCTCGTGATACGTCTTCAGCAGCAACACGGCGTCAACCGAGTCTTTCGGCAGCAGCGGATCGTCTGGCTTGCTCAAAATAGTCTTGACGTTCAACACGTGCTCTTTTGCGACCCGTTCTCCAATGTAGTGAATCGCTTCCGGATTAATGTCCGCCGCATAAATCGTTCCCGTCGGTCCAACGCGCTTCGCCGCTCGTACCGTGAACCATCCCGAGCCAGCGCCGATGTCCGCAACACTCTTTCCGTCGCGGATTCCAAGTAGATCCATCACGCGGTTGATCTGCAGCCGCTCGTCGCGCCCGGCCGACTCGAAAATGGACAGGTCCCCTATATATGGATCGCTGGTTTTACGCTCCTGTTTCGCATCTTGTGACGCGGCCTCGGTCGTCGTTTGCGCGCCACCACTGGTCAGTCCGACCAGAAGACAAAATACCAGTAGGCGAATTCGAAAACTCCGCATGGATACTCCTTCGAAATCAGACTTCTTGTCAGGATAGACCGGGAAATCTCACATCAGTGAGCCGCTTCGATAGAAATCCTCGTTTTTTGACTAACCGGAGCGGCTAGCCTAAACTTTCATTAGCGGAAGTTGTTCGTCCCGGCAAGCTGTCCACGCTCCCGCGGAGGTAATTCATGGAAGGCAAAATTGGAATTTGGGAGATCCTTCTCATTGTTGGCATCGCCCTTTTACTCTTCGGTCCCAGCAAGTTTGCTTCGCTGGGCAAGAGCATCGGCGAAGGACTCCGCAATTTCAAGTCAGCTATGAAAGAAGGCGAAAACAAGGAAGAGAAGAAATCCTAGTTCCTTGCCCGCCTAAGCTTCTCAGCTCCCACCCGTTTATTCCCGCATCATTCGATACACCAACGCAACCGGCAGACCCACCACATTGCTGTAGTCGCCTTCGATACGAGGAATCCATCGCGAAGCGATTCCCTGGATCGCATACGCACCTGCTTTATCCATCGGCTCGCCAGTAGCCACATAATCGCGAATCTCGCGATCAGAAATCCCGCTCATGGTCACAAGAGTAGTTTCAGAAGCAGTTCGTATTTCAGTGTCCTCGATCAAATTGGTTTTCCTATCTCCTGGCCCCTGACCCCGGGTCCCTGCCCTCGGCCCATTGGCCCCTGCAAAGCAGACTCCCGTGATCACCTGATGCGTTCGCCCCGATAACATACGCAGCATACGCGCTGCATCCTCAGCGTCCGCTGGTTTTCCGAGAATAACGTCGTCAACGACCACAACGGTATCCGCGCCCAGCACCAGGTCCTCCGGCCGTTTCTGCCAGACCGCCAGTGCCTTTTCCTTTGCCAATCGTTCGGCACACTCCCGCGCCGATTCCTTCGCAAGCGGCGTCTCATCCACATCCGCCGGCTGCACGACAAAAGAAATCCCGGCACTCTGAAGCAAATCCTGTCGTCGCGGCGAAGCCGATGCAAGAACAAGCATGAGGATCGATTGTACGGGAGGAGGGGTGCCCTATTCTTGCCCTGAGCGGAGTCGAAGGGTCTGGCCGATTTTGCTAGAAGTGGGGATTTTTGCCTGAATACTTACTCGCTGATTAACTCGATCCTGTTCCCAAACGGATCAAAAACATGGCAACGTTGCACTCCTGGAATGCTGTCATCTTCCTTCATCTCTACCCCGGCAGCTCTGATCCGCGCCGTAAGCCCCGGGTAATCGAGGCAACGCAGAGCGGGATGAGCCTTTCCCGCCGGACGAAAGTCGACTTCCACCCCAAGATGAATCTGCACTGGCCCACACGCAAACCAACATCCTCCGCGCTTGGCCAGTTCCGCAGGTTTCGGAATCTCCGCCATCCCCAGCAGAGTTCCATAAAACGCCCGCGCCCGATCCTCTTCCCCCGCCGGCATCGCCAACTGCACATGATCAATCGCGCTGAAAGGATAAGTTCCCATGTCACAAGATGTAGCAACAGCCGCCTCGGCTGTAGAGCGAAGCGAGCGATATCGTGCTCGCAAATTCTGAGCGACCTCAGCTGTTCTCCGCGACCTCTGTGGCATTTCTCAGCGATCTGAGAGGTTAAAATGTTCCGCGACTCACAGCTATCGGGTTCCCACCGATCCCCGCACAGACTCAATCAATTTCGCAGAATCGTATCCCACTCCGTCCTTAAACACCGTCTCCACATTCTCAATGTCTTCAATCTTCTTCGACGGGTCCCCCTTGACGACCACCAGATCAGCCTGCTTCCCAGCGACGATCGTTCCGATCCGATCCAACTCGCCCAGATACTGCGCGCCGTTATACGTCGCAATGTGAATGGCTTCCAGCGGAGTAAAGCCGGCCTCGACCAGCAGTTCCACTTCGCGCTGATCTCCGAAACCTGCAATCACTCCACCCATCCCAGTTGGATCCAATCCCGCAAGCAACAAGCCTCCAGCCTTCGAAAATGCATATTCGAATTCCAGTTCCTTCTTGAAAGCGGCAGGAAGCGGCGACTCTTCGGTCCCGAAGGCTCTTTTCAAAAACGCCGAATCGCTGTAACGCAGGCGATTCGCCATCCATGAATTGACTGCCTCCGTGGTCATGGAATCTGTCACCTGCTTCTGCACCGCAGGCCGTCCGGCAAAAGTTCCCATCTCAAAAACCGGCAGAGTCGACGTAACCGCGACATGATGCTGCACCAGGTACTGAATCATCTCGTGCAATGGCCCGGAATTTACGTCGAGCTTCGCCATCAGGAACGGGTCTTCCGGCTTGTCCGGACATTCGTCCAGCTTTTTACCCGGCAGGAATTCGGTGTCGACAAACAATCCATGTTCCAGATCGTCGATCCCCAAATCTGCCGCTTCCCGGAACGTCACCGCGCACAAGTGGCCAGTCACCTTGGCTCCCCGCTTGTGGGCCGCCTCGATGGCAGCCTTAAGTTCAGCGCGGTTGATGAACATGTATGCCTTGAAGTTATCCACGCCTTCATCCAGCCAGTAGTTCACCGTCTTCACGGCGTCCTCAGGCCCGGTCAGCTGGTGCAATTGCAGCGCCCACGATCCCTTTCCTTCCAGGTACGGTCCGGTCACATGCATCTTCGGACCCGGCATCTGCCCACCATCAATCGACTTCTTGATCTCAAGATCCGTATAGGGTTCGAGCGATCCGGTCGTGCGGATCGTAGTCACTCCGCCTGCAAGGTAAAGCCGCGGAAAGCTGTAAGCCATCTCCCCGAACACGCCTCGCCCAACTGGATAAAACATGTGATCGTGCATCCCGACCAGTCCGGGAATTACGCTGTATCCATGCAGATCAATCACCTGCGCATCTTTCGGCACGCTAGCCGAAGCCGCGTCGCCCACGGACTCAATTTTCCCCTTACTGATGACGACAGTTTGATCCTCACGCGCCGCCGCCCCGGTTCCGTCAATCACGCGCACATGCGCCAGCGCAACAACAGGCGCATCAACCCTCACAAACGCGCGCACCTCCGCCGAGAAGGTTTGCGCCGACGCGATACCACAGACAAGAACGATAAGTGCAACGACGATCCGCATGATTACTCTCCGCATTATTCCTCCCAGGACAAAGAATCAGCCGCGAAGCGGCGAAAGAATACAGCCCACGGCGCAAGCCGTGGGAAGTCAAAAAGAGAGCACAGCCCCGAAGGGGCGAAAGAAAATGCTGCCAGGCAGAACTCTGACCCGGAACAATTAGCGCGATTTTTGGGTGAATTCAAAACCACGTTCCGGCTCGATATATCCGATAGTCCTCCCCAAACGCCGCTTCAAGCACCGCCGATTCCTTCCCCGCCCGCCAGATCTGCAGCGGGATCAGAATCAGAAAAATCAAAAGCCCCACCGGCTTCCCAAACACAAGGATTCCACCCGCGACTACCCACGACCCAAACACATAAATCGGATTGCGGATCTTCGAATACAAACCACGGGTCACGAGCTGGCGTGCCTCAGCCTTCACCGCGAAAGACGCGCCTAACTGGAATCGAGCAACTGTCCACAAAACGAATCCCGTAACGAGCAAAGCCATCCCGGCAATTCGAATGGCATTCCACTCCACCGGAGGACGCTGCCACATCAGAAAGCACACAGCCCCGCCCACCATCAGCGTCAACACAATGTGCTTTCCAATCATGATCTCGGGACACGAGGTTAAATGAGAAGCCCCGAAGCCGCAAGAAGAAGGAAGAAATACGAAAGGCCCCGAAAATCAGGGCCTTTTGAGAACTGAAATACAGCACCTCGCGACGACATTATCATCGTCCCTTCTGGTGCCAGGCTCAAGTCATTTTCGCTCTAGTTAAGACTAAAATTTCGATAGAACCGAATGTCATTCATTTTGATTCCAAAATGCGGCGAGGATCTCCAGGTCAAATGGCTGGAATTGGCGTCCGACCATCCTGCTGCTCCATCATGCGAATCTGATCGACGAAAAGCAGCATGAGTTGATGGGGTGCAATGGCCGTGGTGGAGCGGTTGATTCCGTAACAGCAAACAGGATTGTCGAATTTCTGAACCAGCAACTCGCGAAGATGACTCCAGGCCAACGGCTGCGTGGTGATCTAACCATCACCTCAGAGCCAAAGAAAAGAGCGGTCTTTACCCCCACTTCGAAGGTCGAGGACTTCGATGCAATCGAGATGTACTCTGCGACTTACGAGTGGCTGGTCAAGTTCCGGGATTTCTGCTGCGAATCCAAGGGTTTTGAAGTCATCTGACCACTCACTCAGTACTTCCTCAGTCACCTGCTAAAATCAATACTTAGCCACGCTCTCATGGACTCCCAGCACATCCGCAACTTCGCGATCATCGCGCACATCGACCACGGCAAGTCCACGCTCGCCGACCGCCTGCTGGAGCTTACCGGATCCCTCACCGCGCGCGAGATGCAGGCTCAGGTCCTCGACTCCATGGATCTGGAACGCGAACGCGGCATCACCATCAAGGCTCACGCCGTCCGCATGGCTTATACCGCGCACGACGGGCAAACCTACCAGATCAACCTGCTCGACACTCCCGGCCACGTCGACTTTTCCTACGAAGTCTCTCGCTCTCTAGCTTCCTGCGAGGGTGCACTCTTGGTCGTCGATGCCTCTCAAGGCGTAGAAGCACAAACGCTGGCGAACTCGTATCTCGCCATCAATCACGGACTCGAGATCATCCCCGTCATCAACAAGATCGATCTCCAATCCGCCGACATCCCGCGCACAAAAGAGATGATCGAGAGCGCCGTCGGACTCGACGCCACCGACGCCGTCCTCATCAGCGCGAAGACCGGACAAGGTGTCCCCGATGTCCTCGAAGCGATCGTCAAGCGTATCCCGCCGCCTAAGGGCTCACCCGACAACCGCCTCCAAGCACTGGTCTTCGATTCCTGGTTCGACGCCTACCGTGGCGTCATTGTCTTAGCCCGTGTGTTTCAAGGCACGTTGCGCAAAGGACAGAGAATCCGCCTAATGTGGAACGGAACTACATTCGACGCGGAAGGCCTCGGCGTCCTCACGCCGAAACCGGTTGAGATCGATCAACTCCAGGCCGGCGAAGTCGGATTCCTCATCGCCAACATCAAGAACGTCGCCGATACCAAAATCGGTGACACCATCACCGACGACGCCAATCCCGCCATCGAGCCCCTCCCCGGCTTCGAAGAAATCAAGCCGATGGTCTTCGCCGGGCTTTACACGGTTGACGCCCACGAGCACACGCAGTTGCGCGAAGCTCTCGAAAAACTTCGCCTAAACGATTCCAGCTTTTTCTTCGAGCCTGAAAGCTCCGCCGCTCTCGGTTTTGGATTCCGCTGCGGATTCCTCGGACTGCTCCACATGGAGATCATCCAGGAGCGCCTCGAACGCGAATTCGGGCTCGACCTCATCACCACCGCTCCCGGCGTCCGCTACAACATCACGATGACCGATGGCACTCTTCTCGAAGTCGATAATCCCTCGCGGTGGCCCAACCCCGCCGCGATCGCAAAAGTCGAAGAGCCAGTCATTCTCGCCACGATTCTGACCGCCGAAGAATATGTCGGCGGAATTCTCGCTCTCGTTGAAGAGAAGCGCGGCAAGCAGAAGACCTTCGAATACGTCGGCTCAACCCGAGTGATGCTCCATTACGAGCTGCCGCTGAACGAAATCGTTCTCGACTTCTACGACCGCTTGAAGTCCGTCTCCCGCGGATACGCCTCTCTCGACTACCATCTCGCCGGATATTGGGATTCGCCCATGGTGAAGCTCGACATTCTCGTTGCCGGTGATCCTGTCGACGCTCTCTCCATCATCGTCCATCGCGATTTCGCGTACGAACGTGGCAAAGCGCTGGTCTCAAAGATGCGTGAACTGATTCCCCGGCAGATGTTCGAAGTTCCAATCCAAGCCTCGATCGGAGCGAAAATCATTGCGCGCGAGACCGTCCACGCCATGCGCAAGAACGTCCTTGCCAAGTGCTACGGTGGCGACATCACCCGAAAGCGCAAACTGCTGGAGAAGCAGAAAGAAGGCAAGAAGCGCATGAAGCGTATAGGCCGAGTAGATATCCCGCAAGAAGCTTTCCTCGCAGTCCTGAAAGTCGGCGAAAGCAGCGACTAATTCTGTTGAAAACGCACCGTGTGGGGACAGCCGCCTTCGGCTGTCCAGCGGTGGCGGAGTCGAGCCCTGTAGGGACCGCCCTTCGTCCGTCCCGCGGGTGAAGCCCGCGCGCAACTGTCGATCTCGCCATTCTGTCTTAACAGTCGATCAGCCATCCGGGCAACTCCGCCCTGACTCCCCCCATCTGACCATCCGGAACTTCCGTGCCGTTCACGGAGTCTACCGATCAAGCCTCTTCTTGAGCGACATCAGGAGGACTGATGCAGCGCCACGCCCTTTTCCGCTTCGCAATTCTAGTTCTCTGCCTGACATCCATATTCGCTCTTGCTCAGCGACCCGATGAATCTTCTTCTCCGAGCCAACACAAACAATCGCCCGCAGTCCGCCAATCCGCAATGAGCCTGCTTGAAGAAGCTCTCGCTGGAACCGGTTCGTTGACGCTCCCCTCAAACCGCCTCGCGATCGAATTGCGCGCATTCCCGGTTGTATGGTCGCGCAGTGATGCTCGTGCCCGTGCTCTCGTCCAACAAATGGCAGGCGATTTCGCTCAATCTGCTGGCGCCCTCACCCAATCTCCCGACCAGAATCCAATCGAGGCGTTGAACACTCTGCGAAACCAGCGCAACAATATTGCCAACCGGATTGCGAGCACCGATCCTGAACTGGCTCTGCTTTTTGTATTTGGCACGCTTCCGTATCTCACATCCATCAATCCTGACGAGGACTCGGACGATCACGCGCTGGTTCTCGATCTCGCGGCGCAAGTGGCACAACACGACCCCCGGCGTGCTCTCCAACTCGCCCAGCAGCAATTAAAACAAACTGTCGATCTGCCCCAATCCATGATCGGCCTGCTGCAACAGGTGCAGCGCTACGATTCGCAGGCTGGTGCACATTTGCTTCGTGACATCGTCGACCATCTCCGCGCACAGAATCTCGCCGAAGATACCGAGGCTCTTTCGTTTGCCGCTTCGCTACTAGGAGACCAGTTCTCCCGCCAATCGGAAACGGGTAAACCGGATGAGTCGCTCCGTACATTAGCCGAGACTGTCGCCACCGCGGCTTTGAATTCCGATGTGATGCGAGAATCGCCTTACCTGATGAACCCTGCATTGCCTGCCCTCGATGCCCTCGTGCCCCCGAAAAGCGCGCTACTACTCCCCCGCACGGCCCGGACAATAACGCCGAGTTCAATTCAAGGCTCTCTCTGGCAAAAATTCAATCAAGCCCGGGCAAGCGGCAACAGTGATCAAACCCTGGCCGTGGTATCGCAAGCTCCCGAAGACATCCGCGCACAGATGGTGGAACAAGCCGCTTGGGGCTTCGCCGGCAATGGAGATCTGGAACGAACAGGCCAGGTCGTGCAGAGTCTTGAGCCCTGGAAAAGAAATGGAGTAATGCAGTTGGCGATCCGGTGTGCTGCTCTCACCGCAGCGAGCCGAGGAAATTTTTCGAGTGCCCGGCAACTCGCCACTCAAATCACAGACGAAGAGACGCGTGCTACGCTCCTCAGTGACCTTGCACTTTATGCTTTCTCCGTCGATAAGCGCGCGATCGCGGAGGAAATACTGGGCGAGGCAACTGCGCTAGTCATGAATCGAGGTGCCGGAACCTCCGCTTTCGCGGCACAGCTGAAGGTTGCCCTGGCTTATCTGCAAGTCAAACCGGCCCAGGCCATTCCTTTGCTTGAGCGCTCCGCAAGTCAAATTGAGCAGGCTCTATCGGCGGCCGCCCAACTGGAAGGCTTTCTGCCCGACCGTCATTCTTTTGAAGGCGAAGAACTGATACTCGATCAGGGATTCCTGTATAGCTCGCTACTCGAGCCCTATGCTCTTGCTACCGCTGAACTGGCGACGCACGACCTTCCGGCTGCCCGTTCCTTGGCAGACCGTCTTCCTTTACCCGAAGCTCGCCTCATGACTGAAGTCTTTGTCGCCACTGGTGTCCTCACTCAAAAGGACTCAGCCCAAGCCGCTTCCAACGCTAGCAACGAAAAAAGTCTTTTTCTTGAGAGCTATTGGCCCAAGTAAGTGGGAGAACGTAACCGCCGCGAAACCTGCATGTTCTAGCTCACGCCTTCATGGTTGAAGCTTTTCTTGTTTCCCCTCTCACTGGGCCCGATCCCCCCGATCAATCGACGCCCGCAGCGCCTTCGCCACCTCCGCTGCAATATCTTCCTGCACCCACAATTTGTCCCCCAGTGGCCGATCGTAGTCCTCGGACCACATCACATACCCATTCTCCGCGCGCACCAGGCGCGCTGCCACCCGGAATCTCGCCGACGACTTGCGAACGCTCCCATCCAAAACATAAACAACGTTCATTTGTTTCGCGATCTCGGCAAGAGGCATCTGCTTGCCCTTGTAATAAAACGAAACCGTTGCAGCCGGAACCCGAAAGTCGGAAATTTTGCTTAACCTGTCGATCAGCTCCTCGGTCATCCCGTCGGCGAACTCCTCCTCCTTCATGCCATCGGTCAAATCGAGAAACGGTAAAACGGCAATCGATTTCTGATTTTGCGAGGCAAGCACCGAACCTCCCGATGTATCCGCCGCCACGCGGCCCCGAATCAAAACCGCCCACGTTACGACGATCACGGCACCCAGGAGTACGACCAAGGCAACCACCCACTTAGCCCTGACCTTGGAACCAGCTGGTGCTTTGCCATCGTTCTTCGCAGCACCCAACCCAGCCGCCAGGCTCGCGCCATCATCCACCCATGGTCCCACCCGAGCCAACATCCGATAACCAAGTCTCGACACAGTAGCAATATAAGTCGGCTGCTTCGGATCATCTCCCAGCGCGCGCCTCAACGAGGCAACCGCTTGGTACACCGAATCCTGACTGACCGCCACACCCTCCCAGCCCGCATCCAGCAGATCGTCGATGCTCACCACTGCGCCCGCCCGCATGGCAAGGCACATGAGCACCTTCATGGTCCGCACCTCGACACGGACGGTCTCTCCCCCGCGTGAGATCTCTCCCAACGAAGCGTCAACCCGCCATTCGCCGATGCGAATGATGTTCTCTTCCATACCCACAGACAGGATCCTGGGCCCAGTCAGACCTTCCAAACGCCAGCTGATTCTATCAACGCTCAGCGACAGGCCGCCGTTCTCACCGCAAGCTTGCCGCTGGCATCGTTCACGGCGAATTCAGAATGATTCAGACTGTTTCAGACAACTTTCAAGACTTTTCGTGAGCAGCGGAATATTGTTCATTCCGATCAACGCCATCGCACTCGCTGCCCCCTTGTCACGGTCTGGGGAAACCGGAACTCAATTTTGTCCGGAACTCGCGTTGAAATCGGAGGGAGACAATTCCAATGGTTGCAGAAACTGTTGACCAGGCGCCGCCCAGGCAAAATGGGACGCTCGCCATCGCAGTCGGCGGCCTGATCGCAGGCACTCTCGATCTCACTCAAGCCTGCATTCTCTTCGGCTGGGACATCCCGCTTTCCATCGCTGGAGGTCTTCTCGGTCGTCAGGCCGTTCACGGCGGAGCCGGTACTTATGCCCTCGGTGTCCTTCTCCACTACTTCATCGCATGCTCAGCCGCTGCGACCTACTACGCAGCCAGCCGCAAACTCAGATTCCTGACCGAATATCCCCTGATCTGCGGACTTTTCTTCGGCGCCGCGGTGGAAGACGTCATGAGCCTCATCGTCCTCCCGCTCTCCGCACTCCACGCCAAGGGTCCGTTCGAACTCCACGACCTAATCCTCGGCCTCGCAGTACACATGGTCGTAGTCGGCCTCCCGATCGCATACAGCATCCGCCGCTTCGCCAGATAGTTTTTCGGCAGAGAACCGACATAGAAAACGATTCGGAGAGAGGATGGCCGAGATCCGAAAGGCTAACGCGCGGAAGACAAGCCGCGAAGTGGCGAAAGAATGCAGCCCACGCCGTAAGGCGTGGGGCTAACCAGCAAAATGACCAAGCCCCGAGGGGGCGAAAGAAACAACGCCGCGCCGTTCGATTGGGCTAACCGCCGGCCATTCCCCAAACCAATCCCCGCCATCTAAATTCTCGCTGACCCGCTCCATCCGTCTTCCCAAAAAGCCCGCTAAAAATGCGCCGAAAACGAAAGTACTAGAACTTCGAAATGTGCAAATCTCAAAACTGGAACCAACTCGCCGTCGTTCGCTTGCCGAAAATGTTAACACCAGGTAAATTGCATAACTGGTTACTATTCAGGACTTTAAAGCCTCAATTTTAGCCACCGCAGAACCGACCGCTCGGTCGTTGCTCCCAGGCAATCTCTTTACGGTTTTCGCTTCCACAAGCTTTTCCACAGGACGAGGTGCTTTCCCTCCAGACCCGCAAATACAACTTCCTACAGTACTTACTGATATGGTTCTAGGGGAAACCCTGTAGGCGTCGGCTACTCGTCCGAACTGATTCCGCCCTCGGCGAGTGACTCAAATCTGGTGCAGTGTTTTAGGAAGGCCATCTTCACCCGGCCGATCGGACCGTTGCGTTGTTTGGCAATAATGATCTCGGCTCGGCCCTGCAGTTCCGGATCGTCCTGCTTATAGACCTCTTCGCGAAAGATAAACATAACGAGATCCGCGTCCTGCTCAATCGATCCCGACTCGCGAAGATCCGCCAGTTGCGGACGATGGTCCCCGCCCCGGCTCTCGGGCGCGCGGCTTAACTGCGACAACGCAATCACCGGCACGCTCAATTCTTTGGCGATCGCCTTAAGGCCGCGCGAAATCGCCGAGACTTCCTGCGTACGATTCTCGAACCGCTTGCCTCCACCCGACATGAGCTGCAGATAATCCACGATGATCAGGTCGAGCCGGCCCTGCGACTGTTTCAGGCGGCGTGCTTTCGCCCGCATCTCGCTCAACGAAATTCCGGGTGTGTCATCAATAAAGATCGGAGCGTGCGCCAGCTGCTCCATCGCACGCACAACTTTCTTCGTGTCTTCCTGCCACAACGATCCTGTCCGCATCTTGTGCGCATCTACCCGCGCCTGCGAACACAGTAAGCGCATCAGCAGTGCTTCACGGGACATTTCCAGCGAGAACACTCCCACCACCTGCTGATCCTCAATCGCCGCGTTCTCCGCGATATTCATCACGAACGCCGTCTTGCCCATCGAAGGCCGCGCCGCAATGATCACCAGATCGGACCGTTGCAATCCCGAAGTCATTTCGTCCAGATCGGTATAGTGCGTCGCCATTCCTGTAATCCGCTGCCCGCGCTGCAGCAGTGCATCTACCGATCCGATACTTTCCCGGACGATCTCCTGGATCCCCATGAACCCGCGCCCGATGCGCTTTTCCGAAAGCTGAAAAATCGCCGCTTCCGTATCGCTCAGCACATCCTCGGCGGAGTCCGATTGATCACTCGCCCTCGCAATGGCCGTAGTCGCAGCCGAAATCACTCCGCGCAGCAGCGCCTTATCGCGCACGATCTTGACGTAGTGTTCGATCGAAGGACGCTCGGGAACGCCCTCCACCAGGCTCGACACGTAAGCCACATCGCCGATCGCCTGCAGGTCTTTGTGGCGCTCCAGTTCTTCGATCAACGTGATCATGTCAATCGGCCGTGACGACTCCGACAGATCGACCATTCGCGAATAGATGCGCCGATGCGAGTCGAGCGAGAAATCCTCCACCCGCAGATGTTCCGCCGCCTGGTTGTACGCAAAGTTGTCGAGTAGAATCGCGCCCAGAATGGACTTCTCGGCTTCCACATTCGCCGGCAGCGTGCTGATCGAGTATTCCGAAGTAGCCAAAGTTCGTCCCTAACCCAACATCAATTTCGCAACCAGAACACTAACCCGATGCCGCTTGTGAATGCGACGCGCAGTAAGTGGAAATCTGCCGCGAATTAAAAAAAATGGCGCAGGGTGCCCCACTTCTGGCCGGTGTTGCCAGAAGTGGGGATTTCTATATCAACGATCCCGTTTCATGTAGGGACGGACGCATTCGTCCGTCCCGCGACGCCAAGGGCGAGCGCCTGCACCTGAATCGCAAGTGTAGGCGAATAAAAAACGAATATCAAGCCCCAGATGGAAGCAATCTTGGGAGAATCGTCCGGAAGCCGGAAGCCCGAAGCCGAAAATAGAATGCGGTCCGCAGGCCAGCCACCCACGGACCGCATCGTTCGTGTGTTCCCGACCCGCCTTTGTCACCGCGGAGGCGGCGCAATGACCGCTTCAGCCCGACAGCCCCCGCAAGCGGGTTCCGTGTTTTGCTGAAGCCGGTTCAGGACTCGCAATCTTTCGATCGCTGATCCCAACCCTGCGACATCCAGCAGCCCGTCTGCTCCGAAGAGCAGAAGTGGAGGAGGCCGCAAGCCCGGGCAACCAGTCGCGCTGCGCGCGTTTCTGGAAGTTTCCCCCGGCAATTCGCTCTCGAGAATCGCCGGCTGCCGCTGGCTCTGCCGCAATCATCCGGCCGAGTCAGGAACTCTCACGTTTCGCTGAACCCACTCTCCGTTACTTTGGTCTTTGCCGCAATACAAAAAACGCCTGCCGTTGTGAAGAAGCTGTGGACGATGAGACTTCCCTGTGGACGCCGGAGGAAATCTAAGATTGAACTCTACCCGCGGACCCATCGAATCAGCAATTTCAATGACTTGCACGCCGTCAAAGAATTTCGAAGCCATTCACAGGCCACCTGGCATCCACCTGCATCCGACCCCCTCAAACCGAACCCACCACCGGCCAAAATAACGACCCGGCTCAACCAGGAAATCGCAATCAGCGTGCAGACTGCGCACGAAATATTAGGCATCATCACGGGATTACCCTCATTCCAAACACAAAAGGCGCGACCCATAGGCCGCGCCTCTTCAATTCCTACTCTCTACTTCCAGAATACCAAGTTGAGCGGGGTGAACCGGCCAAGTTTTCAATTTTATTTTCGGATCATTTTCAGAGACTTAGGCTCGATCATGCAATTCTTGCCTATTGACAAGATTTCTGCCCGTGTAGCGACGGACGCATTCGTCCGTCTCGCGAAGAATATCCGATACCCGTCATTTTTTAGGCAGACCAGCCGTCAGAGCGCTTAATGGCCCCCAATCAGTTGCCACGCAGTCCGCAGCGAGTCAGGTAGTCCATAAAGGTCCATCGCGGTGATCAGGATGGCGCTAGTCCACCCGGCAATTAACAAAAGCAGCCCGTTTTCCCATTTCCCCATTCGCCAGCGGGAGCTGGTGAACTGCAACAAGGGAAACATCGCAAAGGGAAGTTGCAGCGCCAGCACGACCTGGCTCAGCGTCAGCAGCTCGGTAACGCTGTTGTCACCTCGCAGCCCGATAATCACCACTGCGGGAAGGATCGCGAGCGTCCGCGTGATGAGCCTGCGAACCCACGGCTTGATCCGCCAGTGCATAAAGCCTTCCATCACGACTTGGCCCGCGAGAGTTCCCGTGATGGTGCTGCTTTGTCCCGCCGCCAGCAGCGCCACAGCGAATAGCGTGCTCGCCGCGGCTGTGCCCAACAGCGGCGCGAGAGTCAGATACGCAACCCGAATCCAATCGCTGTCGGGTCCAAACGAGACAAACCGTCCTCCTGGTACCGAGACTCCACTCTTGCCGAAGAAGACCGTCGCTGCCAGCACCATGATCGCGGCGTTGACAAAAAACGCGACCGTGAGCGCGACCGTAGAATCGATGGTGTTGAACTGCAGCGCGCGCCGGATCGAGGAATCGTCCTTTTGCAGACGCCGGCTCTGCACCAGCGCGGAGTGCAAATACAGATTGTGCGGCATCACCGTCGCACCGATGATCCCGATCGCTACGTAAATCATTCCAGCGTGCCGGATGCTCGGTGCCAGAAACGCGTGCCCAAGTTCCAGAAAGCTGGGCTGCGTTTGTGGAAGGACGAAAATCTCAATGAAGTAGCAGCCAGCGATCGTAGCAACCAGCACCAGTACAACAGCTTCAATCGTGCGCATCCCGAAGCGCTGCAGGCCGAGCAGCAAAAGAACGTCAAGCCCGGTGATGATGACTGCCCAGAGTAGTGGGATATGAAACAACAGGTTCAGAGCAACCGCGCTGCCCAGCACTTCCGCCAGATCGCACGCGCCGATTGCGACTTCGCTCATCAGCCAGTTCGGCCAGCGCGTCCACGCCGGATACCAGTCACGGCAACACTGCGCAAGGTCCTTTCCCGTGACTACACCGAGTCGCGCGGAAATGACTTGCATGAAGATTGCCATCAGGCTGGCGAGTCCGACTACCCACAGCAATCCATACTTGAACTGTGCTCCGCCCTGTAGGTCCGTGCCCCAGTTGCCCGGATCCATGTAGCCGACGCTCACCAGAATGGCGGGCCCCACGAACGCCCGCCACTGCTCCCAGAAACTCGCCTCGTGATGCGGAACCTCGACCGAGCCATGAACGTTTTCCAGCGAAAGTTGGTGCGGGAAAGCCCTTGCCGCGCCGAGCGAACCCGGGACGGTGTTCTTTGCGGGTTGGTGTTCGCTCTCCATGGATGAAATCCGGCGGTAAGTTCCCCACACTGCAGATGTTAACGAGTATACACCCGAGCGAGTTAACTGTAGTTAACTAAAGTCATACACCAATACTGGCCTTTTGGCTGGTTTGGCTTTGGACGCAGGACAGCGCTTTCCTTGCAAAGAGTACGAGGGTTGGGGCACCCTCTGTTGTGGCGACGGAAGCTATAAAAGGCGAAACATGCTCGTATCGATTGCGCAAGCCGAGGAAGCGCGCCGGAACATCGCGGGAGTCGCGATGCGCACTCCGCTGGTCCGCTGCAATACGGAAGATCCTGCGGATCTATATCTGAAACTCGAGTGCCTGCAGCCGATTGGATCGTTCAAGATCCGCGGGGCGGCGAATGTCATGGCTCAGACTCCTCGCGAGCTGCTGCAACGCGGCGTGCTGACAGCGTCTGCGGGAAATATGGCGCAGGGAGTTGCCTTCTGCGCCAGACGGCTCGGAATTCCAGCGACGATCGTTGCTCCGGACACCGTCCCTGCGACCAAAGTTCAAGCAGTCGAGCGGATGGGAGGCCGTGTCATCAAGGCCCCGTTCGAGCAGTGGTGGCAAACGTTCGAGACTCGTTCTTATCCAGGTGTGCAGGCTACGTTCATCCATGCCTTCGATGACCCGCACGTGATGGCGGGTAACGCAACCATCGCGATGGAGCTTCTTGAAGATCTGCCAGATTTGGAAGCCGTCGTAATTCCGTGGGGAGGAGGCGGGTTGTCGAGTGGTATCGCATCCGTCTTGAGAGCACGTGCGCCGAAGGTGCGCATTTATGCCGCCGAAATTGAAAGTGGCGCTCCTTTGGCTGCGTCGCTGGCAGCCGGTGAACCGCGGGTGGTGGAATACCGCCCGTCATTTGTGGATGGGATCGGGAGCAAAAGCGTTTTCCAAAGTATGTTCGAACTCGCGCGCACACTTTTAGACGGTTCTCTGGTGGTGACGCTTACCGAGGCCGCCGCTGCGTTGAAGCTTGTGGCCGAGCGGAATCGAGTGATCATCGAGGGTGCCGCGGCCTGCGCGGTGGCTGCCGCTCTGTCGGGCCGGGCGGGACGCGGAAAAGTTGTCGCCATCGTCTCGGGCGGGAACATTGATCTGCACAAGTTCGCCGAACTTACTGCTGCGCACTGAAAGTTGACTTCACTTCTACTTCGAGCTGCTGTACCAGCGCAGAACTCGCAGCGCTCGCAGCGTGTTCCAGCGGCTTGCGCTCCCAACCTCGGTCTCCATCTTCACGGGAATGTATTCGGGATGAAGCAGATTCAGCGGCCAGCGTCCGTTCTGGTGGCGGCGTTGAATCACAACTTCGATGGCCTCTCTGAGGCGGCGGTCCGGTTTGCTTCCCGCATCCCGAAAATAGTCGAGCCCACGCAACACGTCGTAATGCCAGAACGGCGGAAAGCTGAAGCGGAGCCACTTCTTGTCGATGATTTCGCCAGTGCGAAACGAGTGAAACAGTCGACGCTTGAGCAGATACTCTTCCGCCCGTTGACGCGCCGTCGTCAGAGCCTCTGTTTTGCGGCCCGCGCGTTCGTATGCGAGCAATCCTTCGAGCACGCAGATCGTGGTGTGGAACGACGATCGCCGGCTTTTGGGCGCTTCGCAATTCCAGCCTCCATCTTGGAGTTGCTCACCAAGGAGCTGTTTGGCGAGTTCGTCATCCGGTTCTTTAAAATACGCGCCCAGCGCAAGAATTCGTCCATTGATGCAGGGCTCCGTTTCGCCGTGAAAGAAAGGCCGATTGCTGTGCCACTTGAACCTTAATCTCTCCACGCGGCTGACCATTCTCCGCGCCTGCTTGCTGGCCGGATCGAGGCCGAGATCCATCAGTACGACAAGCGTGTAGAACGTGATAAGTAAACCGGCGTTCTCTCTCGGCCCGCCCCACCTGCCGGAAGGAGACTGCCGGGCAAGAAGCTTGGCTCCCCACCCTTCGGTGGCAACGCGAGAACGTTCGGCGGCAATGACCTCGGGCGCTTCATCGGCCAGGTCTCTCATGACCTGCCAGCGGATGGAGGGATCCGCATCAAGTAACCATTTGAGGTGTGCGGGCCGAGGAGCGTAATCATCGAGACGCATTGGTCTCTTATAAATTCGGGCGTCTCTGAGATCAAGGTCGTTTGTGAGACGCACACCTAGCGCGCTCGAAACACGTGCCAGAGAAAGAGGCCCAGGTAGCTCACTGCAAGAACGGTAAACAGCAGCGTCAGAAGAGTGTGTCCTACGACGAACATCCGCCCCTTGGGCCAATCGGCGTGTGAGAAGTAAATCGCATCGACCCCGATTCGTGCGCTCCAATAAATACCGATGAAGCACACTAGTCCAAGAGCAGCACGGTCTCCCCGAAGCATCTCGCTGTGAAGTGCGAGCGTAAGCGTCCCAAAGGCAATAATCGTCAGCACCGTGAATCCGCCTTGTACCCAAAGCAGCTTGCGGTTAAAAGGCATCAACTGTGCCAGATCTTTTTTCCAGCCGAGCCGGTAAGGAACTTGAAAGCTGGCAAACAGAATGATGAAATGACCCGCTCCTGCCAACCAAAGATCAAGGTCAAAGAATCGATGCCACTCTGCGGTCATCATGCGTGGATGACTCGCATGAATGGCAGTATGACTCGCGATACAAACCACGGATGAAATAGCCAAAACACAGGCGCCAGAAGAAAAATGCTCATGAAACACCATCCCCGGAAACCCGCTGTCAGGCCCAGCGACTTTCCTAACGCTGAACGCTCGATGCTCACACCAACACCCTGAATTGCGAAATACAACGTCGGAAGCCCATAACCGCCGCGAGCCGGAACTGAGATCACCAGATCGTGAATCAGTCCTGACACCAAAAACACAAGGAAGCCCGCAGTGCCCACGCCTACCCTGCGATGTGCCGGTCGAAAAATCAATTCATGCGCCAGCTGGCGGAAGCCGAGATTCCAGCGCTTTCCCCAGAACTCCGCCAGAGATGTAGAACCAAGTGGATTTCGCATGATCGGTTCCGCTCGAATCCCCAGGTGTTGCCAGAACAAAGCGATCATCTCAAACGAACCGAAGTGCAAGATCAGAATGATCCCAACCATTCCAGTCCAGCCTCGCAGAAGCGCATCACGTTCTGGAATTTCCCGGGCTACAACCCAGAGCAGCGTAATTCCAAGGCATGTTTTGAACGCTGGCCCGAGCCATCTCGAAGCCGCCGGTGACGACACTTGCTGAGTTGAGTCCAGGAAAGCCTCTGCATCCATCCCTGGCCAGGCCAACAGGTACGCCACGGATCGCCATGCGTTGTGAACTGTTTTTGAGCGTGCCTGCCACGTGACCCACTTCAAACCGAAAAACAGAGCGAACGACAGAGACCACATGAACGCCCACGGTTCCAGCAATCTGCCAAAAGCGATAGCAATTGCAGGCAATGCAATCAGCGGAATCCACCCACACACCTGCTGAACAATTCTGTTATGGTCGCTTTCCATCCACGTCGAGTTGTAGCAAATGCGGTGCGGGCAAAACAGTGGCGCCTGGGGTGATGCCCCAACCGGCTCTGGCGAGCATGCTATTACAGTGGTAATTAGCTTCGGGGAACGTTTGCACCTAGCATTACCGCAGCACGCGGCGGTATCGTCAGAAGGGCCGCCGCATTTGGGGGGGAAGGATCTATGGCTACTGCAACCACGGCATATGGCGAACATCGGTTCGGCGCTGCATATTCCATGAGAATCCTTCTGGCGGTAATTGTGCTCGCCTTTCTCGGCGGGCTATGGGGATCGCAGGAAGATCCGCGCATAGAATCCCATCCAACTCTGCTGTGGGTTTCGCTCGCACTCGTCGCCGCAGCCGCCGGTTTGTGGATCCTGCTGGGCAAAAGCACCTTGATCATCAACGACTCCGGTGTGCGTCGGGAATCACCATTCGGCCAGCAGGAAATAACATGGAGCCAGATCGCAGAAACCCGTTATCAAGTTGTCCCTGTGAATGTGTACGCCCATTTCGGTTTGATCGGAGCATTGATCGCCATGTCGAGGAAGAAATCCTCGCGAGCGAACCTCACGCTCGAACTGATCGGCCACGATCGCAAAAAACTGAAGGTCACCTCGAGTTTTAGCAATGCCGACGAAGCTATCGGCATCATCCTGGGCAAGCTCATGCCGCCAATCGTGCAAAGCGCCAAAAGCAGAATCCAGCGAGGCGAGACCGTGCAGTTTGGCCCAGTCGGACTATCGGCCACCGCGCTTCACTGGAAGGGAACATCCATTCCGGTCGTGGAAATCACCAAGGCCGAGCTGGCAGGCAGCAATCTGCAAATCAAACGAACCGGAAAATGGCTCAGCGCGGTCAGCGTCCGCTCGAACAAAGTGCCTGACGTCCTGGCATTCCTCGACGTTCTGGAATCGCTGGCTCCCCAGATCAAATCGATGGGAGTGGACCCGCTCGCGCGCGTAAGAATGTAAGACAGCGAGTCCACCGCCTCGCCGGGTGCCGAAATTCCGGTTGGTCCACGCCTTCCTTAAGGTTTAGCCCACGAGGTTCACAAGGGTGCCCCATGTCTCGCCGAATTCGCGAGACATGGGAATCACTGGGTCGACCCTCGTATAGATCCCGAGATCGTCCTGCCCGGCTTTTGGCTTTTCTTTGGCGTTGCTTCGTTACTTCCCTGCACGATTCGGACTATTTTCCCGCCAGCAGTAGTCAAGATCCGCGTCAAGGAGGAGGTTATGCGCAACCTGATACTCGTGACAATGATTGGCCTGCTTGCAATCTCAGCCGGTCATACGGCTGCCCCGGATTGGGCGATCAACGCCACAGCAATCGAGGCCTGTAGTTGCCCCCATTTCTGCATGTGCTATTTCAATTCGCATCCGGCAGCCCACCATGAAAACGGCAAGATGGAGCACTACTGCCGGTTCAACATCGCATACAAGGTCAACAAAGGGAATTACGGCGGTACGGATCTCGCCGGCGCGAAATTCTGGCTGAGCGGTGATCTGGGTGCCGACTTCTCCCAGGGGCAAATGGACTGGGTCGTACTCACCTTCGACAAATCTGTCAGTCCGGAACAACGCCAGGGTTTGGGAGAGATCGCGCAGCATGTGTTTCCGGTGAAGTGGAAATCCTTCCACGTGGCGGAGGGCAGCATCGATACGTGGACCTTCGACAAGGATCAGGCGCACGCGACCTTGAACGGCGGTAGCACCGCGGAAGTCAAACTCAAGCGCTTTCAGGGAATGACGGATGAACCCGTAGTCCTGAAGAACGTGAAGTACTGGGCCACTCCACGGAACGACGGCTTCGTCATGATGCCGAACGAAGTAGAAGCGTACCGAGAGGGCGCGAACGCTTTCGAGTACAAGGGCACAAACGGATTCATGCTCACGTTCGACATGACGTCAAAAGACACTGCGAATCACGCTTCAGGAAGCCACTGAGTGGGGCGATCGATTTGAGGGCGGTGGACAGGGACCCACCGCCCGTTGGCGGTCGGAGCGCATCATGTTGTTGAACGCCACTCGTTAGAAGTCACCGGGGGGCGTCATCCCGAAGCCCCGCGCTTTTACCGGGGGGGCGAGGGATCTCTGCGTGAAAGGGCCAGTGCTGGGAGATCCTTCACTCCGCCTGAAAAACGGCTCCGTTCAGGATGACGCCTCGTGGGGCAGAGTCTTCGTCGAACCAATGGTGCAGAGTCTCGTGATTCAACGGCTTGATCAATTTTGGACAACTTTTTGACAAGTTGGAGATGTTTGAGATTTGACCCACAAATACGATCAACAAATGAATCAAAACTCACCCTGTAATCAGAAGTGCAAGTCATGGTGACGGTAGCGAGTTCACCGTCGCCGTCCACCGTGCGTAGCGGCCTTAGAGTTGTTTCCGCGCCGGTTCCTCGCCTAATTTCCATCGATGTGCTGCGTGGACTGGTGATGGTCCTCATGGCGCTGGATCACACGCGCGACTTTCTGTCGTACGCTCGATCCTCTCCTGAGGATGTGGCGCACACAACGGCAGCGCTTTTCTTCACGCGCTTTGTCACGCACTTTTGCGCGCCGGTGTTCGCCTTCCTTGCCGGAACAGGCGCATTCCTCTCCACAAGGCGCGGGAAATCGTTGAAGCAGGTCTCGTGGTTCTTTTTCACGCGCGGTCTGTGGCTGCTTGTCCTCGAGTTCACGATCGTGGACTTCGCGTGGGGCTTTGTTCCGTGGGCGCATGCCGGAGTGATCTGGGTATTAGGTTTGAGCATGATTGCCATGTCGGCGATCATTTGGCTGCCAACCCGCTGGATCGCCGTATTGGGACTAGGCATGATCGCAACGCACAACCTGCTCGATCCTATCCATCCTGCTTCTTTCGGAAAGCTTTATTGGTTGTGGATATTCTTGCACTCGCCCGGACGAGTTTTCTTCACGGCTGATTCCGCACTTCCTGTCCGTTATGTCCTGATTCCCTGGGTGGGAGTCATGGCTGCCGGCTTTGCATTTGGCGCTTTGCTGCTGCGGCCTGACCGCCGCAAATGGATTCTGAGAATCGGGATTTGTGCCACGATTCTGTTCTTCGCACTTCGAGGCATCAATCTTTATGGAAACGGGATCGCCGGTTGGCCCGAGCGATACGCGCATTCTGCGGGCCCTTGGGCCGTGCAGCCGTCACTTACGTTGAGCGTGATCTCATTTTTCAACACGCTGAAATATCCGCCATCGCTCGACTATTTGCTCATGACACTCGGACCGGCTCTCATCCTGCTTGGATTGCTCGACGGTATCAAGACTCCAGGCGGGATCAATCGCATTCTGCAAGTGTTTGGCCGGGTGCCGATGTTTTACTACCTCCTGCACATTTACCTCATTCACCTTCTGGCCATCCTCATCTCATTGGCTTTCCATCAGCCGGTTTGGCACGGTTCGGTGATCGCCGAGTTTGCGCAGCGGCCCGCCGGGTATGGGCACGGTCTGCCATTCATATATGCAATTTGGTTCTTGGCTGTGGCGATTCTTTATGTGCCTTGCCGGTGGTTCATGGAACTGCGCAGCCGGCATCGCGACTGGGCTTGGCTGAGTTATTTCTAGGCCGAATACTCTTGCTAGGCGGAAGCTGCCGCAGCTTTGGGCTGTGAGGAGATCAGCCACTCGAGCTTTGAGAAGGGCAAATAAACGCTGGGTGCGTCCATATCAGCCATCGCGCCGCCTGTGACCTCGCGCAACGCTGCCGTCATCTCATTGCTTTCCAGGCAGAAGCCGGTTTCATCGGCGGCGATGATGGTTCCTGAGAAGGCGCGCGTGAACAGCGAGACCTTAACGATCACCTTCCTGTTCGCCAATTTGTCTTTGAATGACGGAACACCCGGCTGCGCCATAACTCTCCACGACAGACTCGAAACGGATTTGCTTCCTGTGGATAGTTTGACAACCAGCGATCAAGTCTCAAAGTGACCGGGGTAATGCCAATTCACGCCTATCCGCCATGGCCGGTCGCATGGCATTGATAGCAGTTAATGCTGTTGTAGACGTAGCCCGAGACCTGCTCATGGCGGAAGTTGTTGGGGTTATTGCCGCCGTGGCATCCGGTGCATTGGAAGATCGAATAGTCGCTAGAGTTCGTGTGGCACGTCAAGCACACGCCGTTGGCATTGCCATGGTTGATGGAGAACTGCGTGTACTGCGAATGGTTGAACGAAGCATTCGCCCAGGAAGTTGTGTTGTGACAATTCTGGCAACTCGTGGGGAAAAACTGCGGCTGCGCGGCGTGCCCCGGATTGCTCGTCTGGTTGTAGTCCGTCTGGTGGCATCCGATGCATGCGGTAGGCAACGTTGTGTAGTTGCTATTCACATGGCACTCACTGCATTGCCGCGGAGGAACGGTGTGCGAGCCGGTCAGCGGAAACGCCGTATTGGCGTGATTGAACGTGGAGTCGGTCCAGACGGTCGTGTCGTGACAGACCTCGCATGTGGTTGGGAATCCAGCCGCCGCGTGCGCGGGATTATTCGTCGCCGCGTATTCCTTCTGATGGCACGAGTAGCAGAGCGTGCTGTTCAGTGAGTAGTTGCCATTCACGTGACAGTCGCTGCATACGCGCGGCGGCACCATGTGCGCACCCGTCAGCTGGAATCCGGTGCTGGCATGGTTGAATGTGCCATCGGACCACCGGACGGTGTCGTGACAGCTTTCGCACGCCGTCGGGAACGCCGCCGTCACGTGGTTCACCGGCGTCACTGCGTTGGTGTAGTCCGTCTGATGGCAGGATACGCATGCTGTGCTAGAGAGGTTGTAGTTGTTGTTCAGGTGGCAATCGGTGCACTGCCGCGGCGGAACCACGTGTGATCCGGTCAACGGAAATCCGGTGCTGTTGTGATTGAATGTCGCGTTTGCCCACGAGGTCGTGTTGTGGCACTGCTCGCAGCCTTGAGGGAAGTTCGACACAGCGTGGTTCGGATTTGTAGTTCCCTGATAATCCTTCAGGTGGCAGCTCACACAGGACGTGGCGCTCAGGTTGTAATTGTTGTTCACATGGCAATCCACGCACTGGCGCGGGGGAACCGTGTGCATTCCAGTGAGCGGAAAGTTTGTCAAATTGTGATTGAATGACGCGTTTGACCACGAAGCGGTGTTGTGGCACTGCTCGCAGGTTTGTGCGAATCCTGCCGACACGTGATTGGGATTGCCGGCGCCTTGGTAGTCCTTCAAATGACAACTCACGCAGGCGGTGCTGGTCAGGTTGTAGTTGTTGTTAATGTGGCAGTCAGTACACTGGCGAGGTGGGACCTGGTGTCCGCCGGTCAGCGGGAAGCCGGACGCGCTGTGATCGAACTTCGCGTCGAGCCACGTGTCGGTGCTATGGCATGCCGTACACGTGGTGGAGAATCCGCCGGAAACGTGGTTTGGATTTGTTGCCGATCTGAAATCCGCAGCATGGCATGAGTAGCACTCGGTGGATAACGTCTGAAACTGGCTGGTCGCCGCTCCCTTGTGACACTGGTCGCAATCGACCACCGCGTGGGCACCCATCAGCGGAAAGCGGTTATTGTGCTGCTTTACATCTCGAACCGAAACCTGCCAGCCGCGGACAGTGTGGCACTGCTCGCAATCTGCTCCCAGCTGGCGCTTGTGAATGTCAGCATGGCAATCCTGGCAGTGTTTTCCAACGTTGGTGAAAACCGGCCTGGTATGGCATTCGGTACATGCAACCGACCCGTGCAAGCCGCGCAGCGGATACTTCGTCTGATTGTGATCGAATTCAGGAACCGCGCGAATCGGCCGCCACGCATCGGCTGTGTGGCAATTCTGGCAAGGAATGGCGAGATTGCCATGAGGACTGTGCGTTCCTCGAGCAGCCTGTGCGCGGACAACACCCGAACCTCCGGCAAGCCCGAGAAGAAAGATCAGAATCGCACGACAAATGACCCGAGGAACCATGGAGCCGCCCATTGCGGTCGTCCCTAACAACGAAATTAAGAAGCCAGCAAGAAGAACCAGCTCGCCAGTACGACTCTCAATCCAGCCGAAAACGGCGCCCAGTGCCGGGTCCGCTGTTTTGAGGTGTACCAGCGTACAGATTGCCTGCAGCGAGTCTTTGCGCTAGGTCAAATTGCTCACTTTGCGCCTCGCCCTCGCCAGATGTGCAGAAAACTGAACCGCAGCACAGAAGAATGCCGGGACTACGATAACCACGCCTCGCAACGGTTGTCTGTGATTCCTGTCAACATCGATGGGGCCGGAGGAATGTAGGGTTGTACGAGTGGGCGTTTCAAGTGGTGAGGATTTCGCGGAGTGTTTCAGAATTCAACAATCAGTACGGGTCTCGGGAATAGGACACGCTCGATGGAATCCAACTCCGGGTCTGACAGTCATTCTCTGCTGTCATCCGCCGATCGAGTCGTCGAGTAGTAGCCTTTGCGCGCATTGACCTTGAGCTTACGGCCCGATTTTTCCGCGATGATCGCGATCGGACGATAGCGTCCATCGTGGTTGAAGTCTGCGGGGCGATACGAGATCAGGTAGCGGCTGCGGATCACCTGCTGCAGTTCCGCAAGACTTCGGTTCAAATGACTCGCGGATCCGGGGAAGAAGGCGACACCACCGGTTAGCTGCGCCAACACTTTCATGGCGCGATTGCCCGTCAGATCTCCCTGCTGGGGATCATCGGCATAACGCGTACTCACTGTGTACACGATGATCTCGTTGCGCTCCGCTCGCTCGATTGCCTGCTTGAGAGTGGCGCTGCTCGCGTTGTCGACTCCATCGCTGATCACCACGAGAATCCGCGCGACGGGGCGATCTTCCTTTTTTTCTCCCAGTTTGTCGGCGGCGAAGGCAATGGCATCCCAGATGGCGGTTCCGCCAATCGGTACCAGTTGGTGGATGCCATGTTCAAGTTCCTTCAGATCAGAGGTGAAGTCGTTGGCCAAAACAACTGAGTTCGAGAATCCCGCCACAAATGCCAGATCATCCTTGCCGGTCGCGACCTGGTTTACGAAGTTGAGGGCCGCATTCTGCTCGAAAGAGAACCGCTCGCGGACAGACGCGCTGGTATCGATGAGCAATCCGAGCCGCAATGGCAGGTCCGATTCGCTGTGAAAAGAACGCACCACAACCGGAGGCTTGTGATCATCCAGGACCTTCACGTCTTTCTGACTGAGATCCGTAACCGATCTGCCGCTGTCGGTCGCTGAGAAAAATACCGCAACCTCATTCACCGTACTGATGAATGACAAGGGGCTAAGGTTCGAGTCCCGAATGCCGGATGTAGGATCCGATAGGCTTGCGGTTGCCGGGCCGGCCGGCCCCGGCTGCTTCACCGTAACGCACGAGGAGCAGGTCGAACCTTCAGATTCGGCCTCAGCGATCTGTTGTTTCTCGCGAAGATCCTGCAAGACCTCCTGCCCTCGGGTGGGCGAGAGCGCGACGGTGGGTGTGGACGTCGGAACGTTCATTGCCAATGAAAGCGGCCGCTCGTCAGCCGCCCGGATCTGGTCCACGGCCCGCTGTGCTGCCGCGGCGAAAGAGGACTTGGGATCTTCCGCCAGAAAAGTCTGCAGCTCGTTGCGCGTTTCCTCAAGATTATTCAGCGCCTGCCACGACGCCGCTGCGAAATAGTGAACGATCGCCGTTTCCGGATGGCTGGAGGCATGAGCCCGTTTTGCGGTCTTGATGGTTGCAGGATAGTCGTGATTCACATATTGCGCGTACGCCAATGCCAGCAGCAGGTGGTGATCCAGCGGCGCGATCGAGGAAGCTTTCTCCATCGACGCTTGCGCATCCGAGGTCTGCCCCAAAGCCAGTTGCGCGCGACCCTGGTTTAAATACGAACTCGATAAATGATCATCCAGTTGAATCGCCTGCGCGAATTCCTTTCGCGCCTGCTCGTACTCCTTCAATTGGAAGTAATTGCACCCCAATGCATTGTGGGCCGCTACATAGTTCGGATACAGAGCGATCGCCTTTTGCAGAGCTTCCACGGCGCTCTTCAGGTCATTCTTGGCCATAGCCTGCAGGGCGTGGGTGTAAGCATCCTTGGCGCGGCCGGGAGCCTTCAGGTCAAATTTCGAAACCGTCGCTTCCGAGTTGGAGTTGACCTGATCGCGGCTCCTGTGATCGAGCGTGCCCATCGCATAGAGGTTCATGTACTCGCCGCCGCTGAAAAGGGCGTTGAAGTCTCTCTCGAACCGCTCAGGCTGCACGGCCTGGGCCGCCGCATAGCAGGCGAGGAGGAGCAAGACAAAAGCTTCGCGGCGTATGAAGTGAGTCGTCACAGTAGTTCCCAGCGGCAGGGCGAGAACGCGTCCCAAAATCGTGGTTTTAATTGTAGGCTGAAAGGGCCTGTGGCGGTTCGTGAATTTCGGGGCAGATCGTGGGAAGAACTCTAGCCTGAATGACTTGCTACGGCTCGAGCGGCAACCGTCGGAAACGTACTAGTGAACCACGGCGTCCAGGTGGTTTGACGCGGTGGATTGCTCTCTCTGAGGAAAGCATTTTGGATTTTTTGTCGCGATCGCGCGTTCGTTGGCCTCTTTGTATGTTCGAAATGTGCCGTACTCGTAGTGGGTTAGAAAGTCATTGTCACCCGCCGGTAGCGATACCAGTTCTCGAACTACATAAGCGGTTTTCATGCTCCGATTCTCACTCGACTGAGTGTCCTGCGCAATACGACTGTCTCCGGAGGGCAGGTGAGGCTTTTGCCCTAACGTCCAGAGCTGAGGCATTAGCCGAGTTCAGGGAAACCCGTATCCCAGGGTGTCTCTTTGAAAAGCGAACAGACGGCGCAAGCTTGCGCTAAGGCCTGGTTTCGTCCATTGATGATTCGCGACTTATTGCTTGTTATTATCTGCAAGAGTACCAACCGACAACGCCTGCAGCGTTTTTCCCACCCTGGAGAATGACGGGATCTCCTGTTTCGCCTCTTCTGCATCCAGAAACTTGACATCGAGAAGACCCTGGCTGGGAAGGCCGTATAACTGAAAACTAACCTCTGCCAGGCACAAACTCCAGCCCTCCAGCCAGACCTCCAGCTCCCTGCGTTGGCTCGGACTTCCATCGCAAATCACAATCAGATCTATGTCGCTTCCTACGTCGGCATTTCCGGCTTCGGTGCTGCCGAAAAGGTACGCGGCTTGCACTCCAAAACGAACGGGGTCCATTGCGCTTGCAATGCGCTCTGCAAAACGGTGCCGCCAGCGCCAGTGTTCGGGCGCTGCGCCTAGCCGCTCACCGCTGAGTTCGCGTTGTTTCCACTCGAGGTATTCACCGATCCGGTGCGCAATATTGTCCAGTAACTCGCGCTCCTCCTGCAGAAACGGACCTTCCCACGCAATTGGCTTTTCCTGTTTGTAGTGAACTTCGATGGCCCCAACGGAAGTACGCCAGATTGAGATGGGAGAGCGCAGCCGCCACGGTGTGTCGATAAAGTCCGGCAAAGCGTGCGTGCGCCCGAAATATTCAATCCGAGCCGTTGTATCTGCTGGAAATTGCCAAGCAGCTGGGAGGGCTTCGAGAACCGAGCGAAAGACCACCTGAGGCGGTTCGTCGCGGCGCGAGAGGGCAGACGCTACGGAGTAGATACACTTGAGTTCCTTTGCGCGTTCTCTCAGTGCCCACAGTTCGTGGCTGTGCTCTTTTTCAATGTGCGTCATGGCTGTTCCAGTCTCAGATGAGGATCGAACATTCCGCAAGTAAGATGATCAGACAGCTACAGGGACGTGCTGGTCAACTGGAAGAAGCATTTGTCACATCGTCTGTGAGCGTAGAGATGATAACGCGCCAGTTCCGGCTCAGCTACTGGGCTGTTCCCAGTCGGTCAATTCTTGTTTGAGTTGAGCCCGAAAAAATTCCGGCATGCAATCACCTGCCGACTCGGGGGTCACCCTCCCGAGTGCAAAGGCGCTCTCCAGTAGATTCATTGATGGTTGGCCACACTCCACCAGAATCTGTTTGGCCACCTGCCGAATATGTGGGTCTTGAGAGTTGAGGTCGTCAATTAATTCCCAACCGACGACCGGATCTGATGTCTTTCGCCAAATGATGGCGCAGACCATCTCGATTTCATCATCATCCAAACGCAATAGTGCGAACTGAACCGGAAGGAACCGGAATTTGAGTGTTAAGGCCTGGTTACGTCAGTTATCTGGGATGACTATGAACGTTCCCTCTATGCTGCGAGGGCAGGTCCAAACTGTACACGAGAACCGTGCCCAGCATGGCATCGCCTTCATGCCCGTCTTGCGGCGACCCAACCCATTGTCTCGAAAGCAGAGCGAAC
>Ga0207693_10000521_pt1 | contig 34734 bp, 42 predicted proteins | sample LARL81metaG_FD_184347 | JGI IMG/M metagenome (GOLD analysis project Ga0207693, IMG submission 184347) | Corn, switchgrass and miscanthus rhizosphere microbial communities from Kellogg Biological Station, Michigan, USA - LAR L8-1 metaG... | ecosystem: Host-associated > Plants > Roots >... | reverse complement strand
TTTAAAAAGTCTTTTTGGCTTTTTGTGGTAATGTCACAAGTTCTGCATCCTATTGAGCAAAAAATTCTCAAGACCTTGATTGATAAGAAAAATCTAACACCTGAAGAACTTGCCACTGTGACAAAGCTTTCACTAGATCAGATAAGACGAGGTATAGAATGGCTCAAGTTCAAGGATCTAGCCAGTGTTGTGGAATCTGAGAAAAATCTCGTAACACTTGGCAAAAGAGGAACTGAAGCATTTGAAAAGGGATTTCCTGAAAGACAGTTGATCAATCATCTACGATCATTAGATGGATACTCGTGTGAAATGAATGATGTGAAAAATTTACTAAAAAATGAATTTGGTCCAGCTATTGCAAATGCAAAGAAGAATGGATGGGTTGAAATTCACGAAAACAGAATCATGCTAAAGGGATACCATGATGCCACATCTGAGGAAAAAATTATCAAAACCATCTCAAAAAATCCTACTGGAACATATCTGGAGGAATTTGAAGACAAGGATGCAGTAGAGTCACTGAAAAAAAGACCAGAGTTTATTGTTGTTAGCTCAAAAAAATCTGCTTTGGTAAATCTAACCGAAAAAGGTATGGAAACAGCCAAGACCGTACCAGATAACATTGATTTTGAAAGTGTTTCAGAGACATCATCTAGAGTAGAACCGGAAGCCAAAGTCGTAAGAGCAATAGATGTTGAAGCCAGTGCTCCAATAATATTTGCAGCAAAGAGCCATCCGTTAAGAGATGTAATAGATGAAGTACGAGAAATATTTGTCAGTCTTGGGTTTTCTGAGATAATTGGAAGTAATGTCCAGTCTAGTTTTTGGAACTTTGATGCTCTCTTTACACCCCAAGATCATCCTGCAAGAGAGATGCAAGATACATTTTACCTCAAGGATGTAAAAGGAAATAATATAGCAAAACCTGATCAGATAAAAAAAGTATCTGATGCACACAAGAAGGGTTGGAACTATCAATGGCAAAATGAAGAAGCAAGAAGACTTGTTCTAAGGACCCATACTACATGTGTAACCATTCGAGCACTTGCGGATCAAAAACAAGACGAAGCACGATTATTTTCAATAGGCAAAGTGTTTAGAAATGAAAAATTAAGCTACAAACATCTTGCAGAGTTTCATCAAGTAGAAGGAGTTGTAGTTGGCAAAAATGTCACACTACGAGACTTGATGGGATTACAGACTGAATTTTATCATAAAATGGGAATAAAGAAAATAAAATTCTGGCCAACATTCTTTCCATATACCGAACCGTCATTGCAATCCATGATATACAATGAAAAACTTGGCAAGTGGGTAGAGTTGTTTGGCATGGGAATTTTTAGACCAGAGGTAACAAAACCCCTTGGAATCAAAAATCCAGTTCTAGCATGGGGTGGAGGAATAGAAAGAATTGCCATGCTACGTTATGGTCTAGAAGATGTCAGAGAGTTGTATGAAAACAAATTTGGTTGGTTAAGGAGTGTGCCAAAATGCCAGTAGTCACACTATACTTCGACAGGATAAAAAAAATCATTGGCAGGAGTATTCCTAAGAGGAAAATTATTGACACTTTGCCGTTCATTGGATTAGATATTGAAGATGAGACAGCTGATCACATCAACGTAGAATACAGCCCAAACAGGCCAGATTATTCTACTGACTATGGGATAATTACCGGTCTTCAGGGGCTACTTGGAATAAAACTTGGTATGCCTGTATTGAAAATCAAAAACGGAAAATATTCTATAAAAGCAGATCCTTCTGTCTCCAAAATACGACCATATGTCACAGCAATAGAGGCAAGAAATGGCAAGCTCGATGATGAAACAATAAGACAAATAATTACAATGCAAGAAGATCTTCACAATGGATTAGGTAGAAGGCGAAAGAAGGCATCTATTGGAATACATGATCTTGAAAAAATAAAATTCCCATTATACTACAAAACTGTAACTCGAGAGCACAGTTTTGTTCCTCTGGAATCTAATGTATCCTTGACTGTAAAAGATATACTGGAAAAAACAGAGACAGGAAAAAAATACAAGCACATCTTGGAGGGACATGCCAAGGTACCTGTCATTATGGATTCCGATGGAAAAACCATATCACTTCCTCCTATTGCGAATGCAAAACTTACAGAGATGAATGCAAAGACACGAAATTTACTTGTAGAGGTTACTGCAACTGACAAGAACGCCGCAGAGGGAGTGCTTGCAGTTATTGCAAATACTCTACAGATTGCAGGATTTGAATTATATTCGGTAAAAATAACTGGGGCGGGAAACTCTACTCCTGTACTAAAATCTAGAGATCTTGTACTAGAGCCTGAACTTGTAAACAAGACACTCGGAATTGAGATATCAAACCAACTCATAGTAAAGTCTCTTAAAAAAAGTAGACTTGATGCAAAGTTGAGAGGAAAGAAAATTGTATGTACAATTCCAAGATATAGGACTGATATCTTTGGAGTGATGGACCTAGTAGAGGAAGTTGCTCTTGGATATGGAATTCAAAATCTTGCACCTACGATGCCTGAATCAGTCTCAGCAGGTGAGAGAAATCACACCACAAAGACACTTGAGACTGTTCGTTCACTTATGATTGGACTTGGATATCTTGAAGTGATGAATTTTGAGCTTACTAGCAAAGAAATTCTATATGACAAAACTGGTAGAGAATCATCCAAGATAATATCTGTTGCAGATTCAAAAAGCCAAGAGCACATTATCTTGCGTGACATGTTGCTTCCTGGTATGATGGAAGTGTTGTCAAGAAATATTCATGAATCCTATCCTCAAAAAATATTTGAGATTGGAACTGTGTTTGAAAAAGATTCATCAATTAAGGAAGGAATTCATTTGGCCTGTCTTAGTGCGCATAAAGATGTCAACTTTACCGAAGTAAAATCTGTTTTACAATCTCTTCTTAAAACTGGTTTTAATTTATCCTGTAATACTGTACCACAAAAGGAACCCATGTTTGTTGATGGAAGAACTGGCAGTATTGTGGTTAACGGTAAGAAACTTGGTTCACTGGGAGAAATGGATACAAAGGTTGTTGACAATTTCAAGCTTAGAACTCCTGTTGCTGGGTTTGAGATAAAACTCACTGATCTTTTATCTTGATGGTTTGTTTTACTTTTGAGAATCATTTTGGAAACAGCTACAACGCTTAGACATATGCCTGTTACAACCAATTATCTTGTGGTCTTTGCAACCGCAGAGTAGACACTTTTTTTCCAATTTGATGGTTTTCTATGGGATTTGTGCATATTACAATATTGTTTCTGAAAAAAAGATGCCCAGACTTGCAAAACACGCTCAAGTTAGCCCGATACTAATCAATCACAATAAATTACTGCCTGGAAAATAATCAATCGCCCCAATACAGCACGCAGACGGACTGGGATGATGAAATATGATTTTTGGTCCACCCAGCCGTGCTACAGGGCACCCCGGTAATAGAACAAGATGAGGATTAAGGCTAACGTACCAATGACTCTATGTGAGTCAGAACCGGGGAACATTCTTTTTTCCTAAATTTTCCAAAAATGCCAAAAACCAAAAGAACCTCCAAAATTCATCCAAAAAAACTAGTTCTCAATTTTCAACTATGATATAATCTTTGATTTGCGAAGAGAAAACAGATCTATTGATATATTTGCGTTGTATAGGTATACCATGGCAACTGCATATGTGCTAATAAATTGTGAACTTGGCTCTGAGGAATCTATAATCTCTCAGCTAAAAGCAATCAACGGAGTCAAGGAAGTTCACGGTACCTTCGGGGCCTACGATATTCTCGCAAAGATCGAATCTCCAACAGTGGAAGCATTAAGAGAAATAATCACTTGGAAAATTCGTAAAATAGAGAAGATTCGCTCAACTCTGACCCTGATGGGAATAGAAGGTCAAAGTTAAGTCTCTGTGGAAAAATTTTACCCATCTTTTTGAACACTACACCATAGAGTACTCTAATTTTTTATTCAAAGAACTTTTAATTGTGTTATAACCTTTTCATCACATGTTACTTCATTTCATTTTCTTGGTAAAAGAGGAAGATCTCGACAATAAGAAATGGGAATTTGATTACGTTACAAAAATGGCACAGTTCTACAAGGTTTGGATTGAAAAGACCTTTTCACAAAAAGTCGAGGTTCAGGCAGATGAGATGATAGTCAGATCTAGAGGTAAATTCAGGATTGTAGATACACCTGCTTTGCTTGATGACCACGCTGATAGGGGAAGGGATATCTTTCATTTCTATCTGACATACTTTAGACCTATTTGGACTGACTGTACATGTGAGGGATATTTTGCAGATAATTTTGGCATGGTTTTGTGGAGCAAGAGTCCGCAAAAAGATGACTTGAAATTTCTAATGGAAACTAATTGCCCAAAGGTCTCACATGAACTTGCTCATGAATTTCTAAGACAAGCTGGATACAAAAATTACAAGGAACTAGTCCATGATATATGGGACAAGCATCTCTTTGCATCATTGCCGTATGAACACTATGATGCTAATAACAAACAAACAGACAAAGATGCTCTGTTTGCAACTATAGATACTTCCAGTTTACAGTTATAGTAGCATGATACATTTTGATATTTTTAATGTCCTAAAAGACTATAAGTAAGTGGTTTGGAGTTTTTTTATGCCAGAATTTATTTGTCCAGATTGTGGTAAGAAACTATTTCATGAAAATGAAACTACGTTGACTGTTGAAAAACAAGTCCACTTAAAATTCTGCCCTGCTAAAAAGAAGCACTAGCACTTTGTGACAGAATATATTCTGTCTTGAAAGCTAGCTGTCTTGAAATCTATCTTATTTTGTGGATCTTTCTTTCGAGTGGTACTTAGTTTTTCTAATGTAACAAGTGCCTCTCCATCAAATCCTACTGAAGATCCGAAAACTCCTTCGGAGAGCTGATTTCCATGCTCTCCTTTCTTGATATCATCAACCATTTCATAAAACTTGATAGCCTCTCTTTTTGTTGTTGGACCACCTGAAGATTTGTTAAAACCAACTGCAATGTACATTCCATTATTTTTGACTGCGATTGGTACCTTGTAGACTTTGCCAGAATGACCTGGGATTTTTTCGTTTAACAAAATTTCACACTTGTGGAACATGCTTGAGATGTATGCAAAAAATCGATAGTTGGCGTATACGCCGGAGGAATCTTCGTGACAATCAACAAAAACCTTGTGTAAAAGTTCAAGAGCAGAATCATTCATGCTTTGCAGACGTTCTTCAATTCTGCCTTTTCTGACCAGATCTGATTTACAGTCTGCAGCAATTTTTTCTAAAATGAAAGGAGGCAGGTTATAATTTTTCAGAGTGGAAACAAAAGTTCCAGTTTTAGAGGCTCCAAATGTTGGGAAATTGCCTCTGCTCAATTCAGTCTACCTCGATGTATTTTTGATATTGTAAAACTCAAACCCTATCTCCCCTAGCAGAAGTACTAGGTGCCTTTTTCCTTATAACTGTTATCTAGTGGAGAGAGATCGGATGGTGGGGCCGACCGGAATTGAACCGGCGACACACGGGTCACTACAGCTCCAAACTGTACATCATCCTTGCGTCAGTGAAGCTTGTGAAACCACTGGAGCCCTTAGCGGTGATCATGTGATCTAAACTGTCGCCATACCAGGCTAGGCTACGACCCCACGTAATGAACATAAATGCACTTGAATTTTAATTTACTTGACTTCTGAAGATTTATTGGTACCATCATAACTCTTTTTGAGCGTTGGATTGTTGCAAGAAAATTGCATGTCATGATTTCTACATCTTGATCAATTACGTGCCTAAATCAGACTCTAACAACTTGGGGAGTAAAACTTGGTTAGACCTATAATCATACTATTGGGGGCAATTCCAGTGCTTGCTGCTCTTTTCATTGTGGTACCAACACTTCTTCGACCTGAAATCCCAAATGTTGCAGTTAATGCTGATGATGTTATTTCGATAGAATATAGCAAACAACACCTCAAAAAAATATCATTTGGCCTTACACAGAGCATTGGCGCTGACACAACTGAAGTTTTGACAATATCAAACGATGGTCAAACTACCTACAGTCTCACAAAGAACGGTTATTCTGAGCCTGATAAAAAATATCAGCTGTCAAAAGATGAGGTCAAAAGACTGACTGCACTGATAAAAGAGACGGGATTTATGCAAATTCCAACAACAACTTATCCCGTAAAAAGTGATCTAGACGAGTATGACAAATATGGATTACAAGTTACACTAAACGATAAATCCATTAATGTCCAGTGGCCTGACCGGAATTCTACTCAGGAATTCATTCCTCCGTTGATAGGCCAGGTCCAAGACAGCTTGGACGCTGTAATTGCAGAAATAATAAAATAAATAGCGTAAGACTCGATCAAATCTCATGATTCCGCTTTCTGGCGATTTGGGCGATACTAAAGGGGTAGTAAAGGAAAAGATAGGATCATTTGGTACTACTCGAGGTACTTCTACACTAAAACGTGGTTTTGCTCACATGCTCAAAAATGGAGTTGTGATGGATGTTACAACTGTTGAGCAAGCTCAAATTGCAGAAGATGCTGGTGCAGTTGCAGTAATGGTTTTGGATAAACTTCCATCTGATGTAAGAAAAGCTGGTGGTGTTGCAAGAACTGCAAGTATTAGAATTATTCAAGAGATTATGGATTCTGTAACAATTCCAGTTATGGCAAAATGCAGAATAGGTCATGTATACGAGGCAATGGTTTTACAAGAAACAAATGTGGACATGATTGATGAATCTGAAGTTTTAACGCCTGCTGATGAAAATAGACACATTTGGAAATGGGATTTCACTAGTCCATTTGTAAATGGTGCACGAAATCTTGGTGAAGCTCTCAGGAGAATAGAAGAGGGTGCGGCAATGATTCGAACAAAGGGAGAACCAGGAACTGGTAATGTTGCTGAAGCAGTTATTCATATTAAAAATGTAAACACCGAACTACGACGCATAAAATCAATTTATGATGCAGGCGATGAACAAGACTTGATAAGTGTTGCAAGAGAGTTGAAAGTCTCATACTCTGTCGTGGAACAGACTGCAAGTTTGGGTAGATTACCAGTTGTCAACTTTGCAGCGGGTGGAATCTCAACTCCTGCAGATGCTGCATACTTGATGACTCTGGGTTGTGATGGAGTGTTTGTTGGATCTGGAATATTCAAGGCTGATGATGCAAAAGAAAGAGCACAAGCAATAGTTTTAGCAACAACATTCTGGGAAGATCCAGACAAGGTAAAAGAAGCACAAAAAATGATTGATGAAAGACAATCAATGTTAGGATTGGATACGAAGAATCTTGAACTTAGAATGCAAGAACGTGGTAGCACAGCATGAGCGGAATTAACATAGGAATTTTAGCAGTTCAAGGCGATGTTGCAGAAAACATACTTGCAACAAAGATGGCAATTGAAGACTTGGGTATGGAAGGTATTGTAACTGAGGTTAAAACTCCTGAACAAATCGCTGATCTTGATGGGCTAGTAATACCTGGTGGGGAAAGCACTGTGATAGGCACGCTCTCTCTGGTCAATGGTTCGTTAAAGAAAATTAAAGAAAAGATTGCAAGTGGAATGCCTGTATTTGGAATATGTGCTGGTATGATTTTGCTCTCAAAAAAGGCAAAAGATAGAGTAGTTGGTGAAATGGATCAACCATTGTTAGACTTTCTTGATGTGAAAATAGAACGAAATGCCTTTGGAAGACAAAAAGACTCGTTTGAATCTGAAATCTCGATGGATAAGATTGGCATTTCAAAGTTTCCAGGAGTGTTCATCCGTGCACCTTCAATCATAGAAACAGGTAAGGATGTAGAAGTGTTGTCCAAGTTTAATGAAAAGATAATTGCAGTAAAACAAGGCAACATCCTAGGTACTTCATTTCATCCTGAGCTTACAGGGGATATTTCACTTCACAAATACTTTGTAAGCATGATTAGAAAGAAAAACTAGATCTCCTGATTGAATTACTGGAATACCGTTTATATTAAATTCAAATTGATTGTATACTGTTATTGTAATGGAAATAGAGACAACTCCAGAACTAGTTTCAAAGGTTTATAAAAAAATTGAAGAAAACATTTCAAAATATAGAAAACTAGTAAACAGGCCACTTACTCTGACTGAAAAGATCCTCGTTGGTCATCTTGATGATATAGAAAGTGCAAAAGATCTAGAACCGGGAAAAAGCTATTCATTTCTTAGACCTGATAGAGTTGCACTACAAGATGTCACAGGACAAATGGTGATTTTACAATTCATGCAATCAGGTCTTAAACGAAGTACACTTCCAACAACTGTTCACTGTGATCATCTTATTCGCGCCAAAGTTAGTGGAGATGTAGATATCAAAGTTGCACTAGATGAAAACAGCGAGGTCTACAAATTTCTAGAATCATCCTCGCGAAAATATGGGATAGGATTCTGGAAACCTGGTGCGGGAATTATTCATCAGGTTGTATTGGAACATTATGCTTTTCCTGGTGGATTGATGATTGGAACTGACTCTCATACTCCAAATGCAGGTGGTCTAGGTATGCTTGCTATTGGAGTGGGAGGACTGGATGCAACTGAGGTGATGGCAGGATTTCCATGGGAACTCTTGTATCCTAAAAGAATTGGTATACATCTAAAAGGAGAGCTAAACGGCTGGGTTGCTCCAAAAGACATCATATTGTATGTAGCATGGAAGCTTACCGTATCCGGTGGAACAAATGCCATAGTGGAGTACTTTGGACCTGGTGCAAAGTCGATCAGCTGTACTGGCAAAGCCACTATAACAAACATGGGTGCAGAAATCGGTGCAACATGCTCTGTATTTCCATATGATGATAGGATGGAAATTTATCTCAAGTCAACTAATCGCGAACAAATTGCAGAGCTTGCAAACAAACACAAAGATATTCTTGTGGCAGATCCTGAAGTTGAACAAAATCCCGAAAAATATTTTGATAAAGTAATAGAGATTGATCTGTCTACACTAGAGCCATACATTGCAGGCCCGCACACACCAGACCTTGCAAGACCAATATCTGCACTTGCAGAAGATGTAAAACAAAACAAGTATCTTGATACCATCTCTGTTGCCCTTATTGGAAGCTGTACCAATTCATCTTATGAGGACATGACAAGAGCTGCATCTGTTGCCGAACAAGCAAAATCTCACGGAATGAATGTGAAAATTCCTCTTCTTGTAACTCCGGGCTCCGAACAAATTAGAGCAACAATTGAACGCGACGGACAGATGAATACATTAAATGAAATTGGAGCAACTGTACTAGCTAATGCTTGTGGCCCATGCATAGGTCAATGGAACAGACCTGAAATAAAACCTGGAGAGCCAAATACTATTGTAACATCATTTAACCGAAATTTCCCCGGAAGAAATGACGGCAGAAGAGAGACAATGGCCTTTATGGGTAGTCCTGAATTAATTGTGGCACTTGCGCTTGGTGGTAGATTATCATTTAATCCACTAAAAGATACCTTGAAAGGTTCTGATGGAAAAGAATTCAAACTAGAACCGCCGAAAAAGGCAGCAGAGGTGCCATCCAAAGGGTTCTCAAATGTGGGACAAATCTATGTTCCACCAGCCGAAAATCCTGATGAGATTCAAGTCATTATCAATCCTGCAAGTGGAAGACTGCAAAAACTAGAACCATTTTTGAAATGGGATGGTAAAGATTTTGTGGACTTGCCACTTTTACTAAAGGCAAAAGGCAAATGCACGACAGATCACATATCTCCTGCAGGTGCGTGGTTGTCATTGCGTGGTCATATAGACAAAATCAGTGACAACATATTCCTTGGTGCAGTTAACGCGTTTACAAGTGATGTTGGCAAGGGAAAGAATCAACTAAACGGAAACACGGAATCGTTTCCAGTCATAGCACGACAATACAAAGAGAAGGGACTAAAATGGATTGTAATTGGCGATAATAATTATGGCGAAGGTAGTAGTAGAGAACATGCAGCCATGTCTCCAAGATATCTTGGATGCGCCGCAGTTATTGCACGAAGTTTTGCACGTATACATGAAACTAATCTAAAAAAACAAGGAGTACTGGCACTCACATTTGTCAATCCATCTGATTATGATAAAGTCCAAGAGTCTGATAAAATAAGCATTCTTGATCTATCGCAGATGCAACCTGGGAAAAATATCAGATGCATACTAAATCACAAAGACGGAACAAAAGATGAGATTGCACTCAAGCATTCATACAATGACTTTCAGATAAAGTGGTTCAAAGCAGGTTCTGCCTTGAACATAATGCGTGAAAGAGAAGCACAAGCCAACTAAAGAACTAATAGTTTGAGTGACGTTATTTTCTATCAGTGTGAGTCATACATTTGATCCCAATGAACTCTACAATAGAGTAGTACATTATTACATTGACAAAAAGGGATATTCAAAAGAACAAGCAAATCAAATAGCCAGAAAGGTCGTAGAGCGAGAAAAAAGTAGGCATACGTGTAAGAATGTAAGTTGTGGCCATGGACTAGATGACCATATACGACACAGCGAAACTTGTCTTGTTATTGATTGTGATTGTAGAAAGTTTGTCAGTTAGATACTTGTAACAATATTTTTCCTGACTGGTTACTCTTTTCCATCTTTTGATGCGCAATTTTGGCATCCTTGAGAGCAAACACGCTATCAATTACTGGCTTGATCTTTTTTGATTTCATAAATTTGTGTAGTGCAACAAGTTGTGATTTTGATCCAAGATATGCTCCAATTATCTGGGCCTCTTTGCTGTAAAACGATCTAATGTTTACCATTGCCTCTCCTCCAGTTGTAGTACCACACGCAACCATCCTTCCTTTTACCTTGAGAACTTCAAGGCTTACAGGCCATGTCTTTGCTCCAACATGATCAATTACTGCATCAACTCCAATATTGTTTGTAAATCTAAGTACCTCTGATTCTACATCTTTGGCATTTCTGTCTATTACAAAATCTGCTCCAAGTTTTTTTGCAAATGCTGCCTTGTTCTTGTCTGATGCAACTGTGATGACCTTCAAGCCTTTTGCTTTTGCAAGCAATATTGCAGCAGATCCTACTCCACTATTTGCACCCCAAATTAGAATGGTATCACCTTTTTTACATTTTGATTTTTCTAACATGTTCCACGACGTGAGATATGACACATTGATTGAAGCGGCCTCTTGATCTGAAAACCAATCTGGTTTTTTTATTATGTTCTTCTTTGGAACCTGAATTAATTCTGCGTATCCTCCTTTGTATTTTCCAAACCCGCCTATGATTCCAAAAGATACTCGAGAAATATTACTGTCTATTGCAGGATACACAACCACCTTTTCTCCATTTTTGAAATTTCCAAATCCTTCTTCTAGTGTGCCACTGATATCACAACCTAAGATGTGTGGAAATGATACTGTCTTGCCTGGAATTCCATTTCTTACCCAGATATCCAAGTGATTTACTGCACAATATTTTACTCTGACAAGAACATGTCCTTTTTGAACAACAGGGTCTGGAACTTGCTCGTACGATAATACCTCCGGTCCTCCGTGTTTTCTAATGATTATGGCTTTCAACTATTTGTGGAAGATAAAATTATTATTTAAAGAAAATCACATGCATGAATCCCTCCATGGTGGGGAAACCTTGTTAAACCATGATCACGTCATATCATAATTGACAAAACCCAAGATCCTTGCATTTGCAGGAAGTACCCGCACTGACTCGTTTAACAAAAAACTAGTAAAGATTGCAGCAACTGGTGCAATGGAGGGTGGTGCAGATGTTACTGTGATCGATCTTCGAGATTTTGCCATGCCTCTTTATGATGGAGACTTGGAGCAACAACAAGGCCTTCCATCTAATGCAAAAAAACTAAAGGACTTGATGTTATCACATCAGGGACTCTTAATTTCCGCACCAGAGTATAACAGCTCAATATCGGGTGTTCTAAAAAATACCATTGATTGGGTATCAAGACCCTCTGCAGGTGAAGAGTCTTTGGCTTGTTTCAAGGGTAAGGTTGCAGGAATAATGAGTGCATCTCCTGGTGGTCTTGGCGGTCTTCGTGGATTGGTTCACGTGCGTGCAATTCTTGAAAATATCAGTGTACTTGTGATTCCAGATCAGATTGCTGTAGGCAAGGCCCATGAAGTATTCAATGCCGACGGAACTCTAAAAGACAAAAAACAAGAGGATCAAGTAAAAAGGATTGGCTCAAGCGTTGCAAAATTATTACTAAAAATATCTTCCTGAAATAATTATCATATTGATAGAAATTCTGTTCAAATCATGTTGTGCTGTATGTATGTTGAATTTTTATTTTGCATTTTGATCCATTTGGATCATTCCAAAAATATTTCCTTCTGTATCCATACACGTTGCGTAATACCCAACTCCAGGAATTGGCATCTTTGGTATCAACACTTGACCTCCATTTGACTGGATCTTGTTTGTATATTCGTCAAGGGAGGGTACCTCTATAGTATTTGTCATGCCTATTTGCCCTGGCATTCTTCTTGCCATGCCTCCATTAATTCCGGGTTTACTGTCATCACCAGTTCTTATCATCCAATATTCCATAGGGCCATCCCACTTGTCAAACTTCCATCCAAATGTATTTTGGTAGAATTTTTGTGCTCTGTCTGGATTATCAGAAGGAATATCAAAATGTGTGATTCGCGGCATTGTACAAAATATGTGTCGTATATTATTTAAGCTCTGAGTATATTTGTTCCCTAAACTATGTTGTGCATAGCTTTGAGGTCTTTTGCAAATGGCTCCAAACTTGCAGGAATTGCAATCTCTATTGTGTCCTTTAGTGATAGATTCATACTTTTTTTCTTGTTCCACACTTCGGAATTGAATTCAGTTATTTCCTTTGTATGGCTTGTCCAATCCTCATGACCTTCAGGTTCTACAAATTTTTCATGATGTACAGTATTTTTAGAATAAAGATTCTGCCAAAGATAATCTGTGATAAAAGGTGTAATTGGCGCAAGCAGTATCAAAACTGATGACAAAACCTTGTGAAGTGTAAATATTGCCCCGTCTCGCTCTTCTTCTGTAAATCCAGAACTGTATGCTCTTCCCTTTACCATCTCAATATAGTGTGCAGCAAAAAGATTCCAAGTAAATTCTCTTAGTGCAGTCGCTGGAATAAAAAAGTTGTATTCACTATATCCTTTCTTGCATTCTGTAATCACCTTGTCAAGCTCAGAGAGTATCCACTTGTCGGAAGGTCCTGGCTTTCCAGATTTTATTACTGCAAATCCTGAAAGAAATCTTGAAACATTCCAAAGTTTGCTTAGGAATTTTTTAGTTGTCTCTATTTTTTGCTCAGAGCATCTAAAATCATATCCTAGATTTATCTCGCTTGCACTCCAGAATCGGAACGTATCTGCTCCAAATTTCTGTATGATTGGTAAAGGATCAATTACATTTCCCTTGCTTTTGCTCATCTTTGCACCGTGTTCATCCACTCCATATCCCATTATCCATGCATCACTCCACGGAGTCTTGCCAGTGAGTTGTTCACATCGTAGTATGGTATAGTATAACCATGTGCGGACAATGTCTTTTGACTGGGGTCTTATGGTAGTAGGATATGTTTTCTTGAAAAATTCTTCATCTTGCTTGTATTTGGTGATATAAAGTGGTGATACACTAGAGTCCATCCAGGTGTCAAAGGTGCGCTGTTCTCCTACAAATTCTGTTGAATCACACTTGGCACACTTTGATATTGGGCTTGGGTCCTTCCACGGTCTATAATATTTTCCAGGTTCTGGTACGTGTGGCTCGTTGCACTTTTTACAGTACCAGATAGGTATCTCGGTTCCATAAAACCTCCTTCTTGAGATTGGCCAATCAATTGAGATTGATTCTAGCCAGTTCATCAAAATCTGCTTGTGCATTGGAGGATGAAAGTCTATTTTGGTGCCAAGTTCCTTTATCTTATCTACAGCGTCTTTTTGTTTCAAATAATATTCTTCCATGGAAATAATTTCAATTGCAGTCTTGCTTCTCTCAGATATTGGAGTTCGGTGGTTGATGTTTTCTATTTTTTCTACAAGACCTTGATTTTGCAAATCTTCTATGATCTTCTCTCTTGCTTGTTTCACCTTTAGACCTGCATAGGCCCCTGCAACATCTTTCATTCTACCATTCATTCCAACTGCTGCAATCTCTTCTAGTTTGAGTTCTCGAAATAATGCAACATCGTTTTGATCACCATAACTACAAACCATTACTGCGCCAGAACCAAATTCTTTTTCAGCAGAAGGATGTGCCTTGATCTCTACGTCTCTGTTTATCAGTGGAATTGTTACCTTTTTACCAATGACATCTGTATATCGTTCATCTTCTGGATTTACAATAACTGTTTGGCATGCACATAACAATTCTGGTCTAGTACTTGCAATGATTATGGTTTTTTCAGATTCTTTTACCTTGAATTTCATGTGAACTAGTTTGGTAGGAATATCTTCATAGATTATCTCAGCATCTGCTATTGTAGTTCCTGTTACCCAATCATAGTTGTTGGGTCTGTTTGCAAGATAGATCTGTTCTTTTTTCCACATCTCGATGAATGTAGACTGTGTAAGTGTACGATATTTCTCAGAGTCTGTTCTGTAATATTCTGCAAAGTTTCCACTGAGACCAAGACTTTTCATAATTTGTATCATCTCTGCTTCCAAATCGTCTAATGCTGTAGCACAAAGCTTGAGAAACTCTCCCCTTTCTGTCTCATGCATCCTGATTCCGTGTTTTTTTTCTGTGTACATCTCTACAGGAAGACCGTTTCTGTCAATTCCTATTGGAAATAGGACTTTTTTTCCAAACATTCTTGCAGTTCTTGCAATCATGTCTATCTGGGCATAATGTGATGCTGCACCAATGTGCCATGGTCTGCCTGATGGGTATGGCGGAGGTGTATCAATTACAAATACATCTCCTTCTGGTTTGAAATCGTAGATGTGTGATTCTTCCCACTGTTTTAGAATTTGTTTTTCAATCTCAGGATTCCAAGCAGTTTCCTTGATAGTTGGTTCCATGTCTTAGATCTTTGAGATTTGTGAAATGATATGGGCTCCCTTGTTATAGCCCTCATAAATGTAGACTCCTACAGCTTCAATATTTTTTGGCATCTTTGGAACAAGCAGTTTGATTAATTCTGTTGACAAGTTTTCAACAGTTGCCTCTCCCTTCAAAAGATAAGTTGTATGCTTTGGTACTTGGAGATCAAATCTTCCCTTTGGACCATCAAACCCTATGCGGTAATGCTCTCCATCCTCTTTGATGAGATATCTCTCGTTGATGAAAAATTTATGATCCAAAATTGAGATGACTTCTTTGATTATCTTCTTTGCCTCTCCAAAGTCCATCAGTAGGTTGTTCTTCATCTCTCCGACCAGTTCTACGGTTACAGACGATGTATGTCCGTGCAGAATTGAACATTTTTCTACCAATGGCAATATGTGTGCATAATCAAATGCAAACGAAGGATCTTCCATGAATATGGAGCCTGTCTGTACTTCTTGGGTCTTGTATAGGATGATATCTTGTAATTCTGATAGTCTTGCTGCAAATTTTGGATGTCCTAATGCGATTATCTTGACATCTGATAGTTCTGCTTTGAGTTCTTTGTATTTTGCAATGTCTATTTCTGTATCTATTACTTCAATCAAGCCCTTGTCTGTCTTGAAATCGACATTTACCTTCTTTCCATTTTTTAGAGTTATGGGATAATCATACTGGTATTCCATTTGTAAAAATTCTAGCATCTGTGCTATTGAGAGCTCGGTTCTACTTTTCAAAAGATTTCCTTTACCGTCAATGTACTTAAAATCCGAATCTAGAACTGTAGAGCCTGTTGACATTTGAAAAATTCTGCTCAATCCGTATATAAATTCTGTACAGGTGTTATGGCAATGCTATTTCAATGAGTTTAGAGTTCTTGCAAGGGAGACATCGTTCTGTGTTATGCCTCCTGCGTCATGAGTCACCAAGTCTATTGCAATCTTGTTGTATACATTGAACCATTCTGGATGGTGATTCATCTTTTCTATGTGTAATGCAGCTTTACACATAAAACCAAATGCTCCGATAAAATCATCAAATACAAAGTCTTTGTGCAGTTTTCCATTTACTACACTCCATCCTTGTAATCCTTGCAATTCTGCTTTGATTTGCTCTTCTGATAACTTGTACATTCTCTTACTTTTACAGAATCCTATATTTAACTCTCAAAGCGAGTCTAATGTAAAAATGGTAACTATGTCAGAACTTGAAAAGGAATTACACACACAAATGGTCCAGGCCATTGAAAGAGTAAAAGATTCCAAGAAGGTGGGTGTATCATTTTCCGGTGGTGTTGATAGCTGTCTTTTGGCAAAAATTTGCCAAGATCTAGGTTATGATGTGTTACTTCTTACAATGGGTTTTGAGGATTCTCATGATGTTGAGTTTGCAACAAAAATGGCAAAAGTTCTTGGTATGAATCATGTAGTGGAAATAATCTCCGAGAAAACATTTTCAGATGTAGCAAGAAAGATCTGGGATACAATCAATGTAGATAATCTATCCTGGAATGAAAACTGTATTGCATTTTATTATGTGGCAAAAATTGCAAAAACACACAAGATTGACCAGGTGATTACTGCAAATGGTGTTGATGAGCTCTTCTGTGGGTATAATGCTTACAGGGATTCAATCTCCGAAGGAAACGATGTAGTTCTTGAGATGATGAAAGACAAACTAGACAATGAGACAAGAATGATGAAGGCAGTGAACCAAATTACATCTGTGTTTGGAGTCAGAATAGTACAACCATTTTTGTCTGAAAATTTTGTAGAATTTGCAAAAAACATTCCATTGGAATACAAAATAAAAGACAAGGATGATCTTGTCAGAAAACACATTGTTAGAAAACTTGCAATATCAATTGGAGTTCCAGAAGAGTCTGCTCTAAAGCTCAAAAAAGCAATGCAATATGGTTCTCTGATTCACAAAAATCTATTAAAAGTCAAGAAAACTTGGAACATGAATTTCTGACTTTGTTTGATACGTTCTTGATAATATCCAGTGATGCACCTAGGTGGTTTTCTGGAACAAAGATTCTGTCTATTTCTTTATCAGTCAAATGCGATGAGAACGCCTTGTCATTTCTTACTGCATCTCTAAAGTCTGTCTCGTCCTCTGAAGATGCAAATGCTACTCGTTGTATGTCTCGATACGCCTCAAATCTTGGGACCCCTTTCTGTATTAATGCATCAAGAACAAATTCTGCAAATATTTGACCTCTTGTGATTTCAAGATTCTTTCGTATTCTTTCCTCGTTTACAAATAGAGACTTGATGATTCTTGTCATGGTCTCAAGCATTTCATCAAGTAAGATTGCACTAGTAGGAAGGATGAATCTCTCATTTGCAGAGTTTGTCAAGTCTCTCTCATGCCACAAAGGAATATTCTCAAATGCCACTGATATCTGACTACGCAACAATTTTGAAAGTGATGTTACACGCTCGCTTTTTACAGGATTTCTCTTTACTGGAACTGCACTACTTCCCATTTGTCCTTTCTTGAAAGATTCTGCAACCTCTGCTATCTCAGTTCTCTGCAGGTTGCGGATCTCTACTGCCATTTTTTCAAGTGTAGACCCTATCAATGCCATGTCAAAAATATATTCTGCATATCTTTCACGTGCAACTATCTGAGTAGTGACATCTGCTGGGTACAACTCTAGCTTCTTTGCCACTCTTCTTTGCACCTCTAAAGCTTTTGCACCCATAAGAGAACCTGTTCCAACAACACCGAGTGTTTTACAGATAAGAGCTCTTTTCTTTAATTCTTCAATTCTTTCCACATGGCTTGACATTTCAAGTGCCCAGTTTGCAAACTTTAGACCAAATGAAATGATGCTTGCATGCTGGCCATGGGTTCTGCCAACTGCTGGTAATTTCTTGTACTTGACTGCTTGATCTGCTAAAATGATAGCTAATCTTGCAACCTTTGGTCTTATGATTCGTAAAGTATCGCGAATCTGTAATGAATTACTTGTATCCACCAGATCATTGCTAGTCAAACCATAGTGTATCCAAGGTTTTGCAGATGGTTTACAAATCTCGCTTAGAGCTTCTACCAAAGCTGCTGTATCATGATCACTTTTTGCTTCTAACTGTTTTACTCTCTTTACTGAAATTTTGCCAGACTTTGCCATCTTTGATATGTTCAAGGCTGCATCTTTTGGAATCATGTTTATCTCTGATTGAGACAAGGCAACTGCCGCCTCTATGTCTAGTTGGTATGTTATCTTTTTTTGATCGTCAAAAATCTCTTTCATCTCTGCAGTACCATAGCGGCCTCCATCGATTGGAAGAATTGCCATATCTTGGATCAGTTGATCAAGGAAAATAAATCTACTTGTATGAATCTGGATGTAAATCGACACTTTTTTCTATACTTGAGGATAGAACAAATCTGTGAGTTCCGACAAGAAACCAGACAAAAACCTAGAAAACAAAGTTTCTGATGATCAACACGATGATACCGTCTTACTTGATGGTAAAGCATTGCATGATCTGTATCGACATACTGCCAAACTGATCAAGTGATTGGTCAATCACATACTCATGATTTAAATTGTGTAGAAATGCCTTTTTTCGCAGAAAGCAATGTCATCACTAATTCCAAAGAAAATCCGTGAGATGGAGTATCGTATTGAAGCTGATCCATCAAAGGGTATGAAAGTTCCAGTGACAATTTACGCTGATGAAAAATTATTACAAAAAATGCTTACAGATAGGACAATCCAGCAAGCAGTAAATGTATCAACTATACCTGGAGTACTAAAACACGTTGTAGTTCTTCCAGACGGTCACGAGGGTTATGGATTTCCTGTTGGGGGAGTAGCTGCAATGGATGCAGAGGAAGGAATGATAAGTCCAGGAGGTGTAGGTTATGATATCAACTGTGGTGTAAGGCTAATCAAGACGAATCTTACAGAAAATGATGTCAGGCCAAGACTTAGAGAGCTTGTTACAGAGTTGTTCACATCTATTCCATCTGGAGTAGGATCCAAAGGTGCTGTAAAATTATCACCATCTGATCTTGATGAGGTACTTGTAAGAGGAGTCCAATGGGCAGTTGATCACGGTTATGGTTCAAAGGATGATGCTGATGTATGTGAAGAAAATGGACAAATAAAAAATGCTGATCCTGGAAAGATATCTCCTACTGCACGAAAACGAGGTGCGCCTCAATTAGGAAGCCTTGGTTCTGGAAATCATTTTCTTGAGGTACAACGTGTTGACCAGATCCATGATAAGGAAGCTGCTAAAAAGATGGGGATTTTCAATGAAGGACAAATTACGGTACTGATTCATTGTGGTTCAAGAGGTTTTGGGCATCAAGTGTGTAGTGATTATCTAAGAGTATCAGAGCAGGCGCTTTCAAAATATAAAATAAATCTAGTAGACCGAGAACTTGCATGTGTTCCAAATTCTTCAGAAGAAGGAGAATCATATAGAAAAGCGATGTTTGCCGCACTAAATTATGCATGGAGTAACAGACAGATGATCACACACTGGACAAGAAAGGCATTTGAAAGAGTTTTCAAACAAACAGAATCTGATCTTGACATGAAACTAATCTATGATGTTGCTCATAATATTGCCAAAGTTGAAAAACACAAAATTGATGGTGAACTACGATCCGTTGTAGTTCATAGAAAGGGCGCAACAAGAGCATTTCCACAAGGACGAGAAGAAGTGCCAAGAAAATATCGTGACATTGGCCAACCTGTTTTCATACCTGGTTCTATGGGTACTGGTAGCTGGATCCTACTTGGAAAACCAGGCTCTATGGATTTGAGCTTTGGATCTACTGCTCATGGTGCTGGTAGAATGATGTCAAGATCTGCGGCAAGAAGAAATTTCACAGAAGGTCAAGTGCAAAAGTCATTAGGGGATAAAGGAATTTTCATAAAAGCTCTCACACGAGAAGGTGTGGTGGAAGAAACACCTGAGGCATACAAGGATGTTGATGCTGTGGCAAATGTATCTCATGAACTTGGAATCGCTACAAAAGTAGCCAAGCTTGTTCCAATTGGGGTAATCAAGGGTTGACTGAGGAAGACAAAGAACTAGAACTTCTCAAGGCAAAAAGGATGCTTGAGATGCAAAAAAATATCTCACAAAGGCAGAGAGTTGATGAAAAACCTCAACCTCCGACCCAAAAGGTCTCTCCTAGAGACGTTGTTCTCAAACAACTTGGATATAGAGGAGAAGAAGTGCTTCAAAATGCAGAATTTCAGTTTCCAAATGAGACCAAGGTTGTATTAGAAAAACTTGCAGAGCTTATCCAAGGTGGAGAAGTTACTGAAATTATTGATGGGGGAAAATTATTGACATTGTTTAGATCTGTCGGAATTCACGTAAGGATACAAACCACCATAAATGTTGAACAAGATGGAAAGATGGTATCTTGGTCTGACAAGCTAAAAGGTGAGGCAAAATCAATATCAGAACCTGAATCCTCTAATGATTCCAGTGGAACTATCTGATAATTATCAAGTGCAAACAATTTCTGATATCTTACTCTAGTAAGTTTATTATTTGTGCATCATGTTGGATGATTGTTTATGCACGGTAGAGCTACTATACTTGAGATTGCAACAACCCGATATGAAATTGATAGAGAGATTGTTTCAACTGCCATGGATGAATTGCAAACCCTCTGTGGCATCAAGGAAGGTTTTCTGATAAGTAATCCTATGGAGAGATTTGGGTGGGCATTTTTCAAAGTATTGATAAAAATAGAATTGCTTTCTGGAATGGAACTCAAACTAGGAGATCAAATTGCAAAAACCAAGGGAAAAAAAATTGAACAAAAATTTGTCACTTTTATGACAAAATTCTTTGAAAGCAAAAATGCTAAAGTAAAAGTTAAACTGGTAGATGCTTAGACTCTTCTTCCTCTTTTACCACCCTTCTTTCTAGTGGTATCATGAGGGATTGGTGTTACATCATCAATTCTTCCAATCTTAAATCCGCCTCTTGCTAGTGCTCTAATTGCTGCTTGTGCACCTGGGCCTGGAACACGTGAACCGACTCCACCTACTGCTCTTACTCTTATGTGAAGACCTGTAAAGCCCTTGTCATGTGCTGCCTCTACTACTGCCGCAGTTGACTTCATTGCTGCATAAGGAGATGACTCGTATCTGTCTGCATTGACATGTCGCCCACCGGAACTAATTGCCACAGTCTCTGCACCTGAAACATCTGTGATGTGAACTATGGTATTGTTGAAACTACTGAAAATGTGAGCTATACCCCATTTTTCCTTAGTCTCTTGTGTGGACAACATTTCAAGACTCTTTAACGGGTTTAAAAAACATTAGGATCTAAGGTGTGTCCAGCCGCATCGTCTGATTACCTTTGTTCCACCATTGTCAACTAGAACCACATTTTTTCCATTGGCCACATGACCTATCTCAAACAATGGGGTGTTGGTCTTTTTTGCCGCCCTCTTTACCTTGTTCAAATCTCTTGGTGGTACTGTGAATACGATTTCATATTCTTCACCACCACAAAAGACTAGATCTTTCAAATTCATTTTATTTTGGTGTGCAAATTTGACTATTTCATTTACTGTGGGCAGACTAGTTATCACAAATTTCTTTTTGCTCTGCTTACTCATGTCATCAAGTGTTATGGCAAGTCCATCACTAGAATCCATTGATGAAGAAAAATATCTGGCAGCCTTTAACCCAAAAGCCAATCTAGGACAGGGTCTAAAAATTACTTTTTTGAATATTTTTGCAGATTGGGAATCTGTCTTAGCACCATCCAAAACAAGCTTCAATCCTGCCGAAGAATAACCAAAAGGCCCTGATGTCATTATGATGTCTCCAACTCTTGCATCTCCCCTTGATGGTATTTTCTTGTTGCTTGGACCAAACATGGATACCTCGATGACCAGTTCCTTTCCCTCGTTTGTGTCTCCGCCAATTATCTTCAAACCAAACTCTTTGGAGGATCTAAGAAAACCATCCGCCAATTCGTTGACCATTTTCTGCGTAAAACCACGAGGTATCGCTATTGCTATGGTACAAAATTTGGGCTTGATTCCTTTACATGCAAAGTCGCTTACACATGAAACCAAACTCTTCCTTGAAATCTCTTCAAGTTTCATCCCTGGAGGTACATCCGTACTCTGGACTAACATGTCTGATTTTACAACAAATTTGCTATTTCCTATCTTTATGACTTCAATGTCGTCGGCTTGAAACTTGGATTTTCTCCCGAATCTATTTTGAAATGTCTTGATTACCTTTACCTCATCTGGATTCTTCATAGCTTTGTTTAACCATCTTACTGACTTGTTTTTCTATTGTTTTAGCTTTATTCAAGTCATTTGACTCTGCAGAGACCCTGATGATGTGTTCAGTATTTGACTGTCTTACAAGAACCCAACTATCCTCATCTATTATGGATTTTATTCCGTCAATTGTTATGATTTGACTTGATTGCTTTTTCATCTTTTTCAAAAATGTCTGAAGTGTTTTCTTATGGAGTTTGGAATCTACACTTACTTTGGTTCGCACCTGATGATATCTTTCCATGAATTTGTTTATTTCATCGAACTGTTTTGTTCCAACCATTGATGCAATTAGTCCACTTGTAAGAAGACCGTCTCTGCACATGTTAAACTCTGGCAAGATAAATCCGGCACTACTTCCTTCTCCTCCAGCTTGAGATTTAGTTTTCAACATCATGTCTACAACATTTGCTTCTCCTACTTTTGATCTATGGACCTGACCTCCTCCATTTTTGATAAATTTTTCAATTGCTACACTAGTATCTATGCTGAGAACAAATTTCTTGTAACCTTTTTCAAGTGCACCTGCTACGCCAAGACCTAGTGTTATATCTGGAGATTGTTTTTTTCCATCTCTTACTACTACTAGTCTGTCACCATCAAGATCAAAAGCAAAACCAATGCTTGATTTTTTTGATGCTTGAACAAGTCCTGATAATTGATCGTTTGTAGGATCTGGACCACGAGTTGATTTCCCAGGTGTACCGTTGATCACACTTACTTTGCAACCCAATTTTTTTAGTAACTTTGGGGCAACATCAAATGCTGCACCGCCGCCCACGTCAATTGCTATTTTCGATGATTTTTTTATATCTCCAATTACTTTTACAGCCTCGTCTATGTAGTCTGAATCAACCTGTGTTTCAGTACCAATTTTTTCTCTTTGAAACTTGTCCTTTTTTTCCAGATATTCTAGTTCTGATTCATTGATGCCTCTTCCGTCTAAGATGAACTTGAGGCCGTTCCATTCTAATGGATTGTGTGAAGATGTAATGATGAGACCGCTTCCATATTTTCTTGCTTCTCTGAATATAACTGGGGTAGGAGATATGCCTAGATTGTAAACTGAGATTCCTCTCTCTAAGAGTGAGGCAATTGCAACATTAGTTACTATCTCGCCTGATGGTCGTGTGTCTCTTCCTACTACACACTTTTTTGACTTGACAAGATGTGAAAAATTTCTACAGTAATAGATTACGTCTTCAATATTGAGGTCGTTGCCAAAAATGCCACGAACTCCAGAAATTGAGACTTTCAATAAATCAAAAACGCAAAGGCTTTTTATAAACTCTGATTACATTGCGAACCACTGCCTCGATAGCTCAGCCTGGTAGAGCGAACGCCTCGTAAGCGTTAGGCCGCGGGATCGAATCCCGCTCGAGGCTTTATTATGTTATAAAATTATGATACTGATTAATTCTAAAGTCTGTTTTCGTCTGTTCTTTCATCAAGGGATTCTATGTCTAATTCGAGTTCTTTTGCAAGTCCCTTCCACCATACTAATGTCTCTCCCACAATTACTCCCCTTTTGATAAACCAAAGTACACCTTTATAGATCTGTCGGTTCGTCAACTGCTGATCCGCAAAACCAACTGTTTGATCGAAATTATCTGCAATTTGGTTTGTCCAAAGATCTGTTTGCAACAAATTTGTAACTACGCCAACTTGAAAATATTATGAAAAAATATTTATCAAACTTTTTTTAAAATTCTTCAAAAATATTGTATATTTTCTATAACTTGAAAATAATGGAAAAGTGGGAAGTTTAGAGATCTAAGCCGAAAGAGTCTGCTAGATTCTGGAATCTTTCGTAGGTTTCCAGATATTGCTTACCCTTTGTAGTTATGACAAATGTGTTCTTGCCGTCGAATTCTATCTTGTTCATTAGGCCTGCACCGGTTAGGTTGTCGATGAATTTTGAAAGTCTTGAATGTGATAAGTTTGCCTTGGTTAGAAGTGATGTTACGTTGATGCCGTTCATGCCGCTCTCTTCTGTTACAGTAAGCAAATCTCTTACTATCTGCATGCTTGTTCTATATACTACCATTGCTAGAAAGTAATGGTTTTGGTGATATAAGGGTATTACTATTTATCTCCTCTGGAAACCTTATAGGGATCCGATCTTGCCTCGATAAAAGGAGATTTATCCTTTTTTTAAGAGTACTAGTCATTGGATTTTTCCTGTGTAGAGGAATGCGCCAAGTGTTGTATTGAAAGAGAATACTATCCCACAATAAAGTTTGGCAAGATTGGTGTACTTGTAATGCCTGATGAAAAAAAACAGATCGAGTCCTTGGCAGAAAAAAATGGCCTCAATGTAACTGTCTTGCCCAGAATCGGTGTATCTGAAGTAGAATCCAAAGAACCTCAAACAATACTTGCTTATCAGATGATGGGAAGAGAATCTAATGGTAATACGTGCCCATTTCTTGATACCGAGTCAAGTAAAAGATCGCCACATGGTGGATATGCCTGTAAAATCTATGAAAACCGGCCACTTGCATGTAGGGCATATCCTGTAATCCAGTCTGTGCCAATCAGCCTTGATCCAAAATGCAAGTTTTGTGAAAACTGCGGAACTCCGTCAGGAAATGTAGATTCTGAATTAGAGTCTTTGATCCAGATACAGAAAAAGATGGACACCAAAGCACGATACATCTGGCGCTATGCTACTGGAATAGGAGAATCTAAAGATAAAGATCTTATAAAAACTGGCTGGTTTCTAGTCTGACTTGTTTACTCTTTCGTGACCGCCTGGGTAATGTTCTCCAATTTTTTTAGAGTAACATTTGCTACACAGCTGACCCTTTATGTTCCAAGACTCCATCGGGACATAAACATGATCCAGAGGACCTTTGCATATTGCACACTGCTGTGTTTCTACCATTTAGATAACATTCGATCCAGTTCGTTATAAAAATCATGTTCGTAAAAACCATATTAAATACTAGCCGGTATAGAATAAAACAGCGGTAGGACAGATGGCTAATGTGGACCTCCTGCAAGAGAACCTATCAGTCATCGTTCTGCCGCGATTGAATTAAATTTCTAAAAAAGATCTTGGACTACTTTTTGGATGCTGATTATTTCTTCTTCCTCTTGCTTTATTTTCTTCTCTATTACACGAACCATCGAGTCCTGCCATACGTGATGAGAGAAGAAATTGTGGTAGGTATTTGCAGCAGTCATCTCATCATCTACAACTGTGTCCTCTAGGAACTTGGTGACTACAGTATCTGTTAATTTGAGTATGCGCTGGTTTAGCTTGACGCTCTTGAATATGGGCTCTAGCTTTGATATGTCTTCTTTAAAGTCGTCTTTTGTAAATAGGATTTTTTCATGCAGGATCTTAAAGTATACTGCAACAAAGAACAAGGTTGCATATCTTTTTGTCTTGTGACCTCCTTTCTTTCCATAGTTTAGATTTCTCTTTGCATATTCCTTTACACAATATGGATAAAGAAGTAACCTGTAATCGTCCTTTAATTTTTCATTGAAGACCTCATCATACTTGCTACCTCTTGGCAAGAACTGTGCAGGAGAACTGTATGCCTCTGTTGGTCTCTGTTCTATTCCTGCAACAAAAGCCTGTATGGCATCTTTTGCAACTATTACTTTTTTATGGTTGTCAGGCAAGTACTTGTTGTAAATCACATCTCCGACAAACTCACTTTGGTGAGACTTTGTCTTGGTGTCAAATGAACCACCCTGGATCTCATAAAAATAGTGGATATTTTCCATTTGTGATTTTAATGATTTGTGAAAATCCATCAATGATACCAAATCTTTTCCGCGTACTGCATTCTGTGAGTTTCTGTATTTTGTAATGTTGTTTTGATCAAGTTCATCTGCTGCCTTGATGATTGTAACTGTTATACTTCCATCCAAGTTATGTGTACGTCTTGCATGATCTAATACCGAGTTAGATGTCTGTGCACCGTTTACTATCTGAGGTGAGTGCAACATTATTGAGTTGTCCTCCAATTCTTCAAAATCGCTTACTACTATTGTTATGCCGTTGTTATAATAAAAAAACTTGTGAGGCACCTCTTGCAAAGTCTCTCTTAGACCCTTGTTTACTGTAGTCTTGAACTGCATCCATTGTCTGATGTTTGATTCAAAAACATAGTCTTTGTTCTTTGTAACAAAATTGGTAAGCTCTCTTAGCTTTAAAATTCCAAGAAGCGTATTCTGGTATCTTAGTTTAGTTTCAAGTTTAATGGGGGCTTTCTTACCTGCTGCTGGTTTTTTTATCCTGTCCCAAAGTTTCTGAATTATCACATCGACATCGTATATCTCAACTGAGTCAAAGCTCTCGTCCTCTACCTTCTGGTCTGTCACATAGATGCATTCTATCTTGAGATTTTTCTCTTGAATTTTTGTAACTAGATGGGCAAGTTCTGGGCGCATTTTAGCAATGTCTTTTCCCTGTAGCCTCTTGACATCTTCTTTGAATTTTGCGATGGCTTCAATTGAATGCGATGTTCCATATTTTGACTGGAATAGATAGATCTTGTCTTCAGAGAAATCCACTGGAAGATATGCGTCTATTCCTAGATCATTTGCTCCATCTATTATTGCATCAGTTGCATCATCTTCAGTTGCCTCAAAGACTCTGGTTAATACCCATTGCAAGAAATTGTGACCTTTCTCAACTTCATTTTGTGCACTTTCTGCATATTCTTTTATGCTGTCCTTGACATTTTGTGAAAACCCATCTAGTGGTTGACCGTTGGTGTATTGATATGCGACAGGTTTTGCACCTGGAATGTATTCTAGTAATCCGTTGCCTCTTTCAGCCAAATTCATTCTGTCTACAAACTGCCCTATTTAGAAAAGCAGGTTATTATGATATATTCAAGGTGAGGAAGGGATTTGAACCCCTATAGATTCGCTTTGCAGGCGAACGCATAGCCACTCTGCCACCTCACCGCGATCAAAATGGCCTTACTTGAACAATTAAATCTTTTAGATTAAAATTTTGAAAATTGCTTTGCAGCAAGTCTAATGTCTTCTGACTTGATCGTCTTTCTGCCAGCATGTGTTGACATCTCTATTGCATTTTTTGCAATCGAAACACCAATTTCTTCTAGTATTCTTCGAAGTTCGTTGGCAGATTCATCACTTACTCTTTCCGCACCTGCTTTTTTCAAAATTCTGTACATTACAGAAAGGCCAAATTCGGATGTTACCATATGCCATAAATCCAAAAACCCTTGATAAAAGACTTTGAGTGGAAAAAAACTATGCAAGGATCGATTTATACACACTATTTCATGGTCAGATATGTAACAAATGGCCTGGCTGACTGATGCTCACATACATCTATCAGACAATGAATATTCTGATGATATGGAATACACGCTTACTGCGATGGATAAAATGAAAATCAGAGCCTGTTGTGTATCTATGGATAATCAAAGCTCAAAATCTACTCTTGTTCTTAGTCAAAGAAGTTCACTGATTCTTCCCTTTATTGGAATCCATCCTGAAAAAGCAGATGATGATCTGAATACAATGATAGATCTAGTTACTCAAAACTCTAACAAAATATCTGGCATTGGTGAGATTGGTCTTGACAAAACCTATGTTTCTGATGAAGCTGGATTTTCAAGACAAGTGCTAGTGTTTCAAAATATGCTATCGCTTGCAGAAAAATTGGGAAAACCTGTATCTATTCACTCAAGGAGAACTCTTGATGAAATATTTTCTATACTTCCTTCATATTCAATAAAAGGTGTCCTGCTTCACTGGTTTTCTGGCAGCAAAAAACAATTACAAAAAGCGATGGAACTTGACTGTTTTGTATCATATGGGCCTGCAATGGTATACTCTGAGGATAAACAAGTTCTTCTTTCACAAACACGTCTTGATAAAATATTGTTAGAGACTGATGGACCGGTGAGATTCTCTAGATGTTTTGGTCTTAAAACTGCACAAATAGAATTCCTTCCAAGCGTTCTTTTTTGTGCAGCTAGCATACTCAACAAGTCATATGATGAAATGTTGCTTGTTGCTGAAAGAAACAGCGATTCGTATCTTGGTGTATAGGTATAAAAAACCCCTTTAGCACATTCAACTTGTGAATAGAATCAGACGAATTTCCACGGAACTAATGACTACTTATAAAGGAAAATTTGATACTGATTTTGCACACAACAAACAGGTTCTAAATGAAATTGCAGTTGTAAGATCAAAGGGTCTAAAGAACGAAATTGCTGGTTACATCTCTTCATATCTTAGACGTGAACTAGAAGAACAGGAAGAAAAGGAATCAGTATCTGCTCAAAGCGAATCAGTTGATGAGACTGAAGAGATTGAAGAACAGATACTCAACTAGATACATTACAAAAATTCGATATAGTCCAGTATTTCTTTTGATATTATGATAACCGTCAAGCTCTTGGGAGGTGCAAGAAAGTCATTTGCATCTGATAAACTTGAGATTCAAAGTGATTCAATGTCAATATCTAGTCTATTGGATCATCTTCAGGAATCTATTCCTGTAGCCTCTCCTCCACTTGATTCTAACAATATTCTTGTTGCAGTAAATGGTGTTGATTCGTCTGCGTTGCAAGGAAAAGAAACACTACTGAAAAGTGATGACATTGTTAGCATAATCCCACTGGTTCATGGTGGAAGATCAAAAAGGGTACAATTTAGTCTAATGAATACACTTGTAGAACTAGTACGGCTCAAGAAAACCGTAAAAGATCCAGTTAGATTTCTCGAGTCACTCAGAGTAAAACACCCAAATCTTGTCATCCAGGGTATGAGGGCTCAGTATGTTCTGAACGTGGGGCATGCAAAAAAGATAGTTGCAATTTCTTTATCTGCAAAAAAGGCAGATGTCTTACTTTCAAATAAAATAGAGACTGATATTCTCATGCGATTTGCATGTACCCGACAGATTAGTGATGCTATATCAAAAGTTGGCGTGAAACCAAACTCTGACTCTATACTGGTAATACTTGGCAAAAAGCCATCACTTGAAAAATTATTCAATGAACTTGACGGTCTTTTAGAGGTTAGTGTATTTTCAAAAGATAATTCCAAACTGATCAAAAAAGAATTTGGAATAACACAGAAAGAACTAGACTGTGTTCTTTCTAAAACTCCTCTGGAAGACTTGATGGCAGAAAGATCTGCAACACTATTCCATTGAATCTCGTTTGAGCTTCAATGTGCTTATGATGTCATCTTCTTTTAATATTGAAACACCTACGATGCCACCCATTATCTGAATCATGACATTCCAATCATAAGACTCTAGGGATACTTTGTTTGGAATTATATCTGCAATAGAGCCTATCAATTCTTTAGATGAAATGTCAGAGCCTCTCTTTTCAATTGTAATTCTATAGGTATCTGACTCACTCATTATCTTGACTTGGTCTTTTACACTCTCTACTATGTTCTCAATACTGGCAGAGGTAGTATGTCTAACTGGAATGAATCTATGACAATATCTCATCCTCCATGGTTCGTCAAGAATTATCTTTTTGATGTCTCTGATGGCCACAAATGGATCGATTGATGTATCTGCCCAAATTATACCTGAAAAACTTGATTTTCCTATTCTGGGAGAATCATCCCCGAGTTCTTCTATGATGTCTGAAATTTCATCACAGGCCTCTTCTTCAAGATGTCTGCTACAGGTTGCAATTAAATTCACACTAGTGACTCCAATTTTATTTTTCCCTCTCTTACTATTTTTAATTCATTGTCTACAATCTCAACTATTGTAGACTCACAAGAATTGGTAATCTGTCCTCCATCAAGTAATGCGTCATAGCCTGAAAATTTACTTGGTATTTCTTTAGAGTCTCCAAACGATGGCTGACCAGAAAAATTTGCGCTAGTGCCTACAAGTAATCTACATTTTTCTAAAAGAGCAAGCACGCAAGGGTTGTCAGGAACCCTAACGGCAATCTTGCCTTTCAAACCAAGTGTCTCTTCAATTTTCTTGTCTTTTACTTTGAGAATCAATGTAACAGGACCTGGCCAAAACTTGGCTGCTATTTTTTTTGAGATCTCATCAAAAAATACAATATCTTCAATGTCTCTTTTTGAGTACGCCAAAACAGGAAGATGTTTTATTTTCTCCCTGCCTTTTATCTTGTATATCTTGTTGACTGCATCTTGATTGCGCGGGTCGCAACCTATCCCGTATACTGTATCTGTAGGAAATACCACAATTCCTCCTTTTTGTATTATGTCATAAGCCGCCTTTATCCCTGCATCACCGCACGGTAAAATCACGATTTTTCTTGGTGTTTAATAGTAAATTATCTCTTTTTATGAAAATGATATAAGTTTGATACGCGTATTATGGTGTATCATGGATGAGATACCACAATGTCAGTGTCCTCCAGGCGGAGAAACTTATGAAAATGAAGATGGAATGCGAATCTGTGTTTCATGCGATGGCTGGGTAGGACCAACCAACTAAGCTTTGGCGATGATATCATGGGACTGTGTAAGTCTTTTATAGGAAAATATTTTGTTTGATTGTTATGTCAGATAGCTTTGAGAACGATTTTGAAGATGAATTTGACGATGATCCTGAAGATGATGACGTAGAAGAAGATGAATCAGATATTTCTGATGAAAGCGACGGCTAAATTCTTAATCCAAATGAATCTGCAAATTCTCTGAATCCACGATATGCCTGAAGGAACTCTCTGCCCCTTTCACTGATTCTATACTTGCATGCTCTCTCAGAATTTGTTTGCTCTAACAAGCCTTGTGAGACAAGTGTATCCAAAATTTTTGAAAGTCTAGCATATGAGACATTTGCCTTTCGAATCAGGTATGTTACACTAGCCCCTGATTCATCCGGTACCTCGTCTCTTGTAGTAGAAAGTATGTCCCCAATTATGCTCATGTGAGTTCTATATGTTATTGCCAAATTTCACTCCCCCTCTCAGTGGGACCTGAGAGATTGGAACAAAGAGTGCTCCCAGTCCGACTATCTTTGTAGATACTGAAATAAAGTATAACACTGATTTTGGAAATACAATTGAATACCATCCTAAAAACTCGCCTAGTGCGAGTAATCCTAGCCCTGCAGCTACGAAAATAGTACTCCTCTTTCTATTTTCCATATATGACATTATTGTCTCGATTGTCCCATATACCAATAGGATAAAAGAAATTGACCTTATAATATGCTCAATTGAATTAGCCGGTACGATGAAGAGAGGAGCAATAATGGATTTGAAGTATCTTGACTTTGGAAAAAATGATTTTATTCCATGAGAGAATGCTATGAAAAAGTATCCTACCGTTTGAATTCCTATGCCCAATGTCTGAATCCATGTATCTATTCTGGTATAACCCAAAACAAGAGACTCAAACATGTATCCAAATCCTACAACTCCAAATCCTATGCCAATTGAAAAAAAAGAAATGTTCAATCTAAAAAGTGTTGGACTGCCAGTATTTCGAAATCCAATATATGCAAAAATTCCTAAAATTAGTCCTACTACAAAACCCAGTAGATTTAGGGTAGACTCTGCAAAAGTTATAAAATCCAACTAGTATTGTTGCCTGTTGAAATTACATAAGTCTTGCAGTGGATTTTTTTCTACCAATCATCAAGAGATCCGGATGTAGCTCCACCAGTATCTTTGGCATAATCTCCTAAAACATCTGAATATCTTGCATCCTTGTAAGCAATAAGTTTCACATACTCTCCATATGATATGTCAAGTGAACAGTTTGAACATTTCACATATGTAAAATCGTCTCCCAGTTCTGCTATTTTGTCGCATTTAGGGCATTTTATTTTCATGATCTATAATGTTGCTTACACGGCTATATCTTTTCTCAAGTGCTATACACATCACATCTTTTGTTGTTTCTATCATATCTGACGATTAATGATTTGAAAAATTACAGATTATTTGAATTATTGATGATGATTTTTGCCGAAGAACCTTAATAGGCATTTCATAAAATTTTTCAAGATGACTCCAAGAAATATCTCTCTTATGATATTGTCTACTGTTATAGTAGTTGTACTCTGGTTTGCAGTATATATTCCAGAATCTGAGAAGATACGTAGTGATTTTCGGGTTTATCTAGAACAAGAGGGTGAAGATCAAATTGCAAACAGTGTTGGAGGAAATCTATCACAACAGTTTGTCTTGAGAGAATCTCTGATTCAGAAGGTGACTGGTGTTGATGGAAATTATGTAACAATTTCATCAATAGTAAGTGGAGTAAACGAGGATGAAACAAAGGAAGTTTTTCATTCTGAACAGTCCTACCAAGTTGACGCATATAGTATGACCTACAAAAACATGCCTGACAAACAATTTGCATTTAAACCTGGAGTGCAAAAGCAAAATTATGATTTTTTCCATCCGTTGGTTTTTGCAGTTGCTCCATTAATTTATCAAAAAACTGACATGATCAATGGACTTGATGTATATGTTTTCAGAGCCGAGACACATAATGTAGACATTAGCAACAGTTTTCCTCAATACGAAAATGTGAAAATATTATCAAATACCAATTCAACTTTCTGGATTGAACCAACAACTGGAGATCTAGTAAGGTTTGAAAAAAGTTGGAAAGATTATCAAGTAAAAGGTGATAACATAATTGCTGTTAACGAGCTAGGTTGGAAGAAAACCACAACTTATTCTTCCTTTATACTTTCAGAAAATACCAAATCTAAAATTGCTGATTTCAATTATAATACAAAAATCATGCCAGTGCTTTTAGCTTCTCTTACTATGGGAATAAACTTGATTTTAATTCTAAGAAACAAACTCAAAAAATCAAATGAAATTGTACTAAAGAATGAAAAGATGACTGCTATAGGAAACTTGTCTGCTAGAATATCACATGATTTGAGAAACACTCTGACAGTACTCAAAAGTGAAGTATCCATAATGTCTATGCAAAACCATGATGATACCCTGGAAAAAAGATTGCAACGACTAATGAGGTCAATAGATAAAATGGACCACCAAATTGGCGGAGTCTTGGATTTTGTAAGGGAGAGACCCTTGAAAATTGAAAAGTTTTCCTCAAATGTGATGATAAAAAATGCTCTTGAACACATCACTGTTCCAGATGGAATTAAAATTACAACTCCTGTGCAAGACATGTCAATAACAGGAGATCTTGCCCAACTGGAAATTGTATTGTCAAATCTTATAATAAATTCAATACAGGCAATAGGTGATTCCGGTAAGATTACCATATCTACAGAAGACAAACCAGATTCATCTGTAATCAGTATAACAGATTCTGGGCCTGGAATCCCTGAGAAATACATATCCAAAATTTTTGAGCCCTTGTTTACAACAAAGCAACGAGGGACAGGTTTGGGGTTGGCAAGTTGTTATACTATAATAAAACATCACGGAGGAGAAATTTGGGTAAAAAACAACCCTACCACATTTACCATTCTGTTGCCTAAAACAAAAGAACTCTAAAATGCCAAGTCTTGGTTATGACATGAAACTGATGTAATTTGTACGTGTTAATCTCTTAAAGAATTAAATTGCTACATTTTTGTTGCATTGTTATGGTCAAAATATGTACCAAATGTAAAAAAGAAATACCAGACAATGTTGAACTTGATCCGTTTGCATCCGCTTATCCATGCTGCAATGAGTGTTGGGCTGAATGGAAGCAATACCGAGTCATGGTCATGAATGAAATGAAATTAGACATGTCAATGCCAGATCATAGAAAAGTTGTAAAGAAATATGAGAAAGTGTTTGTAGGGGTTATGACTCCTGAAGGAGACGTTGTCAATTTCGCAGATGAGAGCAAAAGAAACCCAGAAAAGCCAACCTAGATGCCTATCTCATTTTTTGCAGTTTCTGGAATTATCATGTAAAGCCTCTTTCTATCTTTTTCATCAAACATTCCAATTATCTTTCTAATGGTTGCAGAAAGTATGGATCTTTGATCAATCGTCAATGACTTGTATATTTCAAAAATTCCGTCCAAGTTAAAGGCAATGAGTTTTTCTGGATGGCGTATGATCTCGTTGATATAATTTGAAAACATGACTGATCGTTGTTCTTCTGACAAGTTACAGAGAGTTTCAAGCCATGTCTTAAACAAGGTAGAAAATTTGTCAAATGGTATAGTAGGTCCTGCTTGTAATGCGTTGTTTATGATCTCATTTTTGTCCTCTTGATTCATTGAAAAAAATTCTGACAGTCGTTTGTGTAGTATTGGCTTTCTTAGAAACTCTGGAAGGCCTGCCAAATTTACTATGATATTTCCCGCATGATTTGGAGAGGACATGTGAATCTAAGACTTGGATCTATTCTAAAATCGTATTGCTAAGATTTGGCTT
>Ga0207693_10000519_pt1 | contig 34790 bp, 33 predicted proteins | sample LARL81metaG_FD_184347 | JGI IMG/M metagenome (GOLD analysis project Ga0207693, IMG submission 184347) | Corn, switchgrass and miscanthus rhizosphere microbial communities from Kellogg Biological Station, Michigan, USA - LAR L8-1 metaG... | ecosystem: Host-associated > Plants > Roots >... | reverse complement strand
GTTGAGAGTCCAGCAAAGCTCTGTCCCGCTCGCCAGAGGCGGATCGCTGATCTTTTGTCTCGTTAGGCGGAACCCATGACAACTCCAGATGACGCGAAAGCCAAAGCAGCAACTACCTACAATGCGGCGGCTGACTATTATGATGATCCGGCCAATTCTTTTTGGGAGCGCTTCGGTCGTGCAACAGTCGAGCGCCTCCGACTCCCTTTGGGCTCACGTGTGCTTGACGTGTGCTGCGGCACTGGAGCGTCGGCTTTGCCCGCGGCCGAGATGGTTGGGCCACAAGGGTTCGTTTTGGGCATCGACCTCGCGGCAAACCTACTTGAACTTGCACGAACTAAAGCGGCAAAGCGTGGTTTGATGAATACGCAATTTCAGGTCGGCGACCTGCTTGATATGCACTTTGGCGACACACAGTTCGACGCAGTAATCTGCGTTTTTGGCATTTTTTTCATCCCCGATATGCCGGCAGCTGTTCGCGCGCTCTGGCACGCGGTTCGTCCTGGAGGCAAGCTCGCCGTGACGACTTGGGGACCGCGTTTCCTCGAACCGGCAACGACCGCATTTTGGAACGCGGTCCGCGAAGTGAAATCGGATCTTTATAAGGGCTTCAGTCCATGGGACCGAATATCTGATCCCGAGTCTGTGCGCGCGCTGTTACGCGACGGTGGTATCGAGCGAGCAGAAGTGGTCGCCGAGCCCGGCACGCACTTGATTCCTTCTGCCGGCGCCTGGTGGTCGGCGGTCTTGGGTTCGGGATACCGAGGAACGGTTGATCAGCTCGATGCTGCCGCTCTAAAACGCGTCTATGAAGCAAACATGAGCTATATACAGGCTTCTGGCATATCGTCCGTAGAAGCAAACGTTATTTACGCAATCGCTCAGAAACAGGTGTCAAACATCGCAAGACGTTAAGGCACTGATCTATGGCGCACAAAACATCTAACCATACTGCAATTCACCTACGCTCTCGGCGGCAGCCGTTCATCTTTGTCTCGTTAGGCCGCCGTTTGAATACGCAGCAAACGAGTCGATGAACCGGAATATTCAAGGAGGAAGAGCCATTTGCGTCGTGAGCGCGGGTCATGTTGCTTTTGCTGTGACCATGATCGGCCTCGGAATCCTGGGCCTGGTCAAACGCGATTTTGCCGCGTTATGGCAGCCGGTACCGAAGAGTGTGCCCGCACGCGACGTCCTAATTTATCTCTGCGCCCTCGTTCCGCTGGCGTCCGGCCTAGGCCTGCTCTGGAAACCCGCAGCAGCCGTCTCTGCTCGCGTGCTGCTCGCCTTTCTCCTGCTTTGGTTGCTGCTGTTGAGAGTGCCCGAAATTTTCCTCTCACCCACCGTGAATTTTTGGTGGGCCGCCTGCAAGACCGCGGTCATGGTCGCGGGCGCCTGGGTTCTTTACGCCTGGTTCGCGGTTGATTGGGACAGGGAGCGCCTCGGTTTGGCCATCGGCGACAATGGCATGCAAATCGCGAGGGTGCTTTACGGCCTGGCACTGATCCCGTTCGGCCTGGCCCATTTTGTCTATCTCAACGCGACGGCCCCACTCGTGCCTAGCTGGCTGCCATTGCATGTGGTCTGGGCGTATTTCACGGGGGCAACCTTTATCGCGGCCGGCGTGGCGGTGCTCATCGGTGTTTGTGCAAGGCTGGCGGCCGCACTCTCGGCGCTGGAAATCGGTCTGTTCACGCTGCTGGTTTGGGTACCGATAGTTGCGGCGGGCCCAAACGCCTTCCAATGGGCTGAGTTCGTAGTTTCTTGGACGCTGACGGCCGGCGGCTGGGTGGTGGCGGAGTCCTACCGCGGCGTGCCCTGGCTCGCGCTTGGCAAGCGCTAGCGCTCAGTCCTCATGTGATCCGCCTTTGTATGGTTACAGCGCGACAGTTAGTTGAAAGTCCAGCAAAGCTCAGTCCCGCTCGCCCAGGTGATAGAGCGATGGAAAATGGGGTGAAGAACGCGGATTCCGGATTTCAGAAGTGGCCACTGGCATCGCGCATGGGCCGATGCAGGCGGGGCAAGAACGGCGGCACTGTGTGGCGCTTCACGAAAGCCGCTGCGTTAATTGTCGTTGCGACGGTCGGTATCAACGCCTCCGGAGAAGACAAGGCTGCTGCGGTCGATAGCGGTAGCGATTTGCTCTGGAAGAAGGCCGAGTCGCGGATCGATGAAATCGCCGTGCGGTTTGATGGCGTGATGGGTGTTGCCATCGTCGATCTTAGCGACGCGCGGCCCGCTTTGTTACGCAACGCCGAGCATGTGTTTCCTGCCGCGAGCTCGATCAAACTTGCGATTTTGCTCGAGCTATATCATCAGGACGAGCAAGCACGGGCTGGAGTAAAGGGCAAGGCGACACTGGACGATCTCTATACATTCGATCCGAAGGACCTAGTCGAAGATAGTCGAGTAATGGGCGGTTTGAGTGCGGGTGTGACGCGAGTCACGAATCGCGACCTGGCTCAATTCATGGTCGCAGTGAGCGATAATACCGCAGCCAACGTTCTGATTGACCGCGTTGGCAAAGACAACGTCAACGCTATGCTGCGTGGACTTGGTCTGACCAAGACGATGTTGCGCCGAAAAATGATGGATGTCGCGGCGGCTCAACGCGGTGATGAGAATGTGGCTACTCCGCACGAAATGGTGCAATTGCTCGAAGCGATCTACAAAGGAAAGGTCCTCAAAGCGGATTCGACCAAGGAGTTGATCAAGCAGCTATCGACGTTAAAACCGAGCTACATTCCACGAGAACTGCCTGACGGCGTTCAGGTAGCAAACAAACCCGGTGAATTGGAAGGCGTTCGCACGGATTCGGGTATTGTCTTTTCAGCAAACCGGCCATTTGCCATCAGTGTGATGACCGCTTATGCGAGCGACGACCGAGCCGCCGAGCGGGCGATCAGCGACGTTGCTCGAGAAGCGTACCATTACTTCGAAATGCGCAGCAAGACTTCGGAGTATGGCAGGATCCTGCCGGCGCCATGAGGGCCTAGAGCAGAAAGTAGAAGGGAGAACGGGGGGTCGTTAAGGCTTGAAGAGTTGAACGGTTGAACCGGGGTCAACGCCCAACGCTCAATGACGACACCAAACTCCGCTTAATTACAAATGAAAGATTTCAGATTCCCACCGAACCTCACCCTGACCACAAACCTTTATGAGTGAAACGAAATCGTATCCGTACGCGACATTTCTGGACATCAAATTTCCGGCGCTGACTTTGGTGGACGTTCCGTCGTTGGTGAAAGCCTGCAAGGACAAGTGGTACAACCAAACGCTGTGCAAAGTGAACGATTCGGTTGTTCGCCTGGGGGTGATGCAGGGTGAGTATCACTGGCACAAACACGATCGCGACGACGAGTTCTTCTTTGTCCTGGAAGGCCGTTTTATTATCGATCTTGAAGATCGCTCGGTGGATTTGGGGCCGCAGGAGGGATTTGTAGTCCCGAAGGGCCTTGTGCATCGCACTCGTGCTCCGGAACGAGCCGTTATCTTGATGGTGGAAAATGCCGGCATTGTGCCGACGGGGGATGAGGGGGAGAAATGAAGCCGTTAAAGCGTTGAAACGCTGAAGGGTTGAAGCGCATCACGGAGAACGCTCAACGCCCAACAACATTGAAGACAGAGTGACGTTCGCGGCGCTTGTAACCAGGTAATAGTTCAGCTACCGACGATCTGCTGACGGACAGGTTGTTTGGCGCGATATTGTTCTAAACGCGCTCGAAACTTGGGGCGCAACGCTTCGTCTTCGGATAGAAGGGCCATGGCTTTTTGCTGGTAGCGTTCGGCCTCGGCGAAATTGCCCATCTCGGCGTAGGCAGCGGCCAGGGTATCGATTTGATCGGCATCCTTCCACTTATCCAAAGTGCACGCGAGCGTTGCCAACTCGACTGCTTCCTTGCCACTGCGAAAGTGTGCTTCGGGGCAAGTGGCGCGAAACCAGGCGACGTTATTAAGCACATCGGGGTCGCTTCGATCCAGTCGCACCGCGGCAACGAAGTCGGACTGCGCGCGTTTGAAGTCCCCGAGATGAAAGTAAGCGTTGCCGCGTTCACTTCGGCGTCTCGCCAAACCGAGATTATTTTTTTGCAAACGAATCGCGCGCGTCATCATGTCGATGGCCTCTTTGTAACGATTCTGCAGATTGTAAATGACGCCGGCATTATAGTAGCCGAGATCCAGCTGCGGTTGAAGGCGAATGACCTCGAGAAAGTCGCGCAGAGCTTCGTCGCGCCGACCAAGATGCTTGTAAGCCAGGCCGCGAAAGCGATGAGCCAATGCCAGTTTCATAGCGTCGCGCTCGTCTTTAATCGCCAGGGTTAGAAGCTTAATAGCTTCCTTGTAGTCCCCCAGGAGCTCGGCGCCGATGCCGCTGCCGAGATTACTACTCGTTTCAATCAGGACCCCCTGGGCGGTTCCAGGCGGACTGGCATTATCAGTCGGCTCCGGCCTGGCGAGTGTTCTCACTCGCTCATCCAGCGCACTCTGGCCGGATGGGTTGATCGCGAACACTATCGCGCCAACGATCGGTAACCACCACGCGTTCATCTCCTACTCACTACGGCAGATTTTTTAAATACGAAAATCGTTAATGATTGTGCTCTGAAGGAGCAGCGGCTGGAAGCCGCCGCTCTTTTTGAAAGGCGGCAGGTCCGAGCCGGACTGGCGATAGAAAGTCCGAAACAGTCTCGCGAGCAGACAGCCGTTCATTGGAGAAGCGAGACATCTCGCAGTGGCGTGGCGCAGGTCCGGCCGGGATAACCGATACCGGCAACAACGCAGGTACGACAGCTTGACACAATCTGCGGTAATGGAATTGAGATGTATTCGGCAAGATGCCGGACGCGGGTCGCGGCGGTGGTGGCAACCCCATTTGCCGGCAAGCGGAGCGCTTGCCCTACAGATTCGCGCGCGAACAGCGGCACTTGAACTCGGGCTTTTTTCTCGGCGGCGCTATGCTTAATTCCAAGTTTGCCATGGCCAGTCCTGCGAAGAAGGCGGAGATCAGTTTCGAAACCGCGATGGAGCGGTTGGAAAAAATCGTGGAAGAAATGGAATCGGGGAAAATGTTACTGGAAGATTTGCTGGTGCGTTATGAGGAAGGAATGAAATTGGTGAAAGTCTGTCAGGACCGTCTTGCGCACGCCGAACAAAAGATCCAGATCATTACTCGCGATCATGCGGGCAAGACTTCAGTGAAAGATTTTGCGACGACGGAACCGCCAATTGCATCGACAGTTACGGATTCAATGAAGGAGAACGATGACGTCAGACTCTTCTAAAAACGGCGGCCGTTTACTCGACGGCATTCGCGGGCCGGATGATATCAAAGCCATCCGGGAACAGGACCTGCCGCAACTGGCGCAGGAAGTGCGCAACAAGCTGATCCAGGTCTTGTCCCAAACCGGCGGACATCTCGGGCCCAATCTCGGCGTGGTCGAACTAACGATCGCGCTGCATCGCGTTTTCAACACCCCGAAGGACCGGTTGGTTTTTGATGTCAGCCATCAGGGTTACGTCCACAAGATGTTTACCGGCCGGCTCGACCGCATTCATACCATGCGGCAGTACGAGGGACTGAACGGATTTTTGCTGCGCACAGAAAGCGAACACGACTGCTACGGTGCGGGCCACGCCGGGACGGCGTTATCGGCCGGACTGGGAATGGCGGTCGGTCGAGACCTGCGCGGGGCGGACGACGAACATGTGGTTGTGGTCGCAGGCGACGCGGCGTTTACCTGCGGGATCAGTTACGAGGCGCTTAACAACGCCAAATCGCAGACGAAACGGTTCATAGTCGTGCTGAACGATAACGAATGGTCGATCGCGAAGAATGTCGGCGCGATCGCTTCCTATTTTAACACCATTACGACGCATCCGATGTATGCCGGGTTGCATGAAAAAGCGCGCCGGTTCATCGAAGCAGTCGCCGGCAAAAGCGCGGTCCATCTGGCGCAAAAATTTGAGGAAGGGGTCAAAGGTCTGCTGGTGCCGAGCGTAATTTTCGAAGAGCTCGGGCTGCATTACTATGGGCCGATCGATGGGCACGATATTCCGCTCCTGATCAAAACCTTTGAGTTTTTGAAAACGCAGGAAGAACCGGTAATCCTGCACATTCTAACGAAAAAAGGGAAAGGCTACGAGCCGGCGCTGGCCAAGCCGGACAAGTTCCACGGGCTCGGAAAATACAAGCTGGAGACTGGAGAGACCGCGCCGACACCGACACCGACCTACTCGGAGATCATCGGCAAAACGCTGGCCAAGTTCGCCGATTCAAACGAAAGGATCGTTGCCATCACGGCGGCGATGCCGAGCGGGACCGGGCTCGGATTTTTCCAGGCAGCGCATCCTGACCGCTATTATGACGTCGGCATCGCCGAAGAACACGCAGCACTGTTTGCCTGCGGGCTGGCGACGCAGGGACTAAAGCCGTTTCTCGCGATTTATTCGACTTTTTTCCAACGCGCTTACGACATGGCCATTCACGACATGGCAATTCAGAAACTAAACGTCGCGCTTTGCATGGACCGCGCCGGATTGAGCGGGGACGATGGACCGACCCATCACGGTTTGTTCGATATTGGTTATCTCGGGCACATCCCAAACTGGGTGCACATGCAGCCGAAGGACGAAGATGAATTCGTGGACATGCTTTGGACGATGGCGAACTACAACGCCGGTCCGATTGCCATCCGGTATCCGCGCGGTGCGGGGACGGGCGCGAAGCCGAAGCCTGAACCGAAGCTGCTCGAGATCGGAAAAGCCGAGGTGGTGCAGCATGGACGCGAGGTCGCGATTTTCGGACTCGGCAACATGTTCGAGGTCGCGGAGGAAGCAGCCAGGAAATTGCAGGAAAAAGGAATTTCCGTCGCGCTCATTAACCCGCGCTGGATCAAACCGCTCGATACCGGGACGCTGGAATTTTTTGCTCGCGGCGTCGAAGTCCTTTGCACCATTGAAGACCACGTTTTACACAACGGCTTTGGCTGCGCGGTGATGGAGCATTTGTATTCGCAGGGAATTCATACGCCGGTGGTGCGGATTGGATGGCCGGATGAATTCATCGAGCACGGCAGCGTTCCAATTTTGCGCAAGAAACATGGTATCACGGCGGAGGCGCTGGTGGAAAAGGTGTTGCCGTTGCTGCGAAAAAAACCGGCGGCGAAATCGAGCGCGGCCTAGTAGCCTGTTGAAATATCGCGCAGTTCGGAACATAGACTTGTAGTTCTGTGTGCCCAGGGGGGTTGCAACCCGCTGAAGCCCGAACGGATTTGGTATTGCGCTGATTGCGCCACAGCGTTGCACGGCGGATAGAAGACAACGTGAGCACCATCGAAGCGCGCGATTTAACGAAGGTTTACCGCAGCTATCGCAAGGAGAGCGGACTGCTCGGAGCGGTCAAGGGACTGGTGCGGCGGCGTTACGATGAGACGCGCGCGGTCGATGCGGTGAGCTTTCAGATCGAGGAAGGCGAATTTGTTGGATTCCTCGGGCCGAACGGCGCGGGCAAAACGACGGTTTTGAAAATGTTGTCCGGATTGTTGAATCCGACGTCTGGTGACGCGCGTGTGCTGGGATTTGTTCCATGGGAACGGCGTAACGAAATGAAACGACAATTCAGTTTGCTGATGGGACAGAAGAATGCGCTGTGGTGGGATTTACCGGCACAGGAATCGCTCGAGCTTAACCGTGCGATTTACGGTATTGATCGCGATCGTTTTAAAAAAGTTGTCGGCGGCTTGACCGAGCTACTCGAAGTCACCGACAAAATGAATGTGATGGTGCGCGAGCTATCGCTGGGCGAACGGATGAAGATGGAGTTGATCAGCGCGCTGATTCACGGACCGAAAGTGCTGTTTCTAGATGAACCGACGATTGGTCTCGATGTCGTTAGTCAGAAACGGGTGCGCGAATTTTTGCGGATCTACAATTCCGAGCATCGCATTGTCACCCTGCTCACCAGTCATTACATGCAGGATATCGCGGAGTTGTGCGACCGGGTCATGATCATCGATCACGGAAAGATTTTCTTCGATGGCCCGCTCGACGACATCATCGATCGGTTTTCCGGTAATAAAGTCATCAGCCTGACATTTAGCGGGGAATCGAAGCGTGATTTCAGCGAGTTCGGTGAGGTGGTATCGCAGACACCGGTCTCGGTGCAACTGAAGGTACCGCGCGCGCAGGTCACGGAAACGGCCCGCCATTTACTGGCCGCGTGTGATGTGAGCGACATTAACGTTCAGGAGATGCCCATCGAAGATGTGATTCGTCAGCTATTCGGTGAACGGCGAGCGCGTGAACCGGCGGTGCCATCTTTGGCTGTTTCAGGCGACGAACCGTCCGGCCGTCAATGAACCACAATGCGCGACAGGCTGGAAGCCTGATCGGCCGGGTCAGGCTAGAAGCCTAACTTCCGAAACATAGAACGCCGGACATCGAAGGTTCAACACCCAACGCCGAAACGTTCAACGCCCAATGGAAGGAACATCGCCCGCGGCAACGTTTAGCGGCGGGCGATGGCGACGCGCAGTTCGTGGACGTAAGCTGGATTTACTTCGAACGCGGTCGCAGGCATTTCGGCCAGATCGACTTGTTCCGCATAGGGAATCGTCTCGACGAAGCCGGCCGCAATCAAGCCGTTGAGGGTATCGCCCACGTCTTCAGGCTCCATCCGGGTTGAGTCTAAAATCTCCGCGCCCAGCATCGATTCGGCAAAACCAATCGCACGGACCACTGCCGCTTCGCGCCCTGACAGCTTGATATCCCGCATATGATGCTTTTTAGCAGCAAATATGCCCGTTTTTCGGAGATAAGCGCGGGAGGCTAGGGCGTAATTTGTGGAGTAAAAAATGTGCGGCTGAAGCCGCCACAATTGTCTTCGGCATCGCCCGATGAGCAGGTCCGAGCCGGACTGGCGCTGGAAACAGCCGCTCCTTGGGTCTTTCCCGTTGAAACACCTTACGCGCCGCAATTTTTGAGGGCTGGGAGGACTGATTGATCAAAGCCTTCGCGGTAACTGGGATACGCCGGGGCCCAGCCGAGGGCGCGTAATTTGGCATTGCTGACCCGCTTGTTGGAACGCCCGCGTTTTTGCTCTGCCCGGGTGAGTGAAGCCGGCAGCGGGAGGTTCAGCCGCTCCGATAACCAGGCAAGAATCTCGGCCCGCGGGACGGGAGTGTCGTCAACGACATTGAAAATCCGCGGTGGATTGATTGTTTGGCATTGTCCAATAAAAAAGATTGCCGACGCGACATCATCACGATGGACCTGGTTAACAATGCGATCGGTTGCGACCGCCGTTCCCTCCATCGCGCTTCGGAGCAGGAATGATCGACCCGGGCCATAGATTCCCGCGACCCGTAAGACAATACCGCCGTTTTCGAGGACGATTTCCTCGGCCGCACGCAGAGTTCTCGCCTCGTCGGAATCGGGCTTGGCCGGGCTTTCTTCGGTAACCAGACTGCGGTCTCGCTGCGGATAAACGCTGGTGCTGCTGGTAAAAATAAGGCGCGCGCCCGGAAAGGAGGCAGAGAGATTGTCGACACCGTCACGATAGACGTGGCGGTAGGAATCGGCACCGGAACTGGCGCAATGCACGACCACGTTGGCAGCAAATGCGTTGCTACGAACCGCGTCCAAATTCGTGATGTCAACGGCCTTCAGCGAGATCTCGCCCTCCCTTACTGGGCCAGCCACTTGATTAGTCCGGACCCAGCCGGTCACACCCCAGCCTGAGTCGGCAAATAATTTTGCCGCGACACTTCCAACGTAACCGAAGCCGGCGATAAGGAGATGCGGCATTTCAAGCAGCCGCGGCAATCTCGATCTCGCCGAATTGCCCCGGCTGGATGGTGCGCACCTGTTTCAGGCGGATCAACTCGAGGAGTGCAAGAAAGGTTACGACGATTTCTACGCGAGAGGCCATGTCTGCGAATAGGTCGGAGAACTTGAGTGACGCTCCTTCGCTGACCCGGGCAAGAATGGTTTCGATTTTGTCGGAGACGGTATAGTTCTCGCCGAGAATCTCCTGCAACTCGGCACGGGCTTCGATCCGTTTGATGACGTTTTGGAAGGCGTTGATCAATTGAAAAATTCCGACCTCGCCCAACAGCAACGGCCGCACCGTCGGCAAATCCGAGGGTCCGCCGCGCACGAAAGTATTTTCCTGTTCGCGGGCGCGATCGTGCAGCTGTGCGGCCGCGTCCTTGAACTTCTTGTATTCGATCAACTGCCGGATCAATTCCCAGCGCGGGTCGTCCTCTTCCGCTGCTTCTTCGGGCGGCTGTTGATCGAGCGGGAGCAGACTCCGGCTTTTGATGTAAAGGAGGTTCGAAGCCATGACGATGAATTCGCCGGCCACCTCTATGTTCAATTCTTTGAACGCTTCAAGATACTCGAGATATTGCCGGGTGATGCGTTCGATCGAGATGTCGTAAATGTCGAGCTCGTCGCGCTTGATCAGATACAGCAGCAGATCGAGTGGGCCCTCGAAGATTTCGAGTTTGACCTTGTAGTCCGTAGTCATTGGCGAGCAGACAACGCCGCTCACTTTAGCGCAAGTCGCCCCGGCGGTGAACCCAAACACTGTTCACGATGCCGAGGCCGAACATGATCATCAGGACAAACGATCCGCTGTAACTGATGAGAGGAAGCGGAACACCGGTAATCGGCAAAACGGAGATCGTCATTCCGATGTTCTGAAAAATGTGGGTAAAAATGAGAGTGGTGATACCGACGACCAATAAGAGTCCAAATTGATCACCGGCGCAAAAGGCAACAAACAGACAGATAAGTAAGAGTAAGCCGAAGCCGCCGAGCAAAAATATTCCTCCGACAAATCCCCATTGCTCGCCGATAGCGGAGAAAATGTAATCGTTGTGCACCGCGGTAGCCGGTAGAAAACCCAGCTCGATCTGCGTATTGGGCGCCTTGAATCCTTTTCCGGACCACCCGCCCGAGCCGATGGCGATAAGCGATTGATTAATCGCCCACGCTGAACCCTGGCGATCGATGTCGGGATTAATGAACGCAGTAATTCGTTCCTGTTGGTATGGCTTGAGTCCGAGATTGATCGCAATGGGGATAAACGCGATCACGATCAGAAAGATGCAAATCAGATAACGCACAGGGATTCCACCGACGAAAAGCAAGGCCACCAGGACCGGGCCCCAAATGATGCATTCGCCGAGGTCCGGTTGCATCAAGATCAGCAAACACGGAGCGCCAACGACGGCGCCGCAAAGAGTCAGGCGCAGCATGGGATGCATTTGCCGGAACTGACTGAGAAAGAGCGAGAGCACCATGATGCCGGCGATGACGGCGAGCTGGGCCGGTTGAAAGTTGACTCCGGCAATGCTCAGCCAGCTGCGTGCGCCATAGACTTTGTGACCCATAAACCGCGTCAGAATTAGAAATCCCAGCCCGGCGAGATACATCGGAAGCGCACCCCAACGGACCCAGCGGTAGTCAATCAAACTCACAATAATAAAGGCGAAAAATCCGACGGCGACCCAGTTCGCCTGCTTGCGCCAAAACTCGGCGGCAACCGGATCTTCCCGCATGTAGGTGGCGCTGTAGATCGCGATTACGCCAAAAATGGCGAGAGCAAGCATGACGGCCATGAGCAGCCAGTTAAGCCCGAGAATTTTTCTGAGAAATGGAGTCACTTCGATCCGCCCGCGTGTGGAATATATATAGGAGAAGCAGGAGGTAAACCCACCGGCTCGGAAGCGCTGAATGGAAGGGGGCGGCATGGTGGCCTCGAAAATCGTCGGGCAGGATGCTCGCCGGCCGAGATCCAAGCCGGACTGGTAAATGGCTGGAAGCCTAACTTCCAATGTCGGCGCCGGAACTACCAATTCCGGCTGGAGAGGTGCGTTTTCGGCGAAAGATTTTGAGGCACTGAAACTTGCGCGAAATAACACGCTTAAAGCGCTTGTTTTTTCGCAATTATGATAATTTCGCATGTTTGATGGCGACTCATAAATTGCTGATCGAACGACGTTTGCGCATCTAGAAAAAATAATTTCAGCCCAGTTGTTTCCAGATTCGCAGTTGCGTACAATAGGTTGTCCCGCATAACCAATCGGGGACTCTTAAAGGGAATATGGCTAAACGGGCAAAACGAAAAATCGCAAGATCGCGACTGCCACTGCAACGGCATTTAGGTCTGGAAACTGAGGGACGCTATTTCGATTTGCGCAGTGTCTTCGACAAAATAAACGCGCGTCACTTCAGCAATCGTCTGCGCGGTTACAAAGTGGTTTGGGGCCGGAAACGTCGCGAACGTCCGAAAGAATATTTTATCTTCGGCACGATCCAGGAAGAGGATCGCGTGATCCGGATCAATCCGTGGCTCGATCAAAAATTCGTTCCGCTCTGGTTCCTCGAATACATTCTCTATCACGAAATGCTGCACGCCGTCGTGCCGGACAAACCGCAGGGGAATGGCCGGCGCTGTGTTCATACCGACGAATTCAATCGGCGCGAACGCGAATTTCGTTTTTACAAGCGCGCTCGGCGCTGGGAAGACGAAAATCTCGCGCGCTTTTTGCAGTAGCGCCGCAAACCCAATCGTGTCCGCACGATGCGGAGTGGGCTCATTGGTTCTGTGGAGCCACGCTAGCTCGAACAGCAACCCAAACAAATTGGAGGGCGCCGCTTCGTCGGCGCCCAAACATCTATTCGCCAAATCGCGAAATGATCCATTTAGGTTGGATCCGGCAGTCGTTTACTCGATGGGGCGGCGTCTGAACTTTGGGACACGACCCGCCGTCGCATGGCTATGGCGTGGCAGGCGAAGCGTGTCTCTCCAACATCCAAGTGGAGCAAATGCGGCCGCGAGCTAGCGCGTTTGCTCCGCGGGAGTGGCCGTTTCCTCAGACGGCGATGGGGTCGTTGCCACGTTCTTTTTGATCAGATACCAAAGCGTGCTCGCGAGCAGGAGCGAGATGATTTTCGCCTGCCAGTTTTTCAGAATCAGTTTCTTCATCATAAGAGCTCTGCAGCAAAATTTCGCCGATTCGTTTCCGGAACGTTTCTGGGGTGAAATCACGCTCGATTCGGCGGCGATGACAAATCGAAATTCCGCCGGTCTCTTCCGAGATCACGATGGCAATGGCATCGGATTCCTCGGTTAACCCCAAACCGGCGCGATGCCGCAAACCGAGACTGCGATCGAGCGTTTCGCGCTGGCTGACCGGGAAAATGCATGCCGCCGCTGCAATCCGGCCATTCCGGATAATTACACCACCGTCGTGCAAAGCAGTCTTCGGATGAAAAATGGTGAGTAACAACTCGACGGAGAAATCGGCTTCGAGTTGAACGCCTGTTTCCTCGTAAACGCGGATGGACGTGTCTCGTTCAATCGCGAGCAGGGCGCCGAATTGTTTGCTGGAAAGCTGTGTCACTGCTTCGGCAAGGTCGTGAACCATTTCCCGCTTCTCGCCGCTGAGGGAAAAAATGGGATGCCCGCCCAGTTCCGCCAAAGCGCGCCGAAGTTCCGGCTGGAAAATGACAACCAGGGCGATGGCAAGAAAGACGGAGAAGCTGCGAATGATCCAGCCGATGACGGCGAGTTTCAGGAGCGTCGAGATCAGGGTCAGTGCGAGAAAGACAATCGCAAGACCGGTAAGCACTTTCGCGCCACGGGTCCCGCGGAAATAGAGATAACCATAATAGATTACCACCGTCAGCAGCACGATCTCGAAGGCACTGCGCCAGCCGAGAGCAATAAGATGAATGATGCGATTGATCATGGCGCACTCCGAAGCGCGTCGGCGACGCGCAGCGCTTCCACATTTTCTTCTACATCATGCACACGCAAAACATCGGCGCCGTTCATTCGCAGCAAGGAGGTAAACGCGACCGTGGGCAACAGCCGATGGTGGATCGAGCCGTTGTGCCCGGAAATTTTGCCGAGAAAAGACTTGCGCGACACTCCAATAACAAGTGGGCGACCGTGAACGTGCAGGCGCGGCAGATTTTTCAACAACGAGAGATTGTGCGCGAGCGTTTTTCCGAACCCGATTCCCGGATCGAACGCGAGCGTCATTGGATCAACACCGAACTTTAGGGCGCAGGCATATTGTTGTCGAAAAAAATCGGCCACTTCGGCAACGACATCACGGTAGGAAGGCGCGCGTTGCATTGTTCGTGGCGTGCCTTGCATATGCATGATGATGAAACCCGCGCCCCGTTCGGCAAGTAGCGGCCACATTGCTTCGTCACCGCGCCCGCCCGTAACATCGTTGACGATTTTCGCCCCGGCATCCAAAGCCGCGGCGGCCACGTCCGCCTTCGAGGTATCGATTGAAATTAATGCTTCGCCGGCGAGCTCCTTAATAACAGGAATGACGCGACGTTTTTCCTCCACGGCGTCGACGGGTTCGGCGCCCGGACGGGTCGATTCGCCGCCGATATCGATGATGTCGGCGCCCGCCGCCATCATTTTTCTCGCCTGGGCGAGCGCCTGTGGTGCCTGAAAAAATCTCTCGCCGTCGGAAAACGAGTCGGGGGTGACGTTCAAGACGCCCATGATCCAGCCGGTGGTAGACAAATCGAAAACCTCGCCCGCGATTTTCCATTTCGTCACACCCATATAAGTGAGACTACCACGCGTGGCGAATTATTCGAGGCGGCGACAGTGATCTATGTGTCGTAGCAGCGCGAAGCCGACTTGATGACTTCGTCAGCCACTGAAAAAACTCTTCCTCTCACTCTGACCCAATGTCTTGGAGAGGAGAGTAAATTAAGAGGAAGAAGTGCCGGTGCTACTTGTGTGAGTAGCGTGCCATCAATTCGCCTTGCGCAAGAGTGTGGCCGCGCATCGCCGCATCTAATTCCGCGCGCCGCGCGCTCGGTTTTAAATCTAGTTTCGTATCGAGCGCGTAAATTTTGAAAAAATAGCGATGGGTTCCGGAGGGCGGACATGGACCACCGTAATTGCGTTTCCCGAAATCGTTCGTGCCCTGGATGCCTCCGGCCGGCGCGCTGTTCTCGCCGATATCGGTCGCTTTCGGATCGATGTTCCAGACGATCCAATGCGTAAACAAACCGCGCGGCGCATCCGGATCATCGACGATCAAGACAAGCGACTTTGCCTCGTTGGGTACGCCGTTGATCTTTAGTTCCGGATTCACGTTCGCTCCATTGCAGGTGAATTTTGCGGCGACGTCGCCACCCGCCTGGAACGCAGGAGTGGTGACCGAAATGGAGGAAGCGGCATTCATATTGAGAATTATTCCAACGAAAATCGCGAGGGCCAACGAGATCGGTTTCATTGAGCAAACTTTGGCCGCAGCATGCCGGGGTCAAGCGCGTGGAAGACGCTTCTGCGCGCCCGGACACGCAGAAACGTGTCTCCGACAGCCACATCAGGTGCGACATCCGGATGGAAGACAGGCATGTTGCCTATCCGACCGACGGGCATCTTGCCTGTCGATACCTCAGCACCAGACGACATGCTGGAAGCATGTCGGCCGAGGTCCGAGCCGGACTGGCGAATGGCTGGGAGCCTAACTTCCGCTGGAGTGAAACCGGGAACAACGCAACCTTACTTCTCCATGGCTGGGAAACAGAAAACCGATCTACGAGCGGAAATCCTCCGGCTCATTCGTGACCCTAAATATCGGCCGCTCGACAAAATCGAAATCGCAAACGCGCTCGGTTACGGCGCAGCACAACGAAATGAGGTGCGCCGCACGCTGCGCGATCTGGAAAAAGAGGGTGAGATCGCTCGAATTCGGAAAAATCGATACGTCCAGCCGGATACAGCGGATCTCGTGACCGGAACGTTGAGTGTGCATGAGGCCGGCTACGCTTTTCTCACCAATGAAAAAAAGGGCCAGGCCGATCTTTTCATCGCGGCTGAGAACACCGGTACGGCCATGCATGGCGATCATGTGGTCGCGCGGATTATTCGGGGCGCCGAATTTTCCCGGGCACGCACACCTCGAGCAGAAGGTCGGGTCATCCGGATTCTGACGCGCGCGAACGAAACGATCGTCGGCACTTTGCAACAAACCCGCAATTTCTTCTACGTCGTACCCGATGACCCGCGACTGGTTCACAACATTTATGTCCAGCCATCACGAGTTAATCATCACGAACCGCGTCGCGGCGACAAGGTCGTGGTCAGACTCGAGGCGTGGGAATCGCGGCACGTCAATCCGGAAGGAAAAATCATTGAATATCTCGGACCACGCACTGCGCCCGGCGTCGACATCCTCTCGATTATCCGGAAATACCATCTGCCGCTCGAATTTCCAAAGGCGGTTCTCGAGGAAGCATCCGCGATTTCGGAAACCGTCACTCTGATCGACGGTCGCGAGGATCTACGCCAGCAATTCATCGTGACAATCGATCCCGATGACGCCCGCGATTTCGACGACGCCATTCAGGTCGAAGAAATTAAAGGCGGCTGGCAGCTTGGCGTTCACATCGCTGACGTGAGCGCGTATGTCCGACCCGGCAGTGCGCTCGATCGGGAAGCGCAGCGCCGCGGCAACAGTGTTTATTTGCCCGACCGTGTGATTCCGATGTTGCCCGAGCGATTGAGCAACGGTGTTTGCAGCTTGAATCCGCATGTCGATCGCCTGACCCATTCCGTTTTCCTCCAATTCGACCGCAACGGCCGGGTGCGTCAGACCCGTTTTGCGCGGACCGTCATCCGCAGCGCGCATCGGCTGACTTACAAACAGGCATTCGCAATTCTAAAAAGTTCGGCGCGCGACGAACTAAGCAAACGGTTGCACACGGCCTGGAAGCTGGCCGCGTTGTTGCGCAGAAAACGCTTCGAACACGGTTCCCTCGATCTGGACATGCCGGAGGTAAAGGTGGTCGTCGATAAAAAGGGGAAACCGATTCGATTTGAGCGAGTCGAGAATGATGAGTCGCATCAATTGATCGAGGAATTCATGCTGGCGGCAAACGAAGCGGTAGCGCGGGAACTGAAAAACCGCGTGATCCCGACGATCTACCGGGTGCACGAAAATCCCGAGGCGGAGCGGCTGGGCGAACTTCGCGAGTTTGTGCTGGCCCACGGAATTCAGGTCGGTGATCTGACGCACCGCGGCGAGGTGCAAAAACTACTCGCAGCGATCCGGGGAACCGCGGAAGAGCATCCGCTCAAGATTGCGCTGCTCAAAAGTTTGAAACGTGCACGTTACGCCACGACGCCGCTGGGTCATTATGGTCTGGCCAAAGTCAACTACGCCCATTTCACCAGCCCGATCCGGCGCTACGCTGACCTTGAGGTCCATCGTGCATTGGCCGATCGCGATATCTCGCGCCGAAGTTCTCGGGCAAGTTCGCAGCTCTCGGCCATCGCCGATCACATTTCAGACACGGAACGCAACGCCGCCGAAGCCGAAATCGACGCCGTGAAAATGAAAAAGTTGGAATTTTTCGAGTTGCAATTGCAGGCCCGCGATCCGCAGGTATTCGACGCGGTCGTAATCGATGTCCGTAACTACGGCATTTTGGTCGAGCTGCCGGAGATTTTGCTGACCGGCTTGATCCATGTCTCGACCCTGGCGGATGATTTCTATGTGTTCTCGCCCAGCCAGCGCCGTTTTGTCGGACGGCAACGCCGCCGCCGGTTCGCGGTGGGCGATAAGTTGCGCGTGCATGTCGCCCGGGTAGATCAGTTCAAGCGGCAAATTGATTTTGCGATCGCCGACCTGAGGCCCGGGCCGGATCGGCAACCGCGCAAACGCCGCCGGTGATGAAGCCGGCGGCCAAATATTAGCCTTTTGGGCCGTGAAATTTAGGTAAATTTTTTGCTTCCACAATGGTTCTCGGCCTGCCACACTCCCGCCCTACATGGACAATATTATCGAAGCGAAGGAGGTCCAGATCGAACGGAAGCACTTCTATGTGGAATTCCGTGAAAACGATCGGGGAAGATTCCTTCGCATTACCGAGGAAGCCCATGGCCGGCGAAATACCATCATCGTCCCGAGTACCGGGACACACGAGTTCACTGCCGCCATCGAGGACGTGCTTGCCGCTACCGAGCAGGCACCGGCATAAGATTCCGCACGATTCGAACCGAAACATCGTGCCGAGAGCGCGTTGACACGTCGAGTCCCGGAACTATTTTGCCGCGCTCCGGTCACAATCTCTCCGTTTCATGGCTCGAAAATCTTCCGCTTCCCGCCGCGCCGCTGCCCGGCCGGTTTCTGCTCGTCGCACAAAGCAAAAACCCGCGGCCAAAGTCCTCCATCGGACAGACTCGCCGAGGCGAGGCAAGGCCGCGAAGTCCGTTTATTACTTCGGAGAAGGCAAAGCCGACGGAAACGGAAAAATGAAAGGGTTGCTCGGCGGCAAAGGCGCGAACCTGGCCGAAATGACCCGAATAGGTTTGCCCGTACCGCCGGGGTTCACGATTTCGACGGAAGTCTGCACTTATTTCTACGCGCATCACCGCAGCTACCCCGCTGCGATGCGGTCACAGGTGGAAGCAGGAATTCGCCGGATGGAACGGATCATGGGCACGAACTTTGGCGACACCAAAGCGATGCCGTTGCTGGTGGCAGTGCGATCAGGGGCACGCGATTCGATGCCGGGAATGATGGATACAATTCTCAATCTCGGCCTGAACGACAAAACCGTGGTGGCGGTGGCGAAGGTGACAAAAAACGAGCGTTTCGCGTGGGATTGTTATCGGCGCTTTATTCAAATGTATGGCGACGTGGTCATGGGCGTGCAAAAACGTCCCGACGAAGATCACGAGCCGTTCGAGACGGTGATCCACGAGCTCAAACACGAGCGCCATCACGAGGATGTCGACGATACCAAACTGAGCGTGGTCGACTTGAAAGAGTTGGTCGCGCGTTTCAAAAAGCTGGTGAAGGAGCGGACCGGCAAACAATTTCCCAGCGATCCATGGGAACAACTCTACGGATCGATCGGCGCCGTGTTCGGTTCGTGGATGAACGATCGCGCCATTGTTTATCGTCGAAAATACAACATTCCCCAGGAATGGGGCACGGCGGTGAACGTGCAGGCGATGGTGTTCGGCAACACCGGCGCCAACTCCGGTTCGGGCGTCGCGTTCACCCGCGATCCTGCCACGGGCGAGAAAGTGTTCTACGGCGAGTTTCTGATTAACGCCCAGGGTGAAGATGTCGTCGCCGGCGTCCGCACGCCGGAACCGGTCGCGGATTTGAAGAAACATTTGCCGAAAGCGCTGGTCGAGTTGGAGCGGATCCGACACGTCCTCGAGGCGCATTTCAAGGATGTGCAGGATTTCGAATTCACCATTCAGGATGGCAAAGTTTTTATGCTGCAAACCCGCAACGGCAAACGCACGGGCGTGGCGGCAGTCAAATTCGCCTGCGACATGGTGCGGGAGAAATTAATTGAGTGGAAAACCGCGATCATGCGGGTGCCGGCTGATCAGCTCGATCAGGTGCTGGCGCCGGTTTTCGATCGCAATGCCCTCAAGAGCGCGAAAGCAATCGCCAGCGGACTTCCGGCCGGCCCTGGCGCGGCCACGGGCAAAGTTTATTTCAACGCCGATCGCGCCGCCGCCGCTGCGCACAAGGGCGAGAAGGTGTTACTCGTGCGGGTCGAGACTTCACCGGAAGATTTGCGCGGCATGATCGCGGCCGAAGGAATTCTGACCGCGCGTGGCGGTGTTAGTTCGCACGCGGCCTTGGTCGCACGGCAAATGGGCAAAGTATGTATTTGCGGCGCCTCGGCGCTGAACATCGATTACCGCGCGAAAACGATGTCGGTAAACGGCACTGTGTTTCGCGAAGGCGACGATTACCTTTCGATCGACGGGACGAGCGGGACGGTCTATGCCGATCGATTGCGGAACGCCCCATCGGAAATCATTCAGGGATTACTCTACGGCGATAAGATCGCGCAGAAGGCCGAGACCTATCGCAATTTCAATCGGCTGATGGATTGGTGTTCAAAGGTCACCCGCATGAGTGTGCGGACCAACGCCGATACGCCGGAGCAGGTGGAAAATGCGGTGGCATTTGGCGCCAGCGGCATTGGTCTTTGCCGGACCGAACACATGTTTTTCGAGGGCAATCGCATCGACGCCATGCGCGAAATGATCCTGGCGCGCAAGGCGGACGATCGGCAAAAAGCGCTGACCAAATTGTTGCCGTATCAAAAGGGCGATTTCGTCGGCATTTTCAAAGCGCTCAAAGGAAGACCGGCCACGATTCGTCTGCTCGATCCACCGTTGCATGAATTCTTGCCGCAGGATCACGCCGCCCAAAGCGCGCTGGCCGACAAAATCGGCGTGAGCACGGACGAGATCGCGCGGCGCGTGCACGAATTGCACGAACAAAACCCGATGCTCGGCCATCGTGGCTGCCGACTTGGGATTTCGTTCCCGGAAGTAACAGAGATGCAGGTTCGCGCAATTTTCGAAGCAGCGGCGGAAGTGCAAAAGAGCGGGATCAAAGTAAATCCGGAAGTGATGATTCCGCTGGTTGGTTTTAAACGAGAACTCGACTTGCAGGTCGAGATCGTGCATCGCGTCGCACAGGACGTTCAGGCCGCGAAAAAAGTGAAATTGAATTATTTGGTCGGCACCATGATCGAAGTGCCGCGCGGCGCGTTAACCGCGGATGAGATCGCCCAAACAGCGGAGTTTTTTAGCTTCGGCACGAATGATCTCACTCAGACTGCGCTCGGGATGAGTCGCGACGACAGCGGCTCGTTTTTGCCGCACTACGCCGAGCTGGAAATCGTGAAACGAAATCCCTTTGTCACGATCGATCAAAATGGTGTCGGCCAACTGATGCAAACCGCGATCGAGAAAGGCCGCAAGACCCGACCAAAAATCAAGCTCGGCATCTGCGGCGAACACGGCGGTGATCCCGATTCCGTGAAATTCTGCCACCGAATTGGTCTCGACTATGTCAGCTGCAGTCCCTTTCGCGTCCCGATTGCGCGTCTCGCTGCCGCGCAAGCCGCATTGGCGAAATAGACGGTTAGCGCATTAATTTGCCGGCTAACGCGAAGCGAACTCAGCTGTCCAAGCTCGAATGGCCTCGGACAACAACGAAAAAAAGCTCGAAGAAGACATTTGCATTCACATCTTCACCGTCTCATCAGCGATGGTGGGCGTTTGCCTGACCGTGATCGGACTGATTCGCGTCGTCATTACCCTTGGCAAAGCCGATACTTTAGCCGACGACCTTCTTGCCAGTGACGCGCTCCTGTTTCTGACCTCGTGTCTGCTTTCCTATACCGCCTTGCGAGTTCGCAGTTTTCAGCGGAGGCACCGAATTGAGCGCGCAGCCGACGGCATTTTCATCGTCGCCATGGTGGTAATGACCGTAATCTGCGGTTTCATCACCTACTCAATGTCGGTTTCGCCGACCGTTGGACATTAGAAGCCATCTCGCGACTCATATTCCCTGTGCCCTCACTGTTCCGGCAACCGCCGGATGCGTCTCTTCCAGCGGGAGAGAGGAGAAAGTCCCGGACGCGCGGAAGCGCGTCCCTCGGAGAGAATTGTGACATCGGTCCCTGGTTCCGTAATCCTGTAAATCCTGTCTCTATTTCTGCTTCACTTCCTCGAACTTGCTCCACGCGTTCCAGGATTTTTCCCAGTTGTTTTTCGCCGCCCACGCCTGGGCTTCCAACAAATGGAAATAAACCGGTGGATTCCGGTTAAAGGTAAAGTGCCGAATGGTGGCAAGCGCGTCGTCAATCGAGCCGTGATTGATTTGCTGGCGATAGAGAGTGTAGGCAGCGGAAAAATCGTTGGTGCCGCGATACACCCGGTCGCGCAGACGCTCGAGTGACTGGCCGGTTTCTTCCGGCGGCAAAACAGTTTTCCTATCATATTTCTCCATCAATTCACAGGCACCACGGAAATCACCCGAGCTGGCGCGATGTTTGGCAACCGCACGCCAGGTGTATTGCAACCACTCAGGATGTTTGTTCACCACCGCGACGAGCGCGTTGATGTCGCCCCGACTGTCCCAAAGCTGGAAAAACTCGCGTTTTTCCCCCGGCGTCATCGCGGTCAGATCCGGATCGGCATCGAAAAATTTGCTGAAAGCAGGCCGAAATTCCTGCGCGTTCAATTGTTCGAAGTAGGCGAGCGCCAGGTCGTGTTCACTGAAAGCGAGCCGGCGAATAATCGGGAGCGCGGTCGGATCGCGCAGGTCGGCGGTAAACATAATGTCGCGGAATACATCCTTGCGTTGTGTCCCGGCGCGGCGCAGCGCTTCGCGCCACGCCATTTCCGCCAGGTCCGGCCTGCTGCGGAGCCAAACGAAACCTTCCTGCAATGGCACCGATTCGGAATTCGGCTCCAGAAATCGCGCCCGGCGAAAATCATCGAGCGCCTTCTGTTCCGGCTCACGTTGCGCAACCTCGGCGGCACCGCGCAAATAATATAGTTCCCAATCGAGCGGCGCCCAGTTCAACGCGCGCGTCGTCAGGTTGATCGATTCGGCAAAATTATGGCCACGATTCGCGACGACGGCGAGTTGCTTGGCATTGTTGGCACCGACCGAGCCCGGCAACATCGCCATTGAGCGCCACGCAACAGGCCAGGAAAGACCAGTTGCGAAAAGGGCAAGTCCCAGAACCCGGAAAGTCCATTCCGTAATTTTTGAACACAGCAGCTTCGTTGGCCGGTGCAGAGAAAGTCCGAGTAAGAACAATGCGGAATAGGCCGTGCCCACGCGATGTCCCGAAACATCAACCAGGCCGTGCAGGGCAAACATCACCGCGCCGATCAAGGCGGCGAGGCGGAAGCGCTGGTTGGTCCCGACTTCCAACGGAGCTACACGACGGATCAGCAATAGTGCGCCCAGAATAACAACAGGGATCGCCAACCATCCCAACTCCGACCAAACCCAAAACCAGTCGCTCTCGGGATGAAGCGAACGGAGAGTGCCGTGCGAAGCATCACGAAAGATGGCAAAAACAGATTCGAAATTACCCAGCCCAAGGCCGATCCACGGTGACGAGCGAATCAACTGCCAGGCGTCCCGGAAAATCAACCCTTCGAAATCGGCCGAGAAATCGCTGCCCGCGAATTTTTGCAAATGAAAACGCTCCAAGGTCGGTCCGCCGGCAAACAGGAGCACGCTAACGAGAATCAGGAGAAACGAAACAGCTAACGAGATGCGGCAGGCAGTACAGGCGCGGGCTGGGGCGCCGAGACGCAACGCTACGGTCGCGATCCAGATTGCGCTCGAAGCTAAGAGAATGAGAATGCCGGCACGGGAAAAATTGAGGTAGATCGCGGCAATTACGATAGCAAGGGCGATGACCCAGAAGACCCAGCGTGTCCGGCCGTGTCGAATGTCATCCTGACCCGAGGCGAGGATGAGAACGGAAGTGAAGCCGAAGAGATCGGCAGTTTGGTTACGATTCAAAAACGGGCCGAAATTGCGCTCGTTTCTCCAGAACGGGATGGATTGATGCGTGAGGTACACCAGGATGCTAAGCGCAGCGATCGCGACAATCCCGGCGGCGAAGAGTCGCAGCTGGAAGCGCGCAACGCGCAATTCGAGTTCCTGGGCCGAGACGCGGTAAAGCCAGCACAAACCGGCGACGAGACTGGCGAAGCAACCAAGCGTAACCCACGGCTGAGGAGTAACGGTAGTGGGCAATCTTATCCCGACGTCGTTTTGTAGTGCAGTCCGCCAATCAGGCGTGAAAAACCAGGCCTGCGGTAGAAAACTAACCAAGCCGCAGAGCGCGAAGGCAACGAAAACGGTGTTAATCTTCCAACCCAACGAGCGGCGTGGCGGTTGGAAGATCAGGAAGAGACCCAATAAGGCGACAACGATGCCTTCGGCCCACTTGCTGGTCGCACCGCCAAGAAAAACCGCAAAGACCGGGAGCAGCGCGATGAAAAAGCTGCGCGCCCATTGCGCAGGCACGGGATGGTGAGTAATAGCGCTGGCGTCGGTTTCTTCCATGCTGGCGTCGACTCAACAGAGGAGCATGCGGAATCTAGTATGGTCTCTCATAAATACCTTGCGATGCTAAAAGGTGGATCGAGCACTCCGAAATGCCAGTCCGGCCCGGACCTCGATGCTAATGTTTGACGACGAAGCCGCAAATATTTGACATCGAGCATACGAGCCGGACTGGCACAATGCTGGTCTTGGGTCACATTGTTCTCGCAACGCTACTGCGATGCCCGGGAACTCTCGCAACCAAGCCTATATCGATCACGTTCGGAGACTGGAACAACGCATCGAATGCAAAGACGAAGCGATGCGGCTTGCGGTCGGCGGCGAATTCGATGCAGTTGGTAAACTGGAGTATTACTTGCTGCGCTCGCTCGGATTAAGCAGCGGACATCTTGTCATCGATGTCGGTTGCGGCAGCGGGCGATTGGCGCGGCAGCTGGCGAGCGACACGAGCATTCGCTACGTTGGAACTGATGTCGTTCCGCGATTGCTTGAGGCGGCCAGGACTGCCGCAGGGCGAAATGATTGGGAATTCCGTCTGGTTGAAGGCATCCGGATCCCGTGTCCGGACAATGTGGCCGATTTCGTCACGTTCTTCTCTGTTCTCACCCACATCACCCACGAGGAGAGTTTTCTATATCTCCAGGAGGCAGCGCGCTGCTTGAAAGCGGGCGGGCGGGCCGTCCTATCGTTCCTGGAGTTTCGAATCCCGTGTCACTGGGAAACGTTTAAAATGTCGCTGAGAGCAAAACCCGACGGACCGCTAACGCAATTTGTCGATCGCGATGGGCTCACGGCGTGGGCAAGCCATAGCGGACTGGGGGTGGAATCATTTTTCGACGGCGACAAAGGGCACTTTCCGATTCCGGAAGAGGTTAAGTGGGAAAACGGAACCGTAATGAAATCGTTGGGTAATCTGGGTCAATCGGTCGCGGTCTTGCGAAAAGTGTAGAGAAATTGGCCGGGATCGCCGATCCCGGCTACAGATGGTAATGGAGCAGCGGATACTCGAGCGTGTCAGTCGGGAGTTTCAAGATTCGGATCGAGATGCTGTGGTTCAATTACTCGAGAGTTACGTCGGACCGGAGAGCGATCGCGTGAGATGGGATATTTTGGACTTGAGCGAAGGTGGCCTCGGGAAAGTCCGTGACTATACGAAAGCGGCGCAAACTGATTACCGTGACGTTCTCTACTGGGCTGAATATTTTAAGGATGACCCGATGCTGCATGGTCGCGACCCGAAACAGATGGTTAGTGAAATCCTTGCCAAATGGGGCAAAAAGAATGAGTGACGATTCGATAGAGCCGTCAAAAACGACTGGTGATAGGTAGGGGCGATTGACCTCAATCGCCCGTCCCACGAAAGCCGGCTGCCGTTTCGCCGACAAAAACATAGGGCCATTCACGGGCCACAGTAGCTAAACCTGCCCGCACCGGATTTTGGCGGATGTACTCAAATTTTTCGGCTTCGCTTCCTTCATGCCGCAAACGGTGATCAAAAAAGTTTCGTTGCCATTGGATCCTCGTAATTTTCGTGGTGATCCGTTTGAAATCGCGCACCAGACTTCAAAGATTTGCTTAACCTGGAATGCCAACCAGCATGTGCAGATGGTCAGGCATCAGGAGCAAGACTTTCATGTGCTATTTCTGAGCGTTGTGATAACGCCGAGCGGTCTCGAATATCATCCGTGCGACATCTCTCGACAGAGTTGATTGGCTACGCGGGTTTCGCAGCAAATTGTGATGAAGAAGGTAGCGCCAAAGCGAGCGTCACGATGAGTTGAGTGATCGAGTATGCCAAAATGTTAGCGGGCGATTGAGGTCAATCGCCCCTACCTGGCGTCACGCGCTCCTTATTTTGGGGAACGGGAATCGGCGTGGGTTTTGACGTTGCGCCGTTGTTTGTCTACGACGCGGCGCAACTCGCGCTCCATGATCTTGAAGGCGTCGTGCACCACTTTTGCCAGCGGATCGTGCGTCCCATTATCAATCTGTTTTTCTTCGGCGACCAACTCGTGACCGGGCGGAACCGTGACATCGATTCGCACCCGGTATTGGTTTCCTTTTTTATGGGCGTGATTGGGTTGCTCAATGGCGACATCGCATCGGCTGATGTGATCGCAGAATTTGTCCAGGCGCTCGGCCTTCTCCAACACCATCTGTTCGATGCCGAGGGATTTTTTCAGGCCACGATACGTGATTTTTACTGGCAATTGCATAGCGGTACTATTGTAATGCTACCAGGCTCGTCACGCCAAGCTCTCTCGTGCCTATTTCGGTTACCGTCCAATTCTTTGCGAATTGTTGAAATACCCTCATCCTAATCTTCTTCCCTCGGAAGAAGGGACTGCCTTCCCGAGAGCGATACGTCGAGGTGGACCTCCTCTCCCTGGGGGAGAGGATTGAGGTGAGGGCATCTTTTCAAGGCTCCTAGATTGGCCGCAAGGACCGGAAATGAGAACCAAATTTGGCCGGCTCTACCTTAACCAGATCGGACTTCACAAATTCGACGATGCGATTACGAACGTCTGCCGCAATCAACTCGACGATAGCGTTATGGCAAGAAGGAGGCGCGGCGAAAGACCAACCTTCAATCCCATTGGACTTGGCAATCTTGGTGATTTGGTCGGCCAGCTGTTTGTTAATTCGACGTTCAGTCTCCGTTTCCAATTTGGTCTCAGCGATCGATGCCTGATGCATCCCGGAGCCGTCGTTGGCGGCGTAGCGCCCCGCCAAGTCCGTCACTTTATCGACCATTTTCCCATGCGCATCGGTGACGTTGAACGCCTGAATCAGCTTTAAACTTGGTCCTCGCGTTGGGGTTTCGTTGACCCGGTAAGCTTTCAAACTTCCCCGGTCGGCCACGATAATGAGCGAGGTCGGTGTCATGCCATCACAATGCGCGGACGCGACTTCCCCGCAATCCTAGTTCGTTTCTCAAACATTTATCACGGTTATTCTTTTTTTTCCAATTCCTCCGGGGCAGCTCCACCTCGCGGGAAATCGAAGGGGCGTTTCCGGAAACATTCCTGACGCGCTTGCGCCTGTGTCCCAGCGCTTAACCTGAGCAGGCAGGCACCGCGATCGATCACCGGCAGTTCATCACCGGAGGCAAAACTTTTGGGCTCGACCAGAAAACCGGACTCCGTCGCAGTGTCGATGAGCAGTTGCCACTCAATATGTTCCTCGCCTGGGAGAAGAAACGAAATCGTTTCGTAATGAGCGTTGATCACAAACAAAAAGGTATCGTCGCGAATCGGTTCACCCTGAAAATTGAGAACGTCAATCGTATCGCCGCTCAGCATCATTCCGAGGGAACGCGCGAAAGGTAAACGCCAATCTTCCTCGCTCATCTCGTTACCGCCCGGGTTGAACCACATCACATCTTTGATCTCGCTCCCGCGAATGCGCCGCCCTTGGAAAAATTTCGGACGCCGAAAAACCGGATGTTGGTGTCGGAGCTGGATGAGGCGCCGGGTGAATTCGAAGAGCGCGTTTTGCTTTTCGTCCCGTTTTTCCCAATTGAGCCAGCTGAGCTCATTGTCCTGACAATAGGCATTGTTATTGCCATTCTGGGTGCGGCCAAATTCATCGCCGCCTAGCAGCATCGGTACGCCCTGTGAAACAAAAAGCGTGGTTACAAAATTCCGCCGCTGTCGTTCGCGCAAGGCATTGATTTTTGGATCATCGGTCGGCCCTTCCACCCCGTGATTCCACGACAGATTATTATTATCCCCGTCGTGGTTCTTCTCGCCATTGGCTTCGTTGTGTTTCTCGTTATAGCTAACGAGGTCTGTGAGTGTGAATCCGTCGTGTGAGGTGACAAAATTGATACTGGCGTACGGTCGTTTGCCGTCGTGCTGGTAAAGGTCCGGGCTACCCAACAGTCGATAGGCCACTTCCCCGATCCTGCCCTCGTCACCCTTCCAAAAACTGCGAATGGCATCGCGATATTTCCCGTTCCATTCCGCCCACAACACCGGAAAATTCCCGACCTGATATCCGCCTTCGCCGACGTCCCACGGTTCTGCGATTAACTTCACCTGCGACAACACCGGGTCCTGGTGAATGATCTCGAAAAAGGCGTGGAGCTTGTTCACGCCATTAGCGTCCCGGGCAAGGGTGCTGGCGAGATCGAAACGGAACCCGTCAACGTGCATTTCGAGCACCCAATAGCGCAGGCTGTCCATCACGAGTTGGAGCGTGCGGGGGTGCAGCAGATTGAAAGTGTTGCCGGTGCCGGTAAAATCGAGATAGAACCGCGGCTTTTCCGTCCGCAAGCGATAGTAAGCGATGTTATCAATCCCGCGGAAGGCCAGGGTCGGGCCGAGATGGCTGCCTTCGGCGGTATGATTGTAAACCACGTCGAGAATCACTTCGATGCCGACGGCGTGCAGATTGCGCACCATGGTTTTGAACTCGGTCACCTGGCCGCCGAGATCACCGCTGCTGGAGTATTTCGCTTCCGGAGCGAAGAAACCGATGGTGTTGTAACCCCAGTAATTCGTCAGTTTGCGATCGACCAGCGCCTTGTCGTCGATATGCGCATGTACTGGCAGCAATTCGACTGCGGTCACACCGAGGTGCTTGAAGTACTCGATCGCCCAGGTGCTGCCGAGCCCGGCGTAAGTGCCGCGCAATTCCGCCGGAACGCCGGGGCACAATTTCGTAAATCCTTTCACGTGCACTTCGTAGATGACTGACTCCGCCAGCGGTCGCCCGATTTTGCGGTCGCCACTCCAATCGAAGGCGTTGTCAATCACCACCGCTTTCGGCATTCCCCAGGCGTCATCGCGAAAATCGCGCGTCAAATCTTCCGCCTCACCGCCGACGACATAGCCAAACATCTCGTCGCCCCACTCGACCCGGCCCGCGATAGCCTTGGCGTAGGGATCGAGAAGGAGCTTGGAACTGTTGAAGCGCATCCCAATCTCCGGCTCATAAGGCCCGGAAACGCGATAGCCGTAAATCTGTCCCGGGCGCACTTCCGGCAAAAAGATGTGCCACACCTGATCGGTGTGTTCTGTCACCGGGATCCGAACGTCTTCCTCGCGCGCATCCATGCTGTCGAACAGACAGAGATCAACTGAGGTGGCGTGCTCGGAGAAGAGGGCGAAATTTACGCCATTACCGAGCCAGGTCGCGCCGAGTGGATAGGGATAGCCGAGCCAGGTCTTGATTGGCGTCATAATAACGGCGAAGGCTTCCTATCCACTAGACGACGAAGATGCGCAACGTTCGTTGAATTAAAATAGCGCAGGCAGTGGTCGTCAGACATTCGCGGTCCGAATCCGCCCGCGGGCCGGAACATAGGGCTCTGCCCTGTGCGCCCAGCGGAGATGCTCTCCGCTGTCTTCGTCTGTCCGGCCCTTTTGTTTCAGCGGGTTTCAAACCCGCTGGGCGCACAGACCTAAAGTCGATGTTCCGATTAGCTATCGCGCCGGCGATTGCAACATGTGACGCCAGACGCAAGTAAAGCGCCAAATCCGATTATATATTATAAGAATGAAATCTCTTTTGCGCTTATCAGCCGCCGTTCTCACTGCATGTTCACTCGCGAGCTGCGGCACTAACGTCACCATGCTCGGCCCGGCGCGCCCCGCTATTAGTCCGGCGGCGGTTCGAATCTACCAAGTCCCGCCACGGCACTTCGAACAAATCGCAATCATCAATTCCTCTGCCGGCACCACCTGGATTTTTCCCAATCACGACTCGCTCAATGAAGCGTTCGCGGAACTGCGCAGCCAAGCTGCCGCCCTCGGGGCAAACGGTGTGCTATTGCAGGAAGTGTACGACCAACCGGTGGGCGGGCTTTCGGTGGGTGGTGGAGGCTTCGGTTATGGTCATCACGGCTTCTACGGTGGCGGCGGCAGCGTGGGCGGGCCGTTAATTAATCGTCGCGTTCAGGCGATCGCGATTTACGTGCGTCGCTAGCGGTTTAAGAAGAGTCATAGGCATGGCAATGCCGGCGGTAGAAGCTGCGAGCAGACTGTTCAAAAACCCTCATCATACCTTCCTCCGCGCGGGAGAAGGAACATTGTGCCCGTCGAGCGATACGCAAGTGTGCGCCAACCTCCTCTCCCACTGGGAGAGGACTGAGGTGAGGGAATTCCGGCTAAACGTTTACTTAAGATGCCTTAGCGACGGTTACAGGTTACCCACGACCTTGTGCGCTTTTTCAACGTCGTCCGGGCGCAAAATCATCAGGCCGTTAGGCGAATTCAACGTCGCAGCCATGTAGGCGTATTCGATATTTACCTCGGCCTCCGCGAGACGCTCCGCAATTCGGCCAAGCGCGCCCGGATGGTTTTCGGTCTCGATCATTAATACTTCCGTTTCCAACGCCAGCACTCCTCGTTCTCCCAGGAGCATGAGCGCTTTGGTGGGGTCGCTCACTACCATTCGCACGACCGAATGATCGGCCGTATCGGAAATGGAAAGCGCGTGGATATTAATTTTCGCGCCCGCCAGTTCTTCGCACACCCGCGCCAGAGCACCGGGCCGATTGCTCAGGAACACCGCGAGCTGGGTGACGGATTCAATCTTGATCTTCGGTTTCTCTCCCATACCGACAAAATGCCGTTCCCGGGCCGTGATGACAATCAAAAGTATCATCTGGCATCGGCTTCCCAGCCGGTGTTTCGCAGCCCGACGTTCTAGACAGGATTAACAGGATTGAATGCGGAAACAGTCCAGCGCTGCATATGAGCGGTAGGGTGTTACCCCGCGCGATTGGCCGGCAGGTTGAAATAAGGAAATACAATCTGCGGCCGCGCACCGCTTATTCTTTGATCCCGTATAATCCTGTAAATCCTGTCTTTCTTTTTTCGTTCGTTATTCCTGAAATCTACGGAACCAGGAATACGGGAAAGCGTCGCCGGGGCAATCGGTCGCCCACTGCGGTGGATTCACCTCACGATGCGGCCGGACGACGGCGTAATGCGCATCGATTTTCCCGCAGCGTTTCCGCAAATAATTGATCAACTCTTCGCACGCCTCCAACTGACGCCGCGTCGGCTGACCGCGATTGAAATCGCCTACCAGACAAATGCCGAGCGCGATGTTGTTCAAATAGTCGCTGTGCACATGCCCGCCATTGATCTGGCGCCGCCAGCGATCGCCCACTTCGATTTGGCCGTCGCCCGTGGAAGTGCCATTACCGATGACGAAATGATAGGCGAGCCCGTTCTTCATCCGGCGAACATGCCGGTGGTAATAATCGAAAATGCGGGCATTGCCCTGCCGAGTGCCACTGTTGTGCACGACAATGAATTGCCAGCGGCGCCGCATAACCGGCGCCCGATCGATTTCATTTCGCACAGACCGCGAAAGGTACCGGTAAGTAACTTCCGGCCGCGACCAGAACCACCAACCACGACGCGGCGTCGGGCTCGGCGGCGGTTCGTAACCCTGATCACCGAGAAATCCAGACTTCTCGACCTCGACCTGCGGAACGGAGCCGGGTGAAAGTGCCGGCCGAACGGTTGGAACCGGCATTAACGTGGCTAGTGGTGTCGGCGACGGTGTTATTGGTGGCTCCGACGGTGAAACTGGCATCGGCGTCGGCGTCGGCGACTTCTTCGGTGACGGAGCCGGTGATGCTTTCGATTTCTTTTTGCCTGACGATGCCTTTGCCTTCTTTTTCTTTGGTGTTGGCTTCTTTTTCTTGGGCGACGCTTTTGGCTTCGGACTCGGCGATTTTCCTGGGCTCGGCGATTTGGTTGGACTCGGTGAAGGTTTTGCGACGGCTTCCGGCTTCTCCTCAGATGAAACCTGCGCAGAAGCGGGCGTGGCGGCGAGAACGCTCGCCATTAGCAGCCAGAAACAAAAGCGAGTAACCGCGCACGTCACAAAAAAGGAATCTCAGACGGGCTGAGGCGCCGGAGCAGAACTTTGCAGTGTACGCTCGTGTTCGCGGCGCAGAATCGCGTTCAGTTTTCCCCCCAGCAACAGCAACAGACAGGTCAGATACATCCAGGTCAGCAGAATGATAATGGAGGCGAGGGCGTGATAGGTCGGGTTGTAGCGATCATATTTTGCGACATAGAGCTGAAACAATTTCGTTACCGCCAGCCACCCGCCCGCAAACAAAATGGCACCGGGCAGCGCCTGCCGAATGGTGAGGTAATTTTCCGGCGTCAGGAGATAAAGGCCGAGGGCCAAAATAATAAGGGCGATGGCAGTAAGGGGGAGATTGAGCGCCGCCACCCATTCCTGAAGCGGAATCTTCAACTGCAGATTTACTTCCGCGATTCCGGCCAGCGTTTCGCCGAAAACAACGGCGTTGAAGCAAACAAGAATCGTGATCCCGAACCAGAACAGGAGGAAAAATGAAATGATATATTTCGACCACCAATGCCGGTCCTCCACCACGCCATGAGTGTGACTGAGAGCGCGCGACACGGTGCTGATAAACATGGTGCCGAGATAAATTCCGGCGATGATTCCGGCGTTTGCGATCCATCCGCTCGATCCCGTGACCACCACGCTGGCCAGTGCGGAATCGAGAATGTCCTGCACCTTGGGATCGGGTGGCAGAAATTCTTTTAGAACGACAAATATGCGATGGAGTTTGGCCGGATCGGTTCCGAATAATCCGAGCAAGTGCCAGAGAAAGAGAAGGCCGGGCGCGAGAGTGAAAAGAAGTTGATAAGCCATTTGCGCAGCCAGGCCGGTGGTGTTGTCCATTGCCGTCTCCCAAACCATCCGTCGCGCCGTGCGTCCAATCAGCCGCAGCATCTTCATGGCGTCGCAAGTGTACTTTGCCCTCCGCAATTATCCATTAAACTCCCGCGCCGTCTTCCGCCGTGAAAAAAATCCTCATTCTTACCGCTGGATTCGGCGAGGGCCATAACAGCGCCGCTCGCGGAATCCGCGACGCTCTCACCCAAATCTCGCCGGAGTCGTCGGTCGAATGCCGTGATCTTTTCGCGGAAGCGTTCGGCGTAATAAATGAGATCGTGCGTCGCGCTTACGTTTTCGGAATCAATCGCGCGCCGCACATTTGGTCTGACATTTATTCCTGGATTGATCAATACCCGGATTTTCACCGTGGGCTCCGCTGGTTTTCCCGCGCCCGCGCCCGCCTCGCGCAAATTGTCGAGCACGATCGCCCCGACATAATCGTTTCGGTCTTTATGCCGTATGCACATTTTCTCGATGAGCTGTATGGGCCGGCGAATGGCTCCAATCCCAGACGCATCGTCTGCGTCACCGATTCGATCACAATCAATTCGATCTGGTATCGTTGTTCGAGCGATTATCTCCTTCTTGCGAACGAGCAAACTGCGGATGTCGTTGCCAACGCCGGCGTCGACCGCGCTTTGCTCCGCGTCTTTGGCTTTCCGGTCAGTCCACGTTTTGCCGAGCTGCCAGTCCGCTCTTCCGGCCCGCCATGGCGAATTCTGCAGATGATGAACGCAGGCCAGGGTTTGGCTGTCGACCTCACGCCCTGGTTGGTCAGGATTCCGAACACTCAGCTCACCGTCACAGTCGGCCGCGACGAAAAGTTGCAGCGCAAGGTCGAATTGATTCGCGATGCTTCGGCACAAAAATTTACCATCATCGGCTGGACCACGGAATTGCCGCAGTTGCTCGCTTCGCATCATATTCTCGTTAGCAAAGCTGGTGGGGCGACGGTCCAGGAGACAATCGCGGCGGCGTGTCCGATCATTATCAATCAGATCGTGCCCGGTCAGGAAGAGGGAAACGCACAACTGATTACGCAAACCAATTCCGGTGCCGTTGCTCTGACCAACGATCAGGTGATCGCGACTCTTACGCGCGCCCTCGCCAATGATGGAAGCCTGTTACGCGAATGGTCGGCAAACATCGCCAAAATCAGCCGGCCGGCCGCTTCCCTCGAGATCGCGAAATTTTTGTTAAACCTTTAATTGGTGGTCATCCCGACCGGAGCGCAGCGAAGTGGAGGGATCCCGCCGGGTTACCTTTAGGCTTCCGCAGCGGGATTCCTCGGCTCCGCTCGGAATGACAGATTACCCGCAACGTAGGTTTGCAGCACTTCCAACTCCGGCGAAAGCACAACCAAATCCGCATCCTTTCCAACTGCGATTTCACCTTTGTCGCCGAGACCCGCCTCGCGCGCAGGGTTCAGTGAGGCCATCGCGATGACCTCAGGCAAAGGAACCGCGGCTTCGCGCATCATCGTTCGCACCAGATCGATTAAACGCGACGTGCTCCCGGCAAGAACAGGTTCGTCGGCGAGAAAACAGACGCCGTCATTTACAACGCAGTTTCTTCCACCGAGCTGGAACACGCTCCCATCGGCCAAGCCGGCACCGGCAGTCGCATCAGTGACGAGACAAATTCCGCCGGCTCCCTTCGCGCAGTAGAGCAGTTTCATCAGCGCGGGTGAAACGTGGTGTTCTTCCGCGATCAACTCACAGCAAATTTTCGGCTCACTCAAAGCGACTTCGAGCAAACCGGCAATCCGTTTTGTTCCGCGTCGCCGTGCCGACGACATGCAGTTAAAAGTATGCGTTACACTCCGCATTCCGTTCTCCAACGCAGCGCGTGCTTCTTCCTCCCAGGCATTGGAATGGCCGCAGCTAACGACGATCCCGGCCCCGGAAAGGTCTTTCATCGCGGTCATCGCTCCTTTTATTTCCGGCGCGATGGTGACCCGCTTGATCACGTCGCGATGTTCGAGCAGGCAGCCAATCAATTCCGCGTTCGCTTCGCAAATGAACTCGAGGTTCTGCGCCCCGGCGCGATCCCGGGAGATAAACGGCCCTTCCACATGTGCGCCCGCGATTTCAGGAATTCGTCCCCGAAGGTTCCCGACTTGCGTCAGAGCAAGAAGGATATCACGGAACGGTGCTGTTGCCGTCGTTAGTAACAGCGAAGTGG
>Ga0207693_10000518_pt1 | contig 34795 bp, 29 predicted proteins | sample LARL81metaG_FD_184347 | JGI IMG/M metagenome (GOLD analysis project Ga0207693, IMG submission 184347) | Corn, switchgrass and miscanthus rhizosphere microbial communities from Kellogg Biological Station, Michigan, USA - LAR L8-1 metaG... | ecosystem: Host-associated > Plants > Roots >... | reverse complement strand
CCTCCTGTACGGGTCAGACGACACAGCATAAGAATGGTAAGCAGGCTGGAAAAACATCAGCGGTATGCAAGTTGAACGTTAGACTCCGTTCTTCCAGAGGATTTCCGGAGGCTGCATGAAACTTGGATTGGAGGCTCGTGCCAAATCGACCGTTACCTGTACATTGCTAAGTCTCGCTTTTCTGCTGCTCGGTCGATCTTTGCCTCTCCATCTATTCTCTTCCACGACTTCCAATGAGTTTCTCTCCAGAGAAGTATCCAATATCAAAGTTGGGAACGACTCTGGATCTCTGGATCCGACTCTTCACCTTGCACGCCTGCGGTTCGCGGAGAGCGCGGTATACAAGGGTACGGGACGCAACATCTTCCGCATCGATCCGGAGCCTGTAGCCGTTAAGAGTCCGCCCACGCAATTGCCGGGGCCACCCGCGCCGGCTCCTCAGCCCGCAAAACAACGGATTGCTCTCAGGTTTTTCGGCTTCATTACGATGCTCGAAGTGCCAAGAAAAGGCTTCTTCGGCGACGGTGATGCTGTGTTCGTGGCGAGTGAAGGAGAAATCGTCGATCGCAGATATCGAATTCTAAAGATCGATGCAAGTTCGGTCGAAGTGGAGGACTTGATCGAGCACTCGACCCATAAGCTATCACTGCCTGGATAGAAAGCCGTCCACGCTAAGCTGAAATCATATCAGTCTTTTCGCTTGGCTCGTACTCCACGATGTACCCCGCCACAGCGCTAGCCGCGACAGTGTAGGGTGATGCCAGGTACATCTGCCCCGGGCCGCTGCGTCCCGGAAAATTACGATTCTGCGCGCTGATCACGATCTGGTCCGGCCTCGTCGAGACACCCGGACCGGCATTAATGCAGGCCCCGCAGCTTGGCTCAATCACATGGGCGCCTGCCTTCTGAAAAATGTCTAGATATCCATGGCGAACGCAGTAGTCGCGCGTTTCCTGCGATCCGAACTGGATAAAAAACTTCACCGACTCGGCAACGCGCTTTCCCTGTTTGAGGGCATCAGCAAGCACCGCCGCATACATATCCATATCTTCGTTCTTGCCGGCAGTACAAGTGCCTCCGTATGCGATTTCGACCGGAACCGGCGTGTGCAGGTCGCGGACGTATTTGCCGTTCCCCGGATCACCAGGCGTCGCCACCATCGGAGTAATCTCGGCGGCATCCAGTTCAATTACGTGTGCATACTCCGCTCCGGGATCGCTGTAGAGCCCTTTGATCATCGATTCTGCCTTCGACCGATCAATTCCGCGGCGCTCAACCAGGAAATCGACCGCTTTCTTATCCGGCGCAACTATCCCCGTAAAACCACCAATCTCGGCCGCCATATTGGTCATGGTGGCACGCTCGTCCACACTTAATTCTTCAATCGCCTCGCCTGCGTACTCCATTACTTTCGCCAGAGCCTTCCCGCTCCGGACATATTCAAGGCTTAGAATTTTCAGGATAAAGTCTTTCGCCGTGACATTCGGATGCTTCTTCCCGCGAACCACTACCTTCACTGACTCAGGCACGCGAACCCGCACGTCTTTCGTAATCCACGAATTGAAAACGTCTGTTGTTCCGATTCCAAACGCCACACATCCGATCGCACCCACATGTGGTGTGTGCGAATCAGAACCGATATTCAATTGTCCGGGTAGTGCGTAGCTCTCCAGTACGATCGAGTGGCAGATGCCTTCAGATCCTTTACGGTCCATCAGTTCGCCGTGCAACCGGATCCCCTGCTGCTTCGCAAAATCCTGCTGCTTGAGCTTGAGCTGGGTCGCCAAATCGAGCAGTCCCAGCTTTTTCTTCTCTTCCGAAATCACCTCGTCCAAGAATGTGAGGTGGTCGCGGAAAAACAGGATCGTCGACGGATCGTTCACCTTGGCATCTTTTCCTACGTAATGCTCGAAGAAAATCGCTGCCATCGGTGTGACGTATTCATGGCTAAAGCGCAGGTCGGCCCGGGCGAACCCAGTATCTCCCGGCTTGACTGACGGAACACCAACCTCGTTCCCCTCGTTAATCATGTGACTGGCGAAAATCTTCTCTGCCAGCGTCATTGGGGGAACGGTGTACCGGCGAAGATTCCCGGACATTTCCATTGTGAAGTCGCCCTTGATGGCCGGCAGAAACACCTTCTTCTGCATGCGCGCAACGTTAAACGGAAACAGTCCACCGTACTCAATCACCTGCCGCGTAATCTCATCCTCGCCGGCGGTAAATTCGCTGAGCGGAATCTCCTCTCCGTTTCGAATCCTGTCAACCAGCGAGAAGTTCGTTGACGTCAGTAATCCCAGATTCTGGCAGTTTTGCTTATAGATCCGCTCGATATTCTCTGCAATCACCACCCGGATCCCAGCGCACATCTCTGCATAGGGCGACTGCTCCCGGCTCGAACCTTTGCCTCGACGCTTTCCGCTAACGGCACACACGAAGCCACCCCGCTTTACATCTCCCCGGCCAATGGGCGTGACGTTTCCGCACTTTAAGCCGAGATACGGAATCTCGCCCAGCGTCTCATCGAAATAGAAGCAATAGTGAGCGGGAGTAATCTCGTCGGTCGAAATGTCATCGCGCAGCTTGGGATTGTTCGCAGGGTTTTTTGTGTCCCAGGGTAAGTCTTCGCCCGCCAATTGCCGCCTGATGAGTTCCGGGTCTTCGGTAAGAAACAGAATGCGCCCTTGCAGACGAACTTTGTCCGGCCGCTTTTCGATTTTGCGTTCGAGGAGTGAATTGATCACGGTTCGCCTGAGGATTTCTGAATTGAACGCCGGAGCGGAATCGGCGTTCCCACATGATTTATTGTACCGCCGCAAGCGACTCAAAGAGCGCACAGATGTCGAGAGTACCAGGGGTGCCCCATGTCTCGCTGCTTTTGCAAGACGCGGGAATTCCGGAATTCGTTACGAAAACTTCAGTGATGTGCGTGCGCGGCTCTGTCGAACTTTTCCCCAGCAGGGATGGCTACACTAAGTCGGTTCTCCTTCGGGGCCAGTGGGCACGTCGCGTAAGGAGTGACCGCGCACGGCGGGTTGTAAGCGCGGTTGAAATCGAGCACGACCTTGCCATCATTCACTGCGCCAGTATCGAGAAAGCGTCCGCCGGGATAGGTGTCGTTCTTTGCGGTCACATCGTTAAAAACGAAAAACAATCCAGTTTTCGGATCGCCCCCTAAAGCTGTGAGCGTCACATCGGACCCATTGATCTTAAACTGTACCGTACCTGGCGTAAGCTCCTCGCTGACATCGCCGATTGCTGTCGGAATCGCTACCTTCTTCCTCCCATCGGATGCTACCCATGTTCCCGTAACGCGGAAATGCAGATCCAGCGGATAGAACATCATCCCTTTGAAGTCGCGCGCCGCGGCACTCTCTCGATCCCTCACCCGAATTCCAACTCTATCCCCACGAACGATGACATGGAAAAGCAGGCTTCCCATCTCGACCTTGGTCGGGTGGTTCGAAATATCCGGATCAAGCTTGGCAGTAGTCGCCGGCTTGCCCCCAATCGTCGCGTTTGCTTCCGGGGCCAGATGCAGAGTCACTGATTTCCCCTCGAGCACGAACTCTCCAGCATGAGCCGGCCCCTTGGGAAATACAATCGCGTTGCCCGCATCCGAACCGAAGGTGTTCGCGCCCGGCTTCAGCCAGAAGAGGCCCGCCAACGATAGCCAATTGGCTTTCAAATCTTCTGTCTGCTCAGTCTTCCATTTCTCAAAATCTTGCACGTAGGCAGTGTCGGGAGTCTCGACCGCTACCCTTCGGCCGAGCGCAACCACGGAAACGAACGCTAGCGCGAACAGAGCAACCGCCACCAATGTGTTTCTCGTCATTGTGAAAGTCTCCGGCAGGGTCAGAGTGGGGCTACGAGTTCTGGTTCACCTGCCGTCGCGGGTCCGGCAACGCCTCAAGACCGCGCCCGGCAAAGATTTCCGCGAACTCGTGTAGCAGCGCATCATGAACAACCCCGTTTGAGGCCAAGGTTTCCTTGCTGTCGAGCTGAAACGGAGAGCCATCAAAACGGCTGACCTTGCCGCCGGCTTCCTCCACAATCAGCACTCCCGCCGCCGTGTCCCACGGATTTAGATTGAATTCCCAGAAACCGTCGAATCGTCCGCTGGCGACATTGCACAAGTCCAGCGCCGCCGATCCAGCCCGCCGCACGCCGTGGGTACGAAGAGTGATCTGGTGATAGAAGAAGATGTTCGGATTCTTGTGGCGCTTGTGGCTGGGAAACCCGGTGGCAACCAGGCACTCCTTCAACTGCGTCGCTTTCGAAACGTGGATCGGCTTGCCATTCAACTGTGCACCATTCCCCGCTTCGGCACTGAACAGCTCGTCCCGTGTCGGGTCATACACCACACCGGCAATTCGCTTTCCTTCCGTGCCAGACCGATGCTCCAGCGCCATCGACACCGCGAACACAGGAAATCCGTGAGCGAAATTCGTAGTGCCGTCTAACGGATCGACATACCACCGGTACTCGCTTCCCCGATCCTTCAGTCCCTGCTCCTCGCCCATTACATCGTGGGAAGGAAACTGCTTCGACACGCGCTCACGGATCAAAGTCTCAGAGGCGCGATCGGCGGCGGTCACCAAGTCTGCATCGCCCTTGTATTCGATCTTCAGCCCCTGGTGGAAAAACTGCATTAACAGGGCTCCCGCCTCGCGGGCGATGGCTGACATCGCCGGTAAAAAGCTCGATTGGAGGTTGTCGTTCACGTTCAGATATGGAACTTGCCTTGGCAGTTGTCGAAATTTAGAAGAGAGCTGCCTTCGAACTAGTCGTCCGCGCAGACAGCTTCACTTCTTTCTTCCGCCGTCTTCGGCGATGTACATGATCTCGTGCTTAAAGATGAATAGATTGGGCGCACCTTGGCGAGTCAGCCGGACCATATTCTTGTCGTAATACTCGATCCAGCCATGCACGATCTGGCCATCCATCAATTTGACGGAAACAGCCTTCTGTTTCTCGCCGAGATTCTTCAGAAATGCGGCTTCTTCGAACGTGTCTTCAGGCGGAGGAGTTCGGCCGCGTTTAGCGTTTGGATTCCCGTGGGGAGCGCGAAACGGCATGTTCGCATTGTACACAATCGCTATACGATCGAATGCAAAACGCCTGTCGACAGAACCATCGGAAGTACAATGCCGGCCGTGTTCCCGCGAGAGGCACACTGCGAAAGATTATCGAAACGCCCATGCACGAAACTTAATCCACAGATTGGATTCCTCGCAAAGAAAAGTGGCCATCTTCGCAGATGGCCACTCAAAATCTACGCGTCAGTTAGAAGGTCAGCTTCATTTGGAACTCTATGGCGCGTGGTGCTCCCAGGGAATTCACTCCGGAACCGAGCCCGAGCCGCAGGAAGTTTCCAGCCGCGCCGTGCAGATCAGCGTTGGTCGTTCCATTTGGAGATCCTACTTGCCCGTTGAGTATATTGCCGAACGGGACAGCAGGCCCGTCGAAGTTTGAGAAATTGAAAACATTGAAGAATGAAACACCTGGTTGCAACTGGATCCTGTCCTTGATCTTGTAATGCCAGTTCAGGCTCAAGTCGAAAGTTTTCAACCAGGTCTGGCCAACGGCGCCGGCAGGAGCCACAGGTATAGGCGTGCCCCCGGCAATAACGCCACCCAGGGATTGCAGTTGGCTTAGGGTGAACAGGCCGTTGTCTATAAGGACCTGGCCGGCGGGAGTGGCTTGACCAACCATCGTAGTGTTGAACTTGCTAATCCGTTGGTTAAGGCCATTCACACCGAAGTCACGGCCAAAGCCTCCCACATTCGTTCCGGGCAGAAGATCGCCCACTCCTCGGTTATTGGCCGTAGCTCCATCACCTGTTCCATCTCCCGTGAGATCGGTCTGGAAGATCCCGCCTGGCCCGCCGCTTACAGGCAGTGTCACGTTGTCAGCCAGTGGGCTATCGAAGTGGCCCGCAAACCCAAGCTGGAATCCCGCCGGCAAGTCCATATAGCCGCCGAAAGACAGTTGGTGGGTGCGATCCAAGCCGGTTGGGCCAACGTAGCGCGTTGGATTGAGGAAGTCTGTCGCAGCGGTGCTGAAATCGTTGTCCCTCGCCGTGGCGACATACTTAGAGAACGAATAGGAAACCTGCAGGTTTACGTGCTTAATGCCAGGCGCGGGATTGGAAAGATCCTGTTTCAACGTCGTTTGCAAGCCGTCGTATACCGAGCGCCCGATGGGGAACAGCATCTCATTGCCGCCCAGGCTACTGTCGATCCCTGGAAAAGCAGCAGCCGGCAGACCTTGCAGTCCGCAGGGGATGCCGGAGCACAGGCTGTACCCGGAATCCAGACCGTTTGCTGCGAAGTCAGCAATGTGGGCGCCAGCAGTGATTGCGCAATTGATGGAGCCCTGATCGAAGCCCGTACCGCAGCCGAACGCGTTGTTCGTCGCCGAGATCGCAGCCTGCGCTGCGGGCGCGTCGAAGTGACTCGCTGCGCCAACCTGATTCGTATCTACCAACAGGTAATTGTGCGTGGACACATTGCGGAGGTAATCAACGGTGAGCACCGATCCTCGGCGAATCTCGCGCTGGAAGCCGATATTCATTTGCACTGAGCGTGGTGTCACGTAGTCCGGAGCAAGGAGAGTTGTGCTCGTCGCAAAATTGTCGGCAAGGAGAGTACCGATGTAAGTACCGTTAGCCTGCGGGCCCGCTGCCAATGTTGCCGCTTGATATGCCTGTTGCGCTGCAATGATCCCGGGTGCAGCTTGGCCAATGGTCTGTCCATCGAAATCGTTATTCGGCTGGAAGCCCAGGAAAAGCCCCTGCTGCAGGCGCGCGCCAGGATCAAACAGGATGTTGTTCCAAACCGAGTTCTCGTAGAACAGTCCGATGCCGCCCCGGATCACGGTCTTTCCGTTAGTGCTGGGATCCCACGCAAAGCCAAGCTGTGGAGCAAAATTCAGATTGGGTTGATGTACTGCGTTTCCGAGACCGCTGTAGAACTGATTGTTGAACTGGTCCAAAGCGGGGAGGGGACCTAAGTCGGTGTCGGTGCGAGCGGTGTCGCGCACGTAACGCAAGCCGAGGCTCAGGGTTAAGTTGGGCTTCACTTTCCAGGAATCTCCAACGTACCAGGACAAACGATGATCCGGGCCCTGTCCGCCACCCGGCAGGCCAAAGCCTGGTCTTGGCGAGAAAAATCCTTGTCCATTGCCCATAATGACGCTGGCGACCGGGTAGTTCAGCGGGTTGCTATTTCCGTCGGGAAACGGGCAGTTATTCGCCGTCACGCAAGGGAGGTCCTGACCCTGCTGTAGGGCAACCGCATTCACCGCCGGGGCTAATCCCAGGAACGCCGCCAATCCGCCGCCCTTAATGTTGTTATATCCAGCGCCAAAGCGAAAGATGTGATTCTTAAACAGCTTGCTGCCGTCATATTTGATTTGGTGATTCGACTGCATGGTCTGTTGGGGGGCCAGGAAGTTGGGGCCGGAGCAGAATTGATTTGCGCCCGCAGTCAGGCAGAATGGGTCTTGGCCGATGGCAAGCTCAATGCCTGGCGCAGGATTGAAAATACTGGACCCGGCCACGGCATCCTTAATCCCATTTTCGAATTTGGTATAGCCAAAGCGCACACTGTTGGTCAGTGAACCAAAATTGAAATCGACGCCGACCACGTGGACTCGCGAGTGATTCAGATTCGCATACGGCTGGAAGGAGTTGGGGATAAAAGGAAGCACACTCTTGTTCTGATCGTAGGTGAAACGATAGAAAGCTTTGTACCGGTTAGCCTGATAGTCCACGCGCCCGATGGTTTCAGTCTCTCGGAAAGGGGAGTTGAAGCTTCCGCTGAGTCCGGCAAACGCACCTCCGGGGAGAATTGGATCAAGCAGATCCTGCTTGATGCGTTCCGCGTCGAAGAAAAAGAAGAGCTTGTCCTTCATGATGGGGCCACCCAGACTGCCACCAAAATGATTCCTTTGGAAAGGATTATCCGACGCGCCAGGAAGATTGGCATTCAGACTCTGGTCGCGGAAATAATAGAAACCCTCGCCATGAAAGGTGTTGGTTCCAGGCTTGGTGTTGATGCTCACAGACCCGGACGAAGTCAACTCAGTTGAGAGGTCGAGCGAAGACTGCTGCAACGAGTACTCCTGGATCGCCCCCATGGGAACGTTTTGAGTTGTGGTGCCAACGTTCTCGTCGCTGACGTCAACACCGTCTACCTCGATGCGTGCGGTCCGGCCGAAGCGGCCGCCGAAGGACACGGAAGAGAATCCGTTCTTCGTGGGATCAAAAGTTCCGCCATCCTGAATCTGGACGCCAGGCTCCAACTGCGCGAGGTCGAGGAAGTTACGCCCGTTGATGGGAAGATTTTCAATTTGTCGCGCCGTCAGAACACCCTGCACGGTCGCCTGCTCGGTGTTCACGGCGAGCTCGGACGCCTGCACTTCAACGACCTGTGCGCTCTGTCCCACGTCGAGTTTTACATTGCCTGAAGTTGTCGTGTTGATCTGAACGACGACGCCCAATTCTGCGGTCTTAAACCCTTGTCCTTCGATGCGCACCTGATAGTCGCCGGGTATGAGCGCGCCGGAGGCATAGTTGCCTGTTGATGTCGTAGTTGTGGTAATCAGCTGCCCGGTTCCTTTATTCGTGATCGTAACTTTCGCTCCGCTCACTACCGCGCCTGAAGGATCCGTTACGGTTCCGACGATACTGCCGGTACTGATCGTGGTTTGTGCGCTGAATGGCAAAGTCACCAGCAGCAGCGCAAGCAGCGTCCACGTCGCAAAACGCACAGCAGGCCACATTTCTGATCTCGACATTTTCCACTCTCCTCGCCCTTGAGCCGTTGCAAACTCGTTGTTCCTGAAAAATTGAACCCAGAATTCGAAAGACAAATCGCGGTTTCGACCAATTTGTCTAGACAAGAACAGCCGCTGCAATCCAGCTAAAAGGGATATTTGTTGGCTCATCTAATGCAATTTGCGCGCCAACCCTGTTGCTCGCCCTGGCGACACTCGGCTCCGAGCGGCTTTTCAACCATTTAGAAGAAATCGAAATGCATGGCTTCTCCGCTGCGATCAACCCGCCATTACATCAATTCCAAAACCTGTAGCTATGATTCCATCAACACATACTTTTACTAATAGGTCGAACGCTCGCTTATTTTGTTATGACTGATTGTTGACGAGTGCGTTGCTAAACGTTTTGTCTGGAAACTCAAGGGTACCGCACACTGAGAGATTCAGTACGCTGATTTTGTTTTGTAGTATCCGGCTCGATGCCGAACCTTGTATTGCGGAGCCGCTTCAACACCGGTGACTTTCACTTCGATCCGCCGAAAATCAGAAAACGATCCGCGTTGCGAGGGGTAATAAGCCAGAAGATACTGCGTGCGCAGTTCTTCGCTGATCTTCTTAAATGCTTCATCCAGCTGCGAAACCGAAGTCGCGTAGTAGTATTTTCCTCCCGTGTCCTCGGAAAGCTGAATCAGCGCGTGTTCGCCTCCCGTTTCGCGGCCTGCGCTGCTCTCAATCGGCACAACGATGATCGAGTACACCAACGCCTCGGCCTCTTCAGCAGCCCGAACCGCCTCTTTATAGTCCACTCTGCTCACCGTGTCTCCGCCGTCAGTGATCAACACAATCACCTTCCGCCCCTTGCGACTATCGAGTGCGCGGGACGCAAGATAGATCGCATCGTACAGCGCGGTGGCAGCGCCGACCCGGATGTGATCGATGCTCTCATCGATACGTTTCAGATCTGAGGTGTATCCCGGAGTGGCTTCCTTCACAACCTCGCTGAACGCATACACAGAGAGCGCGTCGATGGGTCGGATAATCTCATGCGCAAATCGCTTCGCCGATGCCTGCTCCAATGGCAAGTCATGGCGCGTGCTCAGACTTGCATCGATTGCCAGAGCAATCGAAAGCGGCAGAGCGGACTCGCGACCGAAAACCTTTATGGTCTGATCGCGGTCATCTTCTTTCAGAAGGAAATTCTCCTTCGTCAATCCTCCCACTGGAGAGCCATGCTGATCCGTGACCGTCACATAGACGTTCACTAGATTGACGTCAACTTTCAGCGTCTCTGCCGGCTCCGGGCGCTGCGCGGACTCCGCAGTATTAGGTTTTTGGTTGGCCGGGACCGAACTTTGCTGAGCCTGAAGGCTGCACGCAAAAACGCTCATCGCCAAAAACAGGCTCGTGGCGCGTGTTGTCATTGAGTCAGGAAATTATACCTTTGCGTAACGACGGTTCGGACGGCGCATCCGCTTCTCAATGAGCGCATCGCGCTGCCGCTCAGTTAGATGCGGCCTTTAGAGCCGGGCTGCCTCAGCCTAAGAATTTGCTCTTGGAATCTCCGCCGGGAACGGCTCGCCATCGGCCCATACTGCCCCATCCTGGAAGTATTCCTTCTTCCAGATCGGCACCGTCCGCTTCAGAGTATCGATCAGCCACCGGCAAGCGTCGAACGCCGGTCCCCGGTGCGCGGCGACCACCACAATCAGCACGCTGGTTTCGCCAATCTCGAGCCTCCCCAGGCGATGCACGATGACGACGTCTCGAACCTGAAACTGCTTCAGGGCTTGCTCAGCGAGTGATTCTAGCTGCTGCGCAGCCATCTCTTCGTAGGACTCGTAATTCAAGTAAAGCGTCTTGCGACCTCGCGTCTGATTTCGCACGATTCCTTCGAATACAACGCATGCTCCGTCTTCACCGCTCTTCAGGCTGTCGGCAATGTGCGCCGTATCGATCCGCTCGTGAACGATGGAGAAGTGGCGCGTTCGTTCCGCGGGCTCGCCGGCGGGCGTCCCGCCTGCCCGCGCAGGGGATCCTCCGCTCACCGGGGGCAACAATGCCACCTCATCGTTGGGATTTAAAGGCGTATCGGGTGATGCATATTGCTGATTCACCGCCAGGGCCAGCGAAGCCAGCGCCGACTGTATTTGAGGAATTCTTGCCTCGTAGTGTCGCAGCACATCTCGCACCGAAGCTCCTTCCGACAGTTCGACCGTCTCAGCCGACGCGCCAATGAACTCCTTCAGCATCCCGAAAAATAGCACCCGTACCTGCATCGCCGTTAAGTGTATCGCGAGCCGCTCGTTCGAGTCGTCCAGTAGAATTCGCCTCGTAGCGTTCTGGCAGTTGAACAAAGGCCTTACGAACTTTGAAAATCATTCCGTCCAAATGCAAGATATTCAGACCGTGTCACAGAGTCGAATTACCCATGCATGCGTTGCGCACTCTTTGTGCATCAAGCAGTTAGACATCAACTCGCAAGATTGGCATGAGGAATGCTCGAATCCTCTAATTAGGAGGGTCCTCCCAGCTCTCCAGGCAATCCGTATAGTTTTGGGCCGAGGTTCTGCCATGCCTAAAGCTGTAAGACTCTGCACAATTAGTGCAATACTCCTTCTCCCTCTGTTCTTCTTTTTTGGCTGTAGCGGCGGCGATAAGGCTGCCCCCGCAGGTGCCAACGTAAACGTTCGAATTAGCGACCCCGCTACCTGCTCCGGACCAGCCGGAGCGTTCAGCCATATCTACGTCACAATCACCGACGTCCGGATTAGTGCCAGCAATGGCGATTCTGGATGGATCGATCTAACCCCTTCGCTGGCGCAGAATCCGCAGCAGATCGATCTTCTTGGACAGGCAAACAACCAGTGCTTCCTCGCAACTCTCGGCGCAACGACCGCACTCCAGCCGGGCAGCTATCAGCAAATTCGAATCATGCTGGCCGACAACAGCACGGCCGTTGCCAACAACGTCTGCGGGGGGACCGCAAATTGCGTGATGATTTCGAGCAGTCCGAATACCGCGCTACCGCTCCTGCTCTCGAGCGAGGCGCATACCGGCATCAAGATTCCATCCGGACAAATCGCCGGCGGGCAATTCTCGATTGCAGCGGGAGAAACAAAGGATCTCGATATCGACTTCAACGCTTGTGAATCGATCGTGGCCCAGGGAAATGGACAGTTTCGCTTGAAACCTGTGCTGCACGCGGGAGAAGTCTCCCTAACATCCACGTCCATCAACGGAACGGCGGTCGACAGCGTGACGAATCAGCCGATCACTGGCGGAAATACAGTAGTGGCGCTCGAACAGAAGGACGGTTCCGGGGTCGATCGTGTAGTAATGCAAGCCGTAACCGACAATTCCGGCGCATTCTCCTTCTGCCCGGTCGCGGCAGGAACTTACGATGTTGTGATCGGGGCTGTCAGTGGAACTCAGGTCGCCTATGCGGTCACTGTGATCACGGGAGTTCAACCCGGCAACACACTCGGATTCGTGCCTGTCGTAGCGCAAACCGGCATGAATACGAGTCCAGCTTCCATCACCGGGCAGGTTACGACCAGCACCGGCTCAGCTGCCACCACCGCGGATATTTCCATTACAGCATTGCAACCGATCACTTCTTTAGTGATGGTGACGGTTCCCCTTGCCGGGCAATCCGCTACCTCTGCTCACCTGACAACAGCTCCGAACGCAAGCTGCCCCACTAACACCGATTGCGCGACCTACACGATGATGGTTCCAGCCATGAATCCAAGTGTCGGCGCTTTCGCTGCTGCCGCGAGCCAAACACCTGCACCACCCCTCGCGGGACCAGTATCTTACACGATCGACGCGTTTGCGTTTATGACGGACGGCTCCAGTACACCGGACTGCAGTCCATCGGAAGTGAAGACCAGTTCCACTTCATCGAACGTCCCGTTGACCGTCACTTCAGGCCAGAGCAGTACCGCCGCCACGCTGACGTTCTCTGGCTGTCAATAAAAAAAGGCCAGCCTCGGTGAGGCTGGCCTTTTCATCGAACGCTCGATCAAGCCTGCGTCAGCACTCGATCGTGTACTGGCTCGGGCTCTTTCACAGGTTCCGTCGGCTGATAGTCCTGCTTCGGATCCTTCGGCGGTGCCGCCGGAATGATCTTGGCAGCAGGCCCTTCGGCCACTTGTGGCAACGAAACCTGGAGCGCTTCATCGATCGTCTTCACGTAGTGCACGCTCAGGTTCTCAAGCTGCTCGGGCGTAAGATCCTCTTCCACATTCATCTTGTTTTCAGCCGGAAGAATTACATCTCGAACGCCTGCTCGTTTCGCCGCCAGCACTTTCTCTTTGATGCCGCCCACGGGAAGCACATTCCCGCTCAAGGTGATTTCTCCAGTCATTGCGATCAGCGGAGTAATGCGCTTCTTCGTGAGCAGCGATACCAGCGCCGTTGCCATCGTCACACCGGCCGACGGACCGTCTTTCGGAATCGCACCCGCCGGCACGTGAATGTGGATGTCGTGGTTGGCGAAGAAATCCTCCGTCACCCCAAGCCGGTCCGCATTCGACCGCACCCACGTCAATGCCGCCTGCATGGATTCCTGCATGACCTGACCGATCTGGCCCGTCATCGTGAATCCGCCTTTGCCCTTCATCGCATTTGCTTCAACAAAGAGCACGTCGCCGCCTGACGGTGTCCATGCTAACCCGACCGCCACGCCCGGACGCTCCGTGCGTTCGGCGATTTCGCCCTCGCTGCGAATCTTGATGCCTCCAAGGAATTCCTGAATGATCTCCTTGGTGACGATCAATTTCTCAGTCTTTCCTTCCGCCAATCGCCGCGCCTGCTTACGGCAGATTGTGCCGATAGTGCGCTCCAGGCTGCGGACACCAGCTTCGCGGGTGTAATGCCGGATAACGTAGCGCACGGCCTCATCCGGAAATTCGATCTGATCCTTCGTGATACCGTTCTCGTCGATCTGCCGAGGAACCAGGTATTGGAAGGCAATGTGGACCTTCTCTTCTTCTGTGTATCCCTGCAGCTCAATGATCTCCATGCGATCGCGCAAGGGCTCGGCGATCGGATCGAGCATGTTCGCCGTCGTAATGAAAAGCACCTTCGAAAGATCGAAGGTCACGTCCAAATAGTTATCACGGAACGTCGAGTTCTGCTCGGGATCAAGTGCTTCCAGCAGAGCGGATGCCGGATCGCCGCGAAAATCGCGCCCGACCTTGTCGATTTCGTCCAGCATGAAGACCGGATCCTTCGTCTCGGCTCGCCGAATACCCTGGATAATCTGTCCCGGGAGCGCCCCGATGTAAGTCCTCCGGTGACCGCGGATCTCAGCCTCGTCATGCACGCCGCCGAGCGACAACCGGACGAACTTGCGTCCTAACGCGCGGGCGATCGATTTTCCAAGCGAGGTCTTGCCCACGCCCGGAGGCCCAACGAAACACAAGATCGGCCCTTTCATGTTCGGCTTCAGGCGTCTCACCGACAGATAATCAAGAATGCGATCTTTGACCTTTTCGAGATCGTAATGGTCGGTATCGAGGATTTCCTTCGCCTTCGGAATCTCAATTTCCTGTCCCGAAGTCTTTGCCCAGGGCAACACGGCAAGCCATTCGATATAATTGCGCGTCAGCGAATAGTCGGCTGCCATTGGGGACATGCGCGACAGGCGGCCCAACTCTTTCAGGGCCTCTTTTTTCACCTCATCGGGCATGCCCGCTTCTTCGATTTTCTTCTTCAGATCTTCGACGTCACGTTGGCCTTCGTCCTGCTCGCCCAGTTCCTTCTGGATGGCTTTCATTTGCTCGCGCAGGTAATACTCGCGCTGCGTTTGCTGTACGCGGTCCTGCACTTCGCTCTGAATTTTGTTTCGTAGCTGCTGAACCTCAAGTTCTTTCGCCAGATGCTGGTTGATCTTCTCCAGGCGGACGTGAACATCGAGGGTCTCGAGCGTGTCTTGCTTATCCGGCGTCGACAATGAAGGCAACGACGATGCGATGAAGTCCACCAGCCTGCCCGGCTCGTCAATGTTCATCGCGACTGTCGAGAGTTCATCCGAAAGAGTCGGGGATCCGGCAACAATCTGCTGGAACAAGGTCAGGACATTACGCTGTAGCGCTTCGACCTCCGACGTAGCGATTGGTGCTGTCGACTCGGGAAGCGCCGAGTAGGTGGCCGTCATAAAAGGCGTCAACTGGGTGAACTCTCCGAGCCGAATCCGCTCCAGGCCTTCCGCGAACACAAACAGGCTCTGGTTCGGCATTTTGACGACTTTATGGACTACCGCCGACGTGCCGACTGTATATAGATCACTCGGTTGGGGAGCATCCACCCGCGCCTCGCGCTGGGCTACGACAATGATCGTCTTGTCTTCCCCAAGGGAATTGATCAGCTGAACCGAACTTTCCCGGCCCACGGTGAGAGGCAAAACAGCGTGCGGGAACAACACCGTGTCCCGCACCGGGAGCACCGGAAGAGCCTTTTGTTCATTTGTTTCGTTAAGTTTAGGAGTGCGCTCGTTTGGCGTCTGCTGGCTCATGGTTCTCCTTGAGTGTAACTCGCTCAAGTTTAGATGTTACGCCCTCAGGAAAGGTTTCAGGCAGCCGGAACCCAGCTCCCAAAGGAAGCTTGCATTCTATCCCTTTGCGGCTAATCCAAGATATGTCTAAGGTGCAGAGGCTAACGCGGATAGCCCCTGCTTGCAAGCATTAACTCTCAGGAGAATCCGTTCGGTGCCTAAGAACAGAGACGGGAAATTGACGGGAGGCGTCGGCGACTCCTTGTGGCGCCTCCCGAACCTGCTAAAACGCAAAACGGCGAGTCGAAAACTAAAAAACGTGCTTCGCAGTGTCTCCGGCGAAAACCAATTCCTGCAACACTCGTTCGTTGGCGCCGTTCACTTCATAAACAGTACGGGTCTGGTCGGCCTTTCCGGCCAGTTGAACTAGTTGGCACTTCGCTTTGATGGGCTCAACTTTGTGGTTTACAGCTTCGAACACCATCACATGCTCCTGCCCTTCCATGGTGTGCCGAACAACATATTCACCGGCCGGCAGCAGATTACCTGCTACGCGAGTTGGACTATGAAAAGTGACGCGGCCCATGTCGTGGATCCCAAACTCATTCTTGGCTGCTGCAAAAGGGACAAGGGCAAGCACGCACACAAGCAACGCAATCCGTTTCAATGAATGCATGAAGATCTCCTCATGAGTGATCATTGCTGGTTAGAACCAGCGGCTACTATGATCATTCTAGAAAGCGGATCGCCTGCAGAGTGTGTTTCGCATCACAGCGGCCTGTGACGATGGTCGGTATGCATCCCCGGTTACCTTGGTGTGAATTGCGCCAGTTCGTAGATACCCAGCTTTTTCTCCAGTTGCGCGACCTGGTCCACCACTTTGAAAAAACCCTCATCCCCAAAGAGTTCGTCCTCTTTCTTCTCGAAGTCATCTCCCAGTGAGTCGTATTCGTGAGGTGAAACGATCGAGCGAAAGGCTGGAAACAGCACAGTATCTTCACGCGCTTCGTGCGGACGGTACATGCGAAGGAAGGCTCGCAAAGCGTCGGTAAGCTTCTCGCTATCGGTTGACACATACTTCAGGGTCGCGGTCGCCGCAAGTTCCCGGATCTTCACCGTCAAGTCCCGGCCCGCTTTATGCTGCCCCTGCAGAGTGTCCACGAGTTTCACGTGCTTTGCGGCCTTGCGGAACCGCGGAAAAAGAAAATCCTCTTCCAGCTTCTCGTGGTAATCCTCCACAAACCGACGCACGATGTCGGCCGCAGCCGCTAGAACAGATCCATCAAAGGGCTTCTTCTCCGACAGCATTCGCAAATGCTCGTCGTAGATCAACAGGATGCGGTTGAGCACTCCGTGCTCACGCATCAGATCTTCCGCCGGAGAGATCTTCTCGTCTTCCTTTTCTTTCTCGCCTTTTTCCTTCCCCTCCGGCTTTTGTTGGGAAAGGCTCAAGGGAGCGATTAGAGCCGCCCCGGCGATCGAACTTTGACGTAGAAAACTGCGGCGTGTCGATGAACTTTCAAACATGCTTACCTTCTCCGTTCCACCTCGCCCAATGTCTTAGACGGAATGCTCCCTCGAAAAGGTTCGCTTGGATTCATGCCGAGGGATAGATTCCCAACACCTTCACGAATTCCGCGACTTCCCCCAAGTGCCGCAGCGCATTTCTAGCCGGTTCGTCATCCCCCCGCAGGAAGTCCACGTAAAAGACGTACTCCCATGGTCTGCCGCGCATCGGCCGCGACTCGATCTTGCTCAGGCTGATGTCCCGCAGCGCGAATACGCTCAACGATTTGAACAGCGCACCCGGCAGGTTCTTCACCTGAAACGCGATGGAAGTCTTGTTCGCCCCCCGTGGAATCAGTCGCTGATATCCATATTCGAACGCATTCGACGTTCCAGACGGGTGCCCCACTTCTGGCCGGTTTTGCCAGTAGTGGGGGTTTTTCCTAGCCTTTCCTGCACCCTTACGAATCAGAAAAAAACGCGTGAAGTTTCGCTTGTCATCTTCAATCCCGGCTTGCAGGATTTTCCCGGCATATTCTCGCGCTGCTTGCCGCCCGGCAATCCCCGCGGAGTCCGGCAACCGATCCTCCGTCACATGCTTCACGCTGCCAGCGGTGTCATAAAAGGGAACCGATTCAATCTGAGCATGCTTCCGAAAGAAATCGCGACACTGGTCGAGTGCAACCGGATGCGACAGGACGCGCCGCAGGGACGACATTCTCACTCCCGGTGCTGCGATCACGTTATGCACGATCCGCAACAGGTACTCGCCCTGGATAAACACATTCCTGCTAACCAGCAGATCCGCGTGTTCCGCAACCGTACCCGCCAAAGTGTTTTCGATCGGAATGACCGCTGCTTGCACCGATCCCGATTCCACACGGTCAAACACCTCCGCCGAGCGTGCGCAAGGCACCACGCTGCACCGCGGAAGCATGCATTTAGCCGCCTCGTGGCTGAATGCCCCTCGTTCCCCTTGAATGGCAACTTTCATCACGAGCAAGGTATCTGGAGGAACCCCGAAAGAGCAACTGGAAACCCCGCTCCGTTAACGGCATCTCTCGAAAATCCACAACATGACGGTTCCTTACGTTTTAGACATCCGCTGTTCCGGCAAAGGTGACGGAATAGTCCGCCAAAGCGGGCAGTCAGCTCTTCCCGCTGAGGGACTTGCGCAACACCAGCGCGTCCACCCCATTCGAATAATAGCGAGGCCAGGTCCGAATCACCGCATACCCGTGTCGTTTGTAGAAAGACAGCGCGGCGATATTGTCGACGGCTGCCTCCAGGCCTACCGACCGAGATCCTCCGGCCTTCAGCCGATCTTCAGCCGCCTTGAGGAGCAGCGTGCCAACGCCTGAACGCCGTGCCTGCGGCGCAACATCGATTGTGATGATATGTCCGATCGCCCCGCTCTTAGCGACGATGAAACCCTGAATGTCCTTTTCATCAGCCGCGACCAGCGTGAACGATCCCGGATACAACATGTAAGCCTTGAGTTCCTGCTTGGAATACGAGATTCCCGGCGGAAAGCATTCCTGATCCATTTGCCACAACGACTCGAAATCCTCGGGCTGAAAATCACGGAATATCGGGGCCACAGCGACATTGTAAAGGCCCGTTGCCATCAAGCCAGCGGCCGTCCTTTTCTCGTCTCTAAACGGCTCGGTCGCGCTTCTGCCCAATTTTCCACAGATGAATTTGCGCTTCGTCAAAAAAATCTGCTAAAGGCCCTATTGTCCTCTTGCCCGCCCCGCAACCTCGGACGTACCATCGGCATCAGAGGGGTAGCGGTACGCCTGTGGGTCGTCTTCTCGCCATTGACGTTGTGTGTGCCATTGTGGGCTTGGGGGGATGGTATTTCTTCTTTGCCGCCTACAATCGCCGCCGCGGAGCCGAGGCCTTACGCTGGGTTCAATCCGCTTGCGCCGGCAAAGGCCGCATCGTTGATTTCCGCTGGCTCAATAGCTACCGACTCCACGCCCGTCTCCAGTTTCCTTCCCGCAGCTTCGAAAATGCTCACGTCACCATGAGGTTCCGGCCGCGCCCACTGCCGGTTCAGTGGATTCTCAGCCGTGTTCACAAGCAAAAAGAAACTCTGACCTTTGAAGCCGACCTGGGCGGATCTCCCAGTTTCCGCCTCGATGTAGTGCGCCATCGTTGGTGCGCGCACAGCCACGGCGTTCTGTCCCGCAAACATGATCAGCGCCAGTGGGATATCTACGAACCAGGCCCGATCATCCTGACCACTCGCACTCACTGGAAGGAAGATTCGACTCCGGAGATCAATACCCTGATGACGGTTCGCCAGCAAGACGTTCTTCAGGTCCGTTTCCGCCCTGAGTCTCCGCAGTTCTCAGCTACGATCGCCCTGGACGCCCTCGATGACCCACGCACCGCCAACGGTTTTCTGACCACCCTGCGAGAGTTGGCAGCCGGCGCATCAGCCCACCGGCAATAGTCGCCCGAAAGCTCCACCTTCAGAGCTCCAGAAAACCCGTAGATGCGTGCGCAAATCACTGCCCAGTTTTAGAAATCTGTGCTATTGTTCCCGGCCATGACGAACGCCTCTTTGAACCCTTCTCCGCAATTCGGCACAGCAGAATATGTCGGGACGCCGGGGGCAGATCACTGCCAGTTCTGCCAACAGCCGATCGGGTCGACCTATTATCGGGTGAATGGTGCGATGTCTTGTCCCTCCTGCGCCGACAAAGCGCGCACCGATCTCGGCCAGGATCCCGGCGGGGCTTTCATGCGTGCCGCGATGCTCGGCTTGGGCGCTGCAGCGCTGGGACTTGCCCTCTACGCCGTTTTTATGATGGCCACACACCTCTCCATCGGATATGCCTCACTGGCTGTCGGCTGGTTGGTCGGTAAAGCGATGATGAAAGGATCGGGCGGCATTGCGGGCAGAAAGTACCAGATCGTCGCCGCCGTTCTCACCTACGCGGCCTGTACATTGGCAAGGATCCCTGTGTGGATTCAGTTCACCCCCGGACTGACTGCGGCCGATGCCGTCCGGCTCATTCCAGAAGCTCTGATCTTCCCATTTGCACGATTCAGTGATAACCCGCTTGGCGGACTCTTGGGAGCCGTCATCCTATTCGTCGGTGTCAGCATCGCTGTAAGAATGACTGCCGGAAAATCGCTGGTCGTCGACGGTCCTTTCGAGAACACCGTCCGCGCTCAGGGCTAGATGACGTTACAATGTAATCAGATCGCCAAGCATCTGTGTCGAGCATTACCCCTCAACTGATCCGTACTTGTCGGCGCTGTTCCACCGACCTTACTCCCGGCGCTCTTGTCTGCGGAAGTTGTCACGCTCTCGTCCATTCCGAACAACTCGATCAACTGGCTGCTGAAGCTAAGGAACTCGAGTCGAAACAGGACTATCGGCGGGCCCGCGAACGCTGGCTCATGGGACTGCCATTGCTTCCCTCCAATTCACGTCAAGCGGCATGGATTCAGAGTCATGCGCGCTCGCTCGATACGCTGGCAGACCAGACTCAACCTCCTCCAAGCGAGAACAAGTGGGCCCAGAAGCTCGGACCCGTTGGTCCTCTGGCAGTCCTCCTCGCCAAAGGCAAGTTCCTGTTAAGCACAGTTTTCAAGCTGAAATTCCTGCTCAGCTTTGTGGCTTTTTTCGGAGTTTACTGGGCTGCATATGGGATGAAGTTCGGTATCGGTTTCGCCGCGCTCATTCTCATCCACGAAATGGGTCACTTTATCGATATCACTCGGCGTGGCCTTCCAGCCGACATGCCGGTATTTCTCCCCGGGTTCGGCGCTTACGTCCGATGGCAAGCCTTGGGAGTTCCCATCGAGACGCAGGCCGAAGTTAGCCTTGCTGGCCCGCTCGCAGGATTGCTTGCCGCCATAGCGTGCGCCGCGATCTGGTACCAGACGCACGACCACCTTTGGGCCGCGCTCGCTTATTCAGGAGCGTGGCTGAACCTGCTGAATCTCATCCCCGTCTGGATGCTCGACGGCGCTCATGCCGCGTTGGCTTTGACCAAGAACCAGCGCCTGATCCTGCTGATGGGTTGTCTCGGCTTGTGGGTTATATTTCATTCGAATTCCTTGTTACTGGTGGCCATCGGCGCTGGCTACCAGGCATTCTTCGCCAAGAACTTGCCTCCGCGGCCCAGCCTCACAACTCTTGTTTATTTCATCGCAGTACTCGCCGGACTCAGCGCGATCATGTTTGTGGTGCCCAGCCATGGCTTCGGTCCACAGTAGTCAGCTTTATGAATAAATCCCTTTTATGCCTCGCATCAGCTTTTTCGATTGGATGCCTCTTCTCCCTCGCGCTATCCTTCCCAGTTCCAAGCCTGTGTTGAAACCAGCCATTTCAACTTCCCGGCATTCGTGGACGTAGTGTTGCCCAAATCTGCTAACTAACGAGCGAAGGAGACCGATCGATATCCATGTCTACTGAACTGCGTAATTTCCTGGCACTGTCCTACGACGAACTGGAAGAACTCAACCTGAAGGCGAAGGAGCAGCGCAGGAACCGCGTCGCACCCGAAAAGATTCGCGAAGAGCGCCTCAAGTATTTGACCGACGAGAAGCGTATCAAGGCGCTCACTGTGCTGTTCAGCGATCTCGAAGGCCGGTTGCACATGCTGGACTATGACAAGAAATTCCTGCTGAAGAGCTGGGACAACCTGACCTTCGACGGATCCTCGATCCGCGGGTTCACTGCGCAGCGCGAGAGCGATCTGCGTCTCGGTATCGACTGGGGTGCATTCTATTGGGGTCCCGCTGACGTTTTTGGCCCCGGCAAGGTTCTGGTATTCGGCGACGTCATCGACAAAGGGGGAACTCCCTACTCGGCCGACATCCGCGGCGTTCTGAAAACTTACGCCAACGAGCTTCACGCGAAAAAGGGCTACACGCTGAACGCCGCCAACGAAATTGAAGGATTTTTGTTTAAAGGTGCAGACGCCGAGCGCCACTTCCACGAAACCGGCAAGTTCGAATACGTCAACACCGGAGGCTACTATCACTCGCTGCCCGGCGATCAGCTGCGCACCTTCATCGACACCACGGCCGAAGTGCAGCGATCGATGGGTTTCCAGAACGAAAAGGACCATCCGGAAGTGGCTCCTTCGCAGTTTGAAATCAACTACGGATACGGAGAAGTCGTCGCCGCCGCAGATCAGATCCAGATCTACAAGCTGATCTGCCGGCAAGTGGCCACAAACATGGGCCTGACCGCATCATTCCTGCCGAAACCAGTCGTCGGTGTGAATGGCAGTGGCATGCACACCAACGTCTCCATTAGCGAAAACGGCAAGAACCTTTTCTGGGACGCGAAGGGCGAAGAAAAGCTCAGCAAACTAGGATGGGCCTTCACCGACCGCATTCTCACGCACGGAAACGATATCTGCCTGCTGCTGAACGCGAGCGTGAATGCCTATCGACGTCTCGATCCCCACTTCGAAGCGCCGAACCAGCTCAAAGCGTCGGCAGTCGATCGCGGTTCCATGGTCCGCATTCCGATCGGCAACGAGAAGAGCATGCGCGTGGAAGTTCGCTCCGTCGCTCCCGACGCCAATCCCTACTTGGTCATGCTCTCGGTCTTCAAGACGGGACTGGATGGTGAAACGGCGAAAATCAAGAACCTGCGCCAGGCGGAACGCTACCTGCCCGACAACATCTATGACGCCCTCGACAACTTCAACAAGGCGGAGTGGACCTCAACCTTGCTGGGTGAGGATGTAAAGGCCCGCTACGCCGAACTGAAGAAAGCCTCCGCAGATCGTTGCCCGCGCGCTCTGGGAACGTTCGTAAAGCCGCAGGAGGTTCAATTCCACCACGAAGTCTACAACCAGTTTTTGTGGAATTTGTTCTAACCTGCTGCAGTTCTGCCATGAGATCCGCCCCGGCGAAAAGCCGGGGCTTTTTCTCTGCGTTGTGGCAAGCGTTATCCCGGCCGGGGGGAGGAGAATTCTTGATCGCATCTCCCAATGTTCTTTTCATAATCAAAATTTCCGACAATCTCCGAAGGTTTCCCAACCCATCACAGGTATGCAGACTTTTTTGCGACAACCATTTGCACCTCGCTCCTCCGGAAGCCTTCGTTTGGGCCACTGCGTCCTATAGACGTAGGTGAAGGGTCGATGCAGAAACAGAAACTTCGGAACTATCGTTTCGCGCCACCAGATGCGAAGACGCACACTGAATCAATGAGGCGATCGAAACGATGAGCATCCGTATCGTTGGCATTTCTGTAATTGGCATTCACATCGCCCGGAAGGTGGATTCGTCTCCAGATCTTGCCTCGTTCCAAATACCCCCAATACTCCTCGCCTTTCACGTGGCCTTCCTCATCGAGAATTCGCCGTCTCAAGTGATGCTCTGAGAAGACGACATCCGGGTCGACAGTCACGGGTTGGATCGTCGCATCGCTGCCGAATGAAATTAAAAGGATGGATTTACTGTTCTTTGGCCTTAGCGAGAAACTGTCGTAGGTCGGCGGTGCGTCTGGCATACGCTGACGAATCTCGAAATCGGCTGTGTCAGCATCAAATTGAAAGCCGTCCCTGTTTCCGATTCTTCTCATGCCCGGTGGCAAAGGCTTACAGATCGCGACAACAGGTACGCTGGGAATACTTGGTCTCAAGGCAAAGCGGAGATACAGATACGTCCCACAGGCTACTAGAAGCACAACCATGACTGTGAGCCACCATGTGGGCTTCGGTTCTACCGTAACTCGTGCCATTCGCTTGGTTCGTCAACTCATTTGACACCGCCACCACGGACTTTGCAGCTTACGTGCGTAATGTTTGAACTGAGTCGTTTAAACTCACCGCTGTCTAATTCAAAGCTGTTTGACTCCACCCCTCTTCCCTCCCTAAGATGGCCTGCGGAAATAACAACACTCTTACCGAGGCCGCAATATTGCCCAACGTCACTGATTCCACCAACCGCAAAATGTACCTTGCAATCGCGACTGATATTCATTTCTGGATCCCCTTGAGCGTGCTGTTAGGCGGAATGTTCCTCCTGGACAAGCTCCGTTGAACTCATCGCAAGCCAGCGCGCAACTTCTCACATCTGCCTCTCCCGGGAACAACTCCCGCTTTCGTAGCCTGCAAGCACTCGGAATGTTCTGCGGATTCGCCGCTGGCGCCTGGCTGGGAGGCGCCGAAGCTCCAATCAAACTCGTCAACCCGGAAATCTCGCCGATCACTGTATCGCTTGTCATGGTCTGCGGCGTCTTCCTCGCCCGCTGGAGTGTGCCCGCTTTGGTCCGCGGCACGTCGCATATCCGCTCCGATGTGGGTCAGGCTCCTCACCTTGTCATCTGGGCCATTCTCGCCGGATGCATGTGGGCCGTGGCAAACACCCTCACCATCTATGCGATTCGCAATGTTGGCCTGAGCATAGCCTTTCCACTGTGGAACACCAACAGCCTGCTCGGCATTTTCTGGGGATTTCTGCTCTTCAAGGAATTGCATGCCGCGGGATGGAAACGTTGGCTGGGAGTGATCGGTGGTGCGCTCTGCATGTTCGCCGGAGCCACGCTGCTCGCCATTGCTTCTTCCCACCAGGCAACTCCTGGCAAAGCGTCTCTCGGCATCGCAGCTGCGCTGGGAGCAGGTGCTCTCTGGGGAACGATGTACATCCCGTATCGCAAAGCCTATCTCACTGGCATGAATCCGCTTTCCTTCATCACGTTCTTCACTGTGGGTGAGTTGGTGACAATGCTGGTGCTCGCCATCAGCTATCGCGGTGCCGGCGCTCTGTGGCAGGAACTTCTGGGCGCTCGCACCGTCCTGTTCTGGCTGATGCTCGGAGGCTTCGTCTGGGTGATCGGTGATCTCTTTCAGCAATACGCGACGAAGTATGTTGGAATCAGCCGTGGCATTCCGCTCTCAAACACAAACCAGCTCTGGGGACTCCTATGGGGCGTGCTCGTATTTCACGAACTGCGTGGGGGCGGCACAGTCACATACGAGCAAGTGATTGGCGGATCCCTTCTCATGGCCTTGGGAGCAGTTGGGATCGCAATGTCATCCGCCACCGAAAGCGAACACTCGTCCTGGAAAGAAGCAGCACGCCGCGAGGGAGAGCGTTACGGGATTGAAGATGAGTACCTTCACGCCGGCATGGAAGGCCGCGCTTACGAACCTTCCTCCGAAGGCCGAAGCGCCGTGGACTGGATACTGATCCTGACTACAACCGCACTGTTCGCCGCCCTTGCGATCATTGCCAAGCCTCCTCAAGTCGATGCCAGTTTTGGCTGGGCCGCTTCATTGACCGTGCTGATGTTCACACTGATGGCGGCCTGCGGTGTCGCCCTCTGGCGCACGACGCGCTTCCGCTAACGTTGCATGGTCCAGTTCGTCACTTAGATTTTGTTGGCCCTGTTCGTCATGCAAGGAGAGTCTCATGAGAAATGCTGTGACTGCTTTATTTCTGCTCGTCCTCGGACTCGGAAGGCTCCACGTTGCGGCGCAAGTAAATCCCTACAAAGATGGCACTCCGGGAGTTACCGGATACCGCTCGGAAGTGATGGCCGAAGTCATGGTCCAGGAAGACAAGCTAACGCGGCTGGCGGAAGCCATCCCCGCAGAGAAGTACACTTGGCGCCCAGCTGACGACACACGATCCTTCGCCGAAGTCTTTCTTCACATCAGCGCCGCCAACTACAACTTGTACAAACTTGTCGGCACGCCCCCGCCATCGAACGTCGATGTGAAGAACCTCGAGAAATCGACGACTGACAAAGCAAAAGTCATCGCCACTCTGAAAGATTCCTTCGCACACGCCAAACAAGCGATCAAAGCTATGAACGACGCCGACCTGGAGAAAAGCATGGACTGGTTCGGCGGGAAAAATACTCAACGTGGCGTGCTCCTTTTCATAGTCCGTCACGCCGCCGAACATTTAGGTCAATCCATCGCCTATGCACGCATGGCCGGCGTAGTTCCCCCATGGACGGAAGACGCAAAGAAGAAACAGCCGGAAAAGAAATAGGTGCAAGGCGTCAGGCGTCATGGCATTGAACCGACATTGTGCCGCTTTTCTTGACCCGGTGGTAAGGTATGAACAAGCCTCAATCCCAGGTCTGACGCCTGAGCCCGACGCCTGAAGCCTGCTCTTATGCTAGATTCGAAAGCTTAATGATTCCCGAATCCAGCATCTCCACCGATGGCCTCACCCGCCGTTTCGGACAACTCATAGCCGTCGATGGAGTAAATCTTCGCGTTGCTCCCGGCCAGTTCTTCGGTTTCCTTGGACCCAACGGTGCCGGCAAATCCACAACGATCAAGATGCTGACAGGCCTTCTCGCGCCCAGTTCCGGGAAAATCGAAATCCTGGGACTCGATCTGAACGCGCAACCAGTCGAGGTCAAGCGTCAGATCGGCGTCGTTCCTGAGGGCATGGCGCTCTTTGGTCGTCTTACTGGCGCGGAATTCCTAAGCTTTGCTGGACGCATGTACGGATTGGACCGCGAAACCGCCGCCAAGCGTGCCGCCGAGTTGCTCGATTTCATGCAACTGGCCGACCAGCCGAAAAAGCTCGTCACCGACTATTCCCACGGCATGCAGAAAAAGCTCGCCATGGCCGCGGCGGTAATCCATGGCCCAAGAATCCTCTTCCTCGATGAACCGTTTGAAGGCGTCGACGCCATCGCCGCCGGCACATTGAAATCGATGTTGCAGCGGATGATCTCGCGGGGCGCGACAATCTTCCTCACCTCACACGTCCTCGAGATCGTAGAGCGCCTTTGTAGCCACGTAGCCATCATTCATCAGGGACGTCTGGTCGCGCAGGGATCGCTGGAAGAATTGCGCGCCGGAGTAGAGGCTCAACCACCCTCGGGTTCCGACAACGGGTCCCAAGCCTCGGCTGAAAAGTTAACCCTGGAAGAAATTTTTCTGCGGGTGGTAGGCGGATCGCACACCGAGCAGGAACTCTCCTGGCTCGGCTAGCCATCACTGACGATCTAAGATTTGCGCGTGGCCCGGCGCAAGAATCTCCGCGGCTTCGACTGCAGCCTCCTTAGAGCCGACAGCAATCTTCGTCGCCGGTGAATTGACATCCTATCCAACGAGTAATTGAACGTAGCTCCGCAGTCGCAGCAAACCTTATAGCTGTGATGATCGATGGTGAACACTCGGCTCAGCCGTCTGTGATGGCATCCAAACGCAATCTCCAGCGCGTTCGCCAGCGGATGCGTAACGCTGTCCCACAGCGGAATTCCGTCAGACCTCATGATTGCAGTGCTCCTCGAACCACACCTGTATTATCTTTCGGCATCTCTCCTGCCTGACGTGACTCTTCATACGAAAAGCGGTGACAGAGATCACACTCGCCGCAAGAATGAAGTGCAATTCAGCGCTCCATCCTGACAAACGCTCCAAATTCACCAACTTATAAATTGCCGGTGGAAAACCTGCGGCTGTGCAAAAATGGAACCCACATCCATGCCTCGAGTCAGCAGCCTTCGCTCCCAACTTTCTGCGATCGCCGAACTCCGCTGGCGGATGTTCATCAACCGGCTTCGCACCAAGCGAGGCAAGGTAGAGCTCGTTTCGCGCATCATTGTCGGCTCTTTTTTTGCCTTTGGAGGTCTTGGCCTCTTGGCACTGACGATCGGAATGTCTTGGGCTTTTGTCTCCGAAGATGAACTTAAGCTGCTCGCCATCCCGTTCTGGATCGTCTTCCTCCTGTGGCAGTTCTTCCCGGTAATGGCGACGGCCTTCACCAATAATCCCGATTCGTCGGAGCTCCTCCGTTTCCCGCTGAACTATCGCGCATACTTCCTGGTTCGTCTCGCTTACGGATTCTTCGATCCCGCGAGCGCTCTCGGTACCGTGGCCCTATTCGGCGTTCTGATCGGAGTCACCATCGCACGTCCGGTTCTTATGCCTTGGACTTTCCTCGTCATTATCACCTTCGCCCTCTTCAATCTTGTGCTGATGCAGATGATCTTCGCCTGGATCGAGCGTTGGCTGGCACAACGGCGCACGCGGGAAATTTTCGGAGTGCTCTTTATCCTATTCACACTCAGCTTTCAGCTCATCGGACCGATCATGCAGCGCGTGTCCCGCGGTCCGCATCCGGAGCTGCGTCACGACTTTGAAATAGCCAATCAAATCCAGGCTCTTCTGCCACCCGGCATAGCAACGGAGGCAATTTCGCAGGCAGCGAATCTCCGCATCGCGACAGCCTTGATATGCCTGCTTGCTCTTGTCGCTCTCACCTCCGCAATCGGATGGCTCTTGCACCTCCGCATCCGAGCTCAATTCATGGGTGAGAACTTGAATGAAACCGCCGCCCGGCCAGTGGTGAGGCAAAAACAGGTTGTGCAACCCGGCTGGAGTCTTCCCGGCTTCTCTCAGTCGGTTGCGGCGGTCTTCGAGAAAGAAATGCGCTATCTCGGCCGCAGTGGGCCAATGCTACTCACCCTGATCATGCCCATCTTCATGCTCCTGATCTTTCGCTTCGGAGCTATGAACGCCATCCACCGATCAAGCTCCTTCGGCCGGACCCCCGACATGGCATTCCCGGGCGCTGCTGCCTATTCGCTGCTCGTTCTGACCAATCTCGTCTACAACAGCTTCGGCGGGGACGGTGGCGGAATGCAGTTCTTCTACGCCTCACCCATTCGATTCCGACACATTCTGCTGGCCAAGAATCTCACTCACGCCGGAGTTCTGCTCCTTAACGTCGCCTTTGCGCTGATTGCCGTTACTTATCTCTACGGTGCTCCCCACCTTCCCGTCACCATCGCAACTCTCGCTGCATTGCTGTTTGCCGCACCTTTGAATTTTGCTGCCGGTAACCTGCTTTCCCTTTATTCACCCAGGAAGCGCGATTTCTCCACCTTCGGCCGGCAAAATGTCGCGCAAACGACCGTGCTGGTGAGTTTCGGCATGCAGATCGCGCTGGTCGCGGTCGGAACTGGGGTCTTCGCCATTGCGCGGCTGTACGGGAACCTATGGATCGCATCGCTCTTATTCCTGATACTAGCTGCGATCTCGATCCCGATCTATTTTGTGATTTTGCGTCGCATGGACGGGATCGCCATCGAGCGCAGAGAAACGCTTCTCGCAGAATTGTGCCGGGCCTAGTTCCGAGCCCTACTCCTCCGGTTCAGCCACAAACCGGTAGCCCACGCCCCGTACTGTCTGCAGGTAGCGTGGATGTCCGGGATCATCCTCGATATATCTACGGAGTCTCACGACAAAGTTGTCAATCGCGCGCGTATCAGTGTCCTCGTGGAGGCCCCATACCTCCTCGAGAATCTGCTTGCGCGAGACGATCTGGCCTCCGTTCTTCACCAGATGCCGCAGCAGATCCGACTCCATCACAGTCAGGTGGATGGTGTTTCCCCGCGAACGAAGCTCCAACGCTCCGAAATCAATTGTCTTCCCGCTAAACGAGTACTGGCCAAAGTCTCCCACATTGCCGCCATTGTTCGGGGCCACCGCCACGCTGCTGCTCTGTCCACCGCGCATCCATTGGCTGCGGCGTAAAAGTCCTTGCAGCCTTGCCAGAAGAATCGACAGCTCGAACGGCTTTGCCAGATAATCATCCGCCCCCGAGGCAAACCCCTTCAGCACATCCTCCGGACGCCCCCGCGCCGTAAGCATCAGCACCGGAACATAGTTGCGCGCAGCCCGTAACTCCGACACCACGCGGAACCCGTCTTTTCCCGGCAGCATGATGTCGAGCACCACGGCGTCAAATCGCTCCTTCTTGGCAAGCAACTTATCAGTCGCCGACTCTCCGTCTCCGACAACTTCCGCGGCGTAGCCTTCCTCCTCCAGATTGAAGCGCAGCCCCTCCGCCAGATGCGCTTCGTCTTCGACAACGAGCACACGGCTCATGCCTGCTCCGCCTCCCTGGATACGATCTTCGGCAACTCGATCACCACTGTCGTCCCCTGCCCTTCGCCCTCGCTCAACGCGAACGCGGTGCCGCCGTGTTTCTTCGCGATCGCTTTTACAATGAACAACCCCAGTCCCGTTCCCTTCACATGCGCCATGGACCGTGGCATTACGCGATAGAAACGCCGGAACACTCTCTTCAGATCATCTTGGGGAATTCCAACACCGTGATCCTGCACGCTCAATACGACTCGCTTCGCATCCTTCGTTTCCAATCGCACGCGAACATCCACCGATTCGCCAGAATACTTCACCGCATTATCCAAAACATTAGACACGGCCATGCGCAAGTCTTCCTGGCTTCCGCGGACATATACGCCGCTTCCGTTTGCAGCCACTTCCTCATACCGCAGAAGTTCAGGCTGCAAGTGATACCGGGCCCGGGTCGCGTCCATGCAGTCGCGGACCAGCTGTCCAAAATCGACATCGACCCTTTCCTTGCCTGCCTTCTTGTCGCCAGCCCTCCCCGCGCGCAACACCTGCTCGACCGTGTCAGTCAGCCGATCCGTATCCTTCAGCATCAAGCGGTAAAACTCCTGCTTGCGGGCCTCCGGTAACTCCCGCCGCTGGAGTGTCTCCAAATGCAATCGAATGGAAGCCACTGGAGTCTTTAACTCATGCGTAACCGCATTAATAAAGCTGTCGTGCTGCTCGCTGCGCCGGACCTCGCGCACCAGGAAAATCGTATTCACCACCATCCCGGCAATCAGCAGCGCGAAGAAAATAATCCCAAAGAACAGAAGCACCCCTTCGCGCCAATTCAGGATGATCCATCCCACATTGAGCGCAACCGCGAGGGCGACCAGGCCAATCCCCAGGATGATGAAGAACACAATCGTTCCGCGGCGGCTCGAGATGCGCATGAGAATGTTGTGATTCTACCGCGCCCAAACTAGCCTTCGCGAGCCAGCTCCGGCTGTGGGAAGGATTGTTGGCACCGCATCTCCGTGGAAGAGCGGCCCTTAGGGGCCGGGTTAGGCGTCACGCTTGAGAAGGGCTTTAGCCCCCGTAGTCGTTGTCACTCCATGAAAAAAGCCCCGACCGAAGCCGGGGCTCTTAAGAAACGAAACTCTAATCACCTGCCGCAAAAGACTCCGCTGCATCCGGCGTAATCAACTGTCCGTTGGGGGCCGCAACCAGTCCCTTCTCTACGTCGGCCAGGTAGATCCGCTTGACATCCCAGGCCAGCCCAAGCTTCTGCAGCACCCAGATGCCGTACCAGTTCGCATCGATCTCGTACCAGGTAAGGCCATGCGCCGACGAGGTGGGATGCGCGTGGTGGTTGTTGTGCCAACCTTCGCCGAATGTCAGCAAAGCCACCCACAGACTGTTGGTCGAGAGATCCCGCGTCGCAAAGCGCCGCGTTCCCCAGGAATGCGTGGCCGAGTTCACCAGCCATGTGCCGTGCAAGAGGAATACCGTGCGGAAGAAGGTTCCCCAAAGCAACCACGGAAGACCACCGATTGCGAACAGAAGGATTCCCACAGCGATCTGCGGAACGTAATGATATTTCGTGATCCAGACGTGGAATTTGTCCTTAGCAAGATCGGGGACATAGCGCGCCAGAGTCGTCGTGTCATGGTGCATGGACTTCCCCATCAAAATCCATCCCATGTGCGCCCACCACTTCCCGTCGATCGGGGAGTGTGGATCGCCTTCCTGATCGGAATATTGATGATGAATGCGGTGCGTCGCCACCCAGAAAATCGGTCCGCCCTCCAGCGCAAGCGTGGCACAGAAGGTCAGAAAGCACTCCACCCATTTGTGGGTTTTATATCCGCGATGCGTGAGCAAACGGTGATATCCCATCCCGATGCCCAGACTGCCGCCAACCCACCACAACAAAATCGCTACAAATAAGGCCTTCCATGTAAAAAAGAAAAGCGCCGCTATGGCGCCGACGTGGAACAGCGCCATAAAGGCCGCCGTTACCCAGTTTACTTCGTTTTTTTTCGCAGAGTGAGTTTTCCCCAAGTCTTCCAGCTGCATGTTTAAAAGGATCCCCGTTCCCGTGATCTTCGACGTAGAAGAAACTTCTGCTACCGTAACAGGAGGGGAATAGGCCAACTGTAATACTTGTGTAATAGCCCGATTTAGGGGGATTACCGCAGTAACACTCCCTCACACGTAAGAGATGTGGCAATAGAAATACTAAGGATTGAAGAAAAAAATGTTAGGTGTGACCGTAACGCCGAGTGTCGTACGCGTAGGTCTAAGCAGCGTTGCCTTTCACCTGTACTCCCGCCCACTTTTCCAGTAACGTCAGCGTGGCTGCATAATCCAGATCCTGGTGGCCATCTTCAGTCGCCATCTCGTAGATCTCCTCGACGGTCTCCAAGCCCGGCAGTTTCACCCGCGATTCTTTCGCCGCCTCCAGTGCGAGCCGAATATCCTTATGCATCAGGCGCAGCGGAAAGTTTGGCGTGAAGTCGCGCTGCAGAACGAACGGTGCCTTGTATTCCACGACGCCGGAACGCACCATCGTCGCTTCGATCAACGAAACCAGCTGTTCCGCGTCGACGCCAAGCTTGGTCGCCAGCGTCAGGCCTTCGGCAAATCCTTCATAGATCAGAGCGATCTGCAGGTTCATCGCGAGTTTTGTGGACTGGCCCTTGCCGGTTTCCCCCATGCGAAAGATCTTCTTCCCCATGGTTGCAAATAACGGTTTCAAACGTTCAATGTTTTGTTCTGACCCGCCAACGATAAACACCAGCGTGCCGTCGCGCGCGCCAACTTTTGAGCCCGTCATCGGAGCATCCACCCAACCGACATTTTTCGCTGCCAGGCGCTCGGCAAATTTCACTGTGGCCGAAGGAGAAATTGTGCTTGAATCCGCGATGAGTGCGCCCTCGGACAGCGTCGTCTCTGCGCCCTCTTTACCAAAGATCACTTCTTCCACAGCATCCGTGTCTGACACGCACAGCCACACAACCTCGGCACCTTGCGCAGCCGCAGCAGGAGTAGGAGCAACCGCCGCGCCCTCCACCAGCTTTCCCGGAGTTCGGTTCCACACCGTCACTTCGTGTCCTGCCTTCACCAGGTTCGAGGCCATAGACAGCCCCATAATTCCCAACCCCAAGAATGCAACCTTCATCCCGATCTCCTTCGACTCGTCTAAAGTGGGTGTTTTCGGATTAGATATGACCCCCGCGAAATTGGTCAAGCATACTTGGACTTTCGGTGCCAAATATCTGTTTCAAACAAGAATGGGGTGCCCCGGGCCTCGCCGAATTTGCGAGACCCGGGAACCGCTGCAAACGGTTTCAAACTGCGAGCTGATAGCTAACAGCTACCGTTACCGTCGTACCTGTAAAAGAAAGTAAAAAGCAGCATGCGCCTGCGTTTATTCATCTAAGATTTATAAGCAAACAAGAATCAATTCGAGGCACCGTTGTTATCACTCCGAATGCATGCCGGTCAGTACTAGCATGAAGCGGCCTTGAAGCTTTAGCTTCAATGTGGACCCTGCAGCAGGATGATCAAACAAACACTTCGCAATCCGGCTCTTCGCAAGCGCGCAACCCAGTTCTCTCGCTTGGTGCGGCATTCGGCGGTCACTCCTCGCAGTGGCCAGACTCATAAACCGCGGCTCGCCACTAACGGAGAACTCGGCGTCACCTTCATCGGACATGCAAGCTTCTTCGTGCAAATCGGTGGTAGAAGCGTGGTTATCGATCCCAACTTCGCGCGGTGGCTGTTTGTATTGAAGCGGCTGCGACGTCCGGGTCTCCGCATTGCCGACCTTCCGCCTATCGATCTCGTCCTGGTATCGCACGCACACTTCGACCATCTTCATCGGCCATCTCTGCGTGCGCTTGTGCAAAACAATCTTCACACCCGCGGCGTAGCCCCGGCGATCATCATTCCGACGCATGTGTCCGATCTGATCTCTGACCTGGGATTCTCGGAAATTATCGAATTGGACTGGTGGAAGAATTCGCGTCATGGAAATGTGCAGGTCACGCACGTCCCTTCGCGGCACTGGGGGGCGCGCATCCTGAAAGATTCACATCGAGGCTATGGAGGCTTTGTACTCAAATCCGGCAAACACTCGGTCTATCACGCCGGCGATACCGCGTATTTTTCCGGCTTCAGCGAAATCGGACGCCGCCTCTCTCCTGAACTGGCTCTGCTTCCCATCGGCGCCTACAACCCGCCGCAGTTCCGCAATGTTCATGCCAATCCAGCCGACGCAACCCAGGCGTTTCTCGACCTCAAATCACGCTGGATGGTCCCAATGCACTACGGCACCTTCCGACTGTCGCACGAACCGGTCGACGAACCACTGCAGCTCCTTGATCAAGAAGCCCAAGCGGCCGGAATCAGAGACCGAGTAGTAGTCCTGGAAGAAGGCGTTACCCGCTTCTTTTAGCCTTCCTCCGGGCCCTCTGTGGTGCAAATCTTTTTACAAAACCAGCGGACAGAAACTGTCCTAAATTAGCTCTAGACTCTCTTAAAATTTAAACTTAGAGGAGACCTTATGTCCGCAAAACCAGTTCCCGAGGGATACCACACACTCACTCCCTTCCTCACCGTCCGCAATGCGGTAAAAGCCATTGAGTTCTACAAACAAGCATTCGGTGCGCAAGAACGGGGCGTAGCAAAAGATCCAACCGGCAAGGTAATGCACGCCGAGGTAAAAATCGGCGACTCTATCATCATGCTCTCGGACGAATTCCCGGAATTCGGCTCGCTCTCTCCCGAATCCGGCGGCACCCCAAGCATGGGTCTTCATATCTACATCGAAAACGTGGACCAGGCGTTCGAGCGCGCTGTGAAAGCCGGCGCAAAGGTCGAAATGCCCGTAGCCGACCAGTTCTGGGGCGACCGGTACGGCCGCTTGAAGGATCCCTTCGGCCACAAGTGGTCCATCGCTACGCACACCAAAGACATGTCCGCCGACGAAATGAAGCGCGCCATGGACGACGCCATGTCGAAAATGCAGAAGACCGCTTAAGCTAATTCAACCCCCTTGTCATCCCCGAGCGAAGCGACGGACCTATGCATTTCGGTGCCCGATGCACGGGTCCTCGCATCGCTAGTAAGCCAACAGGATCCGTAGATCCCGCAAGTTATTCCCGGTCGGTCCCGTCTCGAT
>Ga0207693_10000517_pt1 | contig 34803 bp, 35 predicted proteins | sample LARL81metaG_FD_184347 | JGI IMG/M metagenome (GOLD analysis project Ga0207693, IMG submission 184347) | Corn, switchgrass and miscanthus rhizosphere microbial communities from Kellogg Biological Station, Michigan, USA - LAR L8-1 metaG... | ecosystem: Host-associated > Plants > Roots >... | reverse complement strand
AAGCCGGAAGCCGGAAGCCGGAAGCCGGAACCTACCCCCTGATCCCTAGCCCCTATCCCCTGATAGAATTACCCATCCATGATCGCCTACGTGCTGCTCCGGATCTTCCTGATCCTGCTCCTCGTGGCAGCCAACGCGTTCTTCGCAGCCGCGGAATTCGCGCTCGTCAGCGTGCGCGATACCCGCATCCAGCAGTTCATCGACGCCGGACGCATCGGTGCCCGCATCGTCCAGCGCTTGCACCAGAATCTCGACGAGGTCGTCAATGGCGTCCAACTCGGCATCACCATGGTCAGCCTTACGCTCGGATGGATCGGCGAACCCATGGTCGCCAGCCTCGTCGGCAGCATCCCCATCGTGCAGCGGCTTCCGCACGTTGCTATTTACGCCCACACCATTGCGATCGCCATTGCCTTCACGCTGATCACCTATATGCATGTGATCCTGGGTGAACTAGTACCCAAGACGCTGGCCCTGCAGCGCGCTGAGCAGATTGCGCTGGCAGTCGCGGCTCCGATGGAGGCATTCCTCACCATCTGTCGCCCACTCCTCTTTTTTATGCGGCGTTCCGGTGGCCTGGTCTTGAGACTTTTCGGTGCGCAGCCAGCGCGCCGTGGCGGCGCAGTTCATTCCCCTGACGAACTCAAATTGATCGTCACCGCCAGCCGCCAGTTCGGGCAGATCCCCGAATTCCAGGAAGAGATGATCCACAGCGCCATCGAGCTCGACAGCATCACCGTTCGTGAGGTCATGGTTGCGCGTCCGGATATCTTTTCTTTGCCCTCGGACCTGCAGCTCGATGAGGCCCTGGCGCGAGTCATCGAGCATCAACATTCGCGGGTCCCCATCTACGATCCCCAGCGTGGACCGGAACACATCATCGGCGTCCTTTATTACAAAGACCTGATGCGCTGGATGCGCCTTCGCCTTAGCAACCTTGGCCAGACGACTGCCACTCGCATCGCCCGCATGCAAATCGGTCAGATCATGCACGACGTAGTTGTAGTTCCGGAGACCAAGGTCCTGGCTGAACTGCTGGCGGAATTCAAGGAACGCCGCAGGCATCTGGCGGTAGTCGTGGACGAATTCGGATCAACCGCAGGAGTCATCACAGTCGAAGACATCCTCGAACAACTCGTCGGCAATATCGAGGACGAGTTCGACGTTTCGCCCGCTGAGCCCGCGCTGGAAGATGAATCGGTGATGGTCCTCGATGGTTCGCAGAACATCCGCGACCTCGAGATGGAGTACGGACTGAAACTCCCGCGAGACGCCGGGTTTGAAACACTTGCTGGCTTTATCCTGGCGCGCCTGCAACGCATCCCCAATATGCGCGACCACTTTGAATACGACGGCCGGCGATACACCGTGGAAGAATTGGAAGGCCACCGCATCTCAAAAGTCAGAATAGAGAAAGTGCGGACGGAAGGAGAAGCTGACGCCGCCAAACAAGGTGGAGATTAGCAGCGCCGGCGACAATACTATGCAATGTCATCCTGAGCGGAGCACGACCGAGAGCAAAGCGAACAGTCGCGCGAAGTCGAAGGATCCCTACCCCCAGCATCGGCCTTTGAACGGTAGGGATCCTTCGACTCCGCGGGCGCACTCGCGCTCGCTACGCTCGGGATGACAGAGTGAAAATTTAAGCCCTGAAACCTCTTCTCCAACGCGTCCTCTACACGCTCCCGGTCATCTGGCTGGTCGTCAGTCTCGTCTTTGTTCTCATACACCTGGTCCCCGGCGACCCGATCGAGCAAATGCTCGGCGAAGGCGCTCTGCCCGCTGACATCGCGGCGACGCGTCACGCCTTTGGCCTCGACGAACCACTCGGGCAACAATATTTCCATTACTGGAAAGGCGTAGTGCACGGAGACCTCGGCCGCTCAATTCGGCTCAATCAGTCGGTCACCAAACTGCTGGCCCAGCGATACCCGTACACGCTTCGCCTCACGCTGGCGAGTCTCTTTGTCGCCATCGTTCTTTCGCTCCCCGCCGGAGTCCGCTCCGCCCGCCGCCGCAATCGCTGGGACGACCGGTTGCTCTCGGTGGTCAGCCTCTTCGGTTTGTCATTCCCTAACTTCGCGCTCGGGCCAATTTTGATTTTGCTCTTCGCCATCAAATTCGGATGGCTCCCTGTCTCAGGCGCGGGATCATTCGCCAGCCTTATCCTTCCCGCCTTTACGATGGGCAGTGCACTCGCCGCCATTCTCACCCGCATGGTCCGCACCAGCATGCTGGAAGAACTCAGTCAGGACTACATCCGCACCGCCCGCGCCAAAGGCTTACCCGAGCGCACAGTCGTCTACGGCCACGCCCTCCGCAACGCAATGATCCCCATCCTGACAGTCCTAGGTCTGCAATTCGGTGCGCTCTTGGCAGGTGCGATTGTGACCGAAACGATCTTCTCCTGGCCCGGCATCGGGCGCCTGACGATCCAAGCCATTTCCAATCGCGATTACTATCTGGTCCAGGGCTGCATTCTCGCCATCGGCTTGACGTACGTAGCAGTCAACTTCCTGACGGACGCACTGTACTCCTTCGCCAACCCTAGGATTAGGCAGTGAAGGGAGTTCGAAAGCGATGTGCCCCCTCGCGAATGTTCCTGTAGGAACATAACGTCATGACAGTAGTGGGTATACGATTGTGTCATGACTTCGAAAAGGAAGAGCTCAGGAAAGCGAAGATGTGGGGACGTTCCGTCTGCTCTAGGTCGAACCGGTGAATAGCGGTTTGGTGGTTAGACGCGAGTGGTGCGTTTAGTTCAACCTTCAAACTCAAGTTGGGTGGTGTGAAGTTCCGGGGCTCGGTTCTTGCGTCGAAATCGGGGTACGTCAGGTCCATCTCGGTACTAAGTCAGTGGCGTCATCCTGAACGGAGCCGCTCTTCAGGCGGAGTGAAGGATCTCCCCCTACCGTCAGCAGGTGCAAGGGAGATCCCTCCACGCGCTGGTGAAAGCGCGCGCGTTCGGGATGACGCCGCCAGTGCGCTGGTTTCATTTCAACAGTCACTACCATTCCAGGGTGCTGTTCTGGGAGAGAAAGAGAGTCAGCCTTCAGAATGCGAGGCGGAGATTTCTCCCCGCCTCGTCACTGTCCTACGCTGCTTGCATCATCTTCTTCATCCGCTCTTCCATGTCCTTCGGCGACACATCTTCCACGTGCGTGGCAACGCCCCAAAGGTGTCCGAACGGATCCTGAAAGAATCCAGTTCGATCTCCGTAGAACTGGTTCTCTACCGGCTTCAGGATCTTGGCTCCTTCAGCCTTCGCCCGCTCTACGACTTCATCGACATTGGGAAGATATACATACAGGCTCACGGGACTCGCGCCGATTGTGGCCGCGCTCGTGTGCCCCTGTCCCATGCTGGGATTCTCATCTGCCAACATGATGTGCGAGTTTCCGATCTTCAACTCCGCATGTCCGACCTTGCCGTCTGGTCCTGGCATGCGAACGGTTTCGGTTGCACCGAACACTTTCTTGTAATACTCGAGGGCCTGCGCCGCTCCCTTAATGACCAAATACGGAGTCACAGAGTTGTAGTCCTTTGGAATGTACGAGACTTTCTTGTTCATGAGTTTCCTCCTTAAGAAGTGAATGGCTAGTTTGGAGGTTGGTGGAGACGGGACGATTTTTAATCCCGCGTTTCTTTCATGAGAACACACCGAAGAGTCGAACTCAAGGCCGTCTTCAAAGATTTGACAATTCGTCCGCGAGCCGCGTGAGCCCCTGCTGGTCCTTGGGCAGAACTTTTATTTCCGCTAACATAAGCAGCAGTGTCGACTGCCGCTATCTCGTTACCGCGTCGCCTTACCTCCAATGCCCGCCACAATCCTTTGGCGGCAATCGGAGTAGTGCTGATTGTCATCTTCCTGATCTTTGCTTTGTTCGCGCCATGGATCGCTCCGCAAGATCCCGCTTCTATCAACCTTCCTGCGCGCCTGAAGACGCCTTCGCACGCTCACTGGTTCGGTACTGACGAACTCGGCCGTGACATCCTCTCGCGCATTATTTTTGGTGCCCGAATCTCAATGTTTGTTGGGATTCGTGTCGTGCTGCTGTCGCTCGGGATCGGTCTGGTTGTCGGTTCGATTGCCGGATACTACGGCGGTCGGATCGACCAGTTCTTCAACATCATCGTGATGAATGCATTCTTGTCCTTCCCGGGAATTCTGCTCGCGATCGCCTTCGTCGCTTTTCGCGGTCCCGGCATCTTCAACCTGGTACTCGCGCTCTCGCTCGGAGGATGGGTCGGTTACGCCCGACTAGTTCGCGGACAAGTGCTCGCCGCGCGGGAACGCGAATTCGTCGAAGCCGCCCGGGCACTTGGCGCCAGCGATTTCCGCATCATTGTCCGGCACATTTTGCCGAACATCATTCAGCCCGTAATCGTGCAGGCCGCGATCGGCATGGCCGGAGCGATCCTTGCCGAAGCGACAATGAGTTTCCTGGGGCTTGGTGTTCCTCCCCCAACCGCGAGCTGGGGGACGATGCTTAACGACGGCCGCGCTCACCTATTCGACGCGCCTCACCTCGTCCTGTTTCCAGCGCTAGCCGTGATGCTCGCCGTTTTGAGTTTCAACTTCATCGGCGACGCACTCCGCGATTATCTTGACCCGCGCTCGCGGATTGAGGCGGGACTGTGATTTGTCAATTTCGCCGACGAAGGCAACCTTGAAACTCTTGCAGCGGTTCTATGTAGCGGGGGCGCTTATGAACGTCAGCCGATTCTTCTCTCTCCTGCTTTTCGCGTCCGTCCTGACCGCCTGTGGCTCCAACTCAGTACCCAAAGTGATTGATGGAGTCTGGAATGCCAGCTTGCTGAACTCCAACTCGAGCGTGGCGTACACGTTTCAGACTACTCTGAATCAGGACACTGGTTCGGCGGTGAAGGTGATCCGTTTCAATTTCACCAGTGATGCGCCCTGCTTCACGGTTCCAATGGGTCAGACTGCAACCTTTTCCGCTACGGGACATTCCCACGAATTCCAAACCGGTCCATTCTCCATGAATATCTCCACCGCCATGGGGACCATGGTGGAGAATGTCCTGACTCTCAGCGGCACACGCCACGATGATGGGAGCATTTCGGGAACATGGACCCTGACTGGTTCGTCGGGATGTTCCGGAAACGGGAACTACACCATGACCGCCCTACGCCCGCTCTGAGAGCGGGTTTCGAGTCTCTCACAATATGTAAGTTTCTGGATCTACATACGATCGAGCTGCGCAACATTTCTTTACGTTCTGTGTTTCTTCCGACGTGGCCACAATGCAGTTGAGCTTTAGAAGATCGAAAACATCGGAGAGCACACCATGAAGAGCAACCTCAAGATCTCGTTTCTTAGTACAGCGCTTGCCATGCTTGCGCTGCCAGTTGTGGCCCAGAACGCGCCCTCGACGCCAGTTACCGGACAAACCATTCAAGAACGCAAAGAAAACCAGCAGGACCGCATTGGACAAGGTGTCCAGAGCGGACAGTTGACTGCGGGTGAAGCTGCCAATCTCGAGAAGAAAGAAGCATCCATTAACCAGGAAGAGCGCGATATGCGCAAACTCGACAATGGCAAGCTGACCAATGCCGACAAGAAGACTCTGACGCAGCAGCAGAACCAGATGTCCAAACAGATCTACAACGACAAGCACAACGCTGCGGTGCAGAACACCCACCCCAAGAGTGAAGTTGGCAAGCGCGCCGAGAATCAGCAGGACCGTATCGCTCAGGGCATCAAGAGTGGACAACTCACGGCTGGCGAGGCCGCGCACCTCGAAAGCAATGAAGCGAAGATCAACAAGGAAGTGCGCAACGATCGCGCGGCCAACGGCGGCAAGTTAACGCCACAGGAGCGCAAACAGGTCAACCGCCAGCAAAACCGCACGTCCCGCCAGATTTATCGCGACAAGCACAACGGACGCCGGCAGTAATTTCCTGAAGCACAAAAAGTTGTTTGCATTGCCGTGGAGCCCCCGGTTTTTCGAAGCCGGGGGAATTTTTTTGAGCTGCGAGCTCCGAGCCACGAGCTCCGAGCAAGACCGGTCTAGCCCGTAGCTCGAGGCTCGAAACTGGCAGCCTTTGCCCGTAGTGTCCCTAAGCTGCTGTAATTATGGCATTTACATTTCTTGACAAAAATCGCAAATTGCAATATAAATATCTCGATTTGGGATAGTACTTCTGGCCATGAAGCTGGGCGAGAAAATTCGCTATTTGCGCGAAGTCGAGGGGTCTCTCCGGGGTCTGGGCCGTCCGATGACGCAGCTCGAACTCGTTCGCGCTATCGAAAGCGAAGTCGGTAGAGGAAAGGGCATAAGCCAGTCGTATCTCTCGCAGATCGAGAATGGCTCACGCCCGCACATGACCCAGTCCTCGCGCGCGCTGTTGGCGAAGTTTTTTAAAGTGCACCCGGGATTTCTGGTCGACGATCCCGAGGGCTATCACACGGAGCTGACCTCCGATCTGCGCACGACGGAAGGGCAACTTGATGTCTGGCTGTTGCAAGGCTCAGAGCGTTTCGTGGGAGATCCGGAAGTCAGTCATGTACTGATCAAGGCTGCGCGCGAGAAAGATACGAGACGCTGCTTTCTGCTGTTAGGCGCGATCCTTGATACGCCTGGGCTGGCCGATCGGCTACTGGAAGCGTTGCGACCGGAGTTGGCAGTCAGGGGGAATCATCACCGCGCGGAAGGGAGGCGAATCCGATGACCTGGTCTGATTTTTATCTAATCTGTTTCGCGGTCGGCTTCTGCTTCAGCTTCTTTTCGTTTGTGTTCGGCAGTTCGCGTTTCGGAAAGCTGCATTTGCCGCACTTCCACAGTCATGGAATCGGCCATTTGCCTACGGCGCACGCGCCGGTTGCGCACGCTCCCTCCGGAGCCGGACATGCGGCGACACACTGCCCTGCGCCCGTTGAGGGAGCAGGGGGCCATGAGGCTCGGGGCATAACGGTCTCGCCGTTTAATCCTCCGACCATCGCGGCTTTTCTCGCATGGTTTGGAGGCACGGGCTATTTGTTGACGCGTTTCTCCGCGTTTTGGGTTGGCACCGCGCTTTTCCTGGCAGTCATCGCCGGCTTGGTGGGAGGAGCAATCATTTTCTTCTTCCTGGCGAAGGTGCTTATGTCGGATCAGCAATTTCTCGATTCCGCAGATTTTGACATGGTTGGTGTGCTCGGAAAGCTATGTGTGCCAATCCGCGAAGGCGGTACAGGCGAATTGATCTATTCGCAGATGGGCACGCGCCGCGTTTGCGGCGCCCGCAGCGAGGATGGGAGCGCGATCACGAAGGGAACTGAGGTCGTGGTAACGCGTTACGAAAGAGGAATTGCGTACGTTCGCTTGTGGAGTGAGATGTCGGGCGAACTTGACGAAGCTGGCGCCAGGGATAGGTCTGAGTAGCCGTCGCAAGGAGACGATCATGGCTCGCAATTGGCACAAGCCGCTAATCGTACTGATGTGGCTGGCACTTCCTGCCGTTGCCTGGGGGTATTGGAGTTCGTGGGAGCAGTTGCCGGCTCGCATGGCTGTGCATTTCGGCGCGAAGGGAGAGGCGAATGGTTATACCTCGCGCGAAGGCGCCGTGTTGCTGGGTCTAGGAATTTTGCTGGTGATGCTGGTGTTGTTCACCGTAGCTACACTCATCATCGACGCGATGAAGCCGCCCGCATTCTGGCCGGCCTTGCTGATTTCGTACATCGTGCTTGGCTTTTGCTGGTACGGAAATTACAGGATCGTGAAGTTCAGCTTAGACACGAATCCACTCCATTCGCGAGTGATGCTGTCGGGCGAAAGCAACTCCCAGTTCTCGGTCGCGAGACCGACGTTGAACTGAGAACTGGGAATTGCTTTCGTAGGAGGAGGCGTTATGTTCGAGGGGCTTTCGAATACCGTAGTGATTTGGATCGTTGCCGGACTGTCAGTGTTGGTGATTCTTTTCCTGGTCCGGGGAATCGCCAGCATTTACCGCAAGGCCGGACCGCATGAGGCGCTGATCGTTTACGGCGTCGGCGGCACACGCGTGGTCAAAGGCCACGGCACAATCGTGATGCCGATGTTCCAGATTTGCCGTGGTCTGTCGCTTGAATTGATGTCGTTTGACGTGGCACCGCAGCAGGACTTGTACACGAAGCAGGGCGTCGCAGTCACGGTCGAGGCAGTTGCGCAGATCAAGGTGAAGTCTGACAACGAATCGATCAACACCGCGGCCGAACAGTTTCTGACCAAAACCGATCAGGAGCGCGAGGGCCTGATCCGCCTGGTGATGGAAGGTCACCTGCGCGGCATCATCGGCCAGCTCACGGTCGAAGAAATCGTCAAGCAGCCTGAAATGGTGTCGGACCGCATGCGGTCGACGTGCGCGGACGACATGAACAAGATGGGGCTTGAGGTCATCTCGTTCACCATCAAGGAAGTCCGCGACAAGAACGAGTACATCACCAATATGGGACGGCCCGACGTAGCACGCATTAAACGCGATGCCGATGTGGCCGCGGCCGAAGCTGATCGTGATACCGCGATCAAGCGCGCCTTGGCGCAGCGGGAATCAGCTGTCGCAAGGGCGCAGGCGGACCAGGAACGAGTCGCGGCCGAGACGGCGTCGCTCGCAAAGCAGGCCGAAGCGCAGCGCGATCTCGAAGTGAAGAAGGCGCAATACCTGGAAGTCACCAAGCGCCAGCAGGCGCAAGCCGACAAAGCCTATGACATCCAGACCAACATCATGCAGCAGCAGGTTGTGGCTGAGCAGGTGAAGGTGCAGCAAGTCGAGAAAGAGCAGCAGGTCAAGGTGCAGGAAGCGGAAATCAACCGCCGCGAGAAAGAACTGATCGCAACTGTGCTGAAGCAGGCCGAGATCGAGCGTCAGCGAATTGAGACGTTGGCGAACGCGGAAAAATCGCGCCTGATGGCCGAAGCCGAAGGGCATGCTTCTTCGATTCGCCAGCAGGGCGAGGCTGAGGCCGAGATCATCTTCAAGAAAGGCGAAGCGGAAGCCAAGGCGATGAACGTGAAGGCCGAGGCTTTCCAGGAGTACAACCAGGCCGCGGTGATCGACAGGCTGTTTGCCAGTATGCCGGAGGTGGTGAGGGCGTTGGCCAGCCCGCTCGCGAACGTCGACAAGATCACCATCGTCTCAACTGGCAACGGCGACGCGTCGGGGATGAATAAGATCACCGGGGACATTACCAAGATGGCGGCGCAAGTGCCTGCCTTGTTCGAGACGTTGTCGGGCATGCCGCTTGCTGAGTTGTTGGGCAAAGTACGGCAGATCGGTGACACGGCTCCCAAGCCATCGTCACCGAAAGCGTAACTGAGGGGTCTCGCCCAAACTCGTGTGGGGACGGCCGCCGTTGGCCGTCCCGCCGAGCAAAGCAGACGGTTTGCAACGAGTGAAGTGGAGTGAGCCATGAACCGCAAATCGAATTTCAAAGGTCTAGGCATCGCGCTGGGGGCTGCTCTCGGAGCTGTGCTGGGCGCGATTGCCGGCAACATGGGCGTCTGGCTGGCGGTTGGTGTTGCCATCGGCCTGGCGATCGGGATGTCCGTCCGTCGCAAAACGACCGACTGTCCCGAATGCGCTGCGCTGCATCCGGCGCGTCAAGTTCCGTCAAGAGATGAAGGGGGGCAGCAGTGAACGCGGGGAGCCGAATTCTGTTTGCGATCGCAGCCGTCACGGTGTTGGGCGCCGCCACATTTCTGGCAGTCGGACACTTTCACCTGCGCGAGGCATTCGCGGCTTCTGCGATTGGAATCGTGATCGGGATGGGGGTGGCGCTCGGAGCGGTCTCCCCCACGCCGACAGAAAAAATGCGTTTGAAAGCACGAAAAGGAAGTTTGGCTAGAAGCTAGCAGCCAGAAGCTCAAAGAAGGGAGTTCACCATGGCACTACTGGAGCGTGTATCGACGTTAGTTCGGGCGAATCTCAACGACCTGATCGACAAGGCCGAAGATCCGGAGAAGATGATCAAGCAGGTGATCCTCGACATGCAGAACCAACTTCTGCAAGTGAAGACGCAGGTCGCGATCGCCATCGCCGACCAGCATCTACTTGAAAAAAAGCAGAAAGAAAATGCCGACAAGGTCGCCGAATGGATGCGCAAGGCTGAACTCGCGGTCGATAAGAAAGAAGACGATCTGGCCCGCGCCTCGCTCCTCCGGGTAGAGAGCTATCGCGAACTGAGCGAGAACTTTACGCAGCAGGTCACCGATCAGAAAGCGCAAGTCGAAAACCTCAAGACTGCCTTGCGCCAGCTCGAACAGAAACTGACGGAAGCCGAGGCAAAAGCTGACGTCCTGATCGCGAAACAACGCCGCGCCCGGGCCGTTGGGAAAGCGAGCGACGCTCGCATGGCCTCTGGCGATGGATCCAAGGCGGCCGCCTTCGATCGCATGAAACGCAAGGTCGCGCATTCCGAGGCAATCAGCCAGGCGAAGTCCGAGATCGCTGCCGACAACATTGAGGACCGTCTGGCGGCGCTGGAGAAGCAGGACCGCATCGAGCAGTTGCTGGCGGAGCTCAAGACAAAGCGGGGCGCATAGCGCCCCGCCAGCGCACTAGCTGGAGTTCCAAGTCGGCCTTAGGCTCATCGAGGGAATTCACTACCCACGAGACTATTCCATCGCTCTGAGCAGCCCAAATTGCCCAGTCTCTTCAGTCAGTTACACGCCTCGCAACACTACATCCCGGTTTAGGGTTCTAACAGTAGCAACTCATAGTGGCCGGAGCCACCGGCCCGCCCGCGTCCGTAAAGGTTTTCGCGCCCCTTCGGACTTTTGCCCAGGAGTGTTTTTCAATGAAGCATTTTGCCTTGGCCGCACTACTGATCGCTAGTGTGACGCTGATCGGTTGCGGCTCGAACTCAAACTCAGACTCATCCAACATCAACGGGACCTGGAACGCCACACTGATGAGCAACGGCGGCGGGTCTACGGCGTTCACCTTCGGTACGTCGCTGAAGGTAAACGGCGACAACTCGTTGTCAATTTCGAACTTCAGCTTCACTAGTGACTCAGCTTGTTTCGTCTCCGGGGAGAAGGAGAGCGGCTCGTTCACGTTGAGTGGAAACTTCAACGGTCAGGTGAAAGGCAGTTTCGGATTTAGTGTGCTTTCCGGCTCGCCTTCGGGTAACACGCTGACGCTCTCGGGCACGGCTAACGGCAACACGATCTCGGGTACCTGGTCGTTAACCGGAAGCGGCGGCTGCACGGGCTCCGGAAACTTCACCATGACGAAAATGTAGCGATGGTCTCCGATCTCGGCTTTCGCGAAGATCCGGAAGCCGAGCCCTGAGCCATCCTCCCGAAAGCTGAAAGCCCACTTACATCCATTGACGACCCTGCCTGCATCTCTCTATTCTCGTAGTGATTCCATTTCAAGGATGGTGCATGAAGAAGTTTGCCCTGATGGCCGTGCTGGCTCTCGAAATGGCGGTTTGCGGTTGCGGAAACAGCACCCCCCAAAACACCACCAACACTGAGGCAAAAGGAAACTGGGAAGCACAGTTAACCGGGGGAACCGATCAGGCCGCCCTGTTGAATTTCGTGACCGCCTTCACCGTCACCAATAGCGGTCCCCTCGACATTACCGGCTTCGGTTTCTTCAATTCTGGAGGTTGTTTTGCTACCGGTACCACCGCGGAAACCGAGTCCGGAACCGCGAGCTTCACTACCAGTTCCACCAACACGGTGAACGGCACGCTAGATCTAACGATCACGTCCGCCACGAACGGCAACGTACTCACTCTGACCGGAATCCTGACCGGCACGTCGAACGGCACGACAACAACTACCGGTACGCTCAGCAACGGGGTGGTTGTGGGAACTTGGAGTGTGCAAACCAGCGATCCCAACTGCACGGGCGTGCCGAACTCCGCTACGCCGGGCACGTTTATCATGTGCCAGGACAAGAGTACGTGTACTCCTACGACCGCTGCGGCGGTTTTGGCGTCCAGAAAGCACGAATAGCACCTCCTTTCTTCTTTCCGCTCGACTGCTATACAGTGTGAGCCATGAAGCGCTCGCTTCAAGACATCGCTAGTGAGATCAAGGCGCGTCTCCGCGGAAGCCATGATGCTGAAATCGATGGCGTGTCGAGCCTTCAGTCTGCATCGCCGAACCATCTCGTCTTCGTCGAGGATGAGAAGCACTTCACAGCCGCAGTGAAATCTGGTGCGGGCGCGATCATCGCTGGAGAGTTTGCCGCCACGCTTGCATGCGACAAGCCCCTGCTGATCAGCGATCATCCCAAGCTTGCGTTTGCTCGGGTGGCACAACTCTTGCGGGATACGGGTAACACATCAGAGCACGGCCAGGCAGTCGTGCACCCGACCGCGGCGGTTTCCGCGATGGTCGTGCTCGGAAAAGGCGTCCGGATTGACGCGCGATCTGTGCTCAATGAGGATGTGGAAGTGGGTGATGGCAGCAGTATTGGCGCGGGTTCCGCCATTGGAAAGGGCGTGAAGATCGGTTCAGGCTGCGAGATTTATCCGAACGTCACGATATACCCTGGAACTACGCTCGGCAACCACGTGATCATTCACGCGGGAGCTGTGCTTGGTAGCGACGGTTTCGGCTACGTCCGCGACCGAAAATCGGGGCACTATGAGAAGTTTCCCCAAGTTGGGCGGCTTGTTATTGAAGACGACGTCGAAATTGGAGCCAATGCTACGGTCGACCGTGGCGCCCTCGACGAAACGCGTATCCGCCGGGGAGCGAAGATCGATAACCTGGTCCACATCGGCCACAATTGCGATATCGGCGAAGACGTTGTGATCGCCGCGCAGACCGGGCTTTCTGGCAGCATCGTAATCGAAAACGGGGCAATCCTGGGTGGGCAGGTCGGCATTGGCGAACACGCAACGATTGGAGAAGGCGTGATGCTCGGCGGCCAGGGAGGAGTGCTCCCGAACAAAATTCTGCGCGGCAAAGGAGTAGCCTTCTGGGGCACGCCGGCCCAACCGTTGCGGCAATATTTAAAGCAACTGGCCACGCTGGCAAAGTTGTCGAAGAAATCTGAATCTTAGCGTCCAGACTTGATCACATGTCGTTGATCGTCATAGGCGGCCACTCCCGTAGCGTAGGTAAGACCAGCGTGGTTTCCGGCCTAATTTCCACGCTACCCGAGTTCGAGTGGACAGCCGTCAAGATCACGCAGTACGGACACGGCATCTGCTCCGCTAACGGCGAACCGTGCGACTGCGCCACAGGCGATCATTCGTGGGCAGTGACGGAGGAGCGCAATCGATCGGGCGATTCTGATACATCGCGCTTCCTCGCCGCCGGCGCCGTTCAGGTCTTCTGGGCACGAACGGAGCAGGGACGACTCGCCGAAGCTATGCCAACCCTGCGCGAGCGCCTGAAACTTGCGCCCAATGTCATCATCGAGTCGAATAGCGTCCTCAAGTTCCTTCGTCCGGATCTCTACATCACTGTGCTGGATCCCTCGACTTCCGATTTCAAGAACTCCGCAAGGGAGTTTCTCGATCGTGCGGATGCGGTGATTCTGCACCAATCGGATAAAGTGCCAGCATGGGAGGCTGTATCCCTCAAGCCGGTAGCGGACCGTCCTATTTTTCGCGTTAGCCCGCCACCGTATGTCACACCTGAAATCACAGAATTCGTTCGGTCGCACCTTACAAAATCCGATTCGCCAATTGAGAAGGCCGACGCCTGAGAGCGGAAGCCGGAAGACCGAAGCCGGAAGGCTGAAAGCCCGCTCTTTGCTATCCTTCCCAAGTGCGCCAAGTCCATTTCACAGCCTGGCTTCTTGCGATTCTCTCCGCGATCCTGCAAATCCTGATCTTCCCGCTGCCTGGCGCATACGTCCTTTCCTGGTTAGCGCTTGCCCCCTTGCTCGTCGCGATTCTGCGTGCGCGCCCCGCCGGAGATCTGGAAGTCGCGGGTCGGCTGCGCTTGCAGCCAGCGACGCCCTGGCAAGGGTTCCTGCTTGCCTACGTTTGCGGCATCGTGTGGTATGCCGGTACCTGCTACTGGATCTTCGACACCATGCGTCAGTACGGTGGACTCAGCACTGCAATGGCGCTCCTGGCTCTTTTTCTGTTCTGCTGTTATTTGGGTTTGTATCACGGTCTGTTCGGCTTGCTCGTGAGTCTGCTGGCTTTCGGCCGCGACTACCGACGCGCACTAGTGGTATCCCCATTTCTCTGGGTCGCGGTGGAACTGGCGCGCACTCGGATCACGGGTTTTCCCTGGAACCTTCTGGGCGTCGCTCAGGTAAACAACATCTCACTTTGCCGCATCGCCACTTGGACGGGTGTCTATGGAATTTCTTTCGAAATCGTGCTCGTCAATGTGGCGGTAGCGGCCGCGTTTTTGATTCCGAAGCCAAAGCGGAGTGCGATGTTGATCGCAGCACTAGCCGCGGCCGCAGTGCTACAGGCTGGAAGGCTGGTAAATCCTCCAGCGAGCAGCACCGACCGGAGCGCAGTTCTGGTGCAAGAGAACATTCCCGTTGTCGCTGACTGGAATCCCGCTTACTTCGAGCAAACGGTGAACGATCTGATACAGCTCACCGCCGGTGCGGTTCAGAGCAATTCGACGCCTCGAAGAGATCTAGTCGTATGGCCCGAGTCTCCGGCGCCCTTCTTCACGAACGACGCTCGCTTCCGCGACCGGCTCAGTCAGTTGGCACAGCAAACGAATTCCTGGATCGTCGCCGGTTCGATCGGCAGTAACGGCACAACTCCAAATGCAGAAGGGCCGGTTTTCAACTCTGCTGCTGTGATCAATCCCAAAGGTGAATTGACCGCCCGCTATGACAAGGTGCATCTCGTACCCTTTGGTGAGTACCTGCCATTCCCACGTTTGTTCTCTTTTGCTGGAGGCTTGACTCAAGAAGTTGGGCAATTCGAGCATGGTACTTCCCGACAACCGCTGAACGCTGGTGACGAGCGGTTAGGCATTTTCATCTGCTACGAGTCGATCTTTCCCGACGAGATCCGCCAGTCCGCCGCGCAAGGCGCAGACCTCCTCGTTAATATTTCCAATGATGGCTGGTATGGCGACAGCGGCGCCTATGCGCAGCACCTGAATCAGACGCGCATGCGCGCCGTCGAAAACGACCGATGGCTGCTAAGTGCAACCGACACGGGTGTGACCGCCGCTATCGATCCTTGGGGACGCGTAACCTCCAGCGTCCCACGCAAAAAGCGTACCGCCCTCGTCGCTCACTACGCGCTCAATTCGGTCACCACGTTCTACACGCGTCACGGCGATTGGTTCGCTTATGCGTGTGCGATAATTTCAATTGGAGCGCTCCTTGAGCGCTTCACACTAGCAAACCGCAAGAAGGTCGACACTTCCTCATGAATGCAGAGTTCGAACAGGAATACGAAAAGCTGAGCAAGAAAGCCCACGATCTCCGGGAGTATCTTTGACGCGGAAAAAGTCCGTCCGCAGCTAGCCGAAATTGAGAAAGAAGCAGCCGACCCGAACCTGTGGTCGAATCCGCAGCGCTCACAACAGGTGATGCGCGAGAAAAAGCGCCTGGAGCACGTACTCGCCACCGACGCCGACCTCGCGCGACGCGGTGATGACATTGCCGCCTACTTCGATCTTGCCAAAGAAGGTGAGAATGTTGATGGCGACCTTGGCCGCGAAATCAGTTCGCTCCGCGAGTTGATTGACAAGCTCGAGACCGAAACTCTCCTCTCCGGTGAAAACGACCCCCGCAATGCTATCGTCACGATTCATCCGGGGGCAGGAGGCACTGAATCGCAAGATTGGGCCGACATGCTCCTTCGGATGTATCTCCGGTGGGCAGAGCGTCAGGGATTCGAGACCGTACTTTACGACTACCAGCCGGGTGAAGAAGCGGGTCTGAAATCCGCGACGTTTGCGGTCAACGGCGAATATGCTTTCGGTTTGCTGCAGAGCGAAATAGGAGTTCACCGCCTGGTGCGCATCTCGCCGTTCGATCAAGCTAAGCGCAGGCACACATCGTTTGCCAGCGTCTTCGTCTCTCCTGAGATTGACGACACCATCGAAATCGTGATCAAGCCGGAGGAGATCCGTGTCGACACCTACCGCTCCAGCGGAAAGGGTGGACAGCACGTTAACACTACCGACTCAGCGGTACGCATCACGCACATTGCCACCGGTCTGGTTGCCAATTGCCAGAATGAGCGCTCGCAGCACAAGAATCGCGAACGTGCAATGAGCATGCTTCGCTCGAAGCTCTACGAGTTCGAGATGGAAAAGAAGCGGGCTGCTACGAAGAAGATCGAGGATTCCAAGCTCGATATCGACTTTGGATCCCAGATACGTTCCTATGTGCTGCAGCCGTACCGCATGGCCAAAGATCACCGTACAAAAACAGAGGTTGGAGATGTAGACCGCGTCCTAGACGGCGATCTGCAACCGTTTATTCGTGCCTACTTGCTGGCGCGCCGCGGAGAAAAGCAATGACGGTTCACACCGTCTGTAAACGTGAGGTGCCCATTTCTCGCCGACGTTGCGAGAAGTGGGCTCGCACGGCCTTGAGAATCGGTTGGTCACATGCCAATTAGCAAAACAAGCCGCAGGCCGAAATCGCGACGAACAGTGCCTCCCCTCCGCCTCGGTCCGAGATTCACCAAGGCTTTCCGATTCGCGTACCAGAAGCACAAGGGCCAGGCTCGCAAAGCTTCCCGAATTCCTTACATTACTCATCTAATGGGGGTCGCATCGCTGGTTCTCGAAGCCGGAGGGGACGAGGACCTCGCCATTGCCGCGCTCCTTCACGATATAGTCGAGGATTGCGGCGGACGCCCGATGCTGAATCAGGTACGCCGCTTGTTTGGAAAGCGAGTGGCCGACATCGTAGACGGATGCACCGACGCGTACACAATTCCCAAGCCACCTTGGCGCGAGCGCAAGGAAAGCTACATTCGTCGTCTGAAGAAGGAAAGTGCCGACACGCGGCTGGTTTCCGCGGCTGACAAACTGAACAACATTCGCTCCATTCTAAGCGACTATCGCGCGGTCGGCGAATCTGTCTGGTCACGGTTCAACGGCGGACGCGACGGCACTATTTGGTACTATCGGACTTTGCGCGATGAATTTCTGCGTAAGGGCAAGAACCGGATCACGGTCGATCTCGATCTTGCGGTCAAGGAGTTGGAGTTGATGACGGGATGCAAAGGGGCGCATCTGTTACCCGAGGAATGAACCATGGCGCGAATGATTGATCAAATCCGCGCTTCCAAGTTGCCATCCAATATGATGCAATTCGCCGCTCGTGGCGCTTTGCAAGTTCCTCCGGCGGAAAACATCGAAATCCTTGTTCATCTCGCAGTGAACAACAAGGTTTTCGGCGAACTGGCCCGCATGACGCTGGCGGGATGGGACGAAAAGGCTTGCCTGGCAGCCGTTTCCGATCCGAAGACTCCTCGTGACGTTTTGGATTATTTCATCTCGCCCGATAATTTGAGGCCCCGGCTCCTGCTTCCTCTGCTCGAAAATCCTTCGGTGCCGGAATCGCAAGTGGTGAAGGTTGCGAGGTCCGCGATGCGCGACACGCTCGACATCATTCTCAAAAGTAAACGAGCGATGTCTATTCCCACCGTGGTCGATGTGCTGAAATCCAATCCGTATCTCACGAAGGAAGAGGCAAAGCAACTACGCACACCGGGCTCTGAGTCAGCTCACCAAGCCGTCGCGCCCGCCGCTCCGGTGCCGCAGGTTGCCGTTCGTGAGCACAACGCGAAATCAGAAGCTCCCGCAGTCACAGCTGCAGTGGCAACCGGAGATCCTGCTGCCGCGAATGATCTATCCTCTCCGTCGGAAGCTGAGGGTGAGGCTGCTGTCTCCGTGTACATGAAGGAACATGCGGATGATATTGCGGCCGAAGGCGAGAAACCCTTTCAGTCAATCGGCGGTGCACTGGAGTTGCTCGGGCAGGATTATTTCCCGGTAGTGGATTCGGCAGAAATTCCAGAAGCGCCAGCTCCCACTGTGCCCACGAGTTCTCCCGCCACGAAGCCCGAAGCCGATAAGCAAGGCTCGGGCAAACATGCTGCTCCCGCAAAACCAAAAGGCCCTCCTAAGCGCGAGAACGCGCTCCAGAAAATTAATGGCCTGGATGTTAAGGGGCGCATCCAGCTCGCCCTGAAAGGCAACAAGGAAGAGCGCTCCCTCCTCATTCGCGACGGCACAAAAGTCGTTGCGCTCGCGGTACTCGAAGCGCCCAAGCTTTCCGACGGTGAAGTGGAAAAATTTGCCGGCCAGAAAAATGTTCTGGAGGCGGTTTTACGCCAGATTCCTCTCAAGCGCCGCTTCATGAAGAACTATATCGTCGTGCGCAACCTGGTCGGCAACCCGCGTACTCCTCTCGATCTTGGCCTGGGGTTGATGAAGAATCTCCTTATTCAGGACTTGAAAAATCTTTCCGCCAACAAGGAAGTGTCCGAGACGATTCGCAAGCTTGCCATGAAGATGTATAAGCAAAAGCTCGACGATGCCAACAAGAAGTAGCTTGGGAGGACGTCTTGGCCTCACAGCCTCCAACTGATCCGATCATTGCTCTTCTTCGCCAATCGAAAACAATCGCAGTCGTCGGACTTTCATGCAATCCTCTGCGCCCGAGCCATGGCGTTTCTGCCTACATGCAAAGTCACGGATACCGCATCATCCCGGTGAATCCGAACATTCAAGAGTGTCTCGGCGAAACGGCGTACCGCGCATTGCTGGAAGTGCCCGAGAAGGTCGACATCGTAAACATTTTCCGGCGCTCGGAGTTCGTGGAAGAAGTAGTGGATCAGGCGATCCAACTAAAAGTCCCTGCTATCTGGATGCAAGAAGAAGTAGTCCACGAGAAGGCCGCAGAAAGGGCGCGGAAAGCCGGAATCTTCGTAGTTATGGATCGCTGTATCCTGAAGGAGCACCGCGCCCGGTTCCGCTGAAATTACGCCGTTGAAGGGCGGAGCGGACAATCGACGAAAGACGACATTTAGACGACGGTGCTCACAAATACCGCGCTGGCGTCGTCCCGCACGCCGGCTCCATTTGCAAACAAGCGAACTTCATCGACCAGGGTTACGGCCGAAGCCCCCTGTTTCACGGCGTGTTCCGCCAGTCGACAAGCCCCATACTCTTCGCCCGTCCCGTTTTCGGCCTCTGTGATGCCATCGCTGTAGAAAATCAGCTTCGAGCCCTCAGACAAAGAGATTACTGTCTCTGAATAATCCCCCGACCCAAGTCCCAGCGGCAAACCGCGCTCCACGTCAAGGAAATGTTCTCCCTCGCTATCGATGAACAGCGGCCGCAAGTGCCCCGCGTTCGCAAACAGCACCGTGCGGTTCGCCGGATCAAGCACCGCATACACCAGCGTAACGAACTTTCCAGCAGGGAAGTCGTCCACCAGCAAGTTGTTCAGCTTTGTCAGCACTTCACCCGGCGAGCAGCAGGCCTCGGCCAGAGATCGCAGCATCCCACGTGTAGCCGACATCAGCAGTGCAGCCGCGGTCCCTTTTCCAGAGACATCCGCGAGAACGATTCCCCAACGCCCGTCCGGGAATGGAATAAAGTCGTACCAGTCGCCTCCCACAGCTCGCGCCGGAACACTAAGACCCGAGATGGCAAACCCGGGAATGTACGGAGAACTTTTCGGCAACAGAGCCTGCTGAATCGCGCGTGCTTCCTGGGCGTCGCGGTCCATAGCCGCGCGCTCCGACCGCTCCGATTCAAACCGCAGCGCATTGTGAATCGCAATGGCAACGTGGTCGCACAACGCCTGCAGAATTCTCAGCATGGGCCGCGTGAAGGCATCCAGTTCTGTGTGCGACGCGGTAAAAACGCCCACCAGTCGATCGCCGACGCACAGTGGAATCGCGACTTCGGATAAAGTCTCGTGCTCACAAGCGATGTAGTAGCTGTCCTTGCGGACATCGGGTGCGTAGTGCATGCGAACCGTCGAGGCCACATGCCCAACCATTCCGTCTTGTCCGATCTTCAACCGATGTCCCTTATCAAGGAGACGGCAGCCACGCACCGAGGCCAGCACCATCTCGTGCTGCTGTTCATCGTGCAGATAGACGCTGGCTTCCACGCAGTTAAACCACTGCGCTACTTCGTTCACAATTTTTTCGATCAGTTGGTCGAGATCAAGGATGGATGTGATCGTTTGGGCTGTCTTTTGGACGCGCTGCAACTCTTCAGCAAGGTTGCCCGGCACCGGCTGAAAAGGTCGGAGCGTGAACTCGTTGCCGGCGAGACTGGGTATCGCAGCCATGAAGACCTGTCCTTGGGGGAAGGTGAATCACACGGATAACAATGTTAGAGATGCAGGAACAAGCCTTGCGATTCTTTTATTAAGAGGTGCGATGCCTGGCTCGCATTGCGCTCAGGCGCTAAAGCCCCTCTTTCTGTTCGGATCTGACGCGGCGCTAAAGCGCCGCTCCTCCACACTTGCGTAATCACATTTGAAAGTGATCCCTCCACTGCATTCACTCTGTCTTCCCGTGCCGCTGCGCTCTTGCTTTCTTGATCTCTTCCAGCCGGTCCCGAATCCGCTTCTCGATACCTTCATTTGTCGGCTGATAATACACACGCCCCCGCAGATTCTCGGGAAGGCAATCCATATCAGCGACCTTACCCTCGACATCGTGAGCGTATTGGTAGCCACGCCCATAGCCGAGACCCTTCATCAAGCTGGTCGGGGCATTTCGCAGGTGCAGGGGCACGGGCTCTGCCGCCGTGTTCTCCACATCCTGGGTTACGGATCCATACGCGGTGTATAAAGCGTTCGATTTCGGCGCGACCGACAGATACACCACGGCCTGGGCTAGAGCCAGGTTTCCCTCCGGCATCCCGATAAAATCCACGGCATCCCGCGCCGCCATACACAATGAGAGCGCATTCGGATCAGCCAATCCGATGTCCTCAACGGCCATTCTCACGACGCGGCGTGCGACATAAAGAGGATCTTCTCCCGCCTCCAGCATCCGACCCAGCCAATACAAAGCAGCATCCGGATCGCTGTTGCGTACTGACTTATGCAGCGCAGAAATCAAGTTGTAATGCTCTTCGCCGGTCTTGTCGTAGAGCAGGATGCGTCGCTGTAGGGCGTCGTGGACGATGTCATCAGTGATCTCGCGGGGCTCTTGCGGTACTTCGGGTGCCCCACTTCTGGCCGATTTTGCCAGAGGTGGGGATTTTACTAGTCCCACCGCAACCTCCAGCACGTTGTAAGCGCTGCGGGCGTCCCCGCTGGTGTAACTGGCGATCTTCCGCAGTACCTCATCGGAAGCGGTGATTCCCATTTCTCCCAGCCCGCGCTCACGATCCGCAAGCGCTCGCCGCAACAAGGTCACGATTTGATCTTCAGTCAACGGCTGCAACACATAAACCCGACACCGCGACAGCAGCGCGCCATTGATCTCAAACGACGGATTCTCCGTCGTCGCCCCGATCAGCCGGATGTTTCCCTTCTCCACGTGCGGCAGAAATGCGTCCTGCTGCGCCTTGTTGAAGCGATGGATCTCGTCAATGAAGACAATCGTGCGAGTGCCATATTGTCGGGCCCGCTCGGCGTCGGCCATGACCTGCTTGATCTCTTTGATCCCGGCGAGTACCGCGGAGAATTCAATAAACTCCGCCTTGGTCATGTTGGCGATGATCTTGGCGAGCGTGGTCTTCCCGGTTCCTGGAGGTCCCCAAAAGATGATTGACCCGGCATCATCGCGCTCAATCGAAACGCGGAGCGGCTTCCCTGGACCGATCAAATGTTCTTGACCAACGTATTCGTCGAGTGTGCGCGGACGCATGCGATCCGCGAGTGGCCGCGTCGTGTCGGCCGCTCCGCCCGCGTTTGGCATGGACTGAAACAGACTCAAAGTGTCGTTTTTCCTTATCTGTACGTTCAACCCAGCTTAACTCACAAAGAGCAAAGGATTCTCGATGCCTAGAAGGTCAACAGGGCACCTCGCTCCCTGTTGACGCTGCACTTCGCAGACCCTACCATTCTCCACACGACATGATCGGCGAAACCATATCCCACTACCGAATTCTCGAAGAGTTGGGCGGCGGAGGAATGGGAGTGGTTTTTAAGGCGGAAGATACCGAGCTGGGCCGCCATGTAGCGCTGAAGTTCCTGCCCGAAGATCTCGCGAAAAACCCGGCCGCGCTAGAGCGCTTTCGCCGCGAAGCCCGCGCGGCTTCCTCGCTGAATCACCCGAACATCTGCACCATCTACGAGATCGGCAAAAGCGAGGAACGGCTCTTTATTGTTATGGAATTCCTCGATGGCACCACTCTGAAGCACCGTATTGGTGGCCAGCCACTCGACAAAGAAGTGCTGATGACGCTCGCGGTCGAGATCGCTGACGCGCTCGATGCCGCGCATTCCAAGGGAATCGTTCATCGCGACATCAAGCCCGCCAATATCTTCGTTACCTCACGCGGGCACGGCAAGATACTCGACTTCGGCCTCGCCAAAGTCGAAACAGAAGGCACTTCCTCCAGCACAGGGAATTCACAGACGCGAACCATGGACGCACATCAACTGACCAGTCCTGGCTCAACCCTCGGGACGGTCGCCTATATGTCCCCTGAACAAGCCCGTGCAAAAGAACTGGACGCACGGAGCGATCTTTTCTCCTTTGGGGTGGTGCTTTACGAAATGGCGACCGGAATTCTGCCATTCCGGGGAGAGAGTTCTGCCGTCATCTTTAAAGCAATTCTCGACACCCAGCCGGTGCCTGCTTTTCGATTGAACCCGGAAATTCCTCCAGAACTTGATCGCATCATCAATAAGGCGCTCGAGAAGGACCGCAACTTGCGCTATCAGAATGCTGCCGATCTACGTACCGATCTCTCCCGCCTTAAACGCGACCTCGATTCGGGGCGATCCTCGACGGCAGTCGGCTCCGAAACGCCCGCCACGGCGATTTCCTCCACGAAAATCACCCCATCTGTCCACTCAAGAAGGCTGTTGTGGGCAGGGGGTGCCCTCTTGCTGGCAATCGTCGCCGCCGGAGCATTCTGGATTCACTCGAAGTCCCAGTCCAGCAAATTCTCGTCCATCGCCGTCCTGCCTTTCGTAAATGCCACTGCGGATCCTAATGACGAATATCTGAGCGATGGTCTAACTGAGAGCCTGATCAGCACCCTCTCTAAGCTTCCAGGTGTGAAAGTCATGGCTCGGAGCACGGTATTCCGATTCAAGGCCAATCAGGATGATCCTCAAAAAATCGGACAGACGCTCCAAGTAGGCGCCGTCTTGTTGGGCCGCATTACGCAGCATGGCGATGAATTCGGCATCCATGCCGAACTTGTGAATTCCGCTGACGGTAGCGAGATCTGGGGATCCCAGTACACCAGCAAACAAGCCGACATCACTCGGCTACAGAGTGATATTACTCGCGACGTCTCCAGAGCTCTTCACGTTCAGATGAAAGGCGAGGAACAACAAAACCTTGGCCAGGCTGGTACCAGCAATCCGGAAGCCTATCGCCTCTATTTAGAGGGCCGTCAGCAGTGGGCACAACGAACCCAGGAAGGCCTCAAGAAAGCCATCAATCTCTTTCAGCAAGCGATCGCCGCCGATCCAAACTATGCATTGGCCTATGCCGGACTCGCCGATACCTACAATGTCGCCCCCAGCTACGGCATCGGTATCGATTCCAAACAAGCGCTTTCGCTCGCGGACGAAGCGTCACGCAAGGCTGTCCAACTGGGCGATTCCTTCTCGGAAACACACACCGCGCGCGCTGGCGCCCTAGCCTTCTCCTGGCGTTGGAACGAAGCCGAATCCGAGTTTCGGCGCGCCCTCGAGATCAATCCCAACAACGCCAGCGCCCATTATTTTTACGGCTTCACACTCTTGATGCCGCAGCTGCGGCTGGACGAGGCTCTCCGCGAATTCCAGAGTGCGTTGTCGCTTGATCCGCTATCGCCGATCATCAACACCAACTACGGCTGGACGCTGATGGTCGCACAACGTTATGACGACTCCATGGCGCAGTATCAGAGGACCACGCAGCGGGACCCGAATTTCGGCGCCGTACACTTCAAGTTCTCCCACCTCTATTCCGCGATGGGGAGATTTCCCGAGGCAATAAACGAGATCAAGAAATCGGATATGATCACGGTAAAAGCTGCCACTCTGGACGCGAAAGTGTACTGCGACGCGAATCAGACGATCAGCGGCGCCGATCGGGAGGTTTCTACAGCCCTCGCTTGCGCTGCTATCGATCGCGAATTAGCACTGCGCTCCATGCGCAAGGCCTATGAAAATCATGACTTGGTGGGAGAATTCATCCGCAGCCCCGAATTCGACCCGCTCCGCTCCGACCCGCGTTACATCGAAATTATGCGCAACATGGGATTGAATCCGTAAGCGAACGGAGCTCCCGGAATCAGGCGCCCGCCCCGCAAACAAACGCAGTTTCCGCAACCCATTGCAGGCCCACTGTTGGCTGAATTTCCTTTGCAAGGGGTCTTTGTGAAGACGTCCGGTGCGGCTCAGGAAAGAGTCTTGGTGCAAGTTATCTGTGGAAGAGCTGCGCTAGCGCCGCGTGTCGGCTGGAACTTGTGCGACTTTAACCTGAGGTGCTCCAGGATCGCTAAATGAAATTCTTCATCGCGTCAGATGGGCAGCCGCGAATTGCAACTCTGGTGCAACTGAGAGCACTCCAATCTCCGTCCCGTAGCGATAAAACAACTCCAAGCCGTCAAGACATCCTGGATCAAGCTCGTAGTGAATGTTCTCGGTAAGATAGCTGGAAACGTCTGATTCGCTCAGCCCCAATCGCGGGCCCCATTCTTGCGAAATACTGCGGATGCTCTTCGGCAACAAGCCATGATCTCGCGATTCCCGGAAAATCATCGCGATATCCAAAGCCGGATCGGCCTCTTGCGGCGCCTCTGCCCGCACAGCCCAGAATGCAAACACAAACGGTTTACCGGTAAAGCGAAACCATTCCTCTGCCAGATCCAGCGTGTGATACCTGTTCCGATCGACTTGCAGCGCAGGATCCCCAATCAGCAATCCTGCATCGCACGCCGTTAGCATTTTTTCGAGGTCAGGCTCCATGGGCGTGAAGGTCCTTCCGCTGCCCATCCATTTCTCAAACAAAATCTTCGTCAATGCAACCGATGTCATTGACGAAGTGTCGAGCGCAACGCTCCGCACCTGTTCGATTGGCTTACGGCTCACCAGCAGGATCGATCGCACGGCACGCCGTGATGCGATTGCCACATCCGGCAACACGACGAGTCCTGGAATCTGCGCATAGGCGGCCGCTGGAATGATCCCGATATCTGCCGTCCCTTCCGCAAGCGCCCTCGCACACAAAGACGGCACTGTATAGGAAATGTCGAACAACTTTCCCGCTTCTCCGTGTTCGAAGTCCCACATCAAAGGTGCGGTGTTCAGGTAGGAAATAGCCGAAATTCGCAGACGTCTCATTCGTGAGTTCTAAATTGGGACTCTTTCCACAATATTAACAAAGCGATGTGACGTGTAACCTTTGACACCCTTCTCCGCGGATCAGTAGAGTCGCGCTCGGAGAGGCCTTTTTGTGCCTGAAACAGTTGTGTCTCCAGCCCTGTCCCACGTTCTTGACTGGCTGGCTCTTTCGCTGACACCGGGGCTTGGCCCCACAAAGTCGAAGCAACTTGTCGAACGCTTTGGATCCGCCGAAGCGGTGTTCCATGCGTCACTCACCGAACTGGAGGGTGCCGGAATCCTGGCGGTCTCGGCACAAGCGATCGCCACCGGTAAGTCCGGTGAACTAGCACGCGAGGAAATGGCACGCGCCTCGGCGAAGGGGGTGACGATCCTCTCGCAGGACGATCTCTTCTATCCGACGCGCCTGAAGGAGATCTACGATCCGCCTCTTCTTCTTTATGTTCGAGGTAACGCTGAACTGCTCAATAAGCCTGGCATTGCGGTCATTGGCACGCGACATCCAACTCCCTACGGTTCCGGGATGGCCGAACGCTTGTCTTGCGATCTCGCCGCCCAGGGACTCGTGATCATCAGCGGGATGGCGCGCGGCGTTGATACTGCCGGGCATCGCGGGGCAATTTCGCCAAGGGCAAGACGGTCGCGGTCTTTGGAACAGGTGTGGATGTTATCTACCCCAAAGAAAACTCACGGCTTTCGGAACAGATTCTTGCGCTCGGGGGCGCGCTTGTTTCCGAGTTTCCTCTCGGAACTTTGGCCGCGCCGCAGAACTTTCCCATCCGCAATCGCATCCTCAGCGGCATGTCGATCGGCGTGCTGGTTGTCGAGGCTGCCGAGTACTCAGGTACGCGCATCACCGCGCGACTCGCGCTCGAGCAAAACCGCGACGTTTTTGCTGTGCCTGGCAACGTCACGAACAAGAACTCCTGGGGACCGAACACACTCATTAAGCAGGGCGCGAAGCTGGTCGCGACCTGGGAAGACGTGTGGGAAGATCTCCCGACAGAAGTACGACTTGCGTTGACCCCGCCCGCCTCCCCTGAATCCTCCGCAGCCTCGTCCGCATCTCTATTTCCGGACGACGGGCTTCCTCCTGACGAACGCCGACTCCTCGGCCTGCTGAAAGCCGATGAAGCTACGCACATCGACGAGCTCATCGAAAAGCTGGAATCCGAAATGTCTTCCTCGGAAATCTTCGGCCCCTGTTCGAGTTGGAACTAAACGGCAAAGTAAGACAGATGCCGGGGAAGAATTTCGTCAAGAGCTTTTGAGGAGCAATGAGCGGTGAGCGATGAGCAAGCGCATTAGGCAAGAGGAGGCATTGTGAAAAACTTCAAGGAACTCATTGTTTGGAGGAAAGCTCACAAGATGACACTTGATGTCTACGAGGCGACTGGTAGCTTTCCCAAAGAGGAACTGTATGGGTTAACGAGCCAGCTGCGTCGCTCCTCGGCGTCAATTGGAGCGAACATCGCGGAGGGATCGGGCAGGCGCTCTAACAACGAGATCTGCCGGTTCCTACAGATTGCGCGTGGATCCGCCAGCGAGGCTGAGTATCACTTGCTCCTTGCCCGCGACCTAAGGTTCTTGGCGGACGAAGATTTTCGGAGGCTGTCGCATCAGGCGGACGAGTTGCAAAGAATGCTGACTGCGTTAATTCAGAGCTTCCATCCTAAAGAAAGCCAAGCATCTTAGGCGAAGGTGGCAGCGTTTGGGGAGAGGTCAGGCTTAGCTCATAGCTCACTGCTCATTGCTCACGGCTTTCACCCAGTAACTTGTTCCCCCCTTGACATTCGTGCTAGCTTCAAAAAACGACCGAAACAGAAACTGAGGTTCCATTGTCAAAAGGTTTAGTCATTGTCGAATCGCCGGCCAAGGCGAAAACTATCCAGAAATATCTGGGGAAGGGCTTCAGTGTCGAAGCCTCCCTCGGGCACGTCAAGGATCTGCCCAAGAGTACGCTCGGTGTCGATATTAATAATGAGTTCGAGACCGACTACATCGTCATCCCCGGCAAAGAAAAAGTTGTTGCCAAGCTGAAGAAGCTTGCCGCCTCTGCCGACTCCATCTATCTCGCGCCTGACCCAGACCGCGAAGGCGAAGCGATTGCGGCTCACTTGGCCTTTGAACTCGACGAGAACGGCGGCAAGAAGAAGAAAGCTGCAAAAAAGGCAAAGAAGGGTGAGCCCGAAGCTCCTCCGCGCATTCAGCGCGTGACGTTCAACGAAATCACCAAGCGCGCCGTGCAAGCCGCTTTTGAGCATCCACGCGCCATCGATCAGAATCTGGTCGACGCCCAGCAGGCCCGCCGCGTCCTCGACCGTTTAGTCGGATATCAGGTTTCGCCTCTTCTGTGGGATAAAGTCCGTCGCGGCCTCTCCGCCGGACGCGTGCAGACTGTCGCGCTCCGCCTGATCGTCGAGCGCGAGCGCGAAATCAAGGCGTTCGAGAAAAAGGAATATTGGACGATCGATGCGCACCTTGCCGCCAGCAAGCCTCCGGCGTTTGACGCACGCTTTCTCGGCAAAGGCGAAGAGAAGATTGAAGTCACAAATGGCGAAGACGCGGAAAAGATCCGTGCCGCACTCGAGAAGGCGAACTGGGTTGTACGCTCCGTCGACAAGAAAGAGCGTCGCCGCAATGCCGCACCTCCGTTTACTACCAGCAAGCTGCAACAGGATTCCTCCCGCAAGCTACGCTTCAGCGTGAAGCGCACCATGATGATCGCGCAGCGCCTTTATGAAGGCGTGGAGCTCGGCGAAGAGGGTTCGGTCGGTCTCATTACTTATATGCGTACCGATTCGACCCGCGTTGCGCCCGAAGCCATCGCCGAAGTGCGCGAGTACGTTGGTAAGGAATACGGTCCGACTTACCTGCCCGAGACCCCGAACACCTTCAAAGAAAAGAAGGATTCACAGGGTGCCCACGAGGCGATCCGCCCGACGTCGGCCATGCGCCATCCCGACCAGATCAAGCAGTACTTGAAAGAAGATGAGTTCAAGGTCTACAAGCTGATCTGGCAGCGCTTTGTCGCGTCGCAGATTAATCCTGCAGTATTCGACCAGACCACCGTCGACATCGACGCGAAAAGCACCAGCGAAACCTTCTGGTTCCGCGTGACTGGATCAGTCCTGAAGTTCGACGGATTCCTCAGAGTCTATGAAGAGTCGAAAGAAGGCAAAGACGAGGAAGACGAGGAACTGAAGCACAAACTCCCGGCGCTCGAGGCCGGACAGAAACTCACGCTCAAGGAACTGAAACCTGAGCAGCACTTTACCGAGCCTCCGCCGCGCTTTAACGAAGCATCATTGGTCAAGGAACTAGAAGAACGAGGCATCGGACGCCCATCCACCTACGCCGCCATTCTGACTACTATTCAGGAGCGGCAATATGTGCAGAAGATCGGCGGCAAATTCGTCCCCACCGAGATCGGCCTAGTTGTCACCGACCTGCTCGTGGAAAACTTCCGCGACATTTTCGATCTGCAATACACCGCGCGTCTTGAAGAAGAACTCGACGAAATTGAAGAAGGCAAAGAGAAGTGGCAAGATGCCATGGCCGAGTTCTACAAGAAATTTCTAAAAGACCTCAAGTATGCCGAAAAGCATATGGAGAACATCAAGCGGATGGAAAAGCCCACCGACGAGAAGTGCGAAAAGTGTGGCTCTCCGCTGGTGATCAAGTGGGGCAAGCATGGATCCTTCTACGCCTGCAGCACCTACGATAAAGAGGATCCGAATACCTGCACATTCACCAAAGAGAATCCAATCAATCTTCCCGATCTCGACTCTGCAGATATGCAGGAGACGGGAGCGGCGGAAGAATACTGCGAGAACTGCGGTCGTGTCATGGTTCTGAAGCGCGGACGATTCGGCCAGTTCATGGCCTGCACCGGTTATCCCGATTGCAAGACGACTCGACGTCTCGATCAGGGCAAGAAAGTTCCCGATATCCCGCTCGACGAACTGTGCCCCAAGTGCGGACGCAACATGATGATCCGTCATGGGCGCTATGGTGAATTCACGACCTGCAGCGGATACCCCGAATGCAAGTACGTGAAACAAAACTTTGTCGGCGTGAAGTGTCCTAACCCCGACTGCAAAGATGGGGAAATTGTTGAAAAGCGCGCCCGCAAGGGCAATACCTTCTATGGCTGTTCGAACTACCCGAAGTGCAAATTTACTTCAGCGAACAAGCCCATCGCGGAAAAGTGCCCAGTCTGCAAGAGCGAATATCTGGTAGAGAAGAATCTGAAAGCGGGCCCAGTAATCGCTTGTGCCAATAAAGAATGCGATTACGAGCGCCCGGCTCCGCCACCACCCCCGGGCACCGAAGCGGCAGCCAGTACAAATGCATAACCATTTCTGAACAGCTCGTAGAGACGTAGCTTGCTACGTCTCTTTAAGCCACGAGCAATTTATCCGATTCCGGCAAGAGACGTTGCAAGCAACGTCTCTACGGATCATTGCACCATTCTGCCTAGCCGATTTACAATCCTCAATTTCCCCGGAGGAACCAATGCCCAAAAAGCCAACCGCCGCCGATGCCCAGTTGATCTGCCAACTCTACGACCTGCGCCGCGAGGCCGAAATGCGTAAGGCCCGCAACTGGTGGGCCGGAGAGTTCTTTCCGCAAAGCGCCGACGATTTTCTAAAAGTTGCCTGGGCGATGGGCACTCAGGAAAACAACTGGCTGCGCCAAGTCGGTGGGTACTGGGGCATGGTCGCCTCCTTTGTGAATAACAATGTCCTGAACGAACAGCTATTCCTGGCGCCCGGCTTCAGCGGTGAGATGTTCCTCATCTACGCAAAAGTCCATCCCTACATCAAAGAACTCCGCCAGAAGCTCAACGACCCCAATGCCTGGAAAGACGTCGAAACGGCCGTCACTCACTCCAAATGGGGCCGCGACCGCCTTCAGTTCATGATCAAGCGAGTGGAGATGATGCGCGAAAGGCGAAAGGCAGCTTCTAGCTCCTAGCGGCTAGCTTCTATCGAGCTGAAAATGCCAGACGCGGAGATACTCGGCAGACTCTCTGATTGGTATCAGTCCCAATGTAACGGCACATGGGAACACGAACTGGGCATCGTGATCGATACAATCGACAATCCCGGTTGGTTGGTGAAGATTGATCTCCGAGGAACGCCCTCCGAGGGAAAAGAGTTTCCGGAGATGAACATCAACAACGGCGATCGTGACTGGTTGACGTGCGCGGTGAAAGATACGAAGTTCATAGGCGCTGGTGATCCTTCAAAATTGGCACTCATTCTCGATTCCTTTCTGAGATTTGTTAAAAGCAGTTGAAGAGGATCGAGCGCCCGAGACAATTTGACGCAGTGCGTCGTCCATTCCGAAAACCTTGGGGTTTCAGCCTGAAGATGCCTAACCTGACCGTTCTGGAGGTGTAGCTAGGAGCTAGAAGCTAGGAGCTAATAGCTGCTCTTCTGTTATCCTAATCGGCTGTGCGGATGATCTGGTGGTTTCTGATCCTCGGTATCAGTACGCTAGTGGTAGTGTGCGTGGCCATAGCTTTGTACGTTCACTTACGCAAGCATCTGCAAAAGACACACGACGCACACGAGGAACCGGGCGGGACCAACCGCCTCGAACATTGAGAAGTTCAACTTGGGGAGATCCATCTATGGCAAAGTCGGAAGTCCATGCTCTTAGCACACCGCAAGAGCGTATTCTTGAGGCCTTGCGGCAAATAGCCCTCATTGTGGGGGGGGCTTTATTAGTTGCCGTATGTGCTCAGAAGGGCTCGATCTCGCTGATGCCCCTGACTCCGGTGCCCTTGACGATGCAGAACTTCGCCGTGCTGCTCGTCGGTTTGTTGCTAGGGAGCCGTCGAGGCTTTGCGGCCATGATGCTCTACCTCGTCGCAGGCGTGGCAGGTTTCCCGGTATTCAGTGCAGGCGGACCCGGCGGGATGGGCCAACTGTTCGGAGGCGTTACTGGTGGTTTCTTGCTAGCCTATCCATTCGTCGCATTTATCGCGGGATACGTCTTCGAGCGCGGCACTCGTACATTTGCCCGGGCCGTCATCGCCGCAGTCCTCGCGGAAGCGTTGCTTTTCGCCGCGGGCCTGTGCTGGCTCTACGCCTTCACTCATTCTTTGGCAAAAGCGGCGTACATTGGCCTGTACTGGTTCGTGGCCGCAGAGGTTATAAAGGTAATGGTGGCGGCCGGAATAGCCTCCCGCTGGCGACGATTATCGAGCCGCCCCGAATAGCGGGCAACAGAATCCAGCCCACGGCGCAAGCCGTGGGAATTGGATCCAATGAGATCCACTAGTCCCAAGGGCGAAAGAAAATTTCTATCGACATTCAGGTTCATATGACCGTTGTTTCCGACACAACCCGACCGTCCGAAGATTCCTCCACCCAACTCCGCGAAATCACCGTCGCGCACAGTCCAGACTCTGACGATGCTTTTATGTTCTACGCGCTCGCCACGCATAAGATACGCACGCCCGGCCTGCGCTGGTCCCATACTCTCTGTGATATTCAGACTCTGAATCAGAAAGCCAAGGACGGCATCTACGACGTCACCGCGATCTCCTTCCATGCCTACCCTTACGTCCAGGACAAGTACGCCCTGATGGATTGCGGCGGCAGCGTCGGCGAAGGCTATGGCCCGATGATTGTCTCGCCGCGCCCCTTCTCGCAAAGCGAAGTTAAGACCAAGCGCATTGCAGTCCCCGGCACGCTCACCACCGCATATCTCGCGCTGAATCTCTTTGCTCCGGGAGTTGAAACAGAGGTTGTCCCTTTTGATCAAATCATCCCGCAAGTCCTCGAAGGAAAGTATGAAGCCGGCCTGATCATTCACGAGGGCCAACTCACGTACGACAAAGCCGGCCTGCACCGCATCGTTGATCTTGGAAAGTGGTGGCAAAAGGTTACTGGTCTGCCGCTTCCACTAGGAGGCAATGCCATCCGCCGTGCACTCGGCTCGCAACTGATCTCTGCTGTCTCAAAGGGGCTTCGCGAAAGCATCCAATACGCCCTGGAGCACCGCGAGGAAGCGCTCGCATATGCGATGCAATTCGCCCGGGATCTCGATACGCAGTCCGCCGACGCTTTCGTCGGAATGTACGTCAACGAGCGCACTCTCGATTACGGTCCCGACGGACGCGAAGCCGTCCGCCGCCTTCTCGACATGGGCCACAAAGCCGGCATCATCGGCCCCGAAGCCAAAGTAGATTGGGTAGGCTAAGCTGTGAGCTTCGAGCCCCGAGCTTCGAGAAGACATCTGCTTCTCTTTCTTCAGGCGGAGTTCCCGCTCTCTATCGACTCACAAACCTGATTACTTAAGGCTCGTAGCTCATAGCTCGAAGCTCGCATGTCCCAAACTCTCCTCATCGACGCCGACGACACTCTCTGGGAGAACAATATCTACTTCGAGCGCGCCATTGCGCGCTTTATCGAATTCTTGAATCATCACGAATTCTCTCCCGAACAAGTCCGCGAAGTCCTTAATGACGTCGAGCGCGAATGCATCGTCAAGCACGGATATGGACTCCACAGCTTCGCTCATGCACTCGTAGACACGTTTGAAAAACTCAGTCCATCGCCGGTGACGCCTGAACTTCACCAGCAGGTCCTCAGCTTCACCCACCGCATCGAAAATCATACGATCGAGTTTTTGCCCCAAGTTCCTCAAACGCTTGAGTACCTGTCGAAGAAACATCGTCTGATTCTTGTGACGAAGGGTGCACATGAGGAGCAGTCCGGAAAAGTCGAGCGCTCAGGAGTACAGAAATACTTTGTTGCGACCGAGATTGTTCGCGAGAAGAAGTCCGAGGTCTATGCACAACTCGCAGACAAGTACGAATGCGATCACGCCTGCACGTGGATGATCGGCAACAGTCCGAAATCTGACATCAATCCGGCTCTCGCTGCTGGAATGAATGCGGTGTTCGTTCCCCACGGCGACACCTGGATTCTCGAACACGAAGAAGTAAACGCCGCCCCGGCAGGGCAGAAGCTCCTGATCGTGGGCCGTTTCGCCGAACTCCGCGAACATTTCTGATGCTGGAATGGCCTCGGAACATGTTGGACAGCCGCGTTCGGCTGTCGTCCGAACTTGAAGGCGAGCGGCGTCGTTTTTGCTGCAGGAATCTAGTTGCCGCTCGCCCCTGCCAACCGCTCAAGTATAGTCGGCGCCTTGAACCCGAACTCCTCCCCGAACCTGGACCAATTCACCCGTCGAGGATTCCCAACTACGCTCTGTCCCTCTAATCTCACACGCACCAGTGGATTCAATCGTTCAATCTCAGACTTCAATTCACCCACAACTACCGATTCGCAAGCCGCGTTGTAAACGGTGTGACGAAGCTGCGTCGCTCGCGCTAGCTCCAACAGCATTCTTCCTACATCCTCAACGTGCACCAGAAGAATCCTCTCGGAATCTGGATACGGAATCACAACCTCGCCCGAACCTTTATCCAGGCATTCAAAGATCTGGCTCCTCCACGCGGAAGTATTCGATTTAGAGCCCGGTCCCACAACCCGACCAATCCTTAGGCTCACAAATTCCAGCCCATTCGTTTGCTTGTACGCTTCTCCCAAGTGCTCGACGTAAAGTTTCGCCGCACCGTACAAGTCCTCCGGCGCTCCGCGCTCCGCTTCCGAGACCATATGCTCGTCCGGCCATGTCCCGTATACGCTTAACGAACTGCCGAACACGAAACGCTGCACGCCAAACTCTCTTGCCGCCTCCAGCAGATTGAGACTCCCCCCAAGGTTTACGTGAGTCGCGCGCACTGAGTCGCGCTGCGCTGCGGTCGGCAGAATTGCCGCGAGATGCACGACGGCATCGATGTGCTCCTCGCGAATCAGATTGCGAACTTGTGCAACGTTTGTGATGTCGCAATGAACTTGATTACAGCCCGCGCCTGAATTGACATCAACGGAAATAACCCGGTAACCCGCGCCACGCAAGGCTGCGCACGTGGCCCGTCCAACGAAGCCGAGCCCTCCGGTAACCAGCACTGCTTTGATGTCCACCTTGTCTATGGCACCTTTCGCTCAGGAATCAGCGCAGTTAATGTGTTCACAACTTTGTCACTACCGCATCAACTTCACTAATAGCACGCTATCGCGCCAACACTTTCCCGCATGTTAACCTCATTCTGCTCTGCGATCTGGCTCCCACTGTCCCCGGTGGCGATTCAGACTAACAATCTACGGCGGTTGCTGCACACGGTCGAGGCGCTGTCGGAACTCGGGCCGACGCTGACGGCTGAGCGCGAGTTCTCAGAGACTTCGCGGCTGGTGCTGTCTGCTGTCATGGAAGCAGCCGGTGCGCGCGAAGGCGCGCTGTTTCTTTTCAGCGATAAACCCGCCGTGCTGACGTCCTCCACCGCTTTGGGATTCGCTCTCATGCCGGATCCCGCCTTCATTCCTCTCC